>Ga0126315_10000952_pt1 | contig 10709 bp, 7 predicted proteins | sample Plot106_FD_92534 | JGI IMG/M metagenome (GOLD analysis project Ga0126315, IMG submission 92534) | Serpentine soil microbial communities from UC McLaughlin Reserve, CA, USA - Plot106 | ecosystem: Environmental > Terrestrial > Soil > Grasslands | place: USA: UC McLaughlin Reserve, Lake County...
GGCCTTGTCTGGGAGTGGTCGAACATCGTCGCCTTCGTGCCGGGGCTGCTGCTCATCGGGCTCGGAGTGGGCGTGATGCTGACGCCGTCCGTCAACGTCGTGCAGTCGAGCTGGCCCGAGGCGCTGCAGGGCGAGATCTCGGGCCTCTCGCGCAGCGTCTCGAACCTCGGCTCGACGTTCGGAACCGCGATCGCCGGGACGATCCTCGTGGCCGACCTCGCGAAAGGGCAGTACGCCCTTGCGATGGTTTCCCTCGGCGTCGTGGCGGTGCTCGGTCTTGTCGCCGCGTTGTTCCTTCCCGCCACCCCACGGCCTGGGCGGGCGGCCCCGACCTCGTGACGACTGCTGCCGAAACGGCACCGGCGACGCGTGCGAGCGGCGCCACGCTCGTCCTGCTCACGCTGGCGGCCGGCCAGTTCCTGATGACGCTCGACAGCTCGGTCATGAACGTCTCAATCGCGACTGTCGCGAAAGACGTGGGCACGACGGTGACCGGGATCCAGGGCGCGATTACGGCGTACACGCTCGTGATGGCGGCACTGATGATCACCGGTGCGAAGGTGGGCGCGCTCATCGGCCGCAAGCGGGCGTTTGCGATCGGTTGCGTCGTGTACGGCTGCGGCTCCTTCACGACAGCGATCGCGCCGAACCTCCCGGTGCTGTTGTTCGGCTGGTCGTTCCTGGAGGGCGTCGGTGCGGCTCTGATCCTGCCCGCGATCGTCGCTCTCGTCGCTGGAAATTTCGCGACGGACCGACGGCCCGCGGCGTACGGACTCGTCGCTGCGGCCGGAGCTGTCGCCGTCGCAGTGGGCCCGCTCATCGGCGGCTTCTGCACGACCTACTTCTCGTGGCGGTGGGTCTTCGCCGGCGAGGTCCTGGTTGTCGCCCTGATCCTGCTCCTGACACGTCGGATCGCCGACGCCCCGGTCGAGCAACGGCCGCAGCTCGACGTGGTCGGCGCTGTGCTGTCGGCGCTCGGACTCGGTGCAGTCGTCTTCGGCGTGCTGCGGTCCAGCGAGTGGGGATGGATCCAGCCGAAGGCCGACGGCCCGTCGCTGGCGGGCCTGTCGCCCACTGTGTGGCTGGTCCTCGGGGGGCTGTTCGTCATCTGGCTCTTCTTCCGGTGGGAGGCCCGACGGGAGTCTCGGGGCCAGGAGCCGCTCGTCCGCCCGGCGATGCTGCGCAACAGGCAGCTGACCGGCGGTGTGACGATGTTCTTCTTCCAGTACCTCGTTCAGGCCGGATTCTTCTTCGTCGTGCCGCTCTTCCTGTCGGTCGCCCTCGGCCTCTCGGCGCTCGAGACGGGCGCACGGCTGCTACCGCTTTCGGTGACGCTGCTCGCCGCTGCGATCGGCATCCCGCGTCTCGCACCGCGACTCTCGCCACGACTCGTCGTCCGCGCCGGCCTGATCTCGATGCTCGCGGGAGCGGTTGTCCTGCTCGCCGCGCTCGACCCGGGCGCGGGCGCCGAGATCGTCGCAGTTCCGCTGCTGCTTGTCGGCCTCGGCATCGGCGCGCTCGCCTCGCAGCTCGGCGCCGTGACAGTCTCGGCTGTTCCGGACGACGAGAGCCCTGAGGTCGGGGGCATCCAGAACGCAATGACGAATCTCGGAGCCTCGCTGGGTACGGCACTGGCAGGCTCGCTGCTGATCGCGACGCTGACGTCGGCGTTCCTGACGAACATCCAGCAGAGCAGCGCGATCCCGGCGAGCGTCAAGGAGCAGGCGCAGGTAGAGCTCGCCAGTGGCGTTCAGTTCGTCTCGGACGCCGACCTCGAGGCTGCCCTCGACGAGGCCGGCGCCACGGCGGCGACCACTGACACCGCGCTCGATGCGTACAGCGACGCACGGCTCGCAGGCCTCCGCTCTGCCCTCGCGATCCTCGCCGTGCTCGCGATCGTCGCCCTCTTCCTGGCTCAGAGCATTCCGAGAAGGCCGGCCGGCGTCGAAGAGGGAAGGGAGTAGCGATGTGCCGCTGGCTGGCGTATTCCGGATCCCCGATCAAGCTCGAGGAACTGCTCGTCAAGCGGGACCGCTCGCTGATCGACCAGAGCCTGCACGCCAGGCAGGGTGCGACCACGACGAACGGCGACGGCTTCGGCGTCGGCTGGTACGAGGAAGGTGAGCCTCCGCGGGTCTACCGCAGCACGCATCCCGCTTGGAACGACCGCAATCTACGCGAGCTCGCCGCCGGGGTCTCCTCGCCGCTCTTCTTCGCGCACATCCGCGCTTCGACGGGCACGGCCATCCAGGAGACGAACACGCACCCGTTCCGCTACGCAAACTGGCTCTGGATGCACAACGGCCTGATCCGTGAGTTCTCTCGTCTGAAGCGCGAGCTCGTGCTCGCCGTCGACGACTCGCTCTACGCGTCGATCGAGGGCACCACCGACTCCGAGACGATGTTCTTCCTCGCGCTCACGTTCGGGCTCGAGAGCGACCCTGTGGGCTCCGTCGAGCGCATGGTGGGGTTCATTGAGGAGACCGGCCGGATGCACGGTGTCGAGCATCCCCTCCAGATGACGGTTGCCACGACCCGCGGGGACGCCGTGTGGGCGTTCCGGTACTCGAGCGAGGGCGACTCCCGCTCGCTCTACTTCAGCACGCGCATGGACACGCTGAAGGCTCTCTATCCCGAGACCGACGAGCTTGCCGGTCTGTCCGACGAGACGAGGGTCGTTGTCTCGGAGCCGCTGGGTGATCTGCCAGGGGTTTGGAACGAGGTGCCGGAATCACACGTCGGGATCGTGCAGGCTGGTGCCGACGAGCTCCGGCCGTTTACGCCCAGAAGCCTCTGATCCGCGCCCAGTGCCGTTCTCGAGCAGCTGGCGCCAGCCGACCAGGATCCGGTGGACGCTTGCGGCGCCGATGATCGGAGCGTCCGGCAGGGGGAGCTCACCCGGCGAGAGGATGAACGGCCGCGTCTGCGGGCCGCCGAGGCCGCCGTGGAAGGAGATCAGCTCCTCGAATGCGCATCCCTCCTCGAGGTCCTGGTCGTAGAAGCTGCCGACCATGATGTCGGCAACGTGGGCAAAGGAGTCCGTTCGCGCCAAGTGCCGCGGCGCGTAGCGCGAAAAGCTCGCGAGCGGGTCGCGCCCCTCGATCCGGCCCTCCCCGAGGAAGTAGGCTCCGTCGCCGCCGAGCACGACCGGACCGTCGGCTGAGCGTACGAGGATCCAGCCCACGTGCGGGTGTTCGCGGAGCGATGGGATCAGCCGTGGATGGCGAGCCTCGATATCCTCGAGCGTCAGGCGGTGCGGCTCCTCCATCAGGTAGACGAGCGCGAGGTTGCCCGAACCGAGCACGACGACATCCTCACCGGAGACGTCGTTCTTCGGCCGCTTCTTCGGTTTCGCGCCGGTTGCCTCGCCGATGGCGTTTCCCACCATCGCGTGCTGCTCGTCTCCGCCCGCGATCTCCTCCACCTTCCCGCTCGCGAGCGAGCGCTGTACGAGCTCGTCCAGCCCGTATCCGTTGCGCTGCTTGAACGTGGCGCCCTGAGTCTGGCCGTGGTCGGAGAGCACGACGATCATGTACGGCCGCGGCGCGTAGCGGCGAGCTCGGTCGATCCGGCCGAACTGCTGGTCGAGCTTTCGCAGCGCCTCCAGTGTGTCGACTCGCTCGAGCCCCGAGTGGTGCGCCACCTCGTCGTAGCTGGAGAACGTCGCGTAGACGGCGGGGCGCCCGCGCATCATGTCCGTGAGGACCCCGTAGACGATCAGGTCGCGGACGACGACGCACATCGCCCCCCGCATGAACGGGTAGAGCCCCCCGCGGTGGCCTCGCGGCCGGACGTCGCGGCGCCGCGCCCGAAGCGCGGCCGTCCACTCGAGGATCACCTCCCAGCCGAAGAGGACGAGGGCGCGCGTAACGTTGAACCCGTTGGCGAAGAACGCGCGGTAGCCGGGGTTTGCCCGCTTCTCCGCCTCCATCCTGCTGACGGTGAGGATCACCTCCTCGGCCTCGCCGGAGAGGAGGTTGCCCCGGCTCGAGCCGCCGTCGACGAGCAGCCCGTTGCCCGACGCCCGCTCGCGCTCGATGCGCGCGCAGTCGGCGGGAGCCGAGCACGTCATCAGCGTTCCGGTTTCCTTCTCGACCCAGCGGAAGGCCGGAATGTCCTCGTTGGAGCCCAGCAGGATCCCTGCCTGGCTCGCGCCCGTCTGGGACGAGAGGTCGGGCTCCCACTCGACGAGGCGATGGCTTCCCTCCTCGACCCAGCGAGCCATCGTCGGCGCGTTGCCGTCACGCATCGCCCGGCGGAGCACGGGCAGCGCGAGCCCGTCGATCTCGAGGAAGAGGATGCCGGGGACGTCCGTCGGCTCGCCGCCGCCCTGGCGGCGGGCGATCCGCTGGACGACCCGAAGCGAGTAGGTGTCGTCGTCGTTCGTCCCGAAGACGACCTCGAGCGCGACGCTCACGGCCGCCACGATCAGCGCGGCGAGCAGGGCCCACCAGAACGAGTCGACGACGAACGTGTTCTCGAGGAGGTCGGACGCGAGCTTCAACACGAACGCGTCCAGCGCGAGGACGAGCAGGAAACCGAGCGCGAGCATGAACGGCAGGCGCAGTGCTGCCAGCACCGGCGGGAGGATCGCGTTCAGCACCGCGACGACGACCGCCACGGCGAGCGCACCCCAGAACCCCCCGACGTCGACTCCCGGAAGCACGGCCGCGGCCACCCAGAGCGCGGTCGCCGTGAAGAACCAGGTGATCACCAGCCGCAACGGCTTGAACCGCGGCCGCTCCGGGTCCCAGGCTACGCGCTCGCCGTACTCCGCCATCAGGCGGAGTCCCGGGCCGCCTTCTTGGCCGCCCGCTGCTCTTTCTGGTCTGCGACGGTCGTCTTCGCGTCTTCATACGACTGTCGGACGAGGAGCTTGCCGCCGGTCCAGCCAAAGGCCCAGACGACGAGCACCGTCGCGAAGACGATGTTGAACGCCGTGATAGCGAGCTGCTGACCGAGTGAATACGCGGTCGCTGTCGCCGCGTCGGTGACGTCCTCGAGCGCGGCGGCATTCACCGCTTGGTTGATGCCGACGCCGCCGGGCGTCGCGGAAACCGTATTCGCAAGAGAATTCCCGCCGATCACCGACATCACGGTGTGGAAGGTGACAGGGATGCTGTACCCGGCCAGGAAGATCGCCGTCACGCCGAGCTTTGCGACCCACGCTCCGAACGAGGGAAGCAAGACCAGGACGATGTAATCGCGGGGGCGCGCGAGGATGGCGCCGCCTTGCTTCGCCTGCCTCCAGAGGCCCTGCAGCTTGCTCCAGAAGATCCGGCCGAGCAGGACGACCAGGAAGCCTCCCCCCGCGAGGATCAGCACCGTGAGGCCGGGGTGATCGTGAAAGAAACCGAGCTGAAGCTCGAAGGACCCGGCGACGGAGAGGAAGAGGTAGAGGTAGACGAAGGTGCCGGCGACCGTGAAGAAGATCTTCTGGACGACCATGCCGCCGAGGACGCCAGCGAGCCCCGCTCCCGGGATCATCGCCACGAACATCAGCAGCATCACGACCGTGCCGAGGTTCGCGGGCAGGAAGCCGTTCAGCGCCACGCCGGCCGCGTAGGCCGCCAGCACCTGGAGGTACGAGATCGGCGCGCGCGGAAAGCCGGCGCGCAGGATGAAGTACCAGGCAACGGCGGTCAGCGTTGTCTGCACCGTCTGCACGGCCCAGCCGGCGATCAGGTACTTGGCCGAGATCTCCGACAGCGCATCCCACACGCTGCTGAGCCACCCGCGCACGTCGATGCCGAGGATGTTCAGGACGCCGACGACGACGATGGTGCCGAGCAACCACGCGCCGACCTTGAACAGCCGCCGACGCCGCGACGGATCGCCGAACGGCAGGATCCGCCACGTCCTGTCTTGGAGCGGTTCGGCCGCGGTGAGGTCGGCGCTGCTCACGGTCCGAAGACAGCGTCGTCCAGATGGGCGACCGGACGCATCATCCGAACGGTGTGATTCATGCGCTCCGGATGATGCATCGCCCGGCGAGAATCGTTTGGATGGCGGGAGCGAAAGGAGGCCGCCGATGGACGCGACCACGCAGTTCTTCGAGGAGCTCGGCACCCGCGGCCACGAGCCGCTGTTGGAGAAGGCGACGGGCACGATCCGCTTCGAACTCACGAACGGCAAGCGCAAGGCCCGGTGGCTGGTGACGGTCGAGAAGGGTGACGTGACCGTCTCCCACGGGAACGCCCGCGCTGATTGCGTCACACGCGGCGACCAAGCCGTCTTCGAGCAGATCGTCACGGGAGAGGAGAACGCGATGGCGGCGGTGTTGCGGGGGGCAGTGGCCGTCGAGGGAAAGCCGGAGCTGCTCGTCCACTTCCAGCGTCTCTTCCCCGGTCCGAGGCGGTCGTGAACGGAGGGCTCGTCCAGATCCTCGACGGCAACACCTTCGTGGTCAGCGACTCGCGGGGGGACATCGAGGCCTCGCTCACGGACCCCACAGGCCTCTTCTCGTTCGACAGCCGCTTCCTCTCGAGCTGGATCTTGACCGTCAACGCCCAGCGCCTGAATCCGCTGTCGGTCGACGACCTGCAGTACTTCGAGGCGCGGTTCTTCCTCGTGCCGGGTACCGGGACGGTCTACGTCGACTCCAAGCTCTCCGTGATCCGCCGCCGTGCCGTCGGCGACGGCTTCCATGAAGAGCTGACGATCCTGAACCATGATGAGAAGCCGGCCGATCTCAAGGTTCGCATCGACGCGGCCAGCGACTTCGCCGACCTGTTCGAGGTCAAGGACGCGCTCGAAAAGAAGGGCAAGTACTCAACTCAGGTTCGGAACGGGAGCCTCCACCTCCGTTACGAACGAGAGACGTACAAGCGCCAGACGACAATTTCCGCGTCGGCACCGGCCAAGCTGGACAGGAAAGGCTTGACCTTCGACGTTCACGTCGAGCCACACGCTTCGTGGACGACCGATCTCGACGTCGTCACGGCAGCCGGCGCGGGCGGAACGTACATCCGGCCCAAGTACGAGCGGGGGGAGCGGCGGGCTCGACCCAACATGGAGCGGAGCCTCGAGCGCTGGCTCGAGGATGCGCCACGTCTCGAATGCGATTGGGACCCGTTGAAGGTGACGTATCGGCGCAGCCTCGTCGACCTCGCCGCGCTGCGCTTCGCGCCGCCGATCTCGGGTGGGCGCAGCCTTCCCGCGGCCGGTCTTCCGTGGTTCATGACCATGTTCGGCCGCGACAGCATCTTCACGAGCCTCCAGGCGCTGCCGTTCACGCCGGAGCTCGCAGCCACGACCATCCAGGCGCTCGGCGACTGGCAGGGGAGTCGCGTCGACGACTTCCGCGACGAGGATCCCGGCCGGATCCTCCACGAGATGCGGTACGGCGAGATGACGGCGTTCGAGGAGCGGCCGCACTCGCCCTATTACGGTGCCGCCGACGCGACGCCGCTCTATGTCGTGCTGCTCGACGAGTACGAGCGGTGGACCGGCGACAGGAAGCTCGTTCGAGCGTTCGAACGCGAGGCCCGCGCTGCGCTCTCGTGGATCGACGACTACGCCGACCTGATGGGCAACGGCTACATCTCCTACCAGCGCCGAAACGAGCAGACCGGTCTCGAGAACCAATGCTGGAAGGATTCGTGGGACTCGATCTCCTACCGCGACGGCCGTATCCCCGGCTTCCCGCGAGCGACCTGCGAGCTCCAGGGCTACGCCTACGACGCGAAGGTGCGCGGCGCACGCCTTGCACGAGAGATCTGGAAGGATCCCGCGTTCGCCGACGGCCTGGAGCGGCAGGCGGCCGACCTCAAGCGACGTTTCAATCGCGACTTCTGGGTCGCGGACGGCGAGTATTTCGCGCTGGGCCTCGACAACGAGGGAAAGCAGATCGACGCTCTGGCCTCGAACAACGGCCATCTGCTGTGGAGTGGCATCGTGGACAAGTCGAAGGCGAAGAGCGTCGCCCGGCACCTCATGGGACCGAGGCTCTTCTCCGGCTGGGGCGTGCGCACACTGGCAGAGGGCGAGGGTCGCTACAACCCGATCGGGTACCACGTCGGCACGGTCTGGCCCTTCGACTGCTCGTTCATCGCCTGGGGCTTGCGCCGCTACGGCTTCAAGGACGAGGCCGCCGTAATCGCCGCCGGCATCCTCGACGCGGCCGAGTTCTTCGACGGAAGGCTGCCGGAGGCGTTCGGCGGTTACGAGCGGGGCGTCACGAAGTACCCGGTGCAGTACCCCACGGCGTGCAGCCCACAGGCCTGGTCGACCGGAACACCACTGCTCCTCCTCCGCACGATGCTTGGCCTCGAGCCACAGGGCGACCACCTCATCGTCGATCCGGCACTGGCCGAGAACATCGGGCTCCTGGCCTTGCTCGACATTCCTGGGCGCTGGGGGCGGGTCGACGCCTTCGCGCGGGGGCGGGTCGAAGTCGCGCCCGAGCTGCGGCGCCGGGCGCCGGCCTGACCGGGCGTCTAGTCGCACGGAGAGGGGCGCGGCAGCTGAACGAGCATCCCTGGGCGATTCCGCCCAGGGACCCAGCATTCCGATGGTGATGTCGCGTGACTGAGAATTCGATCGCGTCGGGCCAGCTCCTGACACCGGAGCGTCCGGTCGTTTCTGCGCGGAAGTTGATCCTTCCTCTCGCGCTCGCCCAGTTCATCTGCAGCTTTGCGGGCTCGAACATGAACGTGATGATCAACGACATCAGCGAGGACCTGGACACGACCGTCAAGGGCGTGCAAACCGTGATCACGTTGTTCCTGCTGATCATGGCCGTCCTGATGATCCCGTGCAGCAAGCTGACCGACCGTTGGGGTCGCAAGCGGTGTTTCACCCTCGGCCTCACGCTGTACGGCATCGGCGCTCTGATCAGCGCGATCTCGCCGAACCTCGGGGTGCTGATCCTCGGCAACTCGGTGTTCGAGGGCGTCGGCACCGCGCTGCTGATTCCGCCGGTCTACATCCTCGCGACGTTGTGGTTCACCGACCTCACCTCGCGTGCGTGGGCTTTCGGCGTGATCAGCGGGCTTGGCGGCATCGGTGCGGCGGCAGGGCCGCTGATCGGAGGCTTGATCACCTCGGGGATCAGTTGGCGCGCCGCGTTCGTTTTCCAGGCCGTCGTAGTTGCCGTGATCGTGCTGTTCAGCCGCCGCCTCGAAGATCCGCTCGAGGCCGATCCGACCCGCCCATTCGACGCGATCGGGGCGGTGCTGTCGGCGGTCGGCATGTTCTGCATCGTTTTCGGGATCCTTCAAGCCGGCAGCAACAACGCCCTCCTGGCGATCTTCCTTGTGGTCGGAGCGGCCTTCCTGCTGGCGTTCTTCCTCTTCATCCGCTCCCGGGAGCGGATGGGGAAGGAGGCGCTGCTCTCGACCGGGCTGTTCAAGAACCGAACGTGCAACCTCGCGCTGGTCACCCAGAACATCCAGTGGCTGCTGCTCCTGGGGACCTCGTTTGTCGTCTCGGTCTTCCTGCAGGAGGTTCGCGGCTACAGCGCGATCAAGACGGGCGTCGTCTTCACCGCCGCGACGCTCGGCATCCTCGCCTCGTCCCTCGCGGCCAAGCGCCTCGCCGAGCGGTTCCCGCAGAAGACGCTGATCGTCGCCGGCTTCGTCGTCACCCTGGCCGGGCTCGTGCTCCTGCTCGGCCTCGTCCGTGCCTCGGACAGCGTCTGGGCCTTCGTGCCGGGGCTGCTGCTGATCGGCCTCGGCGTGGGCGCGATGCTGACTCCCTCCGTGAACGTCGTGCAGTCGAGCTTCCCCGAGGAGCTGCAAGGCGAGATCTCGGGGCTCTCGCGGAGCATCTCCAACCTCGGCTCGTCGTTCGGCACCGCGATCGCCGGCACCATCCTCGTCTCAGTCGTCGCCACCGGGAACGACGCGTACGCCTGGGCTCTGGCGGCGCTCGTCGTGATCGGACTCATCGGACTTGCGGCGGCGCTCCTCCTTCCTGCCAAACCGGAGCCGCGGACCAGTTGACGGATGTCGAGCAGAGAGCACCCGCCGTCTTGGCGCGGGCCGAACGAGGAGACGAATGACAGAATCGGCTCGCACGCACTTCGCCCCGCAACGGAACTTGCGATGAGCGAGGAGGCCGCTGATGACAGCGGGGGTCCGCCACTCCCGCAGTGCGTCAATTCAGATCGGACGCACTTCTTGCCGAGGCCGATGGGCGAACACGGAAACGTGTCGGGCCGGCACTTAAGTGCTGCAAACCAGCGCTAATCCGGTCCTGCCCTTCGCCTGGTCGTCGTTAGCCCTCCGACCCGTACATCGCCATTAAGGCCGGCGCCTGTATCGACGTCGCTCGCGAACTGGCTCAGCGCGGAGCTGATACTCCGCTCCACGATCTCTCGACCTCCTTCATCCGGATCGGACGATGCTCGCAGGGCTGGCCGTCGGAACACTGCGGCGACCACGGCCCGCTTGCTGTTGGATCGATAGGAGGAGCGCAATGGCAACAGATGCATCGCAGACGTCTCGTCCGGGTGTCAGCATCGGCCCGACGACCGAGTTCAGTCTCTTCTTCCACGTCAAGCCAGGCCGCGGTGACGATTTGCGCGCCGCTCTCCAAGACCTGCAAAACCACCCTGGATACCGCCCTGGCGAGTATCACATGGCGATCGCGACGATCCACGAGGCGAGGTTCGTGCTCTTCGACGACGACACACGCCTCCTCTTCGCGACGAGCTTCGACGGCCCGTGGGACGCCTACATGGACGACTTCTTCACGTCGGGCCCGAC
>Ga0126315_10000953_pt1 | contig 10703 bp, 11 predicted proteins | sample Plot106_FD_92534 | JGI IMG/M metagenome (GOLD analysis project Ga0126315, IMG submission 92534) | Serpentine soil microbial communities from UC McLaughlin Reserve, CA, USA - Plot106 | ecosystem: Environmental > Terrestrial > Soil > Grasslands | place: USA: UC McLaughlin Reserve, Lake County...
CCTCTGAGGCCGCCGTGGTGCAGAAAACCTTTGCCGTAGCGATGCTGGATGCGCTGGCCTATGCGCTGGCGGAAGACCCGAATGTGATCGTCATCGGGGCGTCGAGCTTCATCTATGACCGCGGGCTGAAACCCGAAGATGAGCGCGCCCTGTTCGACAAGTTTCCCACCCGGCTGATCGATCCACCGACCTCCGAGGGCGTGGTCACCTCGCTCGCCGCCGGCGCCGCCATGGCCGGCATGCGGCCGTTCGTCAATTACGGCACCGCCAGCTTCGCGTTCGAGGCCTGGAACCAGCTTCTCAACGAAATCGGCCCCGCGCACACGATGTCGGGCGGACAGCTGCGCGTGCCGCTCGTGCTGCACATGTTCGCGGGAATTCGCGGCGGCGGTGCGGCCCAGCACAGCACCAGCCCGCAGGCGATGTTCGCCAACGCAGCCGGCCTCGAACTGGTGCTGCCGTCATCGCCGGCCGACGCGCAGGGCCTGTTGCGCACTGCGCTCAAGAGCGACAATCCAACGGTGTTCATTACCCACACCAAGCTCGTGAATGTCGGTGGCCACGTTCCCGCCGGCGATTTCGCGATTCCGTTCGGACAGGCCGACGTCAAGCGTGCCGGCCGCGATGTGACCGTGATCGCGACGTCGCTGATGGTGCAGGAGGCGCTGAAAGCCGCCGACACGCTCGCGCGCGAAGGCATCGAGGTCGAGGTCGTCGATCCCCGCACTATCGTGCCGCTCGACACCGCCGGCATCCTTGCCTCGGTGCGCAGGACCGGCCGGCTGGTCTGCGTCGACGAGGCCAACGGCACGTGCAGCATCGCCTCGGAAATTTCCGCGCTGGCGGCGGAGGAAGCGTTCACCGCGCTGAAGGCGCCGATCCTGCGCGTCACGCGTCCGAGCGCGCCGGTGTCCTACTCGCCGCCGCTCGAAGCTTACGTCACGCCGACGGCGGAAAAGATCGCCGCCGCGGTCCGCAAGCTGATGCGATAACGTGTAGAGAGGAATGTCCATGCGCCGGATCGGTTCAAGGTTCCTGCTCAGAAGTTTGATTCTCGCCGCTGCCGCCATTCTCGTCGCACTCTCCAGTGAGGGCGGCTGGTCGCAGACGGCAAGGACAATCAAGCTCATCGTCCCCTCCGCACCGGGTGGCGGCGCCGACATCCTGGCCCGCTTGTTGGCCGATCAGATGAGCAGGACGCAGGTCATAACGTTTGTGGTTGAGAACCGTCCGGGCGCGGGCAACATCATCGGCACCGAGGCTGCATCGCGCGCCGCGCCCGATGGCAACACGCTTCTGATCAACACGCCGGACTTTGTCATCAATCCGCAGATGCGAACGGCGAGCTACGATGCGCTCACCAGCTTCGTGCCGGTTTGCTATCTGGCGCGCTCTCCGCAACTCCTCGTCGTCAATAGCGCAGCGCCTTATCGCACCCTCGCCGATCTGCTGAACGCGGCGCGCGCCAAGCCGGGAGAACTGAGCCTGGCGAGCGCCGGGCCGGCATCCAGTCCGCACTTGGCATTCGAAACGCTCAAGCGCGCGGCCGGCGTCAATATGATCTACGTGCCCTATCAGGGTTCGGGCCCGGCGGTGAACGCATTGCTGGGCGAGCACGTGACGTCGGTACTGGCGAGCTACCCGAATGTTGTGGAGCAGGTCAGGACGGGAACGCTGCGCGCGCTCGCCACCGCCTCACCGACGCGGATTCCGGAGCTGCCGGACGTGCCGACCATCGCCGACTCTGGCTTTAAGGACTACGAGTCGGACATCTGGTTCGGCGTCATGGCCCCGGCAAAAACGCCGAGCGAAGCCGTGTCTCAAGCCGCAGGCTGGTTCACCGCGGCGCTGCAGGCACCCGAGGTCAAGTCGAAGCTTAGTCCTCAGGGACTCTTTGCGGTCGGAACGTGCGGGGTGGAATTCGGCGCCTTCATTCGCAAACAATACGATGATGCCGGCCGCGCCATCCGCGAGGGCAACATCAAGGCGCAGTGAAACTGGCGACCGCGCCTCGTCGGGCTCGGGCGCGCAATGATAAAATCAGATGGCTGTGCCAACTGGGCATATCATCAGCCGACATTCCAGACGGGAGGAGAACATGAAGCGGTTCAGAATTCTGTCCCTGGTCGTGGCGAGCATTTTTGGGGGCTCGGCGCAGGCAGCTGAATTTCCCGAGCGCAGCATCACCGTCATCGTTCCGTTTCCACCCGGCGGCGCCTCCGACGTGACGGCACGCCTTGTCACAGCAAAGCTGGCGGAGCGCGTGAAGCAGACGGTCATCGTCGATAATCGGGCCGGTGCCAACGGGGCGCTCGGCGCCGTGGCGCTGAAGCAGGCGCCGGCAGATGGATACACACTGCTGGTGGGATCGATTGGCGTGTTCGCCATCAATCCGGTTCTGTTCAAGGATCTTCGGTATGATCCGCAGAAGGATTTCGATCTGCTGACCGTCGCGGTACGCACCCCCAACGTGTTGGTGGCGACCCCGGGTTTTCCCGCCAATACCGTTCGTGAGTTGATCGAGCATCTCGAAAAGAATCGCGGCAAGGTCACTTTCGCGTCGTCCGGCATCGGATCATCGGACCACCTCACCGCCGCGCTGTTCTGGCAGAAGACCGGCACCACCGGTATCCACGTGCCGTACCGGGGTGGCGGCCCGGCCATTAACGATCTGATCGCCGGCCACGCCAACGTGTCATTCCAGAATCTCGGCGCGATCGCCCAGCAGGTGAAAGCCGGGAGCCTCAAAGCGCTTGCCGTGACTAGCGACAAGCGCACTGCAACGCTGCCCGATGTTCCCACCATCGCCGAAGCGGGCGTGAAGGATCTGGAGGTCTACTCCTGGCAGGCGGCTGCCGCGCCCAAAGGGCTGCCGGCCGTCCTCAAGGCCAAGCTGGAAGCTGAGCTCGTCGCTTCGGCCAACGCGCCCGATGTGAAAGCGAAGTTCGAGGCGGTTGGCTTCGATGTGGTCGCCAGCAATGCGGAGCAGTTCACGAAATTCCTTGCTGGCGAGATCGTCCGCTGGAAGTCTGTGATCGAGACCGGGAAGATCACGCCCGAATAGAGCCGAGAAACGTGAACAGACAAGTTGGTCCATCGCGATCGCGCGGCATTGCCGTCTGACCGCTGCCGCGGTGTCCATCGCCTGCGCGATGGGAACGGCGCACGCCGATGCGATCGAGGACTTCTATCGCGGCAAGACCATCAGGATGTACATCAACTCGACGCTGGGCGCAGGCTACGACGTTTATGCCCGCCTGGTGCGCGTGGTCCATGAGCCGGCGCACATCGCGTTTACGACCAGCACCTACAAGGACACCTATCGCAACATCCGCGAGACCGGACAATTCGTGGTCAACCTGGCGAAGTTCGACCGCGCGCAGCTGGAGAAGGCATGCATTCTCGGCCTGACCTTCGCCCCCCGGCGTGAACGAGCTCGAGAAGGCCGCCCTCACCGCGCTGCCTTCCACGCGCGTGAAGCCGCCGCGCATCGAGGAATGCCATCGCCACTTCGAATGCGAAGTGGTGTGGATGAAGCACTGGGTCGGCCGGGTGATGATCGTCGGCAATGCGCTGGCCGCTTCCGTCGACGCCGATTGCGTCGACGAGCGCGGCTTATCATCTGGGAGAAGGTCAGGCCGGTGCAATATGCCGGCGCACCCTACCAGCGCTACGTCGACCAGCCGCCCTACGAGCACGTGTTCGCCGCGTCCTATGAAACAATGTCGGTACGGACGCCGTACGATGGTCCTGAGATCGAAGCGCACAGCAAGATCGTCAAGGACGAGGTACACTTCCGCTGATGGGGCGCCAGCAGCGGCATTCCCTAGCCGTCGTCCCCGCGAATGCTTGGCGAGGCGGTGTTTAGTTTTTCCCCGACGCTTCTTCAGGTTCGTCGTTGAAATAGAAATAGCCGATCTTGTTATTGACCGAGCTCGCGTACCACATGCGGCCCTGGCTATCGAGGAAGAACTCCCGCATCGATATTTCCGAATGCGGATACGGATATTCCATGACTTCGCCGGTCTTCGGGTCTAGCCGGCCGAGCGTGTCCTGTTCGTGCGACGAGTACCAGATCATCTGATTTCGATCGATGCCGATGGCGTAGGGACTGGCCTCGGGCCCCGGCAACGGAAACTCTTTGAATGTTTCGGTCTTCGGATCGAAACGACCGATATTGTTGCCTCGCCGCTCGCTGAACCAGACCATGCCCTCGGCGTCGAGTTCGATGCGCTGCGGCTTGCCCTTGGTCGGCGGATAGAATTTCGTCAGCACGCCGTCCTTCGAAATCCGGCCGATCGGACCGTCGTCCCGAAACGAGGTGAACCACTGCTCGCCGTTCTTGCCGGTCACGACGCCATAGGTTGAGGCGAGATCGAAATGCTGGAACTTCTCCGTCTTTGGGTCGAACATCGAGATCGCAGGACCGCCGCTGGTCCACACCAGCCCTCTGTCATCCACGCGAATGGTATGGGAGCTGGTGCGCGTGCCATTGGGCAGCGCTTTCATCGGATATTCGGTGATCTGCTTGGTCGCGGGATCCAAGCGCCCGATCCGGCCCAGCGCCGCTTCGGTGAACCAGACGCTGCCATCCGTTGCCGGAACGGCCGAATGAATGCCGGCCTTTTTTGAGAACCCGAGCGGGAATGGCGTCTGCTCGCCGGTCTTGGGATCGAGCCGCACCACTTCGTTGCCGCGCCCATAGTACGGAATCCACATCATTCCGTCCTTGTCCTCAAAGGCGCTCCAAGGTCCCTGGCCGCTGTGAGCCTTAAAGTCGAACTCCACATAGGCGATGTTCATGGCCTGCGGGCTGAACGGGCGTACCAGCGATTTGTATTCCGGCATGTCCTCGGGTGACGGTGGCTTCGGCGAGTTGGGACCGAACGCGTAGGTGAAATAGGACACCAGGTCCTCAAGCACTTCGTCGCTGAAACGGCGGCCCTCCATGTGCACGTCGCGCATATAGTTGACGCGCGCGCGCCAGCCATTCTCGTCCCAAGTATCAGTCGCCATGCGCTTCTGGAACGAATGGCAGGATTGGAAACAAGTGGTAAAAAGAGCGTCCTGATGACTGAGATCGTGCTTCGCTGTTTTCGGGAGAAGCTGCCGGCCCTGGTAGGTGCTCAGATCGCTCCAGCGCACCTTGGTTTTCTGCAGCTCGAAGTCGAACGAGCTCTTCTGGTCGGCGGTCAGCTGCACGTCGGCGCGAGGCGCGCTCGTGTAGCCAATTGCGGAGATGTATACCTTGTAGGTCGCCGCCGGCAGATTGCCGATGTGGTAATGCCCCCGCGCGTTCGAGAGAACGTTCACCGTCATCATGTTCTGCGTGTTCTCGGCGACCACGAACGCACCCATGAAGGGCTTGCCGTCCGGTCCTTGGACGGTGCCGGTGATGGTCGCGGCGAACGCAGTCGAACCAAGGAAAATAAATAAGGTCAGAGAACCGAAGGCTTTATCGATTAGGCGCATGAACTTTCCTCCCGGCCCACAATCTTTTGTTTTGCAGCGCGTTGCGAACTGACGCGGTGAATTATAGCGAAAGCCATAGGCGAAGGAAGCCGTTTCGACTTGTCGGTTCGGCGGCCGACAGAACCATTATTTTTTGTGCACCGCGCCGCCGCGCAGGCGTTCGAGCGCGCGTTCGATGACGGAATCGGTGATGCGCGTCGCGCGCCAGCGATACAGCAATCCGTGGACCAACCAGATCACCAGGAACGTGAACACGCCGGCGAAGACCACGTCGCTGAAGAAATGTCCGCCGGCAGACATCCGCAGCACACCCACAGCCGCGCCGAAGGCAAGCGCCCCAGCGTAGGCGAGCGCGCGCCAGTGCGGCGGCGCCAGCGCGGCCGGTGCGAGCGTCCAGAACGCGCCCGACGGCTCGCCGGAAACGAACGAGCAATTCTTCGGACAATCGCCACGCGGATCCCACCACGGCACAAAGCGCTCGGGACCGCGGAACTGGATCAGCTCCATCGGGCGCGGCCGACCCCAATTGTCCTTCAGCATCACATTGGCAAGGAGACCGGGCCCGAGCGCGAGCGTTGCAATCATCAGAACCGTCGCGCGCCCGGGAATGAGCATCCGCTGCCACGGCAGCACGAGCTTGAGCGCGATGGCGACAAAGGCGGGAGCCGCGATCAGCGCAATAATCCAGGTAGCAGCTTCGCGCAGCCGCCGCCCCGGCACGCTGAAGCCGATCCACCTGCCGGGTCTTTGCGGATCGTAGAACAGTTCAGCGAGCCGCAGATCGAGATCGGGATAGAACCCGAACAACAGGCCCACCGCAACGGCGATAGCCAGCGCGATCAAAAGTCCCGTGCGGTTCATGGACGGCGATTTCGGCTCATTATGGCCGAGGGACCTCGTCCTTGCACGCTTGCGCTTGGAATTTGATCGGCGGCACGAAATCGCCGCAGCGGTCGCAGCCGGCCAGAACCCCGACCGCCACCAGCACGCCGATGGTCCGGCAAATCATCATATGCACGGGTTTCGGACGCTGCGACATTTCCCACTCCCCGGTTTCCCCACTCATAGCAAAACTCTGGTTACCGCGATATTGCGGCTGGCGACGTTGCAGCGAGAACTGCCTCTTCGCGCCGGAATACCGGCTTCCAGAAACCGGCCGTCCAGCCGGCTACCGCCCAATAGGCGAAACCACCGGCAAGCCCGGCCGCGATAACATGTAGCGGCTGGTGCAGCGGCACCGGCGACTCGTCGATGAAGCCGAACAGATTCCAGCCCAGCCAAGCCGAAATCGCACCGTTGCCGGCGTGATAAATCCACGAGCGGATGGCGAACGCCTCCGCCAGCAAGATACCAATCGACGCCGGCAGCCACATCGTGGCCAGCAGCATCGCAATAAGCACCGGCCCGGCGATGACGAGACCGAACAAGGCGTAAGCCGCGGTGTCCGGATCGGCAGGCAACGCCACTTGGCCGAATCCCCACGACCCGAACAGAATCACCAGAGCGCCTGCGAGAACCGCCGCAAGATAACCGAGCGGGACGAGGATGATGCGCAGCAGGAGGCGGAGGAGAATGTTCATCGAACCCGCGTCCGTTCAGTCCGTCATCGCCATCGCGCGCAGCGCCAGCCGCTCGCGGGCGGAGAGCTTTTCGGTCGCGCTCTTGAGCTGACCGCAGGCGGCGAGAATGTCGCGGCCGCGCGGCGTGCGCACCGGGGAGGCATAGCCGGCATTGAACACGACCTCGGAGAATTTCTCGATCTGGTCCCAATCGGAGCACTCGTATTGGGTGCCGGGCCACGGATTGAACGGAATGAGATTGATTTTGGCCGGAATACCCTTGAGCAGACGCACCAGCGTCTTGGCATCGGCGAGCGAGTCGTTGATGCCCTTGAGCATCACGTATTCGAACGTGATGCGCCGCGCGTTGGAGAGGCCGGGATAGTTGCGGCAGGCGCCGAGCAATTCCTTGATTGGATATTTGCGATTGAGCGGCACCAGCTGATTGCGCAATTCGTCGCGTACGGCGTGCAGCGAGACCGCTAGCATGACGCCGATCTCCTCGCCGGCGCGCGCGATCATCGGCACCACACCCGAGGTCGACAGCGTGATGCGGCGCTTGGAAATGCTCAAGCCATCGCCGTCGGCGATGACCAGAAGCGCGTCGCGCACCGCCTCGAAATTGTACAGCGGCTCGCCCATGCCCATCATTACGATATTGCTGACGAGGCGCGTACCTTCCTTACCTCCCCCTGCAAGGGGCAGGTCGACGCGCGAAGCGCGTCGGGTGGGGGTCATCGCGATCTCTATATCCTCGACCCCTCCCCGGCGCGCTTCGCGCCAAAGCCGATGCTCCGCATCGGCGTTCTTAGCGCCAAGAATGGCCGCCGAAGGCCGCCGGTGCCCTCCCGTTTCAGGGCAGGGAGAAGAAGAAACCAGCCAATCTCCAAGCCGATCTCGCGCCACCATCACTTGCCCGACGATCTCGCCCGGCGTGAGATTGCGTACCAGCCGCTGCGTGCCGGTGTGGCAGAAGGAGCAGGTCAGCGTGCAGCCGACCTGGCTTGATAGGCACAGTGTGCCGCGGCCGGTTTCCGGGATGTAGACGCATTCAATCTCGTGCGGGTTCTCCCCGGCGTGCTCCCCCGGCAACCGCAGCAGCCATTTGCGGGTGCCGTCGGCGGAAATCTGCTCCGCCATGACTTCGGGCCGCGCGAGCGTAAAGTGCTGATCGAGCAGCGCCCGCAGCTCCTTCGACACGCTGGTCATGGCGTCGAAATCCTGCACGCCGCGCACATAGAGCCAGTGCCAGATTTGCTGCACGCGCATCTTGCGCTGTGCCGGGAGCACGCCGATGCCGCCCAGCGCCTCCGCCAACGCCGCGCGCGAGAGCCCAACCAGCGACGGCTTTGCAGGCGGCACATAGCGCTCCAGCGGGGCCTTCTCGACAAAGGCGGCCGGGGATGACTGCGGCTTGCGCGCAGCGATGTCGCTGCTGTGGTGTGTTTCTGTCATCGCGCTAGAAGGCCATGCATGGCGGCGTTCTAGCATAGATAGGTTGCCGCGGCAGCGTTCGTCAGGCGCGAAGGTTCATCCGGCCAGCTTGAAGCGCTCACTTTTGGGTTCGAAGCGCGACCGGAAGATCGCCGCATCGAGCGGGTCCTCGAAACAATAACGCACGAATACCGCGTATTCGTCTTCGACAAACATGTCGAATTTGCCGACATAGGCCGTGAGGAAGTTCATGATCTCGTTGTCGTCGGCGAGTTGCCGCCGTGGCAGCACCACCTGGTATGGGCACTCCTCGTCGAGCTGGCGCAGCCAGGCACTTCGTTTGTCCGGGTCCATGTCACCCCTCCTAGACTCAGACGGGCGACTGTTCTCTGTTTGTTCCATAAAGTCAAGAGAAATCGTTGATCGCTACTGCCGCAATTTCTCGATCAGCGCCATCGCAGCCGCCGGGGCGCGCACCTTTGCCCCGGAGATCATGTAGATGAAGACGTCGCGCTTGTTCTTTTCTTTCACCGGCGGCGTGATCGTCGGCAGGTCGTCTGAGGCGCCGCCGCTCGCCAATGTACGCGCGCGCTTCGCCCAGGTCGCCAGCGCCTGCGGCGGGTAGCCAGTCGGTATGTCTTCCGCGGTGCGCTGCAGGCGCGCATAGACAAACTCGCTGGTGACATCGGCGATCAGCGGATGCTTGTCGGATTCCACCAGCACCGGCGCGACCGAAAACTTGCGCAGCAGCACGATGAACTCCGGCGTTAGAAAACTTTTGTGCCGCACTTCCACGGCGTGGCGGATAGCCCGACCGCCGACCTCATGCGGCAGCAGCTTGAGGAAAGCCTCGAAATCATCCGGCTCGAACGTCTTAGTGGGTGCCATCTGCCAGAAGATCGGCCCGAGTTTGGATTTCAGCTCGAGCACGCCGCTGTCGAAAAACCGATCGATCGACGGACCCGCTTCTGCCAGCACGCGGCAATTGGTGGCGAACTGCGGCCCCTTGAGCGCGAAAATAAAACCGTCCGGCGTTTCATCCGCCCATTTGCGAAAGCTGTCGGGCTTCTGGGTGCGGTAAAAGGTTGCGTTGATCTCGATGCTGGTGATCTTGCGGCTCGCGTGCGCGAGTTCGCGCGCCTGCGGCAATCCCTTCGGATAGAATGTGCCCCGCCAAGGCGCGAACACCCAGCCACCAATGCCGACACGGATCATTGTTGATCGCTCGCAGTCCAAGGGGTGACAGCGGCTACTTGCACTCCTGCTCGGCGCGATCGAGCGCCTGAGCGAGCCCCTTGAGCGAGAACTGGTCGGTCGACGTGGAGCCGCGGCCGGATGTGCCCTTGACGGTGAGTTCGCTGCCTTTGCGCATCGCCTCGATCATGCGCGCCTCTTCGGCGACATTCTTGATCCAGGCACCGTCATTCTGCGTGTACATGGCAAACTTGGTGGAGCCGATCTCGGCGGTGGCATCCGAGCTCGCTTTGAACGGATAGCCAATGATCACCGACACCTCGTTCTTTACGTTCTCTGCCGGGCGGGTGGAGATGAACATGTAAGCCGGATCGCGCTTGCGGGCGGCCGGCTCGATCTTCGAAGTCTTCGGCTTGGCAAGCGCGAAGCAGACTTTCTTGCCTCCCGGGCTGGCGGTGTAAGCGCCCCAGTCGCCATAGTTGCCCAGCAGCATGGGCTGACTTTCGCCGGCGGGCGTCACGGCGGCTGACTTCGATTGCTGCACCATTGCCGTCGAACCGGCTGCCAGCGTGGCGGCAACCACAATCGGCAACGCCGTCAATTGAATTCGAGCCATCCCGCCTGCTCCCGTACCCGCGTAGTCCCCTTAAGCAACAGGAATACTGAGGAATTCGGCAATGTGAAGGCGGCCGGTTGCCGCGGCACGCCGAGCGGATGAAGATGGGCGGCAAGGCCTCTCTCCAGGAAATGCGACTCCCATCGTGAAAGCCATCCTGTGCACCCGCTTCGGCACCCCTGACGACCTCGTGCTCGCCGACATTGCCGAACCGACCCCAGCGCCGGGAGAAGTCATTGCGAAAGTCGCCGCGGTCGGGCTGAACTTTTTCGACACGCTGATCATCGCCGGCAAATACCAGAAGAAGCCGCCGTTTCCGTTCTCGCCGTGCGGTGAATTCACCGGCATCGTCGAGAGCGTCGGCAAAGGCGTCACCGCCTTCGCGCCCGGCGACAGGGTTCTGGGCTACTGCACGTTCGGCGCGGCGC
>Ga0126315_10000954_pt1 | contig 10694 bp, 10 predicted proteins | sample Plot106_FD_92534 | JGI IMG/M metagenome (GOLD analysis project Ga0126315, IMG submission 92534) | Serpentine soil microbial communities from UC McLaughlin Reserve, CA, USA - Plot106 | ecosystem: Environmental > Terrestrial > Soil > Grasslands | place: USA: UC McLaughlin Reserve, Lake County...
AATGCATTCTCAAAAATAACACAAAAAGAAATAAACGATCTAGCCTTAATGCTGCGCGCCACTTTAGGAAGAATGTCAAAAGAACTAAAAGACGCTCCGTTCAATCTGGTTTTCCATTTGGCTCCAAAAAAAAAGAATAGTCGTCAGATTCATTGGCACATAGAAGTTTATCCACAACTCAGTATTTGGTCAGGATTAGAGCGAGGTTTTGGAGTTTACATTAATAATATTCTACCAGAAAAATCTGCAGAAGTTTTAGGTTCCTCATGTAGAAGAGAGTTAGCTGAACTTGTTGGAATTATTTAGGCACGAACGATTACTTAGCAAAAGGAAAGTTAATGCCGAAATTAGAAACCTGGGTCGCCCTTGGATCATTAGGAATGTGTATTATGTTTATAGCACTAATATTATCATTTTTTAACTTTCTTGTAGGACCAAAAGGTAACGGTCCAGATATTTATGTCGATCCAACAGGAGTAATGATCCAATTGATTTCGATATCGGGAGCACCTAGTTTAATTCTATCAGGTACTGTTTTTGGACTTACGAAATCTTATGGTACCATTCACGCTGCAATCATTTTGATAACAACAGGGATAATTTTGATAACAACAGGGATAATTTTGATAGCGGGCATGGTTGCTGCATGGACGATAATTCTGAAAATTAATGAACAGTTCGTTGTTGGCGGAATAGATATTATTCCTTATAGTTTTATAGTTGCTGGTATGGGCGTTACAATTCTAGGCATCTATTTATTCAAAAAATCAAAAAACTATCGAAATTTAGAAGACGAAATTCATTGAATGAGAAACATAATCAATTAGATATCAATTTATCGAGAAATCTGCTCCCAATCAAGATATCAAAGCAGATGTTAGATAATATTTTTAGTTCGGCTAAATCACAAAATAGCCCTATCTTATCCATCGTCATTGGAACCAAACCCGATTTTTACAAACAAGCACCAATTGTGGTAGAAGCGATAAAAGAGAAAGTACCTGTATTTGTTATAGATACTGGTCAGCATTTTGACGAATTGTTAGGTTTTGGTATAAAAGAATTCGATTTAGAAAATACTGTTGGCTGCAACTTGCAAATTCGTGGGGATCTGATGGAGAAAGCGAGCGAATTGATTCTTAAATTTGGATCGTTTGGAAGATATTGTATGAATCAATTCGGCATAGATTCACAATTGCTTCCAGTCGTCCATGGAGATACCCTGGTTGCTGGAATCGCTCCTCTGGCTTGGGTTTTTGGTATGGGACAAAAGGTAGCACAGAATGAGGCTGGATTGAGATCAATGAGCCCGCAGGCAATGAAGCATTTAAAAATTCATCAAGAACCGACCAAAAGTGTTATTGAACAGTTCATTGCCGATCAATTTCAAGGTGAATGGTTTCTAGCAAGAGAAGAACCATTCCCGGAGCAAATTGATACATGGATTTGTTCCGCAGGAACAAAATATTTTTTTGCGCCAACACAGCTCAATAAAGATAATCTTGTTAGGGAAGGATATCCTGAAGAATTAATTTATGTGGTAGGTAATTCAGTAGTTGACGCAATCCACATAAAACGCAGACAAAAATCTCTGGAAAGTATATTTGATATTTATCCAAAATTAGAGAATGGCCAATGGATAAGAATGGATATACATAGGCGTGAGAATCTTACCCGTCATAGATTCACTTCTATCATTAACGGACTTATCAACCTGATAGAAAAAACAGAACACAAAGTCGTTCTTGTAATGCTCAATGCTACCGCCTCTGCTCTGAAGTCATATAATTTACAAGAAAAATTATATAATCTTTCTATAGATTTCCCCGATAAGTTTATCATTACCCCATTATGGAGAGAGTACGCACACGTCATTGAATTTCTCGATAGCGGCCATTGCTGGGCAGAAATGACTGACTCTGGCTCTATGCAGGAAGAGCTGATGTATTTCCCCGAAGTCTTATCATTAACCGTGAGATTAAATACCGACAGACCGGAAACGATAGTTGAAGCAAAGAGCAATATCCTTATTCCGCCTGTAAATCCGTCTTGGATTACCTCTATGGTTAGAGAAGCGTTTGATAAAAATCACAGTTTAGGTTTCAATTTAAAGAATAAAAAACCTATTTATGGACAGCCTGGAAACGTGTCAAGGAATATTGTGAGCATCATTAAGAAGGAGTTTGAAAATGGCAACGCAAGCTTTTATCCGTGGCTCCATCAAAGAATAAATCTCTGGAAAGAAAATCATGGTTTAGATTATTTATAAGACTGTTGACATAAAGCCCTTCTCCGTTATATGTTTTCATCAATAACCAAAAAAAATCATGTCGTCATTGGCTATACTTTTCTTTAAAAGGATATTGAATCATTGTCTCAACGAAAAATATCCTTGTAGTTGGAAGTTCAAAGTAAAAAATATTTCAAGCAGAGGTGTGCTTATTATTCTCCTATATCTTACCCAATTTTCTAACATATTTTTTGTATACCTCAAGATAAGATTTCTTATCACCTATATCAACAAAGCCTGATGATCCTATTCTAAATCCTTTTACGACTTTCTGTTGTTCAAGAGCCTTCCTTACTGCGTCGTCCATTCCGAATGCACTTGAGTTGGGAATAATGTTAAGGAAAGACGGCTCTATAACATAACAGCCAATGTTAATCAGACCACTAACCTCAGGTTTTTCTCTCCAACTGATGATTCTATCCTCTTTTCCGTCAACATCTATAAAACCGTACTTGAGTTTTGTTTTATAAGATAATAATGCCATCGAAACCAATGCTTTCGACTGTTTGTGCGCATCTATCATCTCTTGAAGATTGAATTCGTAGATGGAATCTCCATACAAACATACAAAAGTCTCATTTAACAATTTTTCTGCGCTCTTCAATTGTCCTGCTGTAGCCAAGGGTCTTTCTGATCTAGCATACTGTACCTTCATGCCAAATCTACCTCCATCTTCAAAATAGTCCTCTATTATTCTGTGGAGGTAACTTACGCAAATAACTATTTGATCTATACCATTATTCTGTTTTAGCCATTCAAGTATGTGCTCAAGAAGTGGCTTATTTCCTATAGGCAACATAGGTTTAGGAATGAAAAAAGTATATGGTTGCAATCTGGTTCCCAGACCGCCAGCAAGGATTACTGCTTTCATATCTCATCGTCATTCTTAATGACTACTATATAAGGTAGAATAAGGTAGAATCATTACATCTTAATAATTGTTCAATATTTTTTTTATTTTATTCAATACGTCCTTCGGTTCTGTGCCAAAGATCATGATCATGGGTTCTTTACCAAGATCTCCTTTATGATAAACAATTTCTGCGGCAGGATTAGTTAAAAGTGCGGTCTTAATACCCCAAAATATTGTCTTACCTTCTTTTTTCTTCAAACTCATGGGTTCCGTAGTTCTTTGATATTCAGAAATTTCAAATAAACGTTTAGCGATTTTTACTAATTTTTTATCATATCTTATGTTCATAGCGCATCTCATGGAGTGATTGATAGTCATATAGGCTAGGACTGCAGAAGCAACATGTCTTGATGCACCAAATTCTATATTTGAAACAGGTCTAGCAATTTTACCAATTCTAACTATTCTACCTTTTACTCCAGCAATATCGGAAGTATCAATGGCATCGGGTAGAGCGTAGGCTATATTAGATTGTGTCTCAGGTAGCAACTCTGCTATTCCGTTCATTGCCTCGATTTCAATGGTTGCTAGTTGTAGCTCTTTTATTACATGATATCGGCATGCGTCTACATACAAATCAGAAATGGGGTTGGTAACTACAAGACCTTTTCCCAATTTTAAGGCATTTCCAATAGATTTATGTACATACTGATTTGCAATCTTACATGCATCAACCAGTTGGAAACCCCTTGCTAAAAGGGCTGTGATACTAGCTGAAAAGTTACACCCAGAACCATGAGATTCCTTAACAGCTATTCTAGTATTAGATAATTTGTGCACTGTCTCTTTTCGGTGGAACAAAATATCTGTGACCTTGTTTGCATTTGAATGTCCTCCTTTTATTATAATGTTCTTTACACCTAGTTTTCTTATTTTTCTTGCTGCTTTAATCGCATCTCCTTCAGATTTGATTTTGATGCCAGCTAATTTCTCTGCCTCCATTAGGTTCGGGGTAATTAGAGTTGCAATGGGAACTAGTTCAGAGACAAATGACTCAAAAGCATTATCTAAGAGTAATTTCGATCCGCTTCCCGCTGCAAAAATCGGATCTAATACGATGGGAATTTTTGTACGCATTAATGAATCATGAATAGATTGAATGATTTCCTTTCTGTGAACCATTCCTATTTTTATTGCATCTGGAGGAATATCTGACATAATAGATTGAATCTGTTTTCTGATGATATCGCCAGGGAGGTCGTATACGCTGGTAACCTCTCGAGTATTTTGGGCAGTTATAGCAGTAATTGCGGTACAGCCATATACACCAAGAGCAGAAAATGTCTTAAGATCAGCCTGTATTCCTGCTCCTGCACCTGAATCACTTCCCGCAATTGACAATGCAACTTTTGGCATAATTGGCTAATAGATATCCACAGACGCCTATTCAGTTTATCGGCTAATTCCGATGATTTTTATTTATGACAATTTTTTTGATCCTTGGGTGTTTTGCTTTCATTTGCCTTCAAAATTATTCATTAATTATAGCGAAGAGTCCAATTTATCTGAATAAAAACATTTTCTATTGATGTTGTATAATATTATTGGCGACTATAGAAAGAAATGAGAATATCCATATTTGCCCTGTTTTGGATTGGATATCAATATAAAGACATATCACTAGCATAATGCTACAGATAGGACAATTTCGGTGTAATAATTATTCACAGTTACTATGTGCCTTTTTTGTCTTTAAAAGGTGGTATGAAAATAACACTGTCTTACAGATCGGAATAGTTCATGATATACTCAAAGTCTTATAGACTATGTTATGTTAATTAAATGCTTATTGTATATTAACTAAAAGATACTAGACTTGTCACGGAATATGTCTGAAAAACAGAACAATAAAAGTGAAACTCCTAAGTGTCTTACGTGTAGTTCTAATAAAATCATTTCAATTTTGAACTAATATCAATGTGAAGAAATGTAAAAAATTACATAAAGAAATGCAGTATGAAAATTATTCTATAAAAGCGAAAGATCGATCTTGCATGAGTTGTGGGAATTACTGATAGTACTCATCTTCTGTTTATACTCTCTTTTTTATTAATTAGTTATTTGATTATACTTCATAGTCTGTAATTCTATCGTCAATAATGACTGAAGTAGCCATTTTTCAGACTTCTACATAACACGCATAATATGAGACTTCCTCAAAAAGATTAAAAGGATGGCAAAATAAATCAGCTAGAGAGCTATGCGCATAGTTGCAATAGGAAGTAGAGTATTTGTTACTAGTTTTCAGCTTGCAGGTGTACAAGGAATTAAAGCTGATTCTTCATCAGATGCGCTCACTTTAATTAGTAAAATAGGTGTCAACAATGATATTGGCCTAATATTATTAAGCGACGATTTAGGAAGAGAAATAAGAAGTCAGCTTACAGAGATGCGGGCAAAAAAACCTATTCCATTGATTTTTGAACTCCCTTCTTCTGGTAGCACGAAACAAAAGGTGGACTATAGAGCTTTGTTAAAACAAATTCTTGGTGTTTAAATTTTTTTTCTTTAATTATAAGTCTATAAATACTGAAAATCTTTTCATACTATGACTATAATAAAATAGAAATGACTAATTATAAGAAACGTCTCGGAATTTTGCTTATTATCTCTTTGTTGGCAGGATTTATTGCTACTATACTTTCTGTCATATTAGATTCATATACCTTTTTGCTGATTTCTCTTCCCAACTTCAGCTTGGCAGCTTTTTTTGGTTATAGCTATTGGAAATATGATAATGATTCCAGATTACAAAGAAAATAGAACAAACATAGAAGGGCACTAACCAAGCAGCAGTATAAATATTGCAATTATTCCTAACGAACCAAATAAAATAATTGTAGCTTTCCACATTCCTACACTCGCATTTTCACTGATATCCCACATTCCACCCATGGAGTTATGTCGACGGTATTTTTGCTTAATTTGCTCATAACTATAGATATACTCAAAATCGGCAGGGGGGGTCCATTCTCTTTTGTGTAGACTTCCATATGAGATATAGATTGACGAATTGTCATAAGTTTTTCTTGACATCTCATCAGAGAGGACTTCATATGCTTCAACAATCTGCAAAAATTTTTTTTTTGATTCCTCAGAATTCCTATTTTTATCAGGATGATACCTTAGCGCTAATTTACGGAAGGATTGTTTTATTTCTGCCTGAGTGGCAGTTTTTTTTATTCCCAATAAGTCATAGTATGTTGACACTTCTTGTATTAACATATTATAATGTGAATAATAATTTTTATATCTATCTTACAAGATAAAGGTGCTCTCCTAGTTCTCTAAAACAGAAACCCAATTTTATTGAAATTATAATAAATATGGCTGTAGAAGAGAAGATAATGGATTCTATTGCTGCAATGGAACTAGAAATTGGGTATCAAGTACAAGATCTACCAAAAATGATTCAACCAAATAAAATTAACCCTGACTGTTGTTTATTTATTGGTTCAGGAGATTCTTTTGTTGCTGGCTTGATTGCTCATTATGCCTCTAAAAGAAGAGCCATAAGTTGTAACCCGATGGATTTTCTCCTAAATCCCTGCATTGCATATAAACGTCAAATCTATATCACATCCATTTCCGGAAGAACAAATGCGAACATATTATCTTCAAAAGTTGCGAGAAAGCATAAAATAAGAACAACGGCAATAACCAGAACACCAGAAAGCATCCTTGCGAAATATTGTGATGACATTATCAAACTGAGCTACAAGTCTACCGGCGTTTTAACATCAGGAACTATAGGTTTTACTTCATGCATGTTGAGCTGTCTTTCTTTACTGTCAGATGTAAAAGAACTTAATTATATAGATAAAATTTATTTTCAAGCAAAAGTTGAGGCGGATGGCTTGCTAGAGAAGCATTTTATGGATACCTCGTCTTTTATATTTCTTGGTGATGGCCTTTTATTTCCTGTCGGAATTTATGGTGCATTAAAGGTCAATGAGATTTTTGGCTCCAAATCGTATGCATATACAGTTGAAGAATTCTGTCATTCTCCCATATTTAGTATCAGACCGAGAGACACTATTATAATATTTGATAACGGTGGCTATGACAAAAAGAGAGCCCGACTTTTAAGTAAAAGACTTGATAAAATTAGTCATTCGTCACTATATGTAGATCTTAACAACCTTACTGTCATGGAAGCAGTATTAAAGTCTATCTTCTTAACACAATTCCTCATGCTGAAGATAGCTAAAAGAAATGGATTAAAAGACTGTTTTTTCACATGTAATAAAGAACTCCTCAAGCTCAGCTCAGATTTCATTTACAAGTAATCGAGAGAATGTCTTTGACTAAATATTGAATATAAAAGTATAGACATAAGACTTTCCACTATATCATAAGTAATATGGAAGAATTTTATATATATATATATAGAATTTCAGTCCATAAATTCTACCATAAATCAATATATAAGCAAACAGAATTACTGTAAGAGCTGGGAATCATCTGATGAAAATTACCTTAAATCTGCCAGATCATCTTCTCCAATATGAAATCCCTTGGGCGCTAAAGGTTTTCTTCCCATGAAGCCTTCCTGTTTTGAATGCCAGAATTTGACTTCAGTCTCTCCAGCTTTCCAACACAGCCATACTTCCTCATCAAATCTCATTGAAGGAAAATCTAGTAATCCTTCATCAACACTTTTTATCATTACTCCAGTATTTTCCAACTGTTCGATTGCTTTATAAAGATTAGAAACGGCAACATTTAGAGTTTGTTTCTTTTTAATGAATGGCTCAAAGGATGAACCTGATTCAACTAATCTCTGCAATTCATCTTGCAATTCGACTATGTGTTTCTTCTGTGTTAAAATAGTATTAAAACGGCGTATAATGTCGGGCAGAATCTTGTTTGCATCCTGAGGTGTAAATAATCTAAACATCAGATATAGGATATTTTTACAGATAATTTATGTATTGTCTCCAGAGATCAATGTCTATTACATCTCCTTTTCGTATTCTGGTGTATTCTCTGCCCACTTTTGTAGTTAGGTGGAACGGTTGCATTAACTCTATCTAGGTCGCCTAATCCATGCGGATAGTTTTCCCATGTGTTTGATCTGCCGAATAGATTATCTAGTTTTGCGGAAGCCAATAAAGAGAATTTGTTTAACACAAGATGCAATGCTTCATGACTTATCAAAGAAGAGGCTATCTCTGCGATTCTACCTTCATTATGATATTCTTGCCAGGAGCTGTAATTCGCTATAAAGGCACGAGATTTTCCGTAATAAGTGACAAACATTAACCCTCTTTTTCCGACCATCCCCTTGAGCCTGAGATCCGCGACCATATATATCACTAAAGAATAACATATAATTTCTCTAAGATAAGATTAAGATTGTCATAGGAAGATTAGTTAAATATGTTTAATATTAATAAAAAAAAGTTCTTCTGTAGGAAGGAAAGTAGAATATATTATGAATTTTTTAAAGTAATTAACATTTTTCCTTTGTCCTTTCTAAATAATATTGCAAATTTATTAAAAGTCAATATTTGCTACCCAAAATTATTTAAAAATTTTCATACTATTGCCTTGACAAATAAATAAAGTGGTAATCAAGGAATTTCTTCAGAATTTTTTATAGCTAACAAACTGTACTTTAGGATTAGAAACAGACAGTTTTATATGCCATAGTAAAATAACAACGGATTATTGGCTATAGCAACAACATCTTTAATCCACTATGTATTGTTAGGTAATTAAAAAATAACTTTGAACGTGCCAAGCATAAACAAATGTATATGTTCATTTTATCATTCTTATATTAGGAATCCTCTTTATTGTCGCGTTTGCAAATGGCTATTAATCTAGTAATTTTATTCCGGTAAGTCATGTTAAGAATTAATTATATTTATGTATCAGTACGACATTATTGGCAATCATTACAAATCGGATGTCATTAGAAAGAAGACATCGTGAATACCATTCATTGAAGTATGCACTCGGTGCCTTAGAGTCAGCGATCATGGCTGTGCAGCCTGAAATTCTTATAAGAAGAGCCTTAAAACTAAGGGATTCCAAGCTATCAATATCAGATATCAGAGGTAATAAAGCTGAATTAGACATAGATAATTTCAAATCCATTATTGTAGTTGGGGCAGGAAAAGGAACAGCTAAAATGGCAAAAGCTCTTTGTCATATTTTAAAAGGAAAAATTACTCATGGAGCAATAAATGTTCCCTATGGTAACAAGACTCATCTTGATTCTATATACATAACCGAAGCCAACCATCCTATACCTGACGAAGCAGGCATTGAAGGTACAAAAAAAATCATTAATATTCTGAAAAAAACGCATAAATCGGATTTGGTTTTTGTGCTAATTTCTGGAGGGGGATCTGCACTTATGCCGTTTCCTGTTGGCGGTCTCAAATTAGAGGATAAGAAAAAAATTACATGTAAAATGTTAGCTTCTGGAGCTTCCATTGACGAAATTAATATTGTTCGTAAACATCTATCATTGATCAAGGGAGGGCAGCTAGTAAGATTTGTCAAAAGAGGATGCACGATATTTTCTTTAATCTTATCCGATGTCATAGGAGACAATATAGCGACAATTGCCTCGGGCCCGACAGTACCTGACAATTCCACCTTTAAGGACGCCGCATTCATACTACAGAAATATCATATATTTGGTAATAAAACTTTAGAAAGATCACCGATATTTACGATAATAAAGAAGGGTCTAGAAGGGTCTATCGACGATACTCCAAAACCCGGAAACTCTATCTTCGATAATGTATATAATTTTTTAATAGGTAATAATACACTAGCATGCAACAAAGCCGTTGAATCCCTAAGAAAAAATAATATCCAAGTAATACATCTTGGCTCCTCTTTTAATGGTCAGGCAATAGATTTCGGAAAATTGCTTGGAAGATTAACGACAGATTTTGCCATTTCTTCGCTTCCAATTGCTTTTGTACTTGGAGGCGAAACAACCGTGAAATTAAATAAGAGAAGAGAGAACGGTAAAGGAGGAAGAAATCAAGAAGCAATTTTATCAGCAGCAATGAAGTGCCGGTTTGAGGATAGAGATGATATTACTATAGTCTCTATGGGAACCGATGGAATAGATGGTAATTCAATGGCAGCAGGTGGTTTCCTGACTCCAAAAACTCTATATTTAATTCAAAAAATGAATATTAATCTAAAAAAATACCTAAAAAACCACGATAGCTACACTGCTTTAAAAAAAATAAATTCATCCTTAATTAGTGGAAGTACAGGTACTAATGTAAATGACATTGCTATTATTTGCATAATGAAGAAGAATCTTGAGTCGGATAGAGATGACTGTTCGTAATCTGATGTGAATTAGTGGATGTAATTAGGGGGACATTTTTTAATAAAAAGGTCTCTATCTCAATGAATTTACCTATTTTTAGCAGCTATCTGAGCTAACTATTGCTTACTCTATATCAACATTGATATAATTCTTAGAATCATGTCTTTTAAAATTTAAAAACG
>Ga0126315_10000956_pt1 | contig 10692 bp, 7 predicted proteins | sample Plot106_FD_92534 | JGI IMG/M metagenome (GOLD analysis project Ga0126315, IMG submission 92534) | Serpentine soil microbial communities from UC McLaughlin Reserve, CA, USA - Plot106 | ecosystem: Environmental > Terrestrial > Soil > Grasslands | place: USA: UC McLaughlin Reserve, Lake County...
ATCCTGGCCAACAACGGCATCCTTTTCTCCGAGAGCGCTCTCAAGGGAGCACACTTCATAGAACTCTGTTCTTCCCGGGGCATCCCACTCGTCTTCCTGCAGAACATCACCGGCTTTATGGTCGGCAAGGAGTACGAGGCCGGCGGCATCGCCAAGGACGGGGCCAAGATGGTCATGGCCGTCGCCAACGCCAGCGTGCCCAAGTTCACCGTGATCGTCGGCGGCTCGTTCGGGGCCGGCAACTACGGGATGTGCGGCAGGGCCTACTCGCCGCGCTTCCTCTGGATGTGGCCCAACGCCCGCATCAGCGTGATGGGCGGCCAACAGGCCGCGAACGTCCTCCTCACGGTGCAGGAGCAAAACCTGCGGCGCGAGGACAAACAGATGACCGACGAAGATCGTGAAGATTTCAAAGCCCCGATCCTCGAAAAGTACGAGGACGAAGGCAACCCGTACCACTCGACCGCAAGACTTTGGGATGACGGAGTCATCGACCCAGTAGACACCCGTATGGTCCTCGCCCTTGGCCTCTCCGCCGCAGCAAACGCCCCACTAAAAGAGACGCGCTATGGCATTTTTAGAATGTAGGCTACAGGTTTCAGGTATCAGGAAGGAGTTGGCGTGATATACGTCACAGCGAATATCGACACTGGTCGTAATGGAATCCTCGTGACGCCGTGCGAGGATGACCTGAAGTCTGATACCTGATGCCTGACACGATGCCTTTCCAACACCTACGCAGGACGAATGAGGGGCCGGTCGCCACCGTCACCCTCGCGCGCCCCGATTCGCACAACGCGCTGAACGCAGCGCTTATCGAGGAATTGACGCGCTGCTTCGAGGAGATCTCTGAGGACGACGGTGTGCGGGTTGTGGTCCTGGCCGGCGAGGGACGCTCGTTCTGCGCCGGAGCCGACGTCGGGTACATGCGGGAGACGGCCTCCTTCTCCTACGAGGAGAACCTGGAGGACGCAAGACAGTTGGCCGTGATGTACTGGACCATAGACGAGTGCCCAAGACCCATGGTTGCGAAAGTCCAGGGGGCTGCAATGGGTGGCGGGGCCGGTTTAGTCGCGGTGGCCGACGTGGTTGTGGCGGATTCGGAGGCGCGGTTCGCCTTCTCGGAAGTGCGGCTAGGCATCGCGCCGGCCACGATCTCACCGTTCGTCGTGCGTAAGATCGGGACCTCGCACACCAGGTCGTTGTTCGTGACCGGGGAACGCTTCGACGCCCAAAGGGCGCGCGAGATCGGCCTGGTGCACACAGTAGTTCCGCGGGACGGACTGGACGCGGCCGTCGATGAGAAGGTCGGGGAGCTTGTGCAGGGAGGGCAGGTCGCGCAGGCTACCATGAAAGCGCTGCTCCGCCGGCTCGAGACGACGGAGCCGATGGAGGCGCCGGGCCTGACGGCGCGTGTGATCTCCGAGCTGCGCACAGGCGAGGAGGGCCAGGAGGGACTGGCGGCCTTCCTCGAGAAACGTGAGCCGCGCTGGAGAACATAGCGGTGAGCTTCGAGAGCCTTCTCGTCGCCAACCGCGGCGAGATAGCGGTCCGTCTCATCCGCACCTGCCGCGAACTCGGGATAAGGAGCATCGCCGTCTACTCGGAGGCAGACGAGCGAGCGATGCACCGCCGCCTCGCCGACGAGTCGTACCTTCTCGGCCCTGCCCCTGCCTCGGAGAGCTACCTGAACATCGGGCGGCTTGTGGAGGCGATCGAGCGCTCAGGCGCCGAAGCCGTGCACCCCGGCTACGGCTTCCTCTCGGAGAGCGCGGAGTTTGCCAGGGCGGTCCAGTCGGCCGGCGCACTCTGGGTCGGGCCTCCGCCGGAGGCGATGGATGCAGTCGGCCACAAGGTGCGCGCGAAAGAACTGGCAAAAAGGGCCGGCGTACCGACGGTCCCAGGCTACGATGGGGGAGACGACAGCGAGGACCGACTGAGGAATGAGGCCGACAGCATCGGGTACCCGATTCTGGTAAAGGCTAGCGCAGGGGGTGGGGGACGTGGGATGCGGGCCGTGGAGCGACCCGAGGACTTTGTCGAGGCGGTCAGGGGAGCGCGCCGGGAGTCGGAGGCGGCTTTCGGAGACGGGTCGGTGTTCCTCGAGAAGCTGCTGGAAGACCCGCGCCACGTGGAGGTGCAGGTGCTCGGGGATCAGCAAGGCAACGTCCTCCATCTCTTCGAGAGGGAGTGCTCGATCCAGCGCAGGCACCAGAAGGTCGTCGAAGAGGCCCCGTCCCCGGCGCTCGATCCCGACCTCCGCGAGTCGATATGCAACGCCGCCGTCCGCTTCGCCCGCGAGGCCGGCTACAGCAACGCAGGCACGGTGGAGTTCCTGCTCGACAGAGATGCGTTCTATTTTCTGGAGATGAACGCGCGCCTGCAGGTCGAACACCCCGTGACGGAGCTCGTTACGGGTCTAGACCTCGTCCAGCTCCAACTCACTGTAGCCGCGGGCGAACCTCTCCCACTCGTCCAGGACGAGGTGACCCTGCGGGGCAGCGCCATCGAGGTTCGCATCTACGCGGAGGACGAACAGGGGATGCCCTCAGGCGGCCTGCTCGAAGCCTTCTCGCTGCCGGAGGGGGCAGGAATCCGCAACGATGCCGGGTTCGAGGCCGGGGATGAGATCCCACTCGACTACGACGCGATGCTCGCGAAACTGATCGTCTCCGCCCCCGAGCGCCAGGCCGCCGTCCGCCGCCTCCGCAGGGCCCTCACGGACTACGAGATCCTGGGCCCTTCGTCCAACCTCCCGCTCCTAGAACGCATAGCGGCCAACAGCGCGTTCGAGGCTGGCGAAACCACCACCCGCTTCCTGCAGCAGCACAGCCTTACGGAGCCTCAGCCCGCGCAGCCATTACCGCGCGAGGCCCTGCTCCTCGCCTCGGCGGCGGAACTCTACCGCATTCCGGCTTCATCAGAACCCTTCGTAACAGGCCCCTGGCGCCTGCTCGGCGCGACCGTCATCGACTACGACGGACACAACGTCGAAGCAGAGCGCGCCGGGCCTGGAAAGTTCAGGATCACAGCCGAAGGCGAAGAATCCATCGTCGAGGTTCTTTACTACGGAGTCGGCCACATCCGTGCCCTCATCGACGAGGAGCCTGTCGAGGCTGGGATCATTCTGCATGCAGATGAGGTTATCGCCTCTTTGCGAGGAGAGACCCACACGCTCCGCAAGCCCACCCCTCCGGCCGCGGACGAGACAGGACCCGGGGCGGACGCCGCCGCCAGCCTCACAGCCCCGATGCCTGGCACGGTCGTGAGGGTGCTCGTCGAAGAGGGCCAGGAAGTCGAGGAAGGGCAACTCCTCCTCGTACTTGAGGCTATGAAGATGGAGCAGCCCATCTCCGCCCCCCACGCCGGGGTGGTCCACTCGCTTCCTTTCGACGAGGGATCCCTCGTCCCAGGAGGCGCCGTGCTCGTAGAGGTGCAAGAGACCTAAAGCGGTTCGCAGGCTCTTGGCACCGGCTTCCTACAGCCTATGCTAACCTGACGGATAGGCCTCTCTTCTAGTAACCTGCATCTTCTGCTCATCGACCAGGAGCGCCGCAGCAAGGGCGCTGGCGAACGCGAGCCCGACACAGATCACCATCACGGTTCGGAACCCGGCGACAAACGACTCGTCTATGGCGTGATCGATGTGCGCCGCCATCTTCGCATTTACCCTCTCTGGGGCTCTGGCCGCCCCGAGATCGCCCTTCTCGGCCTCTATCTTGCTGCGAACCTCGCCAGGCAGATTCATGGTGCCAATGCGGGCGTCAAGACTCGCGGAGAACCCCGCGTATACGAAGATGCCAAGCACGGCCACAGCCAGGGGTGCGGCCACCCGAGCGGCGGCGTTGTTCACCCCCGAGGCCAGCCCGGAGTGCTCGCCCTCCACCGAGCCAAGCGCCACCGTGGTAAGCGGGGTTATCGCCAGCGCCATCCCGAAGCCCTGAACGACCATCGCGGGGAAGAACGAGGTCCAGTAGGAGTTTTGCTCCGCTCCAGGCACCGCGAACAGCGCATAACCCAGCGCGGCGGCAAGCGAAGCTACTACGAGCGGTATCTTCACCCCGAAGCGGGTCAGGATGTACCCGCTCAGGCGACCGAGCAACAGAGCCATCGCCACGAAGGGCAAGAACACGCTGCCGGTTACGTAGGCAGAGTAACCGTGGACCTGCATCATCAAGAAAGGTACGAAATACAGCGATCCTGTTAAGGACATGTAGAAAAGCAGCGTGACCAGGTTCGCACCGTCGAAATTCCTGGAGCGAAACAGCGAGGGAGGCAACATAGGGTCGTTCTCGCGCCGCTCGACGAGGACGAAGGTCAACAGTGCGAAGAAGCTCAGGAGCAAGGCGGCGAGCACCACAGGATCGTCGAAACCCGATGTCGAGGACTCGATCAGACCGTAGACCAACCCCCCGAGTGCGATAGTAGCTATGGACGCGCCGATGATGTCCAGTTTGTGCGCCTCGGGGTCCCGGCTCTCTGGCACGTGGCGCAGCGCGATGGGGATCGCCACGAGGGCCATCGCAGGGGTAATCAGGAAGGCTGCCCGCCAGGTGACATCCTCAACCAGCCAGCCGCCCAAGACAGGTCCTACTGCCATCGCAATGCCGCTGAGCGCCCCCCACAGCCCGATGGCCCTTGCCTTCTGTCTCCCCTCGAACGATGCCCCGACGATCGCAAGCGAAGCCGGCACGAGGAGCGCCCCGCCCGCCCCCTGCACGGCCCGAGCAGCGATGAGCTGTGTTGGACCGGGGGCGAGGGCGCACCAGACGGAAGCTGCGGCGAAGATCGTCGCGCCCACAACGAAGATGCGTCTCCTCCCGTAGTGGTCTCCGAGGGTGCCTCCGACGAGTAAGAAAGCGGCAATCACCAGGCCGAAGGCTCCGAACATCCACTGCACCTCGTGCCCACTCACATCGAGGTTCGTCTGCACGGCAGGCAGGGCCACGTTCATCACCGTACTGTCGAGGAAGGCCATCCCAGAGCCTAAAGAAGCGGCCGCTATCACCCAGGGGCGCGAGGAAGGTCGGCACGGCGCTGCGCCACGCGTGCTGCTGATAACCCCAGCATCACAGGGCTGAATGACGGCCCCCATTATGGCCTCGCCTGCGCCCGTACGGCCCTGCTACTCGATGCGCACATTGACAACATCCCATGATCTAGAGACCATTCGACACCCCCCTTCGGGGTCTTTGAGACGAAGGTAACAGGATACCGAGAGTCGTGCATCCTCCAAATGCGTGATATTTAGAGAATACGCCATCCATGCGCGTAGCAGCTACACCTTCATAAGATACCCTGCCGCCTCAGGATGGTGCCCTATTCCACTCTTGAAATTCTTGACACAAGATTCGTCGACGCCTAAGATTGTATACAAGGGGGTTCTCCGTGGTTCGAAGACGGAGGTTTGAGTGGGATATGCTGTGCGAGACTTTGGGGAAAGGTCTCGGCCCGTTGAGGTTTTGGAGCGGTTGCGGGCTTTGATCTTGACGGGCCAGTATGGTCCGGATGAGCGTTTGATCGAGGAGCAGCTCGCGGAGCGACTCGGGGTGAGCAGGACGCCGGTAAGGCAGGCTCTCACGATGCTAGAGGCCGAAGGACTCGTCGAGATCGCGCCGAACCGCGGGGCCACGGTGTGTTCTTTCTCCATCGAAGATGTGTGGGATATCTACGACCTGCGCGCCGTACTCGAGGGCCATGCCGCCAGGCGCGCGGCCGGACGTATACAGAGGCACGAACTGGAACACTTGCGGGAATTGGCCGATGGGATGGAGGGGCTCGCCGGCCGGTTCGAAGATCACGAGGAGGAGATCCGGGCCCTCGTCGCGCTCAATCAGGAGTTCCACGGCACCATTGTTGAGGCGAGCCGCAACAGGCGCCTGCAGCGCCTTATCAACCGCACCGTCGAGATACCGCTAATGTTCAAGGCGTTCTTCTGGTACACGCCGCACGAGCGGACCATCTCCAATCACTATCACCGCCAGATCCTGGGGGCCCTGGAGAAGGGTGACGCCGACCGGGCCGAGATCATCATGCGCGAGCACGTCTACGAGGGTCGCGACTTCGTCATAGGAGCCTTGAAGGAGGACATGAATGGCTGAGGGGAGAAACGGGGCCCGCCCGCTCGAGGGCGTGCGAGTCGTCGAGATGGGCAGCCTTCTCGCCGGACCTTTCTGCGGCCAGCTCCTCGCCGACTTCGGCGCCGAGGTTATCAAGCTAGAGCCGCCAGGCAAAGGAGACCCCATGCGGGTCTGGGGCCGCCACCGCAAAGAGGGACATACCCTGTGGTGGCCGATCATCGCCCGCAACAAGAAGTCCGTCACCCTCAACCTGCGGGAGGAAGAGGGACAGGACCTCGCCCGCCGTCTCATCTCCGAGGCCGAAGTGGTCGTCGAGAATTTCAGGCCCGGCACGTTGGAGAGGTGGAGGCTAGGGTACGAAGACCTGCGCGAGATCAACGCCGGTCTGGTCATGGTGCGGGTCTCTGGCTACGGACAGACAGGACCATACAAGGACCAGGCGGGGTTCGGGTCCATAGGCGAGGCCATGGGCGGGATACGGCATGTGACAGGGTATGCGGACCGCCCGCCACCGCGGGTCGGGATCAGCCTCGGCGATTCGCTTGCAGCGACCTTCGGCGCCTTTGGTGCGGTGACGGCCCTCTACAATCGCGAGGCGCACGGCGGTAAAGGCCAGATGGTGGACGTGGGGATTTACGAGGCCGTTCTCGCCCTCATGGAGAGTACCATCCCAGAATATGCACTCACGGGGCACATAAGGAGCCGCACAGGGGCCATCCTGCCGTTCGTAGCGCCGTCGAACACCTACCCTACCGGTGATGGGGACTACGTCGTGATCGGCGCCAACGCAGACACCGTCTTCGGACGGTTCGCAAAAGCCCTCGGACATCCCGAGTGGGCCGAGAGCGAACGATACGCGACCCACCACGCCCGTGGCGAGAACCAGGAAGAGCTCGACGATTTGATCTCCGACTGGACGAGCGAACGAACCGCAGAGGAGGTACTCGAGGTCATGAGAGGGGCGAGCGTCCCTGCCGGAAAGCTATTCACCGCCGAGGACATGCTCTCAGACGAACAGTACGCCGCCCGCCAGAACATAGTCACCGTCGACGACCCGGAGATCGGACCGTTCCCGATGCAAAACGTCGTCCCCCGTCTCTCCGAGACACCGGGAGAGGTGCGTTGGACCGGCCCGAAGCTAGGCCAGCACAACGATGAGGTATTCAAAGAGTTGCTAGTGATGAGCGACGAGGATCTCGACGGCCTGCGGGAGCGGGGAATCGTCTGATGCACGTGGAGATAGTCGAGGTCGGTCCGCGCGACGGCCTCCAGAACGAGGACACGACACTCTCCCCCGAAGTCCGCTCCGAGTTGTGCGAGAAGCTGGCGGCCGCGGGCATCCCGCGTGTCGAGGCGGCGAGCTTCGTCAACCCGAAACGCGTCCCCCAGATGGCTGGCGCGGAAAAAGTAATGGCGGCCATCAGACGTTCCCCAGGCACGAGCTACGCCGGACTCGTTCTAAACGAGAGGGGTTACGAGCGGGCTATCGAGGCCGGGGTGGACGAAGTGCGCTATGCCTTCCCCGTGACGGAAACCTTCGCAAAGCGCAACCAGAACACCACCGTCGCGGACGCGACGCAGCTCTCCGCACGACTCGTTGAGCGGGCGCGGCTAGACGGGGTGCGCGTCTCCATCACGCTCTCCGCCGCCTTCGGAGACCCTTTCGAGGGTAGAGTAGAACCCGAGCACGTACTCCGGATCGCAGGCAGCGTAGCGGCCTCGGGCCCGGACGAGATCATCTTGGCCGACACTATAGGTGTGGGGGTCCCAAACCAGGTGCGCAAGTTCGTAGAGGGGGTCGCCGATCACGGCATCACGGTCGGCTGCCACTTCCACAACACGCGCAACACCGGGATAGCCAACGCAGCAGCGGCCGTCGAGAGCGGCGCCGCGGTACTCGACGCCTCTGTAGGCGGCACGGGCGGCTGTCCCTTCGCCCCCCGCGCCACAGGCAACATCGCCACAGAAGACCTCGTATACCTCCTGCACAACATGGGCTACCAAACAGGCATAGACCTCGACGCCCTGATCGACGTAGCAGCCTGGCTCGCCAAGCAACTAGACAAAGAGCTCCCGGGACAGCTCTACAAGGCAGGAAATTTTGTATAAGGCATTAGGCAAAACCGTCGGACGCGAATGGGAAAGGACGACCGGCATGAAATATTCAGACAGACAATCCAGACAACGTAGCGTAGGCGAACAACTGCTTCGCCACCCACCAGAAAGCTGAAATGCTAAGCGACCGAAGGGAGCGAACATGCACAATGTAGCTGTCGACGTCGGTGGCACGTTCACGGACGTGCTCATCTTCGATGAGGAAACCGGCGGGCTGACCGAGAGCAAGGTGCTATCGACGCCGGAAGATCCTTCGAAGGGGGTGGTCGAGGGCATAGAGACGGTCTGCGAGAAAGTTGGGATCTCCTTTCCCGACCTCCACCTGTTCTTCCACGGCACGACCGTCGTGACGAACATGATCCTTACCAACACCGGCTCGCGGGTCGGCCTTCTGACGACGAAGGGGCACGAGCAGATCCTGCACCTCGCCAGGGCCTGGACACCTGGTCCGCTCTACGGCTGGATGGCCCTACAGAAACCCGACCCTCCCGCCGACCCGACCGACACCATAGGCATCCCGGAACGCATAAGCTCGGGCGGCGAGGTTCTCGAAGAGCTGGACGAGGATGAGGTGCGCGAGGCGGTCGAGCGGCTGGTTGGCAGAGGCGTCGAGTCACTCGCCATCGGGTTCCTGAACTCGTACGTGAACCCGTCCCACGAGCGGCGCGCCAGGGACATCGTGCGCGAGGCGTATCCGGACCTCACCGTCTCCATCTCCGCGGATATCGGGCAGGAGTACGGCGAGTACGAGAGGACGCTTACCACGGTCGTAAACACGGCCGTGCAGCCGCGCACCATGCTGTACATGAGGAACTTCGAGAAGTCCATCGACGAGAAGCGTTTTGGAGGCACGCTCTCCATCGTCCGCTCCGACGGCGGGGCGATGAGCACAGAGGCCGTGGCTGAGCGTCCGATCCAGATAGCACTCTCGGGACCCTCGGGCGGTGTTACGGGCTCCGCGTATTTGGCGCGTGAGATCGGGGTCCCCGACATCCTGACGTTCGACATGGGCGGCACCTCGACCGACGTCTCGCTGTGCCTGAACGGCGAGACGCCTGTGCGGCGCGACATCCAGCTCGGGTATTTCCAGTTCAAGTCCCCCGCCGTGGACGTCCACAGCGTCGGCGCGGGAGGCGGCTCGATCGCGTTCGTCTCCGCGAGCGGCGCCCTGCAGGTGGGCCCCGCTAGCGCCGGCGCAGATCCGGGGCCGGCGGCCTACGCACGCGGCGGCGAGGCCCCGACCGTAACAGACGCGAACGTGGTGTTGCACCGTATACCCCCTGGTGTAGCCCTTGGCGGCACGTTGGAGATGGACGAGGAGGCCGCGCGGAAGGCCGTGGGGACGATCGCGGAGCAGCTCGGGATGGGCGTCGAGGAGGCGGCCGAGGCGATTCTGGAGATCGTCAACGAGAACATGCACGCCGCCCTGCGCGTGGTCAGCGTCGAGCGGGGGCACGACCCGAGGAACTTCGGGCTCGTCGCCTTCGGTGGGGCAGGGCCGATGCACGCGAACGCGCTCGGACGCCTGATCCGGTCCCGCTCCGTGATCGTCCCCCCGACGCCGGGCGTGATGAGCGCGTTCGGTTTTCTCTCCTCAGACATCCAGAACGAGTTCCCCGAAACGTACCTGCGCGTTGCAGAAGAGACCCCTGCCAAGGAGCTGAGAGCGACGATCGAAGGGCTCATCACGCAGGCCGACGAGTGGCTCGATGGTGAGGGTGTCTTAGAGGAAGACAAGCGGTTCGACCTTTACGCCGATTGCCGCTACTACCTGCAGAACATCCAGATCCCCTGCCGTTTCGAGCTAGAGGAACTCGAGGAGGAGAGCTCCTTCCTGCGCGGGCGGTTCGAGGAGGCCCATCGCCAGCGCTACAACTTCGACCTCCCCGACTCTCCGTTGGAGATCGCCACCGTCCGCGTCGTCGGGCGCGGCACCATAAAGGGCGTCAGCCTCCTCGAGAGCGAGGATGGGGCCGGGGAGGATGCCTCGGGTGCGGTCGCGCGCAACGAGCAGGTGTACTTCGACGGCGGGTGGGTCGAGACCCCGATCCACGACCGTGCAAAGCTCAGGCCCAAGAACGCCGTTGCCGGTCCCGCGGTCGTCGTGCAGGACGACACCACAACGGTCATAGAGCCCGGTTATACGGGAGCCGTCGACCGCTTCGGGAATATCTTGATCGAGGAGGCATAAGAGCGATGGTGTTGCACGAGCAATCCGAGCCGGATTTCGTCCGGGAACACGACATAGACAGCGTTACCCTGGACATAATCGAGAACGCCCTCAAGAACATCCGCTACGAGATGGACAGGGTGCTCGTCACGACCGCCGTAAGCCCCGTGATCCGGGAGCAGGCCGACGAGTTCCCCCTCATAGCGGACCGCAATGGCCGCATGGTAGTGGGCCAGTTCGGGAGCCCCGTGGATACCGTGCTCGAGAACTCCCCCTACAACGCCGAGGACCTCAAGGACGGCGACGTCATAGCCCTCAACGACCCAT
>Ga0126315_10000957_pt1 | contig 10683 bp, 13 predicted proteins | sample Plot106_FD_92534 | JGI IMG/M metagenome (GOLD analysis project Ga0126315, IMG submission 92534) | Serpentine soil microbial communities from UC McLaughlin Reserve, CA, USA - Plot106 | ecosystem: Environmental > Terrestrial > Soil > Grasslands | place: USA: UC McLaughlin Reserve, Lake County...
CATTCGACCTGGGGCCGGGAGGCGAGCGTGTGCGCCTGATCGAGATCGTCCCCGGCCAGCTGATCACGATCGCCAGGGAGGCGCCGCCGCCGCTGCGGGACGGCCGGGTCGTGGCCGACCCCGCTCGCGACCTCGCCAAGCTCGCGGTCGTCGAGCGCCACCACGCCACCGGGCGCGTCGGCGCCGGCCTCGTACGCGGCTTCGGCCTGCGCAGCGGCGCGTTCGCATCGACCGTCGCGCACGACGCGCACAACCTCGTCGTCGCCGGCGTCGACGACGCGAGCATGGTCGCGTGCGCCCGGCGGCTCGTCGAGCTCGGCGGGGGCATCGCCGTCGCGGACGGAGGAGAGGTTCGCGGCGAGCTGGCGCTGCCGGTCGCGGGGCTGCTCTCCGAGGAGCCGGCGGAGGCGGTGGTGCAGCGGCTCGACGAGCTGGTCGCGCTGCTGCGCGGGCAGGGAGTGGAGATCGACGCCCCGTTCATGACGCTCAGCTTCCTCGCCCTCTCCGTCATCCCGGAGCTCAAGCTGACCGACCGCGGGCTGGTCGACGTCGTCGCCGCCCGCGTCGTCCCGCTCGCGGTCTGAGATGGCGCGTCCCTGCATCGTCGACTGCGACCCCGGTCACGACGACGCGATCGCGCTGCTGCTCGCGGCGGCGCACCCCGCGCTGGAGCTGCGCGCGATCACGACCGTCGGCGGCAACGCGTCGCTCGAGAAGGTCACGCTCAACGCGCGCCGCGTATGCACGCTCGCGGGCATCCGCGACATCCCCATCGCCGCCGGCGCCGAGGGGCCGAGCGACCGGGCGCTCGAGACGGCCGCCGACGTGCACGGCGAGAGCGGGCTCGACGGCGCCGAGCTGCCGGCCCCCGACGTGCCGCTCGACCCGCGCCCCGCCGGCGAGCTGATCGCCGACACGCTCGCGGCGGCGGGCGAGCCGGTCACCATCTTCGCGACCGGGCCGCTCACGAACGTCGCGGCGGCGCTCGCGCACGTCCCGCACGACCGGATCCGCGAGATCGTCTGGATGGGCGGCTCGACCGAGCGCGGCAACCGCGAGCCCTACGCCGAGTTCAACGCGTGGGTCGACCCGCCCGCGGCGGCGGCTGTCGTCGCCGGCGGCGTTCCGTTCACGATGGTCGGGCTGAACCTCACGCACCAGGCGCGCGCGACGGACGAGGTGGTCGCACGCATGCGCGCGCTCGGCACGCCGTTGGGCGACGCAGTCGCGGGCTGGTTCGCGTTCTTCGGCGCGCGCTACCGCGCGCTCTTCGGCGCCGACGCGCCGCCGGTGCACGACCCGTGCGCGGTCGCGCTGGTCGCGGAGCCCGGCGTCGTCCGCTGCGTCGACGCGTTCATGGCCGTCGAGACCGACGGGCGCTGGACGCGCGGGGCGACCGTGGTCGACCTCGGCGGCCGCTACGGCCGCGAGCCGAACGCCCGCATCGCGATGGAGCTCGACGCCGAGCGCTTCTGGGACACCGTCGTGGCGGCGGTCGAGCGGCTCGGCCGATCCTGACGGCAGCACGCGCATCGCGATCAACACCGCCGGCGGCAGCTCGTCCGGGCCGGAGTTCTACGTCGAGAAGCGGGCCGGCGGCGCGGGCGTGTTCGACGCCGAGACCGGCGAGAAGACCGGCGGCGCGGAGTGGCGCAACACGCGCCGGCTGTCCGCCAACTGGACGTTCTTCCCGAGCGCCATCGGCAATCCCGGGAGCTACGGCTGGCGCGTCGAGATCGTGACGAAGTCGGGCGCGCGGATCGACTCCGTTCGCGACAGCGGCTATCGCGAGCACCACCTGTAGGCTCGCCGCGATGAATCCGCTGCGCCGCCTGCTGCTCGGCTCCGGCCGGTTCCCCGCGGACCTCCGCGCCGAGCTGCAGGCCGAGCGGGCGCGCGTTCTCGAGGAGGGGCTCGCCGGGTCGATCACGTACCGCGGCTACCGCGCGCCCGGCAGGCGCTACTCGTTCAGAAAGGTCGCGGTCAACGGGGCGATCGCGATCACGGAACGGCGGCTCGTCGCGCGCGTGGGGCGCGGCCAGGAGGTCGATCTCCCGCTCGACGACCCGCGGCTGGGCGCCATCGGCGCCACGCTGGACGCGCCGGATCGGCTCTGCCTCGGCTTCGACGCCGGAGCTTTCCGCGATGATCGCTCCGGCACCGTCGAGCTGCGATTCACGACCGCTCAGGCGGGGCGCGTCGTCGAGCTGCTCGGCGTGCGTCGATCGGATCGAGAGCGCACGATCGGGACCTGAGCGGCGTCGCGGTCACGAGCCAGGAGCTGATCGCGGTCGTCTCGTCGCGGTAGGCACGCACGCACCTGCCCCCGCGTGCTGCACCTCACACACGTCGAAGGTCGTCACGCGTACCTTTTGCCCATGCAGCCAGATACGATGCAGTGGATGGTGGTCAGCGCACTTGTCAAGGCGCATCCCGAGACGCTCACGATCGACGAGCTGGCTCGGCTCGGGCCGCCGGACGAGATCGAGGAGTCGATCGCGCGGCTGCTGATCGACGGCCTTGCGATCCGCTTCGGCGAGTGGGTCAAGGCGTCCGAGCCGGCCGCCCGCTACAACCAGCTCGCGCGCTACGCCGCCAGGACCAACGGCACGCTGGGATCCCGCGCGGCCTGAGGCAGTCAGGCCTCGAGCCCGATCCGGCGGTCGAATCCCGCCGGCGCGTGGATGTTGAGCATCCGCACGGGCACGTCGCCGGCGTTGCGGAAGCCGTGCTCGACGCCCGGCGGCACGAGCACGAACGTGCCGGGCGGCGCGGCCGCCTCCTCCTCTCCGAACGTGAACGTCAGCTCGCCCTCGAGGATGTAGAAGGCGTCGTCCTCGTCGCCGTGCACGTGCGCCTCGAGCTCGCGGCCGGCGGCGATCTCGATGATGCCGAGGTTGAACCGCGGCGTGTCCGCCGTGCGGGCCAGGAACTCGACGTTACCGAGCCGGTGCCCCGCGCCGCGCGCGATCACGACCGGCCGCCTAGAAGCCATCGCGCCAGACGTCCTTGTAGAGCAGGTACTCGGCGGGCTCGCGGCCCGTCGCGGTGAAGCCCTGCGGGCAGTAGGGGGCCATGTAGATGAAGTCGTCGCGCTCGACCTCGAGGAGCTCGCCGTCGAGGTAGTAGAGCCCGGCGCCGGCGGTCATGTAGAGGCCGTGCTCCTCGTCGTGGATCTCGACGTTGTCGAGCCCGATGCCGGCGTCGAACGCGAGCAGGCTCATGTTGAAGTCGAACGCCGGGTCGCCGACCGGGAGCAGCTCGCGGCGGCGGAAGCCGGGAACGGGCGTGTCGGCGAACGGCTCGTCGTCGCGGTGCCCGGCGAGCAGCGCCGGGGGATCGAGGCCGGGCCACGGCTCGTAGCGGCGCCTGACCAGCAGCAGCCGCGCGGCGGCGCCGCCGGCCGCGAGCTCGAACGACGCCGTGGCCGGCAGGTACGCGAACGCACCGGCGCGCACGGAGATCTCGGTGTCGTCGGCGGCCGCGGTCGCGCCGCCGTCGAGCCCGTAGAGGAACGTCTCGAAGCCCGGCGCCACCTGCGCGGCCGTCCCGCCGCCGGCGGGCAGCGCGATCAGGTACTGGCCGATCCGCGATGGGGCGAAGCGCGGCGTGACCAGCTTCACGACCGGCGCGTCGCCGAACGGCGGCAGCCGGCTCGGGTAGTGGTTCGCCGGCGTGACGAGGCAGAAGGAGTCGCGGCGCACGCCGCGCGAGCCCTTCACGCCGCCTCCCGCATGCGCGCGCTCACGCGCTCCAGCCCGGCCGCGAGCGCGACCGGGTCCGCGGTGCGCAGCTCGCCGTCCTCTACCACTACGTCGCCGCCGACGAGCAGGCTGTCGACTGGGCGAGTCGGCCCGAACGCGAGCGCCGCGACCGGGTCGGCGATGCCCGCGTAGCCCGCCTCGCCGAGGTCCCAGAGCGCGACGTCGGCGGCCGCTCCGGGGCTCAGGTGCCCGAGCTCGTCGTCGCGCCCGATGCAGCGCGCGCCGTGGCGGGTGGCCAGCTCGAGCGCCTGGCGCGCGGTCAGCGACCTCGGGCCGCCGGACACGCGCGCGAGCAGCAGCGCCGCGCGCAGCTCGTCGACGAGCTCGCCGCACTCGTTAGAGGCCGCTCCGTCGACGCCGAGCCCGACGGGGGCGCCGGCGGCGAGCAGCGCGGCCACCGGCGCGATGCCGGCGCCGAGCCGCCCGTTCGAGGTCGGGCAGTGCGCGACGCCGGTCCCCGTCGCGCCCATCCGCTCCACCTCGACGCCGCCGAGGTGCACGCAGTGGGCGAGCCAGACGTCGTCACCGAGCCAGCCGAGGCTGTCGAGGTACTCGAGCGGCCGCTTCCCGAAGCGCTCGAGGCAGAACTCCTCCTCGTCGTCGGTCTCGGCCAGGTGCGTGTGCAGCCGCACGCCGCGCCCGCGGGCGAGCTCCGCGGTCTCGGCCATCAGCTCGGTGGTGACGGAGAACGGCGACGTCGGAGCGAGCGCGATCCTGACCATCGCTCCGGGCGCGGGATCGTGGAAGCGGTCGATCGCCTCCGCGCACGCGGTGAGGATCGCGTCGCGCTCCTCGACGATCGAGTCCGGCGGCAGCCCGCCGCCGCTGCGCCCGAGGTCCATCGCGCCGCGGCAGGGGTGGAACCGGAGCCCGATCGCCCGCGCCGCCGCTATCTCCACCGCCAGCAGGTCGCCGGCGCCGCCCGGGAAGATGTAGTGATGGTCGGTCGAGGTCGTGCAGCCCGAGCGGGCGAGCGCGGCCAGCCCGGCGTGCGCGGCCGCGTCGACCACGTCGGCGTCGATGTGCGCCCAGACGGGATAGAGCGCGGTGAGCCACTCGAACAGCGTCGCCTGCTGTACGTAGCCGCGCGTCGCCTGCTGGTAGAGGTGGTGGTGGCAGTTGACGAGCCCGGGCGTCGCGAGCTTGCCGCGCCCGTCGATCCGGCGCGCGCCTTCCGGCACGGCCGGCGCCGGGCCCTCGCCGACGGCCGCGATCCGGCCGTGCGCGCAGACGACGTGGCCGTCGGCGATCTCGCGCCGCGCGTCGTCCACGGTCGCGATCGCGCAGCCCTCGATGACTGTCGCCACGGCTCCCAGAGCGGCGCAATCTATAGCCTGCGGCGATCATCGAGATCGACGCAGCCGACCGCCTCGACCGCGAGGAATTCGTCGCGCGCTTCGGCGGCGTCTTCGAGGACTCGCCCTGGATCGCGCGCGAGGCCTGGGAGCGGCGCCCGTTCGGCACCGTCGAGGGACTGCACGCCGCGATGCTCTGGGTGGTGGAGCACTCGCCGCGCTCTGCGCGCATCGAGCTGATCCGCGCGCATCCGGACCTCGCCGGCAAGGCCGCGATAGCCGGCGCCCTGACGCCGGAGTCGACGCGCGAGCAGGCGGCCGCCGGGCTCGATCGCCTCACGCCGGCCCAGTACGAGCGCCTCACCCGCCTGACCGCCGCCTACCGCGAGCGCTTCGGCTTCCCGTTCGTGGTCTGCGTCCGCGAGCACACGGCCGACTCGATCATCGCGGCGGCCGAGCGCCGGATCGACAACCAACCCGACGAGGAGGAGCGCATCGCGGTGTCGGAGATCGCGAAGATCGCCCGCCTGCGGCTCGCGGACCTGGTCGCATGACTCGCATCAGCTACGGCAAGCTCCAGGTGCCGGTCCAGCTCGTCGGGCTGGCGCCGCTGCAGGGGCTGCCGGCGATCCCGGAGTCGCCCGTCCGGGCGCTCGACTCCGGGCTGCTCGCGCTCGACGTGAGCATGGAGGTGCTCGGACAGGGCTTCCTCCCCGCCTACACCGAGGGGGACAACTCGAACGTCGTTGCGACCGACACGATGAAGAACGTGATCCTGCGCCATGCGCTGGAGTACGACGGCGCCACGCCGGAGGGCTTCCTGGAGTCGCTCGGGCAGCGCTTCCTCGGCACGTACCCGGAGATGGAGGGACTGCGCCTGTGGGCGGATGAGCAGCCATTCGCGCCGGTGGCCGTCGGCGCCGGGGCCGAGCGCAGCGACCGGCTGTTCTCGCTCGGCGGCGGCGACCACGCGGTCGCCGAGCTCGAGCTCGCGCGCGACGGACTCGTCGCCGCGCGCAGCGGCCAGGTCGGGCTGCGGCTGCTCAAGACGACGGGCTCGGCGTTCACGCGCTTCGCCCGCGACGAGGCGACGACGCTGCCGGAGCGCTCCGACCGTCCGCTCTTCATCCGCCTCGACGTGCACTGGCGCTACGTCGACCCCGCGGACGCGTTCGCCCGCGACGCGTCCCGCTACGTCGCGCCGGCTCAGGTCCGCGACGTCGTCCGCACCGTGTTCCACGAGTTCGTCTCGGAGTCGATCCAGCATCTCGTGCACGAGATGGGGCAGCGGCTGCTCGAGCGCTTTCCGGCGCTCGCGGAGGTGTCCTTCGCCGGCGAGAACCACACCTACGACCCGGTGCCGGGCAGCGACCCGGCCGCCGAGCGCAAGGCGTACACCTCCGCGTTCCCGGCCTGGGGCCTGATCACCCTGGTGCTGACGCGGTGAGCCTCACGACGCACGTGCTGGACGTCTCGCGCGGGCGCCCCGCGGCGGGGGTGGCGATCACGCTCGCGCGTGACGGCGAGGTGCTGGCGACCGCGGTGACGAACGCCGACGGCCGCACCGACGGCCCGCTGCTCGAGCGGCTGGAGGCGGGGTTCTACGAGCTGCGCTTCGCGGTCGGCGACTACTTCGGGAGCGACGCAGACCCGCCGTTCCTCGACGTGGTCCCTGTCCGCTTCGGCGTCAGCGATCCCGAGGCGCACCACCACGTCCCCCTGCTCGTCGCCCCCGGGGGATACAGCACCTACCGTGGCAGCTGAGCCTGAGCCCGAATCCACCGATTCCCGCGGCGCCTCGTCGCCGTGGATCACCGCCAGGAACGATCGGCCGAGCTCCGAAGGGAACCACCCTGAGGATGCTCGGCCGATCGCCCCTGGCGGCGCCCACGACGCCGAGGCATCCACGGATGATCGGCGGATTCACGCTGAGCGGGTCGTCGGGCGCTGCCGCGAGCTGGCGGCGATCAGCGAGGAGGAGGGGCTGCTGGTGCGCTGGTTCGGCGGGCCGGCGATGGCGCGCGCGAACGCGCTCGCCGGACGCTGGATGGCGGAGGCCGGGATGGCGGTCCGGGTCGACGCGGCCGGCAACCTCGTCGGCCATATGCCGGGCAGCGATCCCGTCGCGGGGACGCTGCTGCTCGGCTCGCACCTGGACACGGTGCGCGACGCCGGCGCCTTCGACGGGCCGCTCGGCGTGTTGGCCGCGATCGAGTGCGTCGAGCGGCTGCGAGGGCGGGAGCTGAGCCTGCCGTTCGCGGTCGACGTGATCGGCTTCTCGGACGAGGAGGGGCTGCGCTTCGGGACCGCGTACCTCGGCAGCCGCGCCGTCGCGGGGACGCTCGACGCTGCCACCCTTGAGACCTCCGACGCGCACGGCGTGACGGTCCGCGAGGCGCTGGCGGCGTTCGGGGACGGTGCCGAGCCGGCCTCGCGCCGCGGCGAGGACCTGCTCGGCTACGTCGAGCTGCACATCGAGCAGGGCCCTGTGCTCGAGCAGCGCGGCGCGGCGGTCGGCGTCGTCACCGCGATCGCCGGCGCGACGCGCGCCGAGGTCCGCTTCACCGGGCGCGCCGGCCATGCCGGCACGGTGCCGATGGACCTGCGCGCCGACGCGGCGTGCGCGCTCGCCGAGCTCGTGCTCGCCGTCGAGGCCGCGGCGCGCGCGCAGCCGGGGCTCGTCGCGACGGTCGGCCGGCTCGCCGTCGCGCCCGGAGCGCCCAACGTGATCCCGGGGAGCGCGGAGGCCTCGCTGGACGTCCGCCACGCGCAGGACCGGGTACGCGAGGCGGCGGTCGCCGCGCTGCGCGAGCGCGCGGAGGAGATCGGCGCGCGCCGCGGCGTCGCGCTGGGCTGGGAGGAGCGGCTGTCGACGCCGGCGGTCGCGATGGACGCGCGCCTGGGGGAGCTGCTCGCGGCGGCGGTCGCCGACCGCGGCCAGCCGGACGTGCGCCTCCCGAGCGGGGCGGGCCACGACGCCGTCGCGCTGTCCGAGCTGACGCCGGCGGCGATGCTGTTCGTGCGCTGCGCCGGCGGCGTCAGCCACCAGCCGGACGAGTCGGTAGACGCCGCCGACGTGGCGGTCGCGCTCGACGTGCTCGACGGCTTCCTGCGCCGCCTCGCGGAGCGGGTCAGCGGCGGCCGATGAGAGCGACCGCCGCGAGGCCCAGCGCGTAAGTGGCGAGCGCCAGGCTCGTCAGGCCCGCCCACTCCCATGCCTCGAACGCGAGCCTAGGCCGCTGACCGACGGGTCGAGCGAGAACGGCGCCCGCTCGAGCGGGAAGTCGATTTACGAGAAGGCGCCCACGAATGCGAACAAGAGCGCGCTCCCGTCGCTCACGAGCCGGCGCGCGCGGGCGCGAGCGTCGCCCGCCGGCCGGCCGCGATCGCCGCGCCGACCGCGGCCGCCAACGCCGCGGCCAGCACGGCGGCCTGCCAGCTCGTCGCGTCGGCGAGCGCGCCCGAGGCCGCCGCACCGACCGCGATCCCCGCGACGAGCGCGGTCAGCGGCCAGGTGTAGGCCTCGGTCCGCGCGCCGGCCGGCGCGATCCGGCCGGCCAATTCGTTACGCGTCGCGATCAGCGGCGCGATCAGCACTCCCGCCGGCAGTACGAGCAGCGCCATCGCAACGGGCGAGCTCGCGAGCGCGAGCGGCAGGAAGCTCAGCGGCAGCAGGAGCGCGACGCGCAGGTGCGTGCCGGCGAGCGATCCGCGCCGCGGCCGCGCCCCGTAGGTCAGCCCCCCGGCAACGCTGCCGACCGACCAGAGCGCGATCAGCACGCCGGCGAGCTCCGGCCGGCCCTCCTCGTGCGCGAACGCGGGCAGCGCGACCTCGAGCGCCCCGAACGCGAATCCGACGGGCAGCATCGAGGCCACCAGCGTCCGGATGCCGGGCGCGGCGAGCGCTCCGAGGCGGCGGTCGGGCGCCTCCTCCGGCGGCTCCTCGCCGGGCGGCAGCGCCGCCACCATGGCCGCGGTGCCGCCGAGCATCGCGGCGACGGAGACGAGCAGGGCTGCGGCGGGCTCGAACACGACCACGATCGCCGCCGTCAGCAGCGGCCCGACCGTGAAGATCGTCTCGGTCAGCACCGAGTCGAGCGCGAACGCCCCCTGGATCAGCTCCGAGCGCCCCGCGAACAGCACCGGATAGCGCGTCCGCACGACCGACGACGTCGGCGGGAACGCGGCGCCGGCCGTCAGCGCCGCCGCGACGAGCGCCGCCGCGGGCGCATTCGCGCGCGCGAGCACGATCACCGCTACGAGCGCCGCGGCGCTGACCGCCGCGAGCGATGGCAGCATGCGCTCCCCCAGCGCGTCGATCGCGCGCGCGGTCAGCGGCGCGGCGACTCCGGTGCCGAGCGCGAGGGCGCCCGCCGCCGCGCCGGCGGCGCCGAACGAGCCGATCTCCGCGCGCACCAGGAGCACGATCGCGAGCCCGTTGATCCCCATCGGCAGCCGCGCGATCAGCGCGGTTGCGAACAGCCGCGCGACATGCGGCACGCGGAGGATCTCCAGGTAGCGGCGCATCGCGCAGCCACGATAGGGGCCCTGATCAGGTCGACTGCGCGGGAGGGCTGCTGGAGCCGATCGTCATCGGACAGCGACGGCATCGCCGACGCGGACGCGCCCCGGCTCGACCACCGCGCACCAGAGCCCGAACGTGACGTCGCGCTTGCCGCGCAGCCGGGCGAGGGCGGCGAGGACCGGCGCGTCGGTGCGCCCATCCTCCGGATCGCGCGTCGTGACGACGCAGCGCGGCACCGGTTCGATGCCGCGCAGCAGCGCGCCGCCTGCCGCGATCTGGCGCCCGGCCCAGCCGTGCTCCTGCCAGGCCTCGATGCCGTCGATCGCGATCGTCATGCGGAAGCGGCGCGCGTCGGGCACGGCGCCGCCGAGCTCCGGCGCGAGCGCCGCCAGCGAGGCGGTCGACATCACGGTCACGGGCGCGTCGTCGGCGAGGCGCTCGCCGTCGTCGCGCGCGAGCAGCCTCACGGGGCGGCCGAGGTGCGCCGAGACGGCGTCGGCATGCGCTCCGCGCACGAGCCGCCCGCGGATCGGGCGGCCCGAGTAGTTCGCGGTCGTCGCGCGCGCGCCGTAGGCCGGCGGCCCGCTCACCTCGCTCCCGTCGGGGAAGCGCAGCGTCAGCGTCGCGCCGTCCCATTGCGGCGCGACCTGGAGCAGCGCCGGCGTGCGCGTCGTCAGCAGCAGCCGGCAGTCCGCGTCGACCACGCAGAACGCGCGGTCGCCGCGCGCGCCGGCGGCGTCGAGCTCGAGCGCCTCGGCGCTCGCGAGCCGCATGCCCTTCACGGGGGCGATCGAGAGCCGGGAGATCGTGGCGGTCATGCGTGCGCGGCGAGCCTGGACCGGAGCCGCGCCTTCACCGCGGGCCACTCCTCCGGCACTATCGAGTACATCACCGTGTCGCGCAGGCTGCCGTCGCGGCGCACGTACTGGTGGCGCAACACGCCCTCGCGCACGGCGCCGAGGCGCGCGATCGCGACCTGCGAGCGCTCGTTGCGGATGTCGGTCTTGATCGCGACGCGGTTGGCGCCGAGCGCCTCGAACGCGTGGCCGAGGAACAGCAGCTTGGCCTCGGTGTTGATCGCCGTGCGCCACCACGGGCG
>Ga0126315_10000958_pt1 | contig 10677 bp, 9 predicted proteins | sample Plot106_FD_92534 | JGI IMG/M metagenome (GOLD analysis project Ga0126315, IMG submission 92534) | Serpentine soil microbial communities from UC McLaughlin Reserve, CA, USA - Plot106 | ecosystem: Environmental > Terrestrial > Soil > Grasslands | place: USA: UC McLaughlin Reserve, Lake County...
CGGGTCACGCTGCTGGTCTGACATGGGCCCTCCTCCGCTCAACCGTGGGCGCGGCGGCAACCTATGCCCGCAGGCGGAGCGTGTCAACGTGCGCGTACGCGACTCGGAGCGCGTGATACGAATCGGCCATGGCGGAGGTGATGCTGTTCCACCACGCGCAGGGGCAGACCGCGGGGTTCCTCGCGTTCGCCGAGGAGCTGCGAGCGGCCGGACACGTGGTTCACACACCCGACCTGTACGACGGCAGCACGTTCGCGCAGCTGGCCGAGGGTCTCCTATTCGCCGACAGCAGCCTCGCGGACTTCGACCGCGACGCGGCGGCGCTGCTCGAGCAGCGCATCCTCAAGTTCCTGGAAGCGGTCTAGAGGCGCGTTCCAGCTCACGCCGGAGGTTCTCGTGGTAGCCGCGGAAGCTTGCGTGCGGTGTGTCTGCTCGATGTGCACGGGTTCTAGGGCGCCCCCGCGCGGACTATGCGCTCCAGATTCGACGGATCGAAGAATGGATCCGGGTCGACCATTCCCTGGATCGCGAGGTAGTACTGCCGCGTGTCGGCGTCGTTGCCACGGAGCGCCGCTCGCAGCGGATACTGCTCCGCCGGCGGCGGCTTCGGCTCCAGGCGCGCCATCTCGAGGTTCCTGCGGAAGTCGGGGGTCGTCGCGTCGTTGCGCACGCGCTCGAAGTACGCCAGCGCGGTCTCCATCGCCATGCGACCCGAAAGTCCCTCGTCCACCGCCTCGGCGAGCAGCTCCGCGTCGCGCAGCGCATCACAGATGCCGAGTGCGAGGAACGGATCCTTGTGGCAGCCGGCGTCGCCCACCAGCGCCCAGCCCGCGCCGTACGGCCGGCGGATGAAGTTCGGCAGCTGCGTGGCGCCCAGCAGCCGCTCGGCGCGCCGGCCCGCCCGGACGCGCTCGGCGAGCTCGGGCACCAGATCGATCGTCGCCAGGATGTGGCCCTCGATGTCCGCGCGCGCGGCCCGGAGCTCGTCGATCGGCGCGCCGACGAAGATCGCGTGCAGGCCGTCGTTGGTGGGAAAGGCGAAGATCACCCGCCGGTCGCGCAGGTACAGCTCCAGCCCGCGCGATCGAACGCCGCTCCAGTAGGAGAAGTACCAGCACGTGAGCGTCGGGGCCCGTTCGACCACCGGCGCCGCGACGCGCCGCGCGAGCGCCGAGTTGCGCCCGTCCGCGCCGATGACGACGGCAGCTCGCTCGCGCAGCGAGGTCCCGGCGGCGGCGGCGCGAGCGTGCACGCCGCGGATCGCGCCGCCCTCCGCGATGAAGTCTTCGACCGCGAAGCCCTCGCGGAGCTCTGCCCCCGCCTCGACGAGGACCCGGTCGAGGCGCGAGCGGCGCGGGCCCAGGCCGAGCGGGACGCCGTCGACCTCGAGGCCGTCAGCGGCCAGCGGAAAGTCGCCCATGTCCGTGATCGTCGACGTGACGGCGGGGCAGTTCGTGGCGAGCACGCGATCGAGCAGCCTCCAGTCCGCCAGCCGCCGCGGTCCGTCGCGGTGGATGAAGTGCCCGTGCGGGATCTCGCTCGGAAAGCTCGCGCGATCGACGAGCAGCACCTCGCAGCCCCTGCGCGCCAGCAGCATCGCCGTGGCGGCCCCGGCGCAGCGCGCCCCGATCACGATCGCGTCGTACATCGCTCCGTTCGCGGCAGTCAACCAGCCCCTCGCGCGCGCCGCTCGACTCGCCACGAGGGACCGGTCCGAGGTCCCTAGTACGACCTCGTGACGATGAGCGGCGTGGGAGCGGAGCGGCGCAGGCATCGGCTGGCACCGCGACGCGCCGATGTTCGGCTCGCGCATCGTGGGCGTGTCGCTGCTCGCGCCGTGTCGCATGCGGTTCCAGCGGACTGTCGGGGGCGTGCGCAGCGTGGCGGACATCGAGCTCGCTCCGCGATCCGCGTACCTGCTCTCCGGCAAAGGCGCGCTGGTCCTGGCAGCACTCGATACCCGCCACGAAGGCCCTGCGCTACTCCGTCACCTTCAGGACTCTCCGGCGCGCGAGATGAGCCGGGGCGATCAGGACGAGCTCCGGAGTCGGTCGCAGCCGCAGGACACCTCGAGTCCGCGCACGAAGAGCACGCGGCATCGCAAGGTGACGGCCGACAAGTGGAACCAGTGAACGCCCGCTCGCAGGCCGGCCCTGCGAGTCAGGTGAGCTCCCAATCCAGCAGCACCTTGCCGTCCGGCGCGTGGACGCGCTCACGCACAGCGGCGCCGTCGAGCTCGAGCGTCGCATAGCCGTTGGCGCCGTAGCGGTCGGGATCGCTCTCGATGTACGGGTTCGGCATGTCGAGGACGAGCCCGCCCGGCACGAGGTTGCGCGCGGGCAGGCGCCGGAAGGCGCCGCCCTCCTGCGGGAAGGCGCCGAGCTTGTCGCGGTAGGCCGGGAAGCCCCCATGCCCGATGCAGCGCCCGCGCAGCTTCCACACCGGATGCGGTTCGTGGATCACGCAGCGGTGCTCGTGGCCCCAGTACCAGCCGAAGATCGCGCCCGCGTCGAGCAGCCGCCCGAGTTTGGCGACGAGCTTCGGGCCCTGCTTGTCGAGCAGCGAAAAGGGCTGATGGTGCGAGAACAGCAGCACGCGCCGCCCGTCCCTGCGCGCGACCAGGCCCTCGACCCACGCCGCCTGGTCGTGGGCGAGGTCGTGGTCTTCGTACGCGCTGTCGAGCCCGATCAGCAGCCAGTGATCCGTCTGTGCCGCCCAGGTGGTGGCCCGCTGGCCGAACCAGGGCATCGTGACCTTGTAGAGGCCCTCGCCGCCTGAGTACATCTCGTGGTTGGAGTTGATCGCCCGGTTGAGGCGCCCGGCGTCCTTGGGCCAGAACGCCTTGAAGTTGCGCTCGACCTCCTTGGGCGTGCCGGAGTAGTAGACGTCGCCGAGGTGGAGCAGCAGATCGAACCCGCCTGGAGCCGCGGCGATCGTCTTCGCGATGACCGGCGCGCCGTAGAGCCCGGTGCCCCAGTCGCCGATCACGGCGATCTTCGCCCGTGTGCCGTCGCCGACCGGCTCGGGCTCGTCCGGCGGCTCGATCCACGGCTCGGGCTTGATCTTGCGCCACCACTCGAGCAGGCTGCGCGCCCAGCCGAGCACGTCGCCCTTGTCGAACTTCACCTCGAGCGCATCGTTGGGTGCGGGCCTCTCGATCAGCTCGACGTCGTGGGGATGCTCGACGAGGTGGGTCTGGAGCAGCGACGCCAATTGGTGCTCGACCGTCACCATGATCCCGGGCGACTCGCCCTCCGCTTCGAGGACGGTCAGCGCCGCGCTCAGATGCGCGCGCAGCTCGGCATCGCTCAGCGACGAGCTCTCCATGCCGCTCGGCGCAGCGAGCGACTCGCTACCCAACTGTCGCATCGCCGCAGCGACGCTCTCGTGCGAGACGAGTTTCGAGGGCACGGTGCCTCCTCGCCGGCCGTGGATTCGTGCGTCCCGACGAATCCTGTCGGCGTCAGCCCCGGGCTGTCAACACGCGCCGCGCGGCACGCGCCGCTACGCGGCCGGTCGCAGCGGCCAGATGACGACGTCCTGGCGGCGGGCGAAGTGCAGAAGCGGCTCCCGCGGAGGCAGCTCCAAGGCGGGCGGCGCCATCGTGTTCGCCTCGAAGGTCGCGGTCGCCGCCTGGAGAGGCCACGGCGGATGGTGGATCTCCGCGCGCATCACGCGCCGGCGGTCATCGACGGTGTAGAGGCAGTAGCGCTCGGCGAGCCAGTGCTCGAGTGTGCCGGCGTCCGCCGGGCGCGGATCGGCCGTGGGGCCGTATTCGGCGGCCAGCTCCGCGCGCGGCGCGTCCGGCGACGTGCGCGTGCTGCGGTAGCGGATCCGACCGGGCCCGCGGGAGATCGTCATGTCCGCCGGGAAGTACGGCAGCCGGTAGCTGAGTCGCGCCCCGGCGACCGCGGCCGAGCTGCCCGCGTCGAGACTGAAGAACCAGATCCCCGGCTTGCCGCCGAAGGTCGCGTAAGTCCGCACGTTGAGCTCGGGGAAGCGCGACAGCCGCGGCAGCGGCGGCGTGCCGCGCAGGCGGAGGCCGCTGACCTCGAAGGGGGTGATCCCGAGCCACGCGGTCCCGTCGAAGGTGTCGATCGCCAGCGGCTCCGGCACCATCGCGCGGACGTCGCGCTCCGGCACGGGCCAGTGGGCGAACAGCAGGTCGCCCCACGTCTGGGCCATCGTCCATGGCCGCGAGGGAAGCGGCCACGGCCGGTGCGAGGTCTCGCTCAGCACCCTCGCCTGGCGCGCCGACGTGGAGAGGCGCGCGATCGCCGCCTCGGCCAGATCGGCGGCGGACGCGAGGGCACCGGCCAGCCGAGGTTGCCCGGAATCGTCGATGCGGCCGGTCTGCCCCGGCCGCGTGCTACGTAGTCGTGGATCGGGTAGCGAAGGGTCATGACCGACCGCAGCTCCGACGAGCAGATCACGAAGTACCTAACCGACGTCCACTCGATCGAGGTGCAGGCGCTCGCCCAGATGCGAGTGGCGCCGCGGCTGGCGGGCGATCCGGAGCTCGGTCGGATCTTCCGCGAGCACCTCCGCGAGACCGAGGAGCACGAGCGGCTGGTGCGTGAGGAGCTCGAACGCCGCGGGCAGCGGCCGTCGCGCGTGAAGGACGCGGCCGGCCGCGCCGGCGGGTGGGGCATGGTGCTGTTCGCGCGGGTCAATCCCGACACGCCCGGCAAGCTCGCGATGCACGCGTTCTCCTACGAGCACATGGAGCTCGCGGCGTACGAGCTGCTGCGCCGGATCACGCGGCGCGGCGGGGACGAGTCGGTGGCGGAGACGGCCGGCCGTATCGCCGATCAGGAGCGAGCGATGGCCGACCGGCTGAACGAGCGCTGGGATCGCGCGGTCGACGCCTCGCTGCGCGAGAAGGGCGCCGAGGACGTGCGCGAAGACGTCGTCAAGTACCTGCGCGACGCGCACGCACTCGAGGCCCAGGCGCTCCAGCTGCTCGAAACGGGGCCTCAGATCGCCGGCTTCGACGAGCTCGCGGAGGTCTTCCGCGAGCACCTGCCGCAGACGCGCGAGCACCAGCGGCTCGTGGACGAGCGGCTCGCCGCGCTCGGCTCGCGGCCGTCGCGGTTCCACGCCGGCGCGATGCGGGCCGGCGCGATGAACATCGGGACGTTCTTCAAGGCGCAGCCCGACACGCCGGCGAAGCTGGCCGGCTTCGCGTACGCGTTCGAGGCGCTCGAGACGGGCGCCTACGAGCTGCTCAGCCGCACGGCGCGCCGCGCCGGCGACGAGGAGACGGCGTCACTCGCCGAGCGGATCTGCCGTGAAGAGCGCGCGGCCGCAGAACGGGTCGCGTCCACGTGGGACGCGGCGACGGACGCCGCGCTGAGCGAGCACGGCATCGGGCCTCACGCGACCGGCTCAGCGCCAGAAGCGCAGCGGTGAACAATCGGCGAGCAGGGCGCGCGCGGCAGCCTGCCCGCTGACGCCGTGCACTCCGCCGCCGGGGTGCACCGATGCACCGGCGACGTAGAGGCCGCGGAGCGGCGTGCGGCCACGGAAGAGCTCGGGCCCCGGCCGGAAGCAGAGCTGCTGGTCGAGCTCGAAGCTTCCTCCGCCGAGGTCGCCGCCGACGAGGCTCGGGTTCTCCTGTTCGATGCCGGACGGCGAGCGCACGGAGCGAGCCAGGATCAACTCGCGGAAGCCGGGCGCAAACGCTTCGATGCGGTCCTCGATGCGGTCCGCGATGGCCTCGTCGGGCAGGTCCGGCTGCTGCGGCACGTGCGTGTAGACGTAGAGCGTGTGCCTGCCCGCCGGCGCACGCGACGGATCGTGCAGCGTGTGCTGGCCGACGACCATCACCGGGGCATCCGGGACGCGGCCGGCTCCCGCCTGCTGCGGCGCGCGGAACAGCGCCTGGAGCGTGTCGCCGAGATGCACGACGCCGGCCTCGCGAGCGTCCGGGCTCACCCACGGAACCGCCCCGGCGAGGGCGTAGTCGGCCTTGAAGGTCCCGAGGCCGTAGCGCCAGCGCGCAAGGCGCCGGATGAGCCGCTCGGGCAGCGCGTCCGGGGGCAGGATGGCGGCCAGCGGCGCCGCCGATATCGACGCGATCACGGCATCCGCCTCTAGTTCCTCGCCGCTCACCAGCCGCGCGCCGGCGACGCGTCCGCGTCGTATCGCGATCGCCGCGACCGGCGCGCCGCAGCGGACGTGACCGCCCGTCGCCGCCAGCCGGTCCACGAGCGCATCGACGAGCCGCCCGGCGCCGCCGCGCGGGTAGGGCCATCCGACGGCGTGGCCGAGGAGCGTCAGGAAGAACGCGAACGCGCCGCTGCCGGCGGCGCCGGGGCTCAGGTCCGCGTGCGTCGCGGAGCCGCACAGCCAGGCCGTTGCGCGGTCGCTGCGAAAGAGCTCGCCGCCGAAGGTCGCGGCCGAAGCGAGCATCCGCCGTGCGAGCTCCACGCCGTCGCGCCGCAGCGACATCGCGAGCGCCGCGCCGGGCAGCAGCGGCGGAAACGGGCTGAGAGCGGTCCGCAGGACCATCGACCGGCGCCGCAGGAGCGGCGTCACGAGCCCGCGCCACGCGCGCCCGGCGCCCGGGGCGCCGGCTTCAAGGCTGGCGCACGTGGCGCCGACGTCGCGGTGCAGCGCGATCGCCGTGCCGTCGAGGAAGGGGTGAGCCATCGCGACCGGCGGGTCGACCCACTCGACGCGCTCACGTACGCCGAGTCCCGCGAAGGCCGGCGACGCGACCGTGAGCGGCAGGAAGCCGGCGCAGCGGTCATGCACGAAGCCGGGCAGCGTGTCCTCCGCGGACTTGACGGCCCCGCCGGGCCGATCCGCCTGCTCCAGCACGCAGACGTCCAGTCCGGCGTCCGCGAGCCGCAGCGCCGCCGCGAGCCCGTTGTGGCCGGCGCCGATCACCAGCACGCGGCGTGGAGCGCGGGTCATCCCGCTCGCCTACCCGCACGAGACCGGTGGGCACCGCGCCGCCTACTGCGGCTGAGCGCGGGGCAGGCGGACCGTGACGTCGAGGCCGCCACGCGGGCGCGCGGTGGCCTCGACGGTCCCGCCGTGCGCGCGCACGATGCCGTCGACGATCGCCAGCCCGAGCCCGAGCCCGTCGCGGTCCTCGCGCCCGCGGACGAACGGCTCGAAGAGCCGCTCGAGGTCGCGCGGGTCGACCGGCGGGCCGTCGTTGCCCACGGTCAGGCAGGCACGGTCGCGCTCGGTCCACGAGCGCAGCTCGATGGCGCCGGCCGCGACTCCGTGGCGCGTCGCGTTCTCGAGCAGCTGCGCGACGGCCGCCTCCAGCAGCGGCGGGTCGCCGCAGGTGGGCGCGGCGGCGAGCCGGCAGCTCAGGGAGCGCCCGACCGGCATGTCGTCGAGCAGCGACTGCGCGGTCTCGGCGAGGTCGAGCCGGTGCAACGCGACCGACCCCGTCCGGGCGCGGGCGAGCAGCAGCAGCTGCCCGACCAGGCGCTCGCTGCGCAGGACGTTGCGCCGCACCGCCTCGGCGGAACGGCGCCACTGCTCGGGCGACGTGTCGTCGCGGTCCAGGCACGCGTCGACCTCGGCGCGGATGATGCTGAGCGGCGTGCGCAGCTCGTGCGAGGCGTGGCCGGCGAACGCCCGCTGGCCCTCCACGGCCGCCTGGATGCGCTCGAGCATCCCGTCGAGCGTCCGCGCGAGCTCCGTCAGCTCGTCGTCCGGGCCATCGACGCCGACGCGGCGGTCGAGGTCGTCTTCGCCGATGCCGCGCGCGGCCCGCGTGATGTCGCGCACCGGGCGCAGCGCCCGCGCGGCGAGCACGCGGCCGATCCCCAATGACGCCACGGTGACGGTGGCCAGCAGCGCGACGAAGTGCAGGGCGATCTCGCGCCGGTAGGCGGGCAGCGCTTCGCGCTGGGCGGCGACGGTGGCGCGCTGCTCGGCGCGCTCCTCCCCCGGGAGCGGGAGATCGCGGGCGCCGTCGAGCTGCACCGGCAGTGCGCGCGCGCGGCGCTCGGCGAGCCGCTGCTCGACCTCCGCGGCGACGGCGCGGTCGTAGCGCGCCGAGGCGCGCGCGACGATCAGGTAGGCACCGGCCAGCAGCACCGCGCCGCTGACGAGCAGCACCGCCGCGTAGCCGGCGGCGAGACGCGACAGCACCGGCAGCCTGCGCGGTCTCATCCCAGCCGGTACCCCTCCCCAACGACGGTCTCGATCAGCGGCGGCGGACCGAGCTTGCGCCGGAGCCGCATGATCGTGACGCGCACCGTGTTGTCGAACGGGAACGCGTGCGCGTCGCCCCACGCGGCATTCAGCAGGCGGTCGGTGCTCACCGCCGCGCCCCCTGCGCGCAGCAGCTCCTCCAGCACCGCGCGCTCCTTGCGGTTGAGCTCGAGCGCGCGGTCCCCGCGGCGCACCGTGCGGGCGACCGGATCGAACATCAGGTCGCGATGGCGCAGCAGCGCCGGACGGGCTTCGCCGCGGCGGCGGGCGAGCGCGCGGACGCGCGCGACGAGCTCGGCCATCGCCACCGGCTTGACCACGTAGTCGTCCGCGCCGAGCTCGAGGCCGGCCACCCGCTCGGCGACGGCGTCGCGCGCGGTGAGCATGAGCACCTTCGTCGACGCGCCGCTCGCCGTCACGCGGCGGCACAGGTCGTCGCCGCTGCCGTCGGGCAGCATGCGGTCGAGGACGAGCACGTCGTAGTCGCGCGCCGCCTGGAGGCGCCGCCCATCCGCAGCGGTCGCCGCGACGTCGACCGCGAACCCGCAGCGGTCCAGGACCCGCGCGATCACCGCTGCGAGCTCGAGCTCGTCCTCGACGATCAGGACTCGCATGCAATGGCTACCGCGTGCGCCGCGGCTCGGTTCCCGGCGATCAGGACGCCGGGAACGCGCACTCGTGCGTCGCGCGGCCGGCGGCCGAGTCCCAGCCGGGGCTCCAATCGCCGATCAGCACCGAGTCGCCGTGGACCACCTCAGGATCGCCCGGGTGGTAGCCCTTCGCGCGCAGGCAGTCCACGATGTCCTGCACGACGGCGCGCATCGCGTCGATGTCGCCGGTCGCCGCCTCCGCGGCGCGGTTGCGAGGCGCTCCATCGCCGGTGTCGACGACGCCTTGGGGCATCGGGACGGGGTCCCGGGCACCGGCGCCGGTCGCCGCTGTGGCGATCGGCGCAAGCACTGCGGCGGCGAGCACGAGGGCGAGCGGAAGCCTCCGGCGGGTCGAGAGCGGCACGGTGTCCTCCTTGGATCGCGGGGTCCACCGAAGCGTGCGCCGATCGGCGTGACATCCGCGTGACGCGTCCTCGTCCGGGTCCGCCGAGCCGCTCTCCGGGCGCCGGGATCAGGGCGGGCCTCGTCCACGGCCTCGGCCGGATCGGCTCGCGGTTCGCGAGCGCGGATCAAGCGGCGCCGCGTCGGAGAACCGATTCCAGGGGCCGGGCGTTGACGACGTGCGCGGCGGTCGCCCAGCCGCGGCGCGCCGTCGCGACGGAGAAGCGCATGTTGCCGAGCCCGCGGATCGAGTGCGCGTCGGTCGAGCAGACGATCTCGACGCCGGCCCGCAGCGCGTCGCGGACGTGCTCGCCGCTCAGGTCGAGGCGGTCGGGGAGGCCGTTGACCTCGAGCGCGACTCCCTGCTCGAGCGCGACCTCGAAGACGCGCTCCAGGTCGAGCGCGTTCTCGGGGCGCCGGTTGATGTAGCGCCCCTTGGGATGGCTGAGGCAGCGGACGTGCGGGTTCCGCAGCGCCTCCTCGACGCGCTTCGTCATCTCCGCCTGCGGCATGCGCTGCCCGCCGTGCACGCTCGCCTGCACCCAGTCGAGCTCCGCGAGGACGTCGTCGGGGAGGTCGAGCCGACCGTCGGCGAGGATGTCGCACTCGATCCCACGCAGGATCCGGAACGGCGCCAGCATCTCGTTGGCGGCGCGGATCTCCTCGGCCTGGCGGCGGACGTCGTCGGGGGTGAGGCCCGTGACGGCGCCGACGGCCGGCGTGTGGTCGCAGATCGCCAGGTACTCGTAGCCGCGCTCGCGGGCTGCGCGGCCCATCTCCTCGACGCTCGCCCTCCCGTCCGACCACGTCGTGTGGCAGTGGAGGTCGCCGCGGATGTCGTCCAGCTCGACGAGCGGCGGCGGCTCGCCGCGGAACGGCTGCTCGCGCAGCTCCGGCGGGCACCACGGGATTCCGAGCGCGCGGTAGACCGCCTCCTCGGCCGGCGCGTCCGGCAGCGGCTCGAGCGCGGCGACGTAGGCCGGCGAGCCGGTCGCGCGTACGAGGGCGGTCCCGAACTGCGCCGGCTCCGCGACCACCAGCTCGAGCGGCACGCCCTCCACGGTCACGCCGAGCGCGCGCCGGTCGCCGGCCTCGACGAGCGCGACGATCGCGGGCAGCTCGGCGAAGCGCGCGACCACCGCGCCGGGATCGCCCGCGGCGCAGACGACCGCCAGCCGCTCGCAGGAGTCGCGCCACCGGCGCACGTCGCCCGCAGGCTCGCCGTCGAGCGCCTCCGCGATGGCCCCGACGAGCTCCGAGGCGCGGTCGAGCAGGATCCCGCGCCGCGGTTGCGCATCCGCCTCGCGGCCGAGCGCCTCGAGCAGCTGCGCCTCGGTCTTCGGCCCGATGCCCGGCACGGTCCGCAGTCGCCCTGCGGCCGCGGCCTCCCGCAGCTCGTCGGCGCTGCGGACGTCGAGCGCGCGCGCCAGCTCGACCGACC
>Ga0126315_10000959_pt1 | contig 10661 bp, 8 predicted proteins | sample Plot106_FD_92534 | JGI IMG/M metagenome (GOLD analysis project Ga0126315, IMG submission 92534) | Serpentine soil microbial communities from UC McLaughlin Reserve, CA, USA - Plot106 | ecosystem: Environmental > Terrestrial > Soil > Grasslands | place: USA: UC McLaughlin Reserve, Lake County...
AGAAAGCGAACCTAACAGGCGTGGACAATGACACTCGGCGGATAGATCGCGTGCGGCTAGGGCCAACCTCTGGGCTGGACACTGGCACACGTGGCACCTACTACTTCGATGCCTTCGAGTCACGGCGACAGACCCTTATTGGGCCGTAGCCAGGGTACGAGACCCTTCTAAGCTGCAAAACGCTGAAAAGTCCAAGTAACCAGATGATTCTGGTTACTTGGACTCTATGCTGAACCAAAGTTATTAGATTTGAGTTTCAAGTTTGGCACTGCTCGGGTTTATATATTGTGAATTGAGTATCTATGCAGTAGACTTCAGAATAATCCTGGTTTTACTGATCCCATCATTCTCTACACTTTTGTTCGTCATGGCTGAGAAACAATCAAGGCGGCATACTGCTCATCAGTCAACAAACCCTCAGTTATCAACGATTTGTCTGCACTTGTAACCTTTTCTTAATCATATCGTCATGGACGCAAGAACTCATCCAGAGAGCTGATTGGATCAACCGAATATCGAATCCATTTAGCATCGCGCAAGCTATTATTCTGGGTTTCCATAAAAAAGAGTCCATAGACATAGGGGAGGATGTCATAGGGGCGGAGCTTGCAAAAGTGAGCTAGTGAACTGATCAGATACGCCCTCCGCAATGTTCTTATCGGTGAATACACCCCGACCTACATACGACCAAACAGAAACCATAAGTAGAGAAGGTAATCATGGGACATGATTTGACAAAACAATATTCCCTGTTATTTCAGAAAAAGGGAATGAAGAAAGTATTTTCGTTAGCTCAGGATGTATATAAATTTGGAAAATTCCGTGAACTCGTTTCATTCGCTGTTTGGGAGGTATATCATAAATTGGGATGGTTTCCAAAAAAGGATTATTTGCTATTCAATAACCGTGAAGCGATCTCATTAGAGAATGAAAGGGTTGCTGGTTATGAATTTGACGAAAAAATAACCCAATTTTTCGGAGGCAGAGGGCTAAGCGCGACAAGGTGTGATCACAATTGGAAGCTTCTGTATAGGAATAACAAAGGCGAGATCTTTGGGTCTTTATATCCAGATGATTCTGACCTGTATAAGAGCATTGATGGTGGAAAATCCATTATGTTCGTTAAGAGATTCCAAGAAAGTATAAAATCTATATTTATTTCCAGTCAAAATACTATCTTTGTATGCGTGAAGGGATCTGTCTATAAAAGTTCAGATAATGGAGTTTCATTCAAAAAGACACTGGATCTTGGCTCTCCAATCAGTTTCTTCAGATTTAATAACGCTATGACAGAAACTCCGAACAAGACATTGGCAATTGCAGAATATGGCAACATCTATGATAAGAACGGTTGGAAGAAACTGGCTTACCTCTACTACAGTTCTGACGACGGTGACACATGGAAAAAGTCTGATTTCTTAATTCGGAAAGGGACGAATAAGCACGTGCACATCGTCAAGTACAGCCGATTATTAAATAAGCTAATGATGGCAGATGGCGACAACTATAAGAAGCTATGGTTAAGCGATTCATTGGATGTATCTGATGCTGCAAACCCAAACTGGAAACCTGTCAATCGATTCCATATACAAATGGGTGGTTATACTTCAGCCGTAGAAAGTGATGGGAGAATATTTTTTGGGACTGACTATCAGGGGGGAACCAATTTTATTGTCGAGTCAGCAGACGGCCAAAAATTCACCAAAAAAATCGTGCCAGATCCATACCGCAGAAGCCCGATAGATAATATGGTCCTCAGGAAATCCAAGACGGGCAATGAAATATGGGCGAATTTGCCTTTTTCCACACCGAATACAAAGTGTCTGCTAATGTATACAGCAGATCATGGAGAAAGTTGGAATAAGGTTCTCGAATACAATCGTTCCACTCATACAGTTTGGTTAGTCAGCTCGTCGAACGAAATCGCAGATACGTTATATTTTTCAGTTGAGGACTCTAAAAATAACACCAGGGTTGTCTACAAACTGGTTGATTGTTAACGGGATTACCGATGAAGACATTTGTTGAAACTCAATCTATGATCAACCATGTTCAGCAGGAGGACACTGTGCCCCAGATGGATTTCTCAGTGCTCCCCCTTGTTCAGGAACTGTGTAATGTCCTGAGAATGGGAAATATTGATTACTGCCACTGGAAAAGTAATAATATGCTCGAGCGTTCTGCTAATGGGGATAACGATCTCGATCTGCTAATTAACCGGGCTGATGGGTCACGATTTACAGAAATATTATTTCGCTTGGGGTTTAAACAGGCACACGCCCCTGGAGAAAAACAGATGCCAGGCGTTCTAGACTACTATGGTTATGACGAACAGGCAGAAAAATGGGTGCATGTCCACGCTCATTACCAGCTCATCATGGGTCACGATATGACCAAGAATTTTCGCCTTGCTCTCGAAAGGCCATACCTTGCGTCGGCTGTCCACGGTGAGTTATTCAGAGTTCCTGCAGTGGAATTTGAATTCATTGTCCTTGTCATTCGGATGATATTAAAACATTCGACCTGGGATGCAATCCTTGGCCGTGAAGGCAAATTAAAAACCAGTGAGCGAAAAGAGCTAACCTACTTACAAGCCCTTAGCAAGCAGGCACGTGTGAATGAAATCTTGAAATCACATTTGCCATATATTGATCTTGATTTATTTGGAAAATGCGTACAAGCACTACAGCCAAGCGGCTCAACCTGGATGCGTATGAAAACAGGTCAGGAATTGCAGCGTAGACTTCAGGCGAATGCGGTATACCCCTTATCAATTGATACCTTCCTGAAGTTATGGCGTCGAGCAATTTTGATGATCCAGCGGCGCATCTTTAAATCTTCCTCAAAATATCGCCTTGAGATTGGGGGCGCAATGATCGCTATTTTGGGAGGCGATGGAGCTGGCAAGACTACAGCGGTGGATGCGCTATATGCCTGGCTTTCAAAGAACTTTGAATCAACTAGAATCCATATGGGAAAGCCTACCTGGTCGTGGGTGACGATTGCGATAAGATCAATCCTCAAGGTCGGACAAATACTCGGTCTTTATCCGTTAGAAGCCTCATTTGACGAGACGCTTGAACAGAAATCTCTGGTATCTCCGGGGTATCCCTATTTGATCCGAGAAGTTTGCAGAGCAAGAGATCGGTACTGGACCTATATGAAAGCTCGTCGTTTTGCAGCCAAAGGTCGATTGGTCATTCTTGATCGATTTCCTCTTCCTGAGATCGAGATAATGGACGGAGCGCAAACTGAGCAATTTATTCGCCGGCTTCAGGATGGGCCTCGAGCGAAGCAGTTTTTGACTCCAAAATTAGAAAGTTGGTTCGCCAGGTTTTTGGTAAAGCTGGAAGAAAATTATTATCACCAAATCGTATCACCTGAAGTGTTAATTGTCCTGAGAGTTGAGCCGGCAATTGCTGTTCAACGGAAGACTGATGAGGATCCGACGTCAGTCGAAAAGCGCTCTACAGAGATATGGCAACTCAATTGGGAAACAACGGATGCTCACCTTATTGATGCTAGCAAACCGAAGACAGAGGTAGCCTCTGAGCTAAAGACTCTGATCTGGTCACGGTTGTAAATGAAAGAAATGGAAGCTGGTTATTCACTCAGGCAAGGATCCCCGCTAATTATGGAGCTAGTTGGATTGGCAGGCGCGGGGAAGACAACCCTTTCACGAGCCCTGAGTCGTCGAAGTGAAAAAATTCAGATAGGAGCTGAGATAGAGCTTCGAAAATTAAAGCATATTCCAGTTTTTGTCCGAAATGCTCCACCCTTATTGCCAATCATTCTGCATTGGAGCCGGGATAGTAGATCGTTTACATGGGAAGAGATAAAGTATCTGGTCTATCTAAATGGATGGCCCCATGTATTAGGACAACAGGCGGCTCGTGGTGATGGGACGATTCTATTGGATCACGGACCAATATTCAAGCTGGCCACATTAAATGCATTTGGCCCTGAATACCTGAAAACTGAGAGCATTGAAACGTGGTGGAATAATATGTTCAAGCAGTGGGCCTCAACGGTGGATATCGTGATCTGGCTTGATGCACCTGACACAATTCTTGAGAAACGTATCAATTCCCGGAGTCAACGTCACGCAGTCAAAGGGAAAACGGAAGCGGAAGTACTACAATTTTTGGCACAGTATCGGATGTCTTATGAAGAGATACTGGCGAAATTAATGACGGATTGTGGGCCAGCTCTATTTCGATTTGACACCAGTCAGACAACGCTTGAGCAGGTGGTAGATGAAGTTCTACTGACCGTCGCTTCACAGTTTGAAGGAACCAGGCAACCGGCGAGTCTGGCTTGATCTACAGAATACCATTGTCAGATAGACAGTACCATTACGTTTGGCTACTGTTATTTTCTTGGAGAGATCTTATGCTTGTATTCATACATATTAATAAAACTGCGGGCAGTACAGTTCGCTACGTCCTGCGTAGTACTTTTGGCATTAATCACTGTGAAGTGGAGCCTTGGCATGCTCAATGGAAAGATCCGCCTTTTTCAGCGCAGGACTTGCAGCGTTTGCGTAAGCTTTACCCACATTTAGAAAGCATAGGTGGGCATCGCGTAACAGGCTATATCGATTTGCAGGAAAACGGTACACAGTTTAAATATTTTACATTCATGCGTGATCCTCTTAAAACTTGTGCATCTCGCTTTCAATATAACATCCAGTATAGGAAGAAGAAAAATCTTGTTTTTGAAGAGTGGATTCAAAGAGAGTGGACGCGTAACCATCAAACGAAAATGATTGCTGGTGTGGCAGATGTAAATAAGGCGATCCGAATTATCAAAGATAAGAATATTTTTGTGGGCTTAACTGAGCGATTCGACGAATCAATGGTGTTGTTGAAAGCTCTGGTAGCCAGTAACTTGAATATTTCCTATGAACCAGTGAACGTAGCTCGTAAGAATTCCTTGGCAGAACGCCTGCTAACGACTGAGAGCACTAGACAGATGCTTCTTGAAGCCAACCAGGCGGATTTGGAGCTTTACAAGTTTGTCAAAGAGGAAATACATCCGACTTTTCAGCGAGAATACGGCCCAAATCTTGAAAAGGATGTAGTCGATTATCAACGGAATCGGGATGCTAATTTTAATACGCGGAATTTAACCTTATCTCGAATGAAACAATACTTGGTCTATAAGCCATTGCTGTATGTTTACAGGCGGGGCGTCAAGGTTGTTTAGGAAAATGCTATTATGAACTTACGGCAAAGAGCAGCTAAAGGATTCTTTTGGTCTGCCATCCAAAAGTGGGGAAGGGCGGCGATTACGACCGCTTTCTTTGTAATCCTCTCGCGCCTATTAACCCCAGAAGCTTTTGGTTTGGTAGCCTTAGCCACCATTTTTATTGACTTTGTAGAGATTTTCCTGGACCAAGGTTCCAGTGCCGCAATTGTGCAACGCGCGGATGTTGAGAAAGGACACCTCGATACAGCTTTCTGGATGAGTATGGCAACCGGTGCTCTGCTGACAGTTGGCAGTATAGCTGCATCTGGATTGATTGCCACGTTTTTTAGCGAGCCGCGCCTGGCTGCTGTTTTGAGTTGGCTCTCACTCGGCTTCATACTTAATGCACTAAGTACTACACAGCTAGCGATTCTTCAGCGGAAACTGGCCTTCAAAAATCTGGCAGCCCGCTCACTGGCAGCTACAACAGTAGGTGGTATAGTCGGCATTGGTATGGCGTTCGCAGGATTTGGCGTCTGGAGCCTAGTTGGCCAGAATTTGGTGAGGGCTGTGGCTGCCGCCATTATTTTATGGGGTTCCAGTGATTGGCGACCAGGCTTTAACGTATCCAAGAAGCACTACAAGGAACTGTTCAGTTTTGGAGCTTCTATCGTTGGTAATAATGTTTTGAATGTCTTGATCCGCCGCTCGGATGATTTTCTAATCGGCTATTTCTTAGGACCAACTTTGCTGGGTTTTTACACGATAGGCTACCGGCTATTGTTGATCATAATAAGACTGGTTACGGAAGTTACCAACACTGTTGCCTTTCCAACCTTTTCCCGCATTCAACACGCTCCGGAGCGGATGCGGCGTGCCTTCTATAAAGTTACACAGTATACAAGCCTGCTATCTTTTCCTGTCTTCATCGGGTTGGGCATCTTGGCGCCGGAATTGGTTCCGGCCCTGTTTGGCCCACAATGGACGCCAAGCATCCCTGTCATGCAAGTTCTGTCGATGATTGGCATTCTCCAGTCGGTGTTATTCTTTAATGGGAGTGTCATCAGGGCTTCCGGTAAGCCATCGTGGGAATTGGGAATCATGCTCTTGAATGCTATCTTCAGTGTAATTGGCTTCTTGCTAGCTGTACATTGGGGTATTGTGGCTGTGGCTGCTTCTTTCGTCATAGTTGGGTATGTGCTAGCACCGGTATCTTATGTTGCTGTGCATCGGCTCATACAGGTTGATTTTAAGACCTACTTGTGGCAGTATGTGCCGCCCCTGATAGCTTCTCTTGGTATGGTAGCCGTGATCATGGGCTTGAAATACATCCTGAAAGATCAATCCTTGAACCTATATCTGGAGCTGACCATTTATTTGCTGGCTGGTGGGTTAACCTATCTGGTCATGATAGTGCTGATAGCACGGCAACTTTACCAGCAGATATTGGAGCTTGTTAGTATCGTTTTGCCCAAATGGAAATTTCGGAAAGCGTAGGAGAATATTCTGATATGATGGCTAACACAGACTCTAATTTCGTAGTACTCACTACGAATCGAAGTGGATCAGAGTGGGTGATGAGTACGCTGAACAACTTTCAAAATGTAACCGGACATGGGGAATTATTCCTGCCCAGAGCACGGATCCTTGATAATAAGTGGGATGCGGATTTTGCTTACACTCGATTCATTGAGACAAAATTCGAGCGTTTTACCGTTCGCCCCTTTTCTGTCTTTTCGTATTTGAAGACGCTTTATAGCACGCCTGGGAAAGTGGGCTTCAAATTGATGTATAAACAGTTGGGTTTGTATCCTGAGATATTAGCCTATCTTATCCGCTATCGCATTCATGTTATCCATCTTGTTCGCCAAAATCACCTGGATGTTATGCTCTCTTACGCTGTTAAAGCGAAAATAGGTCGAGCGCATTTACTGGTTGGTCAATCTGCACCTGCTGAATTGCAGGTCGAACTGGACACTAGAAATCTTGTCAGACAGATTATGTGGTTGCAACGACAGCAAAATATCGCGAGAAAGCTGTTAATAGGGTCTAGATTGCCCCATTTGGAAGTTGCCTATGAGGATCTAGTTCGCGACCAGAATTATTATTTCCCCCTCATTGGGGACTTTCTTTCCATTAATTCTAGGGAACAGATGCCTCAATCGCCTCTCACTAAGATCAGAAAAGGCGCGCATCGCGACATGATAAGTAATTATGATCAGGTCAAAAAAGTACTGGCTAACTCAAAGTTCGCTAGCTTACTGGAATAAACACACTTTGACAGAAAAAGAGTTAATAGTGAATCAGTTTTACTTTAATTTTAAAGGAGCATAACCATGCGCAGGATCGCATTCGCACTATCTCTTGTTTTTATCTTTTTAGTACCTTGGGAAGGTGTAGCCCGTTTCCCCATAGGTACCGCGGCCAGAACTCTGGGGCTTGTGGCTGGCGCTTTTTGGCTCGCCACAGTTATCATCCAAGGACGATTGCGCAAACTTAGTGTGTATCACATCATGGTCGTTCTCTTCGTGATATGGAATGCCCTTAGCCTGTTTTGGAGCGCGGATCCCAACCGGTCAATGGCTCATCTAAGGACCTGGGTTCAAACGCTTGTCCTTGTCTTTGTCCTGTGGGATCTCTACACTACGCGAGAATCTATTTTAACTGGTCTGCAAGCTTATATACTGGGTGCATATGTAGCTGTTGGAACGGCTGTACAAAACTATCTTTCCGGAAACGCCTATTATACGAATTATCAACGCTTTAGCCCTGGTGATACCAACCCGGACGGATTTGGGTTTATTCTGGCTTTAGGTATACCTTTGGCATGGTACCTTGCTGCTTCAAGAAGAAGGGATAAAGTGCACCCTTTGTTAAAGTTCATAAACTATGCTTACATACCGGCAGCCTTCCTTGGCCTTGCCTTGTCCGGCACTCGCACCGCTCTTGTTGCCTCGTTAGTAGGCATGGCGTTTGGCCTTATCTCACTGACCCGTCTTCGAATTTGGGCACGGATTGCGATTTTTGTAATTTTGACCGGGGCTATCATCTATTTGTGGCCGCAGGTGGAGACGCTGGAATCTTTCCAGCGCTTGGGTACTACAAGTACCGAACTCACTGAAGGCGACCTCAATAATCGTACAAATAATTGGCGTGAGGGCCTAGAAGCTTTTGTAGAACATCCACTTCTGGGTGTCGGTACTAATATGTATCGTTCTGTGAACAGCTTGGGTAAAGTCGGTCACAACTCCTTTATATCGGTCTTGGTTGAGCTTGGGCTGATAGGGTTTTTCCTGTTTGGAATCATTCTGGCGATTGTATTTACCCAAGCATGGAGTCACCCTTCTAAGTGGGATAGAAGTTTCTGGCTTACTGTTTTCGCAGTTTGGACCATCGGTTCTTCTACTTTGACATGGGAACATAGGAAGACAACCTGGCTGTTTCTAAGTTTTATTGTAGCGAGTGCCATTCTAGCGAGGCAGCGCGAGAGAAAAACGTACGAAGCAACTCGTTTGCCAAGCCTCATCAATCAACCAACCGTAACGCAAAAAGAAGTTTTATCGCATTGATTTAGTTTAGTTGTTTGCAGGAGATTACAGGATGGTGCATCCACAAAAACGAATTGCCATCTTCATGCCTAGTTTATTTGGCGGAGGGGGACAACGCTCCATGGTTAACTTGGCCAATGGCATGGCCGAATCTGGTTACGCTGTAGATTTGGTATTAGCTCAGATGGAAGGCCCCTTCCTGTCAGAAGTGCGCAGTCCCGTACGTGTGGTAGACCTGAAAGCGTCTCGAGCTTTAACAAGTCTACCTGCGCTGGTGCGCTATCTACGTAGTGAGCAACCTGAGGCGATGCTTTCTGTATTTGGTTACGTTAATATTATCGCCTCTTGGGCATGGCGCTTAGCTGGTGTTCGCACGCGGTTGTTATTGAATGAACAGAACACGGTTTCACAGGAATCCGGGAACGCATCTAAGTGGCGTGGACGACTGGTCCCGTGGCTGATAAAGCGCTTTTACCCATGGGCCAACGGTATTGTTGTTGTCTCTCATGGTGTGCGTGATGATATGGCTCAGTTGACGAAAATCCCTCCGGAGCGTATCACGGTTATCTATAACCCATCAGTTGTGGGAGCCGAAGTCTGGGACAAGGCGCAGGCCCCCTTGGATCACCCTTGGTTCAAACCTGGTCAGCCTCCCGTGCTCATCGCAGTAGGTCGTTTGCAAATGCAAAAAGACTATCCGACCCTGCTACATGCATTTGCCCAAGTGCGGAAGAAGCGGTCTGTGCGGCTGCTAGTTTTAGGGGAGGGGAAGGAACGACCAATGCTTGAGGAGCTAATTAAGGAACTCGGTCTGGAGCAAGATATAAACCTGCCAGGCTTCGTTATGAATCCCTATGCCTACATGGCCCGCGCTTCACTGTTTGTCCTTTCATCCAGATGGGAAGGCCTTCCCACTGTTTTGATAGAGGCACTATGTTGTGGCACTCCAGTAGTTGCAACGGATTGTCCCAGCGGGCCCCGAGAGATATTGAGGGATGGAAAATATGGTCAACTTGTACCCGTAGGAGATGTGGATGCATTGACTCGGGCAATTGAAGCGGCTCTTAATAATAAAGCACCACGTCCGCCTTCTGAAAGCTGGCGACCTTATGACTTGGAGAATGTGGTGAACCAATACATTAATTTGCTTTTTGAGAATTAACCAAATGTATTATCATATGTTGTTTATCAAATTATCTCTTTCCAAGGGAATTATTATCTTCCGGATGTTTCATCATTAACGTCAAATAAAGATAGGAGACGCAGGATATGCCTCAATCATTAAATCGTCGTTTAAGCATTTTGCACATCATACTCGTATTGAAGCCCACCAATGGTCAATATAATGAGCATTGTTTGCCCTTAATGGAGAAGCGCGATATCACGATCTGTACCTTTTTTAAATCTGATATTACGCCGCCAGAGGCAATAACCTTGTTCGATGGCGACAGTACTATGATGGGTTTCTTTCGGACTGCGCGGGCTGCTCTTACCAAAAGGGAGTACGACATTATTCATGTCCATACTCCTCATGCTGGAGTTTTGCTGCTGGTGGCTCTTTTTATGTTTGGCATGTATAAGAAACTTATACCAACTACCGTACATACGGTGCAGAACTCATACGAAAACTTTAAACTTCGGAACAAGCTATTATTCATCCCGAGTTTTGTTTTCTTTCGACGGTTGGTTTTTTGCAGCCATGCCAGTTACGAGAGTTTTCCTGGTTTTTTTAAGTGGCTGGCCGGTGACCGCATGCATGTTGTACAAAACGCTGTAGATCTCAATCGTATTGATCGCATAACGAAAACCAAATCAGCCGTTGGTAATGATCAATTCACTGTTACAACAGTAGGTTTAATCAAAATTAAAAACCCCATTACTGTTCTGGATGCGTCTTACCAAGACAACAATCGAAATACCAAG
>Ga0126315_10000961_pt1 | contig 10655 bp, 4 predicted proteins | sample Plot106_FD_92534 | JGI IMG/M metagenome (GOLD analysis project Ga0126315, IMG submission 92534) | Serpentine soil microbial communities from UC McLaughlin Reserve, CA, USA - Plot106 | ecosystem: Environmental > Terrestrial > Soil > Grasslands | place: USA: UC McLaughlin Reserve, Lake County...
GGCGAATTATAATACAGATGATGGTTTTGATGTCGAAATATCAACGCCACTCTCCCTGAATAACAAACCCCGCCCAGAAATAGGGTTCACGCCAACGCTTCTGTTTCGAGATACTGAGTTGGGCCGCGCGCAAAGCGGCCGCCGGCTTCCTTCCGTTGGTAAACATCTCTTTGTAAAACTCGGTCATAAGCGCTGCTGTTGCCACGTCGCTAACCCTCCAAAGACTTGCCACGACGCGCGCTGCTCCGGCATACATGAATCCGCGTGTTAACGTGATTAAGCCTTCGCCCTTGAGCTGCTTTCCCACCCCTGACTCGCAGGCGCTGATTACGACCAACTCCGCCGGCAGCTTGAGATTATAGATTTCGTGAAGGCGGAGATAACCGTCCTGGTCCACACCATTCTCGTCAACGAGCGAAAGAATGATACCCGAGAGTTCGGGGTGCTCCGGATCGGTTATTCCGTGAGTCGCAAAGTGCACGATGCGGTATTGCGATAAGGCGGGGCTGATAGCCGTAGCACGACTCGCTTTGAAGTTAAGGGCCAGCATTGCCTGTCCTGCCGGCGCAACATTTCCAATCGCCATCGCTTCATCAAGGGAATAGGGCAACCACGAAACCGTTGTACTTCCTGTCACTCTCAAGACTGATTCTGGCAAAGGTTTCACGTCCTTAGATAGATCCTTAGCAGTCAGATCGGTTTGCTTTGCTGCATTGCTACGTCCGGCTCTCCTCGCGGTTCTTACCCGAGGATCCGACGAATCAAAGACCGGGTTCGCCAAAACTGCCACTGCGTGAGGAGCAGTTTTGCGTCCCTGAAGCTCGCGACGTTGCGCTGCGAGTACGGAAGCGGAGGGAAGGTTAATGATCTCGTGTTCCTCAAATAGCATGCGAGGAGTCTTTGCGGCTACCTCCAGCATGGCGAACGGTATCAACTGCAAGGCGCCGTCCGCGACCAACAGAATACGTTTCTCTCCAAGCAAAGAAGCAACCGGATTGATAACCATCTGGCTCAATCGCGAAGCTGCTTCAATGTATTCAGTGTTTGCCTTATCGAGTCGTGCCTGCCTTTGACTCGGTGTTTCTGAATTCAAAGATAAATTTCGAGCAGTTAGCGCTGTGCCCAGGCGTTGGGCTACCGGCTCAATTTCTTCGCGCTTGGGTAACTCGACGGCCTCGATGGAAGTTGGGGTGACAACGAACGCTAAACTGCGTCGCTCGCCGAGTGAGTATTCAAGAAGGAGCGTATTGTCATCAAGCAGTTCGCTTTGAATCTGCTTTAAGTTCAGCGACTGCGGTTCGGTAAGAGCTGCATACCTGGGACTGTCTCGACGTAATTGCGTTTCGAGATCATCAGCGTCAGAAATGAGTTTCGTTATCTCAACCGCCAGCGAGGCAAGTCTATTCTCGGTTCTAGTAAGCGTTTGCAACCGGAACGGCTTGCGGTCTGCGTCGTAAGCTCGCTGTTGCACTTCTCTTTCGTTAAGAAGCGCCTGCCTGGTTTGAGCATTGCTATTGAGGTTCTCCGCCAGTGCTTGCCTCTTTTGCAATAAACCCGGACTTACTCCCTGATTAATTCCTGGAGAAGTCTCGGCCAGCGCATCAACCAGACTGCGGGCATGTGCTCGCTCGTTAGCAGTTAAAGCTTCCGCTATATGGTTGTAATCTTTGTCAATGCGATAGAGTTGAAAGCTGACGTCGATGTAGAGCTCAAAACACCGTTGTGTCGTCTCGAAGTAAGAGATCCTCAATTGCTGACTGATAATACGTCCGCGTAATGCTTCGAATAGCTTGAGCGCTTCTGCACTGGTTGATGCTGCCTCGATAAGCTGATTACGATCGCGTTTCAGGCTGGCAGCGTGATAGAGAGTCGTCGCCTCACCCAACTTGTCTTCCAGCTTACGTCGCAGTGTTAGTGCTTTGTCATAGCTTTCCTGGGCCCTGGGCCAATCGGCCAGCGCCTGGTAAGTTTCACCGAGCTTCTGATAGGAATCAGACTCCTGTTGCTGGTCTCCCACATCTTCGGCAAGTTTACGCGCTCCCTCGAAGTGCCCGAGCGCCTCAGCCAGCTTCCCTTGCAGCCGGTAGACTTCGCCGATGCCAATTAGTGTGTAGGCTTGTATGCGCGCAATGTTGAGATTTGGATTAGTTTCTGCAATCTGCCTCGCCTGTTCGAGATATTTTAGAGCCTCGGGGAGATTGTTCAGCGAGATATAAACCGTGCCTATGTGGGCCAACACATTCGCTTCGACGCCTCGGTTCTTTAACTCTCGCCATATGGTCAAAGACTTCTCATAGTTGTCCAACGCGCGCGACGAATCATTCAGCTTGCTGTAGAGATCACCAATATTAAGAAGAGTTGTGGCCTCTGTCGCTTTAGATACGCTCTTGCTGGCAAGTACTTCCTGGTAGTAATCGATCGCCTGCTGCCATCGTCCCAATCTCTCGTAAGCCAGGGCGACATTATTCAGACTGTCGGGAATCCGATCCGTTTTCTTTGATTCACGCCAGCCCTGCAAAGCCTGTTCGGAAAGGGACAAAGCCTGCTGGAATTCGCCCAACGAATCATAGGCGCCCGCGAGGTTGGCGAGTGTAAGAAGCTCGAGCTCTTTGTCGTGCTCTAGCTGCCTGATCTCCAAAGCAACCTGGAAAGCCTTAATCGCTTCATGACCTTCGCCTGTTCTGTTATATGACAATCCCAGATTATTTGATACGCTTGCCTTTCCACGCCGATCACCTTTAGCTTCAAAAATGCGCAGTGCGCTTTTTAATAAACTGCGCGCCTGCTGCTCGTCACGTAAGGTGCCATAGACCTGGCCTAGATCATTCCTAACTGTCGCTTCCAACCGCCAGTCGTTCGGTGCCAAGTGCTTTACAAGTTCCAAAGCCCGCGTCAGCACCAGCTCTGCCTCCGTTGATTCCCCGAGGTATCGCTGATAGGTGACACCGACGAGGTGCAGGCTCATCACTTCGCCGTGACGATCTTTCAGGGCACTGAACCGTTCTGACGCTTCCGTGAATTTCTTAATGGCCCGGTGCCGAGTCTCTGTCGCCGCGTCACGGGATTGGGTGGTTGCTTGCTCGAGCAGACCTTGTCCATTGGCAAGTGCTCTTTCGGCGGCGATGCGCTTTTCGTCCGGCGGCTCCGGCGTTCGTACAGTCTCGAGTTTTATTTCATAGTGACCCGCAAGCGCCCAGTCTTCGGCAGGACTCACTCGCAGTTCGTAGTAGCCGGCAGTCTTTGCAATCTCCGAAATGTAGAGCGGCCCGAAGGCGCCACTCTGACTGTAGGTCTGCACAATTTGCGCGCCTGCCGGATCTTTCAACGCCACGATCAAAGCGATACCGAGTTGCTCGACTTCGACGTGAAAATACTGATTCTTTTCAACCCTAATCTTAAAAGTATCGCCCTCATGCCGCCCCGCCATTTCGCGCGAGATGATCTGACCCTGACTCAATTGAACGTCCTGAGGGTTGGCTCGGGCAGTAACCGGCATTATGGACCAACCAGTAAGTGACAAGAGTAGACAGGCGCCAATTCGAAGCCAAAAGCTCATTTTGTTCGGCGTGCATCTATGCGTACGTTTAATCACGACAGAATAAAACTCTGCACCCGCCGGCGGATGAATGCAAGAAAGATCAGCCGGTGAACCGCTATAGCGTCCTGGTCCAATCCGATGTTGGGTCCGGGGTTATGGTTTGGTCGCTACCCAAGTGCCATTGTCCTGACCGCCACTTGCCGGCGCGAAAGAATCTGCTGCGACGGTGGCGCCCGAATCTGCTGCGACAGCGGCGTCCAAAACCCGGATGTCGTCGCGCACGTCCGTGTATCTCCCTGCTACTATCTGAACGCCAAAGTCATCATTGTCTGTTGCCACGAGTTGTCCTTCGTAATATCGTGTGACCCCCTCTCGCACCGGATGACTAAGCGTTATTCTGTAAGAGTTGGGAAGAATGAAACTCATGCGCCCTCTCATCGCCGTCACCGGACTATATTCTCCGGGATCCCTGTAACATCCTGTGATTTCCCCTGTCCCGGGATCTCCTCCCGTGATCTCCATATACCCGTCGACGGTCAAGTCCGCCGGGCTATCATCTCCGTTGTTTGTGGGCCTAATCGAGGACCACATTCCCAAGGCAGCCGTTATATCAGGCATAACACTTCCCTCCTTAATGGGGCATAGTAAATTTACGACACTCGGTCTATTGTGCGGTGGCTGGTGGCTCCGCAAAGAGACTTAGCACTTGTCGTGCGCTCTTTTCTCCGGCTTTGTGCGCCAGAATAGTTATGGATTGTTTACCCGGTTTCCGGGGGTGATATAGGAGGTCGTCTCCTTTTGTGAACACCCGGCCTGCCGGTGTAAAGAACTTTAATAGGAGATCTTTTTCTTGCGTTACCTGTTCTGACTTCGTGTGAATGCGAACTTCCTGGCCCACACGGATCTCCTGGTTGGAAACATAGAATTCGTTCATTTCGATCAAGTGTTCTTTCTTCGGATCAGGACTGCTTGTCATATCTGTATCTAGTGCGAGAGCAAACTGAGAAACAGGCACAAGCTTCTGGCCGACATTTTGTATAAGAACCACGTTGTTACCCCGTGCAAATAGCAACACGAGGTCATGAGGGCCGGCGAATGCCACGTCGCCAATCTTTACCTTCTTGTCGTCTACAACGAAGTTGACCCGGCGCTTTATGCCGAACAAATTAAACTCCGCCAACAATGTAAGTAGAAATGAACGAGCTGCGGCAATTGACGAGCACTCGTACGTCAGCACTCGTAGCGCCTCTCCGGAATCCTTCTCACTCATCTTCGACCAAACAACGTCTGTCAGGCGGAGCGGATCCGGCTCAGCCTCAAAGGATTCAATGACTCCGGCAGTCCATCCATCGGGAGACTGTAAACCCTTTTTGAAATTGTAATTCTTAAGAAAAAGCTGTTGGTCGGAAGTTGAAACCTCCGCCGACGCCACGCCTTCATCCTTGTACCGCGACCCGCAAAGGTGCTTTGGCTTTGAAGGTGACGCCTTCCACTCCGGGAAACCATACTCTCTCTCCAACCCGCGACGTTGTTCTGAGTCCATAGTGACTCTTGTCGTTCTTAGGCCGTCGATCTTCCGTCGCAACCTGGTGCGGCACATTTCTCCGTACGCTCGACCGTTGCGGTTGGGCTCGATGAGTCGAAATTCATAGCCATCACGACCGGGCACACCCAAAGGCATGTTGATTCCAAGACCTGGAGAGAAATTGCTATCAGTGGGATCCCCATCTTCATCAGTTTGAAGACAGCAGTCATAAAGAGATGCCGCGATTCCCTCACGCTGAAACTTCCACGCCACCTCATGAAATCTGAAAGGTTCTCCAATAGAAGAATCTACGCCTATTTTTTTGATTCGATTTGTTTTGAATTCGACACCGATTCTCGACTGAGTGAGACTGCACCCAAGAATGTTGGCAAAACTAGACAAGATCGTAGCGCAATCAGTGCAGTTAACTCTTGCTGGTGTAGGAAGTTCTCCGGCAAGAACTCGAAGGAATTTCGTGCACTTAAAGGTCCGCATGCCGGGAATGGTGAAGTTAGAAGAGCCGGAGCTGAGTTCGTCATAACGCAACACACGGGGGCCCAATGAAAATACCCATCGTGTGAGCATCTCGGCTGCCTCATCCGCATTCCTGGCCCGGGCAGCCACACGGCAAGCATGCTCCAGGACTTCTGTCCAGGGCGTCTGAAAACCGCTTCCCGGCTGGCCCCAGGGATCCTGTGGTTCATCCAGAATCGTATAGATCCGGTGCTGTGTTGTTTGCAGGCGGGCTCCATTGACAAACCAATTCCAACCGATGTCCGCGACTCCAACACCGGGATTTCCTCCCCGCGTATCAAGGTCAAAAAGCTCAGACGTCGACAACTGGTTTCCGAAATTGATAGTCCGGGATTTCACGTTACCCAGCACGTTGCCGGGACTCGCATCTGCGTGTATCTCCACTGTCGTTGGGTCAGAGGCTTCTCGTCGGAATTGTGCCTCGATCGTTAGTGTATTCGCCGAAATCTGACGGATGCTGTAGGCTGCCGGCGACTCTTCCGGCCTAGTCATTCCACGCTTCCATTCGGGCACTATGACGTCTTCACTTTGGTTCTTGCGTATCGTGAAGGCATCTGTGGCCGCTGAGTTCGGGTCATGATTAAAGCTGATTGCCTCAAGACTGATGTTCATGATTTACCTTCCAACAGAAATCTATGTTCTGGGCTGAAGTCGTGATGTTCTCTTTTGCACGCCGCTTCTAATTACAGTGGCAATTAAAGACAAAACGTTTCCGCGGAAATGTTTTTCTTCCTAGTCACACTAACGTCGAGAAGCCAAATGGTTATCAGCGCGGGATGTCACCTCGACAACCTGGGCTAGCTCAACTCCCACCACCCTTGGCTTCTCATTTTTTGCGGGGTGTATTGCTTGTAGAACTTTAGGAGAAAATCATGGCCACCAAAAAACTCGTAATAAAAAAGCGGCGGACACTAGTGCCAGTCGCACATCGTCCTCGGTCGACGAAATGCTGCTTGCCGCGATCGAACGCGGAGAGGACAGTCTTGAGACTGGCCGCTACCTGATCACTTTCAAAGAAGGTGCGGCTCAGGAAGGCTTGCAGTCTTTAGGAACCCAGGGTATGCGCGTAGCAGATGCGCGCGACTTTAAGAATCAGGATGCCGTAATGGAAGATGTTGGCGACGCTGACGCACTTGTTTTTCCCGAGATCGGCGTTGCGCTCGTGGGTGGAAATGCGGTGCAGGAGCGCAGTCTCAGCGCTGAGTTTGAGATCGCCGCGAACAGCCCGATCGAATCGATCGATCCCGAGCTCTTTGTGTTTGCGGACGGGAGTCCGGGCGAATACCTGCGCGGCTTCTCGACGCAAGGTGACAACGTTTCGAACGATTACTTGCGCGGCTTTATACGAGCTTCGGAAGCGATCGCGAATGATCTGAGGTTAGGAATACCGGCCATGCAACCGGCGCCGACAGAAGAAGAGGTGATGGCCTTCGGCGCAACCTGGGGTCTCAACGCGTGCAGGGTGCCGGTGAGCACGCGTAACGGTGTGGGCATCAAGGTTGCGGTGCTTGATACTGGTATGGACCTGGGCCACCCGGACTTCGCTGGCCGATCAATCGCGAGTCAGCAGTTTGTCGGGCAACCGGTTCAGGACCTTCACAGTCACGGCACACATTGCATCGGCACGTCCTGCGGTAGCAATACGCCGGCAGGTCTCACGCCGCGTTATGGTATTGCCTTTCGCGCATCGATCTTTGCAGGAAAAGTGCTGAGTAATAGCGGTTCGAGCGTGGCGGGCAGCGTGCTGAATGGCATGAACTGGGCGATTGCTAATCGCTGTGTTGTGATTTCGATGTCACTGAGCTCTCAGTCAGGACCACAGCCCTACTACACGGCCGCGGGACTGGCTGCACTCAACAATGGTCTTTTGATGGTTGCCGCTGCAGGTAATGCGGGATCTTTCACTGGTGCTCCAGCCAATTCGCCGACGATCATGGCTGTAGCTTCACTCGATCCCAGCCTGAGTCCCTCATCGTTTTCCAACTTCGGCAAGATCGAGATCGCCGCGCCGGGGCGCGATGTGTTCTCATCAGTTCCCAGGCCCACCCGTTACGGCATTAAGAGTGGTACGAGCATGGCGACGCCGCACGTAGCAGGATGTGCAGCGTTGTGGGCACAGACCTCCAGTGCATTGCGGGGAATGAACCTTTGGAATCGGCTACGGACGGCGGCGAAGCCACTGCACTTTCCAACAGCCCGGGTTGGAGCGGGTCTTGTGCAAGCGCCATAAGACGGCTGCAAGATAGCCGGTTAATATGCACCCGCCGGGAACAAGTTTCGTGGTGGGTGCTGTGGTGTCATGGAGGTGCGAATATGGGAAAACAAAAAAGATGGGTGGTCACAACTTCCGGCGATCGATCGCTAAGCGATGTCCGAAAGGATTTGCTTCAAAGCGGATTTACAGTGGAGCAAGTGCTCGGGGAGATTGGTTTGATCACTGGGGTTGCAGAAGACGACGTTGCAGAGAGGGTACGAAAGGTTCCTGGAGTTGTCGATGTGTCACCAGAGGAACCAATAGAGATCGGACCACCCGATTCGCCTGTTAGTTGATAATTAAAACCGCTTATCTTTGATCTCCTCTCTGACTAACCAGCCAAGGCTATCTTCGTTTTGTGCTTTTTTGTGCTTTTTTGTGCCCTTTTGTGGCATACTCCGATCACCGACGACGTTAATTCAGCAGGAGGATTCTGATGCCGAAGATTCGTGCAGGTCTTTGGGTTTCGGCAATCGTTGTAGCTTCAGCGTTGTGGATCGGCGCTTTCGACATGTCACCAGTTACTCAAGCCGGAAGCGAAGAAGCTTTTGCGACCACTCGATCTGCTCGAGAAAGCGAGTGCTGCCTGGCGTAATAAATTACCACGCGGGCACGCGCTCGGAGTTTCGTGTCATGAGTCTTTCGGAACGGGCGTCGCGTGTACGGTCGACGTTTCGATTGAGAATAAGCATCCCAAGATTCATCGAGCGACGATTGCGGGCTGGCTGTAAATCCGCTGTCGGTCGAGAGCCAGTTTCAGGCAGGACTCGCCTTTTGTCTATCGCAGTTGATGGCCAAAGGCGCGATCACTTTGAAGAACGGAGTGGTAGAGCAGAGAAACTTTGACGGTTATGTTCCGGCATACATCGTTGACGCGCCGGCCGCAGTAGATGTTCACATCGTGCCGAGCGCGAAGCGCCAACCGGCCGCAGCGAACCACCCGTTCCGGTGATCTCGCCCGCAGTCATCAACGCGCTCGCACGACTTACGGGAAAGCGCTACCGCACCCTGCCACTGGTAAGCATCTAAATGAAACCAGTCGTTCTGATGATAGCGCTGCTTGTGCTTGCAGCTCCGGTGCGAGCGCAACAGATCGGGCTCATCGCAAACACCGACGGCCGCAAAACCACCAGCCTCGACGGTAAGTGGCAAGTGATCGTCGATCCGTACGAATCCGGCTTCTACAACTACCGTTATCAACCAAGCGACAACGGGTATTTCAAAAACGCCAAACCGAAAAACAAAAGCGATCTGATCGAATACGACTTCGACAGTTCCGCATCCCTGCAGGTGCCCGGCGACTGGAACACGCAATCGGACCAACTGTTCTTCTACGAAGGCACGATCTGGTACAGGAAATCTTTCGATTACCAGCGAAGGCCCGACACACGTCTCTTCGTCTATTTCGGCGCCGCGAATTATTTCGCAGACGTTTATCTAAACGGCGAAAAGCTCGGGCAGCACGAAGGCGGTTTCACGCCTTTTAATTTTGAGATCACCAAACTCGTTCGCGATACCGGCAACTTCCTCGTCGTCAAAGTCGATAACAAACGCCGGCGCGACGCTGTTCCCACGTTGATGACCGATTGGTGGAACTACGGCGGACTTACTCGCGAGGTGAAGCTCGTCGAGACACCCGCCACTCTCGTTCACGACTACATGGTCCAACTCGCGAAAGGGTCGCGGAATCGGATTAGCGGCTGGGTGAAGCTGAGCGGTGAAAAACTCCAGCAACGAATCACAATCAGAATTCCTGAAACGCGGATCAATAAGTCGTTTACCACGGATGTTAACGGATTCGCTCAGATCGACTTCAACGCGGATCTGAAGTTGTGGTCGCCCGAGAGCCCGAATCTCTACGACGTCGCTATCGAAGCGGAAACAGATCAGGTGCGCGATCAGATCGGCTTTCGCAGCCTCGAAACGAGAGGCACTGACATTCTGCTGAACGGGCGCCCGATCTTCCTGCGCGGCATCTGCATTCACGAAGAGGCGCCTTTGCGCGGCGGGCGTGCCTACAGTCGCGAGGATGCGCTCACGTTGCTCGGCTGGGCCAAAGAGCTCGGCGCAAATTTCGTCAGGCTGGCCCATTATCCGCACAACGAGTTCATCGTTCGCGAGGCTGACCGGATGGGAATCCTCGTCTGGTCGGAGATTCCCGTTTACTGGACCATACAATGGGAAAATCCTGCCACACTCGAAAACGCTCGCAATCAGTTAAGCGAAATGATTACGCGCGACAAGAACCGCGCTGCAGTTGTGATTTGGTCAGTGGCGAATGAGACACCGCTCAGCGATGCGCGTCTCTCGTTTCTCAAGAATCTGATCTCCCACGCGAGAAGTCTGGACGCAACGCGCCTGCTGTCGGCCGCCATGGAACGTCATTACCTCGACACTACGACGCAAATGATTGACGATCCACTAGGCGAATATCTCGACGTGCTCGGCTGTAACGAATACGTCGGCTGGTACGACGGTCTGCCGGAGAAAGCCGATCGACTGGAGTGGAAATCGAAGTATCAGAAACCGCTCGTGATGAGTGAGTTCGGCGGCGACGCTCTCTTCAACCATCACGGCGACGCACTGACTCGCTGGACCGAAGAGTACCAGGAGAACCTTTATCGCCATCAACTCGCAATGCTAAAGAAGATCCCCTTCCTGCGCGGCACGGCGCCCTGGATTTTGACGGACTTCCGCTCGCCTCGCCGGCCGCTGCCGGGAATCCAGGACTTCTGGAATCGCAAAGGCCTGATTTCGGATCGCGGCGAGAAGAAGAAGGCGTTCTACGTGATGCAGCAGTGGTA
>Ga0126315_10000962_pt1 | contig 10649 bp, 9 predicted proteins | sample Plot106_FD_92534 | JGI IMG/M metagenome (GOLD analysis project Ga0126315, IMG submission 92534) | Serpentine soil microbial communities from UC McLaughlin Reserve, CA, USA - Plot106 | ecosystem: Environmental > Terrestrial > Soil > Grasslands | place: USA: UC McLaughlin Reserve, Lake County...
GATCATTAGAATTCTACTTACTGTCAGAATGAATTACCTTTACGTGTTTTGACAACAATTCTTTGTTGTTATATTGATTACTGCAATGAGGGCAAGTCAATCCATCTCTTTTATCCATAAGAGGCCTTCCAAACAGACAGATATATGACATGCTACAAATGATTTATTGATTTAGCATACAGAAAGTATTTACAGTAAGCTGTTTATCCGACAATGTTTGATTTAAACCGTACGAATTAACCTTGCTAAGAGAATTGAAAATAATTGTTAGCTTTCTTAATCTAAATATATACTTTAATTAAGATATCCTAAAATAATAAAGCTTATTACTTTCTCTCTAAGGAAAATCATATAATGAAAAGATTAGACATTATTATTCCTCATGAACGACTTTCAGAAGTAAATAATATTCTCCATAAGCATAAGGTAGGTGGCATCACATTTTATGATATCAAGGGTAGAGGTAGAGCAAAGCAGGAACCAGTCGCAGTAGGCAGAGGTGTAATGAGGTATGTGCCAGAATTTGGATCTCGCACAAAGATAGAGGTTTTAGTGACAGATTCTTTATCTAATCAAATCATTGACGATCTTCTCAAAGAGTTAAGCACGGGATCATCTTCAGATGGCAAAATATTTGTCTATGATGTTGCTGAAGCTTATGACATTGGAAGCAAAGAAAGTAGCGATATTGCTTTATAGATTATAAAAAGATATATTTCTTGTCATTTCTTATATCCTTATTTTTTTCAACTCTCATTCAATAGGATTGTCACAGTAGAGATTCAAAGGTATGGTATTATAACTATGTTTGAAAATGGTGTCGATCTACTCGGTAAAAGTGTTTATTACGGATACCTATTCCAATATTTCATATGTCTGAAGAAAGTGACATAGATGAAATAGTTGAGGACGACTTCGAAGAAGATTTGGACGAAGATATATCAGATGATATCGATGAAGAGTAGTGAATAAAGACGATTCTATTATATACCCAAACAGTAATTTTCACCTCACTAAGAGACACATACCTACATATCTATTAAAAAATGTAGTTATGATATAAAAAATGTTAATGATTAACCCTAAGCTAATTTGTTTGGCTGTTGAGATACTATATAATTAATACTGATTGGCATTTATCAGTTTTAAGGCTTAAATCAAAGACTAAAATCCTAGTAGAATTTGTTTCCAGATTTGGTTTTTTATATTTGAACGGAATTTTTATTAACTCCCAAAATACAACAAATTGAAAAAAAATTCTTTTATTATTGCTTATAATCGCTTAATATATCACGATACGTCGAGTCCTTATAAGCTATGTATTTTACATATTCACCATAGGTCATATCAAAAGAGCAGTTGGAGCATTTAACAAAATTAAAGTCATCCGAAAGTTCAGCGGCCTCTTTACAATCCGGACAACGAATTTTCATATCTACCTATTTACGGGCAAGTTATAAGAAGGTTTTGAATGCTCACGCAAGAAGGATTTACGGCCCACAAAAGAGTTTCTAAAATATAGTAATATTAGATAGCCTTAAGCTGCTTTACGATCGGCTGCCTAGCTTTTCGAAATACACGAAATCCGCAGATGCACTTTATTTCAGGTAATCTTGATAACTCTTCAACCGATACGGATGTCCCACATCGCATGCACTCATAAGTTACAGTTCCTAGAGTATCTGAGCTTGACATTGACTAATATCTTATAATATCCGAATTTAACTCTTATGCGTCAAATAAATGATTTGAATTCTTCTTTGATTTTTATTTATCTGGAGAAATCCAAGCAATTTCCCTTGGCAGATTTTAGTCGTTTGAATAGAGATTAATTCAATCTTCTGCTATTCATATAGACTTCTATTAATCTCTTTTTTATTCTGGCTGCATAGATGCATCTTTCTGTACTAAAGTTATAGTATTAGAATATCTTTATTCGTCAACATATTATAATACAACTATATTGTCATAGACTATATCTAAACATTATTGAATCATGGGATATTATTTGTATAATTTTGGTCTTTTGTCATCTCGATTAATTGCCGATTGTGCGGCCGCTAGAATAGCAATTGGAATTCTGTGTGAAGAAGCGCTTACATAATCGAGGCCAATTTCGGTAAAGAATTCGATTGAACGAGGGTCGCCTCCATGTTCTCCACATATTCCTATTTCAATGTCTCTTTTAACTCCTTTTGCAAGATCGATTGCTATTTTCATTAATTTGCCTACTCCTCGATTGTCAATTGTCTGAAACGGATTCATGCTAATAAGACCCTTGTCTAAATAAAGTGGAAGGAATTTGCTTTCAGCATCTTCTCTGCTAAAACTGAAAGTTCCTTGAGTAAGATCATTTGTACCAAAACTCAGGAAATCTGCAAGCTTAGCGATATCATCAGCTATCAAGCACGCACGAACTACTTCTATCATACTTCCAAACTTAATTTTCAATTTTATTCTATTTCTATATTCAATCTCTCTCTTGATCGACTCGAAGATTAGCCTAACTTGAGCAAACTCTTCGATCATTCCGACTTGAGGAACCATAATTTGAGGCTGTACATGAATCCCTTCTTTGAATAATTCTGCCGCTGCTTCGCAAATGGCTCTTATCTGGATCTCGTAAATTTCGGGAAATGACAAGCCTGCTCTAACTCCTCTATGTCCTAGCATTGGATTTATTTCTGATAATTCATGGACTCTTTTGAGAAGTTTTTCTTTATTTAGGATTTCAAGATTATCAGATTGTAGCTGTGACCGGAGTTCAAAGATTTGATTAAGCAAATCTTCTTCTTTTGGTAGAAATTCATGAAGCGGAGGATCCAATAATCTAATGGTAACAGGAAGCCCTTCCATTTCTTTTAAAATGGTCTTGAAATCAGATCTTTGGAGTGGTTCTAGATCTGCCAAAACATGTCTCCTTTCTTCTTGGCCATCTGCCATAATCATTGTTACAAATTGAGCAATTCGATCATGTTGATTGAACATTCTCTCAGTACGGCAAAGACCGATACCCTCTGCACCATATTTCCTTGCTAACACAGCACTTTCCGGCACATCTGAATTAGCCCTAATCTCTATAAGCTTCACATCATAAGCCCATTGAAGTAATTCTTTGAGTTCTGATGTAATCTCCGGTTTCATGGTGGGGACCTCACCAGGATAAATGTGGCCACTAGTTCCGTCTATAGTGATCTTTTGCATTTCATGTATTGAGCGTTTTCCATCTATAGTGAATCCTGAAGCTCTTTCATCAATTTCAATTTGAGAGCAACCTACTATACAAGGCTTACCCATTCCACGTGCTACAACGGCTGCATGTGAAGTTTTTCCGCCTCTACTTGTAACAATACCAGCACATCTAAAAAGGGCTGGAACATCTTCTGGTTTTGTATACTCTTTGACTAAAATTACTTTCTCACCTTTGATGCCCAAAGATTCTGCTCTTGCTTCATTTAAGACAACAATGCCACTGACAGCGCCAGGCGAGGCTCCAATTCCTCTGGCTATTGGAACATAGTTAGATTTATCATTAATTATCGGATATAGAATTTGCTCCAATTCTTCTGGATTGATTCTTGCCAAAGCACTAGTCCTATTAATCAGTCCTTCATGAAACATATCGACAGAGGTTTTTACACTTGCTAGTGCATTCATTTTTGCGCTCCGTGTCTGCAGAATGTATAAGTTTCCTTTTTCAACGGTAAACTCTACGTCCTGCGGCTCTCTGAAATGTTTCTCTAAACTTTCAGCGGCTAGGCGCAATTCTTTGTCAACGTTTGGTAATTCTGAAGAAAGTAAATTTATTGGCTTTGGAGTAGCCTTACCGGAGACCACATCTTCGCCCTGAGCATTCACAAGATATTCTCCATATAATTTTTTTTCACCACTCTCTGGATTTCTAGTGAATAAGACTCCTGTTGCGCTATCATTACCCATATTACCAAAAACCATTTCGAGGATTGTTACAGCAGTTCCATTAGTCATTTCTGGTGAAATTTTGTATTGACGCCGGTATTCTATTGCCCTCTTGCCCATCCAAGACTTAAAAACTGCGATTATTGCAAGTTCTAACTGTTTATAGGGATCCTCAGGAAATTTTTTTCCTATCTTTTTTTCACAAAACATCTTAGATGCTAGCGTCATATTTCTGAGATGATCTTCATCTGCGTTTTCTGCTCCTACAGAGATTTCTTTAAATAGATTTTCTTCAACATTAAGAACTATTTTTCCAAACATTTGTATGAATCTACGATATGTGTCCCATGCAAATCTGGAATCCTTGCTTTGCTTTGCTAAACCCTGGACTGTATGATCATTTATGCCAAGATTCAGAACAGTGTCCATCATTCCAGGCATAGAGATAGGGGCACCTGAACGAACAGAAACCAAGAGCGGATTAGATATGTCACCAAATTGTTTTTTACTTAACGTTTCAAGTTTTTTCATTGCTTTGCGTACTTCATACATAAATCCGTCAGGTAACCTTTTGCCTCCTTCATAAAATTTTGCACAAATTTCAGTAGTAATAATAAAACCAGGGGGGATAGACAGACCGAGTTGTGTCATCTCAGCTAATCCAGCGCCCTTACTTCCAATCAGCGTTTTATTTTTACTGTCTGCTTCTTCAAAAAAATATATTGGTTTTAACATTCAGTCTATATCACTATCAAAATTATGATCTTTTAATTTAATATATTCTGCGAATTTTAACTGTCATCTATTAGATTTTGTTGAATGTCTTGGCGTGTCATATGCTTCTTTCTATATCCACAATTTTTATTATAAATTGAACTATTGCGATAAATTTGATCATTTTACTAAATGCTATGCGATTGTCTTCTAATAATTCTAGGATTATCATTATTATGGCTAATATAGCAGAAGAAACGAGAATATTCTTAATACCTTTATATTATAATTATGATCACATATACTGTTCCAAATTAATATATATATGATAAATAGCGATACATCTTAATTAAATACTTGTTATTGTCACAGAGAATGCTTGCTGCAGTGTTTCATAGCCCAAATGTCATAACCCTAGAAGAGAGACAGCTTTCGAAAACTGAAAATGGCATCTTGATACGAGTCAATGCCTGCGCCGTCTGTGGTTATGATGCCAGAGTTTTTAGAAATGGACATCAAAAGGTAAGGACACCAGTGATATTAGGACATGAGCTTTGCGGAGAAATACTTGAAACAGTTCGTACACATAATGGAAAGGTAATTGAGTCAGGTACCAGAGTAGTTGTCTGTCCTATAATATCCTGCTTAAATTGCAAATACTGTAAAAGTGAGCAATACAACTTATGTACAAATTTAAGGGAGATAGGATCGACTGTTGATGGTGGCTTTGCTCAGTATATCAGCATACCTGAACAAATTCTTCAAATAGGAGGCATTGTACCAGTTCCAAGCAACCTTAGTAACGAAGAAGCCGCTTTAGTTGAACCATTAGCATGTTGTATAAATGGTTTTTATCAAATGGGCAGAATTAATTGTGAAAGCCAAGTAGCCATAATTGGAGATGGTCCAATTGGATTACTTCATCTCCAGCTTTCAAAGTTATATGGCGCAAAAACTATTATGATTGGTAAAAATGCAGAAAGAATACGCAAAGCAAAGTCTATAGGAGCAGACCAAGTAATACTTGCTCATGACCTTGAACAAACCAGAGACAATATATTACAACATACAAACGGTCTCGGAGCCAATGCAGTCATAATCGCCACAAGTAATCCAGTTGCTTTAAACTTAGCAATGGCTATAGCGAGCAAGAATTCAAAAATAAATATTTTTGGAGGAATGCCAAAGGAAACACATATCTCAATAGATCCTAACTGGCTTCATTATAATCAGATTTCTCTAATTGGAAGCTTTAGTTCTACGCCTGATATGTTGCAGGAAGCTGCTAGACTTGCAGCTAATAAGCAGATCGATCTTGGTAAGATAATTAGTCATAGATTCTCACTTGACCATATAGAAGAAGCAATAGAAGTTACTGAACAATATTATGGCTTACGAGCAGTAATAAACAGATTTTAAATTAAACCACATGTCAAATATTTCTTTCTCTCGAGAAGTCATTAGTTTATCACTATTCATAATTTCATCTTGTAATTGACTTTACTATTTAACTTACACAACGTTTATCATTTATGTAGAACTAAAGGCAATAGTATCAGCTTATCTATTTTTACTATACAACACATAAACCTCCGATAAATTGTCCTCTAGCCCATTTAAAAAAGAATTGAATTCAGTTATGGGCACGACTGGTGTACCATCTATGAATCTAACTTTGTTATGATGAAGAGTCAATATTATAGGTATTGCAGAGGAAATATTATTTCTTTTTGCAAGTAAAATTTTTGTCCTCTCCATTTGTTTTTTTGCATACAAAGAAAGAATTGATAGGCTACCATGTTTCCAATGTTTGCAATCCACCGCAATGGCAAACTTTGAATTAATTCCGACCACATCAATTTCCATCCGAGGTTTCGAAAAAATTACATGAATCGCCGTTTTGTAACCAGATAATTTAAGAATTTTCGATGTCAGAGCTTCGAAATCCTTCCAATTTAATTGTATTGAGATCTGTTCTATGTCACAACCCATCTTAAGGGCCAGAATTGCGATTTTTAATCTATCCTCTTTAGAAAATAGTATTTTACTTCCAGATGTAGTACCAATTCCATTATTACTTAAGAAGTCCAAAACCCTCCCTGCAACAGGTTCACTTACGATTCTGGCTCTAATCCTAAATAACTTGGGTGTTGTTTCCGACGAAACTCCAGATATAGATCTGGCCAACAATTCTGGATGCATTGCCCTGAATAAAATACTTCGCTGTTATTTCAACCTGACGTACAACATTATTTAAAAAATATATTAACAATTATTAAATGCGCCATCATTTCACAACATATTTTGTCTGTAAAGAGAATTTTTGGTTTGTTTTATTGTCAATTGAATACCATTAAAGAAATAGATTAAATATTTTTTGTCTTCGCTTTTAGAAAAACAACAGCTTTATTTATACTATCTTTGTTTATACTATAAAATTTTATAAGATTTATTACATCTTCGACTGTATCTATATCAGTCATAATCCTTTTTGTTTTAATAATCTTTACAGTTGCATTTAATGCTTTTGCTTTTTTGATATGAACATTATAACTATCATTGTCATAATTTGTTGTTATTAATAGCGGAGGTCTTCGTAGCAGAGCATTCGATCCATCGAATCGAAGCGAAGGGCATATTACCAAGCATTTTTCATGCTCTTGTGCTGATGTGCACATATGTTCTATATCTTCTGGTAAAAGCAAAGGCAGATCTTGTGGAATTACAATCGTAGCATCGACATCATATTCTGAAATATATACGTCGGCCAAAGCAACAGCAGCGTTTACTCCTTGATCTTTTTTTTCTTGTAAAAATTTTGCATCATATATTTTAGCAATTTCTTCTGCTCGTTTATCGCTTGACACTACAACCACGTTTGATATGACAGAGGTATTAGTCAAAGTTTTTAAGGTACAATCAAGAAATAGCTTAGATAGCTTTATACGTTCTTCAATACTCAGTAGAGATGCCAATCTAGATTTTCCACTTACAAAATTCTTCACTGGCACAATCGCAAATACCTTCAAGGTTAAGCACTCCTTATATATCTCATAAGGTATGACGCCAATCTCTTTTCCTCATCTTTATTGTTCATTAAGATGTCAGTTTCATATACTTTCATGCCTAGATTTCGTATCCTTGATGACAAATTATTATCGGTCGGAGATATAATGAACTTGCTAATAAAATCAGAATAATACTCAGCTACTCCTAAGGGAGAAAGTTGCAGTCTCATTGCCTTCATATACTTTACTGCTGGTCCGCTTACTGCTTTATCTCCAATCAAAGGAGAAATGGCAACGATTTTTTTTCTCTCTGCAATAAGATTTTTTTTTAAAATCTTGATTGAAAGAATAGGAGCAATACTTGTAATAGGATTTGCTGGAGCGACAACAACCATTTCAGACCGTTTTATAGTTTGAATTAACTGCGGGTTAATCCTTGCTTTGTCGCTCCCTTTATAAATAACTCCACTGACCCTAGGTACCCCTCTGTGTTTAACCCAAAACTCCTGGATATGCATTTCTTCTTTATCCGTGACAACTTTTGTCTCAATATGGCTATCAGTAGCAGGAATTATTTTTGAAGAGATCCCATGCCTGATTCTCATACAATCTGTAATCTCTGAGAGACTTTTTCCACTTTTAAGCATATTAGTTCTTAAGACATGTGTAGCTAGATCTCTGTCCCCCAGCTTAAACCATGCCTGCTCACCTAACATCTGAATCTGCTGTAGAAAATTAAAAGAATCATTTTTTATCCCCCAGCCCTGCTGTTCATCAAGTATATCAGCCAAGCCATAAATAACAGTGTCAATATCAGGACAAATATAAAGTCCATATAGCCAAATATTATCACCTACATTGGAGATTATGGTGAGATCTCGCGTCTGGGATGCTAGTCCACGAATTAGCTTTATAGAGCCAGTCCCTCCTGCGAGAACAGTAATCAACAGTAAGATCATATTCTAATGCCACAATGTATAATTTTCGAAATTATAATTAATATCATCATGTTATTTTACTGACATTACCGAGAGCCCGAATAGACATAGTTTATAAACGCTTTATACTGCGTACAATGAAATGGAATTATTGATTGTGAACAATAATGCTGTGCTTTGTTAATTTATAAAAATGAACAAATAGATGCTCCCCAAAGAAGACAACTATATGCGATATCTCCAAAATGGAAGCTTGCAATGAGTACCTTCCATTTATTTTTTATATACAATGTGGGAATTGTTAGGATTTGGAAAATCTCAAATATAGAAACACTCTACTATGTCATTTATACAGATTATTATTTTTGAGGAATGTGATTTAACAATTATTTAAGAATAACGTTTATTTTAGACATGATATATGAATTGACAAAAATTACACCTCTACTGATGTTACCTCCTTAGAAGAAAAATGATGCTATCAATAAAGATTATAAACAAGAGACAGGAAGTTTTTATGTGAAAGGCTCGCCATTAACTTTCTCTGCAATACTTGCAACAGTTTTGATTTCAAGTATGGTCTATCCAGCATATGCAAATCAGATGACTGTAACTCTTGTGACAGAAAGTGATAAGGCCGGTGCCACATTTACCGGTATAAGGTTTATTACTATAGAATATCCTGCAGGCAGCGAGTTAGCTAAGCAGTTTGATGGTAAAAGAGATAGAGTAGAATTTACCGAGAATAGCACAGAAAATAGCAGTCTGGGCCAGATAATATCAAACATTAATCAGGTGTTGAGGACAGAAAAGCAAAGCCCTGTCCAGATAGAAAATGCAACACTCGATTATACGGCATCTATTAGAGGTGAAGCCGATAGAGTTGCGCTTGCATATAAAGTTGTATTACAATCCAATATTTCAAGATTTGTATTAGAGCAGGGTGGAGAGCAGGGTACAGTTGTCGACTTAGATTGGAGAGGAATAGATATTAAACAGCCATTAATTTTAGATACGCAACAATACGGCATGATAAATATTAATTATCCTATTGGATTGCTTGAAACTACTTATCCTGACTTTGCAGCAGCTCTGCTAAATTCTCCTGAAGCGGCGGCAATTATGAATGATCCCATATTTAATTTCGAGGATATTGGAGCGCCCATGGACAGATGGCATTTTCTTTTCGATCCAACTGGTAGCCAAGCCGGCGCGGCTGGAGCAGGATATATTGAAGAAGGCGGAGCTAAGGTTGTTTCGATTTTTTCACTTGGCGAGAGTAGCTTTAGAGAAGGAACTCACTCAGCAACAGAAAAGAATGCGGTAGCCACAGTCAACGGAACACAGACAACTATACATTCATCTACGCCTCCTCCGAGTGGTCAGATTCAGATCACCGGATTTGCTAGGGCAGCCGAAGCAGGAGGAGGGGAACTTGCATTTGTTACTTCTCAGGCTCCAGCAGGAACGACAACGGCTACTGGAGGTTTTCCCATACAAGTACTCTTGGTATTAGGCGGTATGATGGGTGCAGTCGCAGTCTTTGTCCTTTTAAAAGCAAGAAAATAAATAGTATTCTTCTGTTTCCTTCACTTATTGACAAAGCTCATTCGTGGTCTAGCATCCCAGACGCGAGATCTCACCATAATCTCCAATGTAGGTGATAATATTTGGCTATATGGACTTTATATTTGTCCTCATATACACGTCAGATAACTTCCTTCCATACTGCCTATAAGAATCTGTTCTGTTGAGAAGTTTCAATATCATACAGATACATTATTCTGTGTGCTAGTAGTAACCCTCCTTCTGTTCTCTACGGGATTCCGCTGAGCGGCCAACCTGAGCAAGTGCAGGACCTTTAAGCTCTGTTCGGCCTTGCTCCACCCAGGACGGCAGTTTCATTCCTGTATCACAAAATCTCAGGCTATTCACCATCATCGTGTACATGTGGCTGGATATCTTTTCTGTTCCGGCGCCAACTGTCTCCAGTTAATTATCGCTAATTTGGGTGCCTGCAATGAGGGAGGAGTTTCCTCTCTTTCAAGTAACCCGCTCGCTAGCTCACCAC
>Ga0126315_10000963_pt1 | contig 10647 bp, 6 predicted proteins | sample Plot106_FD_92534 | JGI IMG/M metagenome (GOLD analysis project Ga0126315, IMG submission 92534) | Serpentine soil microbial communities from UC McLaughlin Reserve, CA, USA - Plot106 | ecosystem: Environmental > Terrestrial > Soil > Grasslands | place: USA: UC McLaughlin Reserve, Lake County...
CACCATGGATACGGCGAAGAACGCCGCGGCAAGGACGGTGGTCAGCGTCGAGCCCTTCTCCGCGGTGAGATAGACACCAAGTTCCACCGCCAGCAGGCCGAAGAGAGTGGTGAACTTGATCACCGGATTCATCGCCACGGAGGAGGTGTCCTTGAAGGGATCGCCCACCGTGTCACCGACCACCGAGGCCGCGTGCAGCTCGGTGCCTTTCATCTTGAGCTCGGTTTCCACGATCTTCTTCGCGTTGTCCCACGCGCCGCCGGCATTGGCCATGAAGATGGCCTGGAACAGACCGAACATTGCGATCGAGATCAGGTAGCCGATGAAGAAGAACGGCTCGATGAAGGCAAAAGCCAGCGTGGAGAAGAACACACCCAGGAAGATGTTGAACATCCCCTTCTGGGCGTACTGGGTACAAATCTCCACCACTCGCCGGCTGTCTTCCACCGACGCCTTGGTGACGCCTTCCAGCCGGATGTTCGCCTTGATGAACTCGACCGCGCGGTAGGCCCCAGTGGTCACCGCCTGGGTGGACGCGCCGGTAAACCAGTAGATCACCGCTCCCCCCGTGATCAAACCGAGCAGGAACGGCGGGTGCAGGATCGAAAGGTTTTCCATTCCGCCGGTCAGGCCGTGGGTCAGCGCCATGATGATCGAAAAGATCATGGTGGTGGCTCCCACGACGGCCGTGCCGATGAGCACCGGCTTGGCCGTGGCCTTGAAGGTGTTCCCTGCCCCGTCGTTTTCCTCCAGCAGCTCCTTGGCCGATTCGAAGTCGAGATCAAACCCGTAGTCGCGCTTGATGTCCTGCTTGACGCCGGGGATCTGCTCGATCAGCGACAGCTCGTAGATGGACTGCGCGTTGTCCGTGACCGGACCGTAGCTGTCCACCGCAATGGTCACCGGGCCCATTCCCAGGAAGCCGAACGCCACCAGACCGAACGCGAAGATCGCCGGGGCCTTCATCAGATCGCCCAGGCCCAGCGTGCTCACGCCATACGCGATGGCCATCAGGCCCATGATGGTGATGCCCAGCCAGTAGGCGGAGAAGTTGCCCGCCACGAACCCCGAGAGGATGTTGAGCGACGCTCCTCCTTCGCGGGAGGAAGTCACCACCTCGCGGACATGCCGCGACTCGGTCGAGGTGAAGACCTTCACCAGCTCCGGGATGATAGCGCCCGCCAGCGTGCCGCAGCTGATCACGGTCGAGAGCTGCCACCACAGGTCGGGATTACCACCCAGGCTGGGCACGATGACATAGGAGAGCACATAAGTAAGTGCGATCGAGATCAACGACGTCATCCAGACCAGCTGGGTGAGCGGAGTCTCGAAGTTGAACCGGGCCCCACCGCTGTAACGCGCCCGGGACATGCTGTTGCTGATCAGGTAGGAGAAGCCGGATGCCAGCACCATCATCACCCGCATGAGGAAGATCCACACCAGCAGCTGAGCCTGGATCGAGGAGTCCGCCACCGCGAGCACGATGAACGAGATCAGGGCGACGCCGGTCACGCCATACGTCTCGAACCCGTCGGCCGTCGGTCCTACCGAGTCGCCGGCGTTGTCACCGGTGCAGTCGGCGATCACGCCGGGGTTCCGGGCGTCGTCTTCCTTGATCTTGAAGACCACTTTCATCAAGTCGGACCCGATGTCGGCGATCTTGGTGAAGATGCCGCCCGCGATTCTCAGCGCCGCTGCGCCCAGCGATTCGCCGATGGCAAAGCCGAGGAAGCAGGCTCCGGCCACATCCGAGGGGATGAAGAGCAGGATCGCCAGCATGAACAGCAGCTCGACGGAAATGAGCATCATGCCGACGCTCATGCCGGAGCGAAGCGGGATCTCGGATACCGGCCACGCCTTGCCCCGAAGCGCCGCAAACGCCGTCCGTGAGTTGGCCAGGGTGTTGATCCGGATCCCGAACCAGGCCACCCCGTAACTGCCCGCCATACCGATGATGCTGAAGAGGAGAATGACCAGGATCTTCGGCAGCTCCAGGCCGGTCAGCACGAAGTAGACGACGATGACTGCGCCGATGAAGCCGAACAGCACCAGGAGTAGCTTGCCCTGCTGGACCATGTATGCCTTACAGGTCTCGTAGATCAGCTCCGAGATCTCGGCCATGGACCGGTGTACCGGCAGGTTTTTGACGTGGGAATAGCTCATCAACCCGAACAGCAGTCCCAGCACGCAGACCACGAGACCGGTAAGCAGAATTTGGTGTCCGGTGAAGCCGAGGAAATCGCCCTGATTCAGATCGGGCAGGCGGAGATTTACCTCGCCCCCCGGCCGGTGCTCGGCGCCCTGGACCTCCTGGGCCAGCAGTCCGGGGAGCCCGGCCGGGAGCAGCGTCATCCCGGCCAGCAAGAGGAGCAGGAGCCGGGCAGCGTAGCGCGAGACCGTGCGAGGGACGAGCATCGTGGAAATTCTCCTAGGCATCACTGGCATGTTGAGCGATGGGGTATGAAAGATCAGTAGGACCCAATGGGACGGTGACCCGGTTCTGCCCGGGTATGTACCAGGGTGAGGAATCGCTTGGCGAGCTTGTCGGCCTCACTCTCGCCGACCTGGTTGGTGTCCACGGTGACCAGGGTATAGTGGCCGCCTTCTGCCTGCACCGACACCCCGATCCGGCCGATCGAGCCGGCAAACTGACGGCGACGAGGCCCCTCCTCCACCGGCGCGAGCGTAGCGCCGAAGAACTGGACCGCGCCGGCCAGCACGTCGTCAGGAGAGAGGTGGGTGCGGTGGAAATACTTCACTCAATCTTCGAGGTAGTACTCGATCCCCAGGTGGGTGATCTGTTTCTCACCCATCAGGTACCGAAGTGTGTTCTTGAGCTTGAGCTGCTGAATGAAGAGATCGTGCTCCGGGTAGAGTCCGGGTGCCACCTGCGGGCTCTTGAAATAGAAGGAGAGCCACTCCTGGATCCCGGTGAGTCCGGCCCGCTGTGAAAGATCGAAGAAGAGCGCCAGATCGAGCACGAGGGGCGCGGCCAGAATCGAGTCGCGGCAGAGGAAGTCGACCTTGATCTGCATCGGGTAACCCAGCCACCCGAAGATGTCGATGTTGTCCCAGCCCTCCTTGTTGTCGCCCCGCGGCGGGTAATAGTTGATCCGCACCTTGTGGTACATGTTGCCGTACAGCTCGGGATAAAGCTCCGGCTGAAGGATGTACTCCAATACGCCGAGCTTGGACTCTTCCTTTGTCTTGAAGCTCTCCGGATCATCCAGGACTTCGCCATCCCGGTTGCCCAGGATGTTCGTGGAATACCATCCGGCCACGCCCAGCATTCTGGCCTTGAACATGGGTGAGAGCACGGTTTTGACCATGGTCTGGCCGGTCTTGAAGTCCTTCCCGCCGATGGGCACGCCCTTGCTCTTGGCCAGCTGCTCCATCGCGGGAAAATCGCAGGTCAGGTTGGGGGCGCCGTTGGCGAAAGGCACCCGTTCCATGATGGCCGCGTAGGCGTACAGCATCGAGGGCGCGATCGTGGGATCGTTCGCGTCGACCGCCTTCTCGAACGCTTCCAGCGTCCAATGGGCCGGACCTGGACTGATGAAGATCTCCGTGGAGGCGCACCAGACCATCACCAGGCGGCTGCATTTGTGCTTGGTCTTGAAGTCGCGGATATCCTTGCGGAGGGCCTCGGTCAGGTCCCGCTTGCTGCTGCCCGGCTTGACGTTCTTGCCTTCCAGGCGTTTGACGTACGCCTGATCGAACACCGCGGGCATCGGCTTGATGTTCTTGAGGAACCCGGCGATGGGCTCGATGTGCTCGTGCCGGTCCAGGACGCCGGCGTGGATGGCGGCGGTATATGCGTCGTCCGGCACAGGGTCCCAGGCCCCGAATACCAGATCGTCCAGCGCCGCCAGCGGCACGAATTCCCGGATGAGCGGCGCGCGCTTCTCGGTCCGCTTGCCGAGTCGGATGGTGCCCATCTGGGTGACCGACCCGATCGGCCGAGCCGCTCCCCGGCGGACGTTCTCCACTCCCGCCATGAACGTCGTTGCCACCGCACCCAGTCCTACGCACATCACTCCGAGCTTGCCGTCCGCCGGCGCGATTTGCCGGACCGTCGCTTCAGCCACTGCTATGTCCTTTTGCCAGGGGGTCCAGCGCCGGCCGCTTGATCTTCCTTACCTCGTCCACCCGCTGGACCGTCTCAGCGTGCAGCCGCTCTTCCGCCCGCAGAGCCTCGTCCACCAGCCCCGCATGCCGATAGACATAGACGAAGCGCTGCACCACCGTGATGATCGAGGCGAGCGCCAGCAGGGCAACGATCGATTCCAGCAGCAGGGCGTGGGGACCCGCGCCGGCCAGCAGCGATGCGAAACCGACCAGCAAGACCCGCTCGGCCCGCTGCGCGATGCCAACCTTGCAGTCGAGTCCTAACCCCTCGGCCCGCGCTCTGGCGTAGGAGACCAGGAGCGAGCCCAGAATGGCGATCATGCAGATGATGACGGCGAGGTTCCGGTAGGCCACATCCGGCGCGGTGAGCAGGAACGCTCCGATCCCGATGAAGGTCGCGCCATCGCCCACCCGGTCCAGGGTGGAATCGTAGAACGCGCCGAAACGAGTGACCATGGCGCCGCTCCGCGCCACCTGGCCGTCCAGGGTGTCGGCCACTCCGCTCAGCAGGAGCAGGGTGCCGCCCCAACGGATGTGGCCGGTGGCGTACGCCACCGCGGACACGAGAACCAGACCCGTCCCCACGGTGGTGATCGTGTTGGGCCGCACCCCGGAGCGAATGAGCCGCTGTACCAAGGGGTTAACCGTGGCGTAAAACGGCTTCTCCAGCGCACGTAGCAGCTTCACCGTCGGCTTGATCCTCGCGGAAACGGGTGATCAAAATTGCCGCGAAAGGATAACTGGCAGAACCGGTTAGGGCAATTACGCGGGGCCAGGGGGCAGCGGGGCAGACAAAGCACCGATTTTAGCGGTCGGGGTAGAGCAGCACTGATCCGCGCCGATTGCGGAAATGTTCCAATGCCGGCTGCCAGCTCTTCACGATGCTGTCCCCCGGGACGCCGGCGTCGATCTGCTGCCGCAATACCGGGCCACCGGCCAGACGATCGAAGTGCGCGGGTATCCATCGAAAATCTTTCGGGTGAGCCTTTCTTATCACACTCAGGAGATGAACCGCAGTGGCCGTGGGGTCGTACGAGGAACGGTCGGTCACCTCCAGCCGGATCCCGGCCAACGCCGTGTCGGCATACTTGGCATCGCCGGGCGCTCGCGGCGTGAACTGGACCCCGGAAAATCGCACGCCCGGAAGAGCGGCTGCCCTGATCGCTGTCAGCACGCTACTCGTGTCGATCCAGGGAGCGCCCACCTGCTGGAACGGAGCATCCGACCCCCGCCCCACCGACAGATTGGTGCCCTCGAAGAGGCCGCTGCCCGGGTAGTGAAACAGACTTTCCAGTGAACGGAGATTCGGGCTGGGAGGAATAAAGGGAAGACCAGTCTGGTCCAGCGCCTGAACGCGCCGCCAACCGGCCACGGGAATCACCCGCAGATCAACCCGGATCTCCAGGTCCTGCGCCGCCAGGCGGGCCAGCTCCCCCAGACTCATTCCATGGCGCATGGGGACGGCCAGGCTGCCCACCTTCGAGGTGAAGGCCGGGTCGAGCACGTTGCCCTGCACCAGGCCGCCGATCGGATTTGGCCGGTCGAGGATCAGCACCGGCAGGCTCCGGCGAGCTGCCGCCTGCATCACCTCTATCGTAGTGGCGAGATAGGTGTAGTAGCGGGCGCCTGCGTCCTGCAGATCCACCAGCATCATGTCGATGCCTTGAAGCATCTCGTCGCTGGGGGCAGAACTCCGGCCATAAAGACTGTAGATTGGAAGCCCTGTGGCCGAATCTTTCGAAGACGCAACCAGAGCGCCCGGATCGGCCGCCCCCTGAAATCCGTGCTCGGGGCTGAACAGCGCCACCAGCCGGATCCCGGCATCTCGCAACCGCGTCACGTCGCTGATCCCGTGTGCATCCACGCCGGCCTGGTTGGTCACCAGACCGACCCGTCGGGTGCGGACCAGCTGCGTGCTGTCGCGCAGCAGGACCTCGATGCCCGGGCGTACCCGATCGCGGACGGCGCTGGTGCCGGCCGCGCAGCCGATAACGCACCCCCAGATTCCCGCTAGGGCCAAAGCTCTGTGCACTCCAAGTACCTCGTAGTGGCGTTGCTGGTGGTAGGGGCCTGCGGCAGGAGCAGCACCGCTCCGCCGCCCCAACCGGCACAATTTCCGGGGCAGCCGACGCCGCCGGAAGTGGACATCGACGCGCTGCTCGAGTCACTCTCGCTGCGAGACCGGATCGCCCAGCTGGTCATTCCGTGGATCCCTGGATCGTACGCCGCGTTCGACGACGAGGCCTTTGCCCGGATGCAGGCCTGGGTGGACTCGCTCCACGTCGGCGGTCTGCTGGTGTCCGTGGGATCACCACTCGATGTCGCGGCCAAGCTCAACCGGCTGCAAGAGCGCTCGGCCCTGCCGCTGCTGGTGGGGTCCGACCTGGAAGCGGGCACCGCCATTCGGCTGAACGGCGGAACACCGTTCCCCCCCAATATGGGCATCGGCGCGACGGCTCGGGACTCCGACGCCTACGAGGTGGGACGGATCACCGCTCTCGAGGGCCGGGCGGTGGGCATCCACCTCGCCTTTGCGCCGGTGGCAGACGTCAACAACAACCCAGCCAATCCCATCATCAATGTTCGGTCCTTCGGCGAAGACCCCGAGGCAGTCGGCCACTTGGTCTCTGCGGAAGTCCGGGGACTCCAGGACAACGGGATGCTCGCCACCGCGAAACATTTCCCGGGACACGGCGACACCGGCAGCGATTCTCATCTGGTGCTTCCCGTCTTGTTCAGCAACTGGGCCCGTCTGAGCTCGGTCGAGTTGGTCCCCTTCCGAAGCGCCATCGCCGCGGGCGTCAGCGCGATCATGTCGGCTCACATCGCGCTGCCAGGCATGGATGGCGGACTCATGCGGCCCGGCACCGTCGTTCCCAACATACTCACCGGCATCCTCCGGGACTCGCTCGGCTTCAAGGGACTGGTGATCACCGACGCGCTCAACATGGGTGGGATCGGCAATGTGTACGGGGCGGAGGCGGGGGTCCGCGCCTTCCAGGCTGGCGCCGATCTCTTGCTCCAGCCCGCCGATCCGGCACAGGCCATCGAGGCCATGGTGGCAGCCGTCGGCCGGCGCGAGATCACGCCCGAGCGGTTGAACCGGTCAGTGCGTCGGGTGCTCGAGCTCAAGCGGCGGCTGGGCCTGTTCACCCGGAGAACCGTTCCACTCGACAGCATTCCGGCGGTCGTGGGCAAGGCCGAATTTCGGGATGAGGCGCGCGCCATGGCCTCGCGCTCCATCGTCATGGTAAAGGATGTAAACGGGCTGGTGCACAACCTGCGGCGCAGCCGGCGGTCGCTGGCCATGGTCACCTATGGCGAGGAGGACAACCGATCGCTGGGCAACGCGCTCGGGTCCGAGCTCAGGACCCAGGGATTTTCGGTGACCACGTTTAAGCTGTGGCCCGCCAGCGGGCCGGCCAGCTACGATTCAGCCGCCAGCGCCATAGCTCAGGGCTCAGTAGCCCTCTTTGCCATCTCCGACCGGCCCACCGATCGCCGCGGCAATCTCGGACTCCCGGACTCGGTCAGTTCCCTCATTTTTGCCACCGCGCGGGCTCGGCCCACCATCCTGGTGTCCCTGGGAAATCCATACCTCATCAGCAGCCTGCCCGAGGTGGGCTCCTATCTGATCGGCTGGCGCTCGAACTCCGTGACCGAGCAGGCGGCCGGCCGCGCGCTGGCCGGCGTCGCACCGATCACCGGCCAGCTCCCCATTTCCATTCCGCCGACCTACCCCCGCGGCTGGGGTCTTCAGCGGCACCTCCCGTGAATGGAGAGCGCATCGGTCTTGTCCTCCTGCTTGCCGCCTGCGTCCCCGGGCACCCCAACGATTCGGCCGGTCCCGTGCTGCGGCTGAAAACCGATTGGCAGCGGGTCATGCAGTATCTCGATTCGGCGGTGGCCAGAGGTGCCGCTCCTGGCGCGGTGCTGGGCGTGACCCATGGCGGGGAACGATTTGTCTTTGGCACCGGCCGCCTCGGTGACCTCGATGCCAGCCGACCGGGCCCCGGCACCGTGTATGATCTCGCTTCGTTGACCAAGGTGGTCGGGCTTACCACCGGGCTGATGCTGGCGGTGAGCGAAGGGAAGCTCGAGCTGGACGCTCCGGTTCAGCGTTACGTTCCCGCGTTTGCCGGAGCGGAGAAGGAAAAGATCACGGTACGCCTGCTCCTGGGTCACGCCGGAGGGCTTCCGGCCTGGAGACCCTTGTTCCGGGAGGCGTCCAGCCGGCAAGATGCCTTCGCCCTGGCAGACACCACTCCGCTCGAATACCCCCCCGGATCTCGGGACGTTTACTCCGATCTCGGCGCCATCGTGCTCACCCAAATCCTGGAGACCGTCTACCATCAGCGGATCGACTCGCTGCTGGAGCAGCGGATCTTTGGCCCCCTCGGCCTCACCTCATTGCGTTACCTGCCGCCGGCCGGCTGGCCATCCGGCATCGCCCCCACTGAGATGGACCCCTGGCGCGGGCGAGTTCTTCGGGGTGAGGTGCACGACGAAAACGCGGCGGTGATGGACGGGGTCTCCGGTCACGCCGGGCTGTTCGGCTCGGTGGAGGATCTGCTGGGGTTTGCGGAGTGGATGATTGCCGTGGGGAACGACGGTACGATGGAACGACGGAACGATGGAACGACGGAACGACGGAATGTTGGAATTTCAGATGGGTCCTCGAAGGCCCACACGTCCCCCACGTTCCTCACGTTCCCACGTTCCGTCGTTCAGACGTTCACCAACCGCCAAAACCTCGTCCCCGGCTCCAGTCGCGCGCTGGGCTGGGACACGCCGGACTCCGGGAGCAGCTCGGGTAGCCTGCTCTCGCCCCACAGCATCGGGCACACCGGCTTCACCGGTACTTCCATCTGGATCGATTTCGATCGCCGAGTCGCCATCGTGCTGCTCAGCAACCGGGTACACCCCACCCGGAATAACCCGCGCTGGAACCCGGTGCGTGCCGGCGTGGCGGATCTCGTGATGACCACCCTCTTCGAGGACGTGCGATGACACTTCACCTCTCCGACTGGCTCATCATCGCGTTGTATTTCGTGATCTCGGCGGCGATCGGATTGGCCTATACCCGGAAGGCAAGCCGGTCCCTGGCGGATTACTTCGTGACCGGCCGCTCGCTGCCCTGGTGGCTGGCGGGGACGTCAATGGTCGCCACCACCTTTGCCGCCGACACGCCCCTGGCGGTGGCCGGCTTCGTGGCCAAGTACGGGGTGGCCGGGAACTGGCTCTGGTGGAACGGTGCCTTCGCGGTGGTTATGACCGTGTTCTTCTTCGCCCGGCTCTGGCGGCGCGCAGGAGTTCTGACCGACGTCGAGTTTGCGGAGCTGCGATATGGTGGGCGGCCGGCGGCCGCGCTCCGAGGCTTTCGGGCCCTTTATCTCGCCCTTCCCATCAATCTCATCATCATGGGCTGGGTCACCCGGGCCATGGTCACCATCCTTCAGGTCACTCTCAACGTGAACCCATGGCGGGCCGCCATTCTCCTCTTCGGGGTCACCGCCTTGTACAGCGTGTTCTCCGGGCTTTGGGGAGTGATCGTCACCGATGCCTTTCAGTTCATCGTCGCGATGGGTGGAACCATCCTGCTCGCGGTATTCGCCGTAAACTCGATCGGCGGCCTCGACGTGCTGGTTCAGAAATCCGCCGCTCACTTCGGATCTACCGACGCCGCCTTCGGCGTTCTGCCGCCGCTGGATCAGGCCTGGCTGCCGCTCAGCACGCTGCTGATTTTTCTCGCAGTGCAGTGGTGGGCTGCCTGGTATCCCGGGCAGGAGCCCGGTGGCGGTGGCTACGTGGTGCAGCGCATCCTCTCCGCCAAGGACGAGCGCCACGGACTCCTGGCCACCTTGTGGTTTACCATCGCCCACTTCGCCTTGCGGCCCTGGCCCTGGATCCTGGTGGGATTCGTGGGACTGATCCGTTATCCCGGCCTGGCCAACCCCGAAGAGGGCTATGTCCGGGTCATGGTGGATGTGCTTCCGTCTCCTTTCAAGGGGCTGCTCCTGGCGGCATTCGCTGCGGCCTACATGAGCACCATCAGTACCCACCTCAACTGGGGCGCCTCCTACCTGGTCAACGACGTGTACCTGCGATTCATCAAGCCGCAGGCGAGCCCGCGGGCCCAGGTCATCGCCTCGCGGATCGCGACCTCTGTACTGATGGTCTGCTCTCTGATCGTGATGAGCTTCCTCAGCAGCGTCGAGCAGGGCTGGAAGATTCTGATCGGGCTTGGAGCCGGTACCGGATTGGTATTCATCCTTCGCTGGTACTGGTGGCGGGTAAACGCGTGGTCAGAGATCAGCGCGATGATCGCCTCCTTCGTGACCTCGCTTATCCTGGCGCGCTACGGTTACAACCTGGACGACCTGTCCCAGCCGGCATACGCCATCACTATGCTGATCACGGTGGGGGTCACCACGGTGGTATGGCTGACGGTGACCTTCGCCACCCAGCCGGAGAGCGAGGCGACGCTCGATCGGTTCTATCGCCGCGTTCGCCCGGGCG
>Ga0126315_10000964_pt1 | contig 10647 bp, 9 predicted proteins | sample Plot106_FD_92534 | JGI IMG/M metagenome (GOLD analysis project Ga0126315, IMG submission 92534) | Serpentine soil microbial communities from UC McLaughlin Reserve, CA, USA - Plot106 | ecosystem: Environmental > Terrestrial > Soil > Grasslands | place: USA: UC McLaughlin Reserve, Lake County...
ACCGAAGGAAGGTTGTGATGCTCGGCGATCCAATAGCGGGTGTAGCCGAGACGGTCCGCGAGTTGCGCGAGATCGAGCGAGTTGCGCAGCGAAACCGCACCGGACGAGCCGGCGACAACCGGGGACAGATCGAGAACCGAAAGCGGGATCATGCAATGCGCGGTCGCGCGCTCAGAATGGCCACGGACGGTACAGCCGCCAATCCCTCTTCCAACCGGTCAAGCGGCCGCGGCGGTACTGCAGCGCGATGCCGGTCTCAGTTGGATAGAAGCCCGGAATGCCGGTGGCGGCGCGGGCGATGTAGATTTCCGAGCCCGGAGGGCCCGAGCGGTAGCTGAGCGGAAATCTGAGCGCAGCTGCGGTTTCCGCAGGCGTCATGCCGAAAGCGAGCGGCAGCGTATTCGAACGCGGCGCACCGCAATAAGCCGTCCAGCACACGCACAGCGAAGCAATGACGTGTCTCATGGGGCTATTTTCACCCAATCCAGGATAGGAGCAAGGGCGGCGAGGTCCCGCGCGCATTGAGCTTGATGCAATTATGCGTCATGGCCGAGCTTGTTACCGAAGTCGGGTTTACCCGACTTCGGGCTTTATTTGAGCAGAACTCGCGCGGGCCCGAGTTCTGATGCCATCTCGCCTAGGAGGGAAGTGCCTCCCTTAGCGGGATGCGCGGGTCAAGCCCGCGCATGACGTCCTGCGTAGTTCGAGCCGAGAGAATGCTCTAGATTTCCAATCCGAGGCCGGCGGCGCGCGCCCTGTCATGAGCGAGCTTGGCGAGCGCCATGAAGCCTACGCCCTGATCGGAATTCTGCTTGAACACGGTGATCTCGTCCGGCGAGCGGCGTCCATGCGTCTTGCTGGCCACGACCTCGCCAAGGTCGGCGATCTTGTCCCAAGATGTGATGCCGTTCTGCACGGGCTCGAACAGGTCCGCCTGCTCGTCCATGATCGCCTGCTCCTTGAGGGTGGCGACGACGCGGTCGGCGCGTGCAATGACGGCATCGTCGAACTCGCGCCGCGGGCGGGCCAATCCGCTCTGCTGGGTGACGCCTTTGTTGCTGGCGACAATCGAGGTCACATGCTGACCGGGCGATAGCCAGGCGCCGAACAGAACCGGCACGTTGCTGCCGGTCGCCAGGCAGATGAGATCGGCACTGCGCGCAACCGCCTCCGGCTCCACAACCGCGGTGATGCGGGCGCGCACCTGCGGCTGCATGCGCCTGATGAAGTTGGCGCGGTTCTGGGCGCTGCGGCTGAACACGAGCACCTCTGCAATCGAAGGACGAATCGTACACATCGTGACGAGATGCCGGCGCGCTTGCCGGCCGGTGCCGTAAAGACCGAGCACGCCACAATCCGGCCGGGCCAGAATGTCAGTGCCGACCGCTCCGGTGATCGGCGTCTCGGTGCCGAACCAGTCCTCCATCGGCTCGTCGAACAGCGGCAGCGAGCCGACGATGATGGTCTTGAGCTCGGCGGTTTCACTGTCGTAGGCGACATAGACGCGCTTGCCGGCCTTCTCATATTGCTGTGCGCCGCCGTGGAACGTGAAGCGCTCGACGTGAATGAATACGCCCGCCACTTGCAACCCGTGGCAGCCGCCCGGATGCACGCTGACCCGGCGATCCTCGTGCTGGATGCGGATCCGGGGCGCCGAATAGGCCGGCTTTTCGCCCTGGTCGCGGAAGCCATCGCGCACTGCGGCGATCGCCTCCGGGATCGAGATCAGCCCCTCGAGCTCTTCGGCTCTGATCAGCAGCGCCATTCGTCTCTCCGCCTCCGCGAGTTCTAGAGGATTATCACAACGCGCGCTTCGGCGGCAGAATCGAGTAAAATGATGGCCACAGTGGCGGCCGCTGGATAGGGACGCAATGAGCAAGCATGCATTTGCCTGGCCGAATGGCCGGCGCATCGCAGTGACCGTCACGGTCATGCTGGAAACGTGGTCGGAAGGCAAGCCGCCGCCCTACGGCGTTCAGGCCACACCGCTCAAACCCGGGACCATCGACCACGGCGGCGTCGCCTGGGGCAGCTATGGCGGTAAGGTTGGCGTCTGGCGGATCATCGATCTGCTCAACCGCCACCACCTACGGGGAACATTCTGCGTCAATGCGAAATGCGCCGAGCTGTTTCCCGAGGCGGTCGCAGCGATCGTGAAGTCCGGGCACGACGTGGCGGGACACGGCTACGTGCAGGATGAGCTGCTGGCCTATCTCGCGCCGGAAGAGGAAAAGCGCACCATCCGTTGTTGTCTCGACATGCTCGAACAGGCAACGGGGCAGCGCCCACTAGGCTGGCTCAGCCCAGTGCTGGCTTTTACAGAATACACCCGCACGTTTCTGGCCGAGGAGAAACTGCTGTGGCACGGTGATGCCCGCGACACCGACCTGCCGCACGCGACCGATACCAAAGCGGGTACCATCGTGCACATTCCCGCCAGCGACTTCACCGATAACCGCACCCTGCGCGGCAGCCCGATGACGCTGTGGGAGGTCTACAAGGCGACCTTCGATTATCTCTACCTGCGGGAGGCGCCGGCGTTTCTGGCGCTGTCGATGCATTGTCACAATGGCGGGCGGCCGCTGGTCACAGCGGTGTTCGACAAGATCTTCCGCTATATGGCGCAGTTTCCCGAGGTGTGGTTGGCTTCATATGGTGAAATCGCCCGCTGGGTGCTCGACAGCCAACGCGATGCCGACATCCACGCGCGCCGCCTTGTCAACCGTCAAAATTGAAAACTCATTCTATACCAGTTCAATACGGACGGAGTTCTCGATGCATACAGGTCGTGCGTGCCTAATTAACACACCTGCGTGTTCGCCGATTTCTATCTGCTGGTCTCCAGATCGGGTATGCTCCTCCATGGAATTCGGTCTCATCGGTTTTTGTTTGTCTCTGGCGCGGGTGACCTCATGCCAATTCGTCAGGTAGGATTGCTTGCTGTCGTCGCTCTGATAGTTGTGGCCAACGCGGTTGTTAGCTTGCCGTCCTCGACGCACGCTGATGATGGAGGAGCTTCCGACCGGCGCGCGGTCAAGGTGGTGGCTGATCACAGACTGACCGTGACGAGTGTCATCGGCAGCGGATCTCTGGCGCTTTACTCATTGCCGGACTGGACCCAACCTTTGCCTGATATAACCAGGGCTGTCCTTGTGTTTCATGGGAAGCTTCGCAATGCCGATGTATACAATCGCTCGGCCATGTCGGCGCTCGCGGCGGCGGGTGAGGCTGGTCACGGTACGCTCCTGATCACGCCTCAGTTCTTGACGCCCGCGGACGTGGCGGCCCACAAGCTGCCTGACGCGATGCTACGATGGAGGGGCACGGCGTGGATGGGGGGCGAGCCGGCCTTGGCCCCCGCGAGGCTGAGCTCATTCGATGCCATCGACGCTATTGTTGCGCGTCTTGCCGATCGCTCGCTCTATCCCAGGCTGACGCAGGTTATCGTCGCCGGGCACTCAGGCGGCGGCCAGTTCGTGCAACGCTACGCCGTTGTCGGTCAGGGCGAGGCAGCGCTGCGAGAAAGCGGCGTTCAGATCCGTTACGTGATCGCAAACCCCTCGTCATACGTCTACTTCAATGAGGATCGTCCGCGGCCCGATGGTACCATTGCGCCTTTCAAAGCGGCCAACTGCGCGGGCTTCAATCGTTGGAAATACGGCATGGACGACAAGCCCGCATACGCAGCCGAAAAAAGCTCTGAAGAGATCGAAAGGGATTATGCTCGCCGGGACGTGATTTACCTGCTCGGAACCAAGGACAGAAATCCCAATCATCCCGCCCTGGACAAATCCTGCGAGGCAGAGGCGCAAGGGCCTCACCGTTTCGCACGCGGCCATGACTATTTTGATTACATTCGAAACCGCAATCAGCGCGAATTCAATCATCGCCTATATGACGTTGCGGGCGTGGGGCACCAAGGCGGCAAAATGCTGAAATCTCCCTGCGGACTGGCCGCCCTGTTCGCAAATGCGCAATGTTGATGCGAGAATGAACCACCATCCGCCGAAGCGTTGTTTCGATCACCTCGTCGGCGAGCGCGAGCGGCGGTAACCCTTGCGCGGTACGACGATCGCTCCTGAACGTGTAGCAGATGTCTCTGGCTATTTAGGGGCGATGAGCCAAGCCACTCCAAGCTGCAATGCTGGTTGTTTCAAGTGACGGTTCACATCGGGCGACTGACGGCGTCTTTAGTGATTTGGGCAATGGTTGTCGCGCCGGCCTGTCTCATGATGGTTTCAAACTCCCGTTGCATGATCGCAAGGACGGCTTCGACGCCAGGTTGACCGAAGGCTGCGAGTCCCCAGCAGTAGGGACGTCCAATGCAGATTGCGCTTGCTCCAAGCGCAAGACCCTTCAACACGTCAGTACCGCGCCGAAAGCCGCCGTCGACCAGCACTGGGACGCGCCCGGCTACAGCCTCCACGATTTCGGGCAGCACCTCGATTGTGGACTGAAGGCTCTCTTCAGCGCGACCGCCGTGATTCGATACGATCAGCGCATCCACACCGTAGCGCAACGCTTCGTTGGCATCTTCATGCGTCACGATTCCTTTGAGCACGAGGCGCCCCTTGATCAGATCTCGAAGTCTTTTGACGAAATCCCAAGTCATTCCGGTCCCGTAGAGATTCGTCACGTGCGACACATCAAGATGGTCGAACATCGGTTTGCGGCTGACCTCGTTGGCAAAGCCGGGCTGATGGCAATCCGCGCACGTGCGCACATCCAGACGCCGCGCGCGGAACAGAGTCTCCGTGTTGCGTCCGCCTTGCCGGTCGACCGTCAGAACTTTGGCCGGGGCGCCAGCCGCCTCGGCTCGCTCCACCAAGGCCTTTGTGACTGTCCAGTCGTCGGTTGGATACAGCATGTACCAGATCGGCGAGCCATGCTCTTTCGTGACGCCTTCGATCGATGAATTTCCGACCGTTGACAGGATCATCTGGTGCCCCTTGGCGCGGGCAGCCCTCGCGACCGCCAACTCGGCCTCCGGATGAAAAGCTGCTTGGCTACTGATAGGTGCGAGCGCGATCGGCGACGGCCAGTCGGTATCTAAAATGCGCACGCTTGTATCGATTTTCCGAGCATCGATTAGTCGTCGTGCCCTGATGTGAAATTTGGCAAAGCCCTCGCGGTTGGCCTTTAGAGTTGCATCATCGTCAACACCGGTTGCCAAATAGCCGTAATGTGCCGGCGGCAACGTCCTTTTGGCGGCGGTCTCAAAATCGAAGACATTGAGAGCCTGATCTGGTGAGGTGATGACATCGCTGGTTGCTTCGGTCGGCGCCCGCAGCACATCGTAGCTCTGCGCGAGAGCATCACGCGAATTCGATGTCAGCAGGCTGGCGATTGTGCCGGCGGCGGCCGCCGGGAGAAGCGGACTGCCTGCTACAAAGCGCAGAAATTGCCGGCGCGCGAGCATATCACGCTTGGAAATGTCTGGTAATTTACAGCTCGTCCTGGACATGAATAGCTCCGCTGGTGATAGCGATAGTACCTTGAGATTTCCAAATAGGGTGCTTCGCGAATTTGTTTTTTTAATCTTGCTACGGGTCCGGACACCTTTGTTTCGTTTCTCGAACTCTGATGCTGAGTGCGCTGTCCAACAGTCTGAACAAATGCCCGGGCTAGCATGGTAAGGCGCAGTTTTCCCGACGTGTGGTTCGCCTCATACGGTGAAATCGCGCGCTGAGTGCTTGACACGGAACGTAATGCCGATCCCCATGCCCGCCGCCTGATCAACCGGCAATATCGAAGGCTCCAAGCAGCGGTCAGGCGAGGTGTTGCCCCAAGCCGGGACGCGCAGGGCCGGAACGAAACATCCTTTCAATTCGTTTTCTCTAGGTGTCGACCAGAAGGATGGCAACATCATTCTGGAGTAGACGCCCTGTTGGTACACCGAAAGGAGACGGCCATGCCTGCATTGCTCGTTCCTGTCCTTTGGGTTGGGGGTTCTGCCATTCTGTTAGGTGGCGGTTACTACGTCATCACTCACGTCTTTCACTGACGAACAACAGAGCAGTCGAGAAGCCCGGCCTTTGGGCCGGGCTTGCTGCAAACTACCTAGCACTCCGCCGGCCCGGTGCGTTGCCGCCATTGCATCTGAAATTTTCGTATACGAAATTAACGGTATTGTCAAATACCGTTTACAAAAAATATTTTTTGTGGCACATTATTTTGATGCGCTGCGCATCGCGGCGGCTCACAGCAAGACGGCTTTCGTTATGGCGAATAAAACGCGGCCGGTAGGCAGGCCAAGGAAAGTTGGGCCCGATGCCCCGGCGCAAGTTGTGGCGGTACGCTATAGCAAGGGTCTGCTCGGCAGGCTCGATAAATGGCGCAAGGCGCAAGCGGCCGTGCCGAATAGATCGGATGCCGTTCGGTTGCTTACCGAAACGGCACTAGCAGCGGCCGCACAGGAGGACCAGCCGGGGAAACCGCCCAGCAAGAAGGCTGTCCACAGATCGTCCGAAATGGCCGCGAAGGAAATCGATCGGGTCCATGACAAGGCCGCCACGCCCGAACAACGCGCCAGCCGCAAGCGGCGCCTGCTCAAGGGGCCAAAGGAGTTTCGCGACATGCGCGGCGATCTGCCAAGGCCAATAACGAGGCCGTCAAATGAGAAGTAGCAGCGATCGACCGCTGCGGCTTATCAGACCGCCTTACCACGCCGACAATCGAGTATGAATTTGAAGCGACCGCGCTCTCCGCGCCGTGTCCACCCGCGGGAGTTGGCAAGCCTTGCGCAATCCCCAATGCCGCGGACGTAGGAGGGATCGCCCTTTTTCATAACAAGCGGAGCCGCGACAGTGGGTGTAGATAATAGAGCGATCAATAGCCCGGCAGCCGCCAAGTGGCATTTCATGATGCATCCTTCCCTCAAAGGGGGACGGGTACCTACCGCTGAGAAGATGTAAGATAAAGGCAGGGGTGCTGTCCTAAAGCGGGGATGTGCAATTAGGACACTACCCCAGATCGTCATTAGTTGACGTTGATGTCAGGCGGCGGAACAATGTCCAGCATAAGGCGGACCTCGAATAGCAGCTCCCTGCGCTTGTCGCGGACGTCAATGCGCAAGTCCAAACGGTCGACGCGAGTGCCCCGGTCTCGCGCGATCTCCGCCAAGGCGCGGGATGCTTCAGCTCGGGCAGCTTCGAGGCTGCCAAATTCAAACCCCTCCGCGTCAGCGACCAGGGCCTCGTCGTCCCTGACCTCGAAGTAATAGCGGGCCATCGACGCAGAACACGGCAGTACCGGCGGCCGTTCCTGTGTCGGGTAACACACAGAGGCCGCCTCAGTTGGCCGCCTCGCTGCAGCCCAAGGGCCGGCAAGCGCACGCAGCCAGTTCAGCAAAAAAGCGGACCCACATGTTACCCTATGAGCTGTCGGGGACTGGCTTAAAGGATGTCGGCGACAGGGCCCGGCAGTGCGCATTATACAGCTACACGTCGCGACGCTCGAGGCAAGCCGGAGTCTCAGCCTGGTTCAGCGCTGCATCTGCATGATCTGATCGATGGGCATCATGTTGTGATTCATATGTGCCATGATCCAGAGCGAACCGGCGATGACCAGAAAAACGATCAGCAACCCGAAGGCAAGCGCCAGAACGTTGTTGACGTTGTCCGGACCGGTCGTGATGTGGAGAAAGAAGACGAGGTGAACGCCCATTTGCGCGATCGCGAGAACGGCGAGCGCGACGGGAATGCTCGGCTGCCAGACCAGCGTGGTGCGCGCGATAAAGAAAGATACGATGGTGAGCAGCGTCGCGAGTCCCAGCCCGATCAGGTAGCTTCCGATGCCTTCGACGTGCTCGTCCCCGTCGAGGCGTTCGTCGCCCGGCGCTATGTCTCTGTGTTGCTCGGAGAGATTCATGTCGCAACTCCCATCAAGTAAACCATCGTGAACACCGCAACCCAAATGATATCGAGGGCATGCCAGAACAGGCTGAAGCAGAGCATGCGCCGGAGAATGTCGGCCCGGTAACCCTTTGCGAACACCTGCGCCATCATGGTCAGCAGCCATAGCAGACCGGCGGTCACATGCAGGCCATGGCAGCCGACCAGCGTAAAGAACGCCGAGAGAAACGCGCTCCGCGTTGGGCCCGCTCCCCGCGCGACCAAACCTGCAAACTCCCGGGCCTCAAGACCGATGAACGCGGCTCCGAGTACGAAGGTCGCCGCCATGGCGCCATAGAACCAGGATGCGCGATGCGCTTGGGCGCCGACGCTGGCCAAGCCGCAGGCGAAGCTCGAGAGGAGCAGGCAGGCCGTCTGGAGCCCGGTATTACGCAGGTCGAACAACTCCCGCCCGCTCGGCCCGCCCGCCGTCTGTCCGACCAGCACCGCATAGGTCGCGAAGAAGGCGGAGAACATGATGATGTCGCTGAGCAGGAAAATCCAGAAGCCGTAACCGACGATGATGCGCTTCGACACCGGCCCACGCGCCGCGTGCTCTGCCAAGGGCTGGCGATCCCGCCACCCCGGGTCGAGCCCGAGGCGATTTGCGTCGCCGCGACCGGCGGCAGCCTGGAACGCGCTCATGGCGATGCCTGCATGCGCGCAAGCACTTCACCGCGTGCACTTCGATTGGCCCGATCGATGCGCGCGACCACGTCAGCCGGAATGAGGTACTCGACCCTGTCCCGCCAGGCGAAGACAACGAAGGTCGCGTATGCGCCCAACGCAGCCAGGGCCACCATCCACCAGATGTGCCAGATTAATGCGAATCCCATGAAGGTGGCGAAGAAGGCGCAGATGAAGCCGGTTGGGCTATTCCTCGGCATCTCAATTGCCGCATAGTTGGGCTCGTCAGCGAGCTTCGCCTGCTGGCGCGCGCGCTGCTTTATGCCCCAGTAGGCCTCCTCGCCTTCGACGTGCGGGAGCACCGCGAAGTTGAAGGCTGGCGGCGGGGAGGATGTCGCCCATTCGAGGGAGCGCCCGTTCCAGGGATCTCCGGTCTCATCGCGAAGCGCATCCCGCCTGCGAATGCTGACTACGAGTTGCGCGATCTGAAGGATTATCCCGACCAGAATAATCGCCGCGCCGCCGGCTGCGATCAGCAACCATGGACGCCAAGCGGGAACATCGTAGTGCTGCATGCGGCGGGTCATTCCCATCAAGCCCAGGACATAAAGCGGCATGAAGGCCGCGTAGAAGCCGACGACCCAGCACCAGAACGACGCCTTGCCGAGTCCTTCGTGCAGCCGAAAGCCGAACGCTTTCGGAAACCAATACGTGTAGCCGGCAAACGCGCCGAACAGCACACCGCCGATGATGACGTTGTGGAAATGGGCCACAAGGAAAAGGCTGTTGTGCAGCACGAAATCCGCCGGCGGCATCGCCAGCAGGACGCCGGTCATGCCGCCGATGACAAAGGTGACCATGAAGCCGAGCGACCACAACATCGGCGAGGAATAAACGACCCGACCGCCGTACATCGTGAACAGCCAGTTGAAGACCTTCACGCCTGTGGGTACCGCGATGATCATCGAAGCGATGCCGAAGATCGCGTTGACGTCGGCGCCGGCGCCCATGGTGAAAAAGTGATGCAGCCACACCGTGAACGAGAGTATGCAGATGGCCATCGTCGCTATGACCATCGTTCGGTAGTTGAACAGCGGCTTGCGCGAGAACGTCGAGATCACTTCGGAGAAGATGCCGAATGCGGGCAGAATCAATATGTACACTTCGGGATGTCCCCAAGCCCAGATCAGGTTCATGAACATCATCACGTTGCCGCCGGCCTCGTTGGTGAAGAAGTGAAAACCGAGGTATCGGTCCAGCAGCAACATCGCCAAAGTCGCCGTGAGGATTGGGAAGGCGGCGACAATCAGCAGGCTGGAGGCGAGCGTGGTCCAGCAGAACATCGGCATGCGCATGTAGGTCATGCCGGGCGCATGAATCTTCAGGACTGTCGTGACGAAGTTGATCCCGGTCAGCAAGGTCCCGACACCGGAGATCTGGATCGCCCAAAGATAATAGTCGACGCCGACGCCGGGCGAGTAGGTCATCTCGGACAGCGGGGGAAACGGCAGCCAGCCGGTGCGCGCGAACTCGCCCACGACCAGCGAAATGTTGACGAGCAGCGCGCCGGTGGCGGTGAGCCAAAGGCTGACCGAGTTGAGCGTCGGGAACGCCACGTCGCGAATTCCGAGCTGCAGCGGCATGACGAAGTTCATCAGCCCGATCACGAACGGCATTGCCACGAAAAAGATCATCAATGTGCCGTGGGCCGAGAAGATCTGGTCGTAGTGCTCGGGTGGCAGATAGCCCTGGGATTGCAACGAAAGCGCCTGTTGCGACCGCATCATGATCGCGTCGGTGAAGCCACGCAGCAGCATCACCATTGCAAGCAGGATGTACATGATACCGATCCGCTTGTGATCGACGCTGGTGATCCACTCGCGCCAAAGGTACGGGATCCATCCCTTCAACGAGACCCAGGCGAGGACGCCGATAATTACAACGCCGACCAAGGCCGCTGCGATCAGCGGGATCGGCTGGTCGAACGGAATGGCCGCCCAGGTCAACTTGCCCAACATGTCAATACTCCGTCCGCGGCGACACGCTCGGATGCGGCCGGCCGCTTTGCGGGCCGGGTCCAGGCGGCAGTTGCTGTGTGACGATCTGCTGGAACAGCGTGGTGTCGGCT
>Ga0126315_10000965_pt1 | contig 10638 bp, 12 predicted proteins | sample Plot106_FD_92534 | JGI IMG/M metagenome (GOLD analysis project Ga0126315, IMG submission 92534) | Serpentine soil microbial communities from UC McLaughlin Reserve, CA, USA - Plot106 | ecosystem: Environmental > Terrestrial > Soil > Grasslands | place: USA: UC McLaughlin Reserve, Lake County...
ATAACCTCCAGCGCGAGATGTTCGGCTTTCCGCGGCTTCGGAAGCTGGTCGCGGAGCACGACGCTGAGGAAGGATCAATGGTGGACTTCCTGATGGAGGAACTCTACTCCTTCGTGGGGGAGGGCTGGGAGCAAGAGGACGATATCACCCTTCTTACGCTACGACGCTCCGCATCCCTAAGCTGAACTTCTGAGAACTCCGTAGAGACGAAGTTCGCAGAATTCATCTTCGGAGAACTGGTCTAGCTGTCTCGAAACGGCCGATCACCCCGGTCAGACCCGTGACAATCGCTATAAACCAGTTGGATACGCTCTAAAAGCTGACCGGCACCCCGACGGTCACGCAGTGAATGCCGCCGGTCACCACGAATGAGCAACGCAGGTCAAACTGTGATCGGTCGGGGTATCGGGCTGATCCGGTGTGCCCCGGTCAGGAATGAGGCTTAGATAAGCGCCAAACTACTGCTAATTGAGAGGTTACCGGGCTGATCGGCGGGTTTGGGAGAGGAAAGAGAGGATCTCTAGGGGGCGCGCAAGGCCTCCGCACGCCCTGACCAGTGTGCTGAAGAGTCCCAGATTCCTCTGTCGGCCCCAAGCCCCGTGTTCCAGAGCCCTTCAAAGCCCTCTTGAAGGTCGTTGTAGCCGAGGAACAGCCCCATGAGGGCCAGAGGGGCCTGACGGTATGGGAACGCTCTACAAATGGCTTCTACACACACCGAGCTCAGGCCGACCGGGGCTCTTCGAACAGACCGGGGGCCTTAACTCGTGATACCCCTGCCCCCTATTGGCGTGTTCACGGGGCGCCGCGTATTGGCCCGAGCGCATCTTTGTGCCGGTGCGCGATACATAGTGGGCAGAGGTCTGGGCCTTGGGCGTTAGAAGCGGCCGAATCCGTCGGAGTGACGGGGCCCTATGCACAGTGCGGCGTATGGACTTCTGAAAAAACCCCTTCCACGCACTTGACTGAATAAGGCTGTCTCGTGCCCTGCATCCGAGCTAGGCTCGCTACGAGCCCTCTTCAGAACCAGGGAGGCGAGGCTCGGCGTTCCACGCTGGGCGTGTGCTGGTGGGACACCACTCGCCTACTCCCACCACCTGCAGGTGTCCCTCTGTGTGCTGGGCGGCCGAGAGCGATTGCCCGAGCCTCGCCTTTGCCCTGGCAGCCAACACCAACCCTTCGTCTGCCATCTCAAGGAGTTCGGGTCCTACCTTGGCGTAGCGAAACAGCCGCTTCTCAAGCTCCATCTGTCCCTTGCGTGTCCTTCAGGGGGTCCACCGGTGCGGCGGACCCGAACCAGGCGGCGAGCGCGTGGCATAGACCCGCGCGGTCGCGGTCCGGATCTTCCCCGGCCGCCCAGGCGACGTAGCCGTCGGGGCGGATCAGCAGCGCCTCGGCCGGGGCGCTGCCGGTGCTCCGGGTGGTCACAAGGTCGACCCTGTCGAGCCACCCTCGGCCCAGGGCGCGCAGGTCGTCGCGCCCGGCGAGGACGAGCAGAACCCCGCGGCCGGGGCGCAGGAGCGCGCAGAGCCGCGAGTCGCCGCGGTCGGTCTTAAGCCCCAGGTCGCGGGCGAAGCGGCCGGCCAGCGGGTGAGGCTCGCCCCCCACGCCGGCGTTAGGCATCGGGTAGCGGACGCCCACACCGCTGATCTCCTCGGCCAGGCGATCGTTCACCTGCGGGAGGTCCGCCAACCCTCCGAACAGAGCCCTCACGGGGGCGAGGCGCTCGCCGGGGTCCATGAGGGCGACCTGGGCGCGGGTGTTCTCGAGGACCGAATCGGCCACGGGAGCCCTCTCCGAGTGGTAGGTGTCGAGCAGCCCCTTTGGCGCCCAACCGCCGACCTCAGCCGCGAGCTTCCAGCCGAGGTTGAAGGCGTCCTGAAGCCCCAAGTTGAGGCCCTGCCCTCCGAAAGGCGAGTGCACGTGGGCGGCGTCGCCGGCCAGAAGCACCCGACCGACGCGGTAGCTCTCGGCGCGCCTGGCGGCGTCGCCGAACCTGGAGAGCCACCGCGGCTCGGTCATCGCAAGGTCTCGTCCCAACACCCGGACCACCGCCGCCCGGAACTCCTCCATCGTGACCGGCGCGCGCCGGTCGGGGTGGGGGCGGCCCCACTCGAGGACGACCACCCGGAAGAAGGTCTTGCGCCCGAGGACCATCAGCATGCCGGTTTCGCTCTTGGTTCCGCCCAGGCGCCAGTCTTCGGGATCGGGAAGCACCACGTCAGCGAGCAGGCCGCCCAGGGTGGGCGCGGTCCCGGGGAAGCCCACGCCCGCGAGCTTGCGCACCGTGCTGCGCCCTCCGTCGCAGCCGACCAGGTAGCGGCCCCGCACGCGATATGCGCCCCCGGGCCCGCTTACCTCCGCCGTCACCCCGTCGGGTCCTTGGGCGATGCCGACCACCTCGTGCCCGCGTCGGATCTCGGCGCCGAGCGCGAGTGCCCCCTCTTCGAGCACCCGCTCGACGAGGCTCTGGGGCGCATGGAGATAGTAGGGGTGCTCCGTGTCGAGGGAGGAGTAGTCGAGGAATCTGCCCGCGAAGGTCGCGCCCGGCATTTGCCCGGGCTCCTCTTCCTCGATCCCCTCAAGCAGGCCGCGACGGTCCAGGAGGTCCTGGGTGCGCGGCTGCAGGCCCCACGCCCGGGCATGCGGGTAGGGCTCTGCCTCCCGCTCCAGCACCACGGTGCGCACCCCGGCCAGACGAAGCTCGGAGGAGAGCAGCATGCCCACCGGCCCGCTCCCGACCACCACGACGCCGCAGTCGTTTTCCGCGTAGGCCCTCCCGCCCGGAGAATCTTGCCACCGGTTCGTCGCGTTCGTGCTCACCGTCGCCTCCCGTCCAACCGGTCAACCACCTGATCGGGGGAGACCCCCAGCCTCGACAGCAAACGCACGGCCGTCCCCCCTTCCACGCACAAGACCCCGCGGAGCACGTGCTCGGGGGTGAGCCGGCGGTCCTCCAGCCGCCGCGCCTCGCGGAGCGCCTTCCCCAGCGCCTCCTTCGCCCGGGGAGAGAAGGATATGCGTCGGTCTTCGGGCAGACGCATCTCGAAGGCCTCGCACGCCTCCCTGCGTATCTCCTCCAGGGAGATCCCGACCGAAGAGAGGGCGTCGGCGGTCATCCCTTCGGACTCCTCTCGCGCCGCTTCGAGCGTCACCCCCAGCGAAGAGAGCGCCTCGGCGGCCGCGCTTCTATCGACGCGCAAGACGCCGAGCAGCAGGTCCTCGTCGCCCACCGAGTCGTGACCCAACCCTCTCGCCTCCTCGACGGCGGCCTCCACGCCCTCGCGGGCCTCCGCAGAGAATCCCCTGAACAACCGGTCGAAGATCATGCGTCCTTCCCCTTTCTTCCCGGCGGCACTCCGGGATACCTGTCCCTGATCCTCTTGGCATGCTTCTTGTGCACGGCCTGCTTGCTCACCCCCAACACCTCGGCGATCTTCGCCCACGACCATCCCGCAACGAAAGCGTTTTCCACCTGCGCCGCCTCCAGAGCCTCAAGCATCCGCCTCAAGGCGACCACGGCCTCAAGCCCCTCTCGCGGATCGTCCGGCCCACCTACCCGTGTTCTGGTCTTCTCATTCATGTGTCAATTATAGTTGACGATATTGTGTCGTCAACAAAGGTTGACGAACACTTGCGGTAAGGTCTAGCCAAAGCGCGACCAAGAAAAGAGCTCCGCGCTCGCCACACGCTTGCGGTCGCGCGTTTGTGCCGGTTTTTCGCGCGCTTAAGGCGGTCCCTTGTAGCTCTCGGGCGGACGTTGCCCCTCGTATGGGGACTCGGGGAGCGGTCGACCGAGCAAGAAAGCCCTCATCTCGGCCATGTAGCGCTTCGGCTCATCCTGGTAGGAGTTGTGCCCCGCCCCCTCGAGGTAGACCAGACGGGCATCGGGCAGGGCTCTCAGGTACTCCACGGCCGAGGACCACGAGAGGTAGTCGCAGGATCCTTTTATGATGAGGACGAGGGCTCCAAGCCCGGAGAGGTCGGGCAGGAAGTCGGGGCGGGGCTTTCTGGTTGCCGATTGCGGATACTGGTTGGCGTAGAAGCCGAGGCTGTGGAGCGCAGGGCCTGGGGGTTTGTCGCGGCAGTGGAGGGCGAGTCTCGTCCTGTTATAGACGCGGTCCTGGCGGGCATCCAACTCCGCGTCTCCCGCGAAGGCGTGGGCTGCCCGGGGGTTGACCTGCAGGAGGGAGTAGGCGAGCATCGGGCGGGGCGGCAAGAGGAGGGCGTAGACGCCCAGCTTCTCTTTGGTGCTGAGACGGAAGAGCATGCTCGCCCCGCCCGCCTTAGGCGAGGCACCGCCAGGAGAGGAGAGCACCATACCGGCTACGTGCTCGGGGTAGGCTGCCGCGTAGGCGGCAGCGAGCGTTCCGCCGTAGGAGTGGCCGATGAGAATCATTTGCTCGGCACCTATCTTGCGACGTATCGCCTCCAGGTCTTCTACGTCACGCTCCAAGGTATAGCCACGCGGGTCGGCGAGCCTCGAAGAACTACCGGAGCCTACCTCGTCGTAGACATAGACGTCGAATCCTTCGCGGGAGAGCTGCCCAAAGTATTCTGAATCTCCCTCCATGTCCGGTACGCCGGGGCCGCCGTGTAGGAAGACGATGGGCGTCGGGCGGGCCGAGTCCTCAGCGGCCACACGGACATAGGCAATCTTGGAGCCGGTAGGAAGCTCCCAGAAGCGTTGCCCCGCAACGGGGGCAGGCGGCAGCTGCGGATCGCCCAAAGGGAGCAGGGCGGTCCACGCGAAGACGCCCACTACCGAGGCTGTGCCGCCACAGAACAGGATCGCGCGGGCGCGCCGCCTGTTGCGGGAGGAGACTCCGCGTGTTGCGAGAAGGATGCCGAGGTAGTAGATCGCGCAGAAGGCAGCGAGACCGGCCAGCAGGAAAAGGGGTGGCCGGTCGGTGACCATAGCCGCACCCAAGAGCGCGCCGAGACCGCCGACAATCCCGAACAGCGCCGCCAGCACTACGAGTACGATGCGCCTAATTGGACAAGGCGTGCTCATCTTGACCTTCACCCAAGGACCTCCTAGCGCGATGAACGGTCCCCCGCGCAAAACCTGGTAACGGCAGGCGTCTCATGCAGCTTTACCGATCTGGCAGAACCGCATGCCAGTAGCCGTCCTAATGGCGAGTCCGGTGCCAGGCTCATCGTGTATCCCGGTGGCCGTCCAAGTATCACGACAGTGGGTCCGTCGGCGTGAGCGTGCCCAGCCGCTCCTCGATCGCCCCGGCAGCGTCTAGGCACAGGTCCTCCCGGTAAGGGCCACCGATGACTTGCACGCCTTGGGGCAGGCCGCCGGCGACGCCAGTCGGGACGGCCACCGCCGGCACCCCGACGAGGGTCGTCGCACTGCACAGCCGCATCGCCGTCTGCACCCTGTCGTTCCCCTCGGGTCCCCGTGTCTCGAGCCCGGGCTCTACGGGCGGCTCGGTGAACACCGGACCGAGGATCAGCGGGTAGTCTTGCATAAAGCTCACCCAGTCGCGCTGGATGCGGTGGCGGGTCGCGGTGAGCTGTACGTACTCCCCGAGGTCGGCGGGCGGGCGCCGCTCCATGAACATCTCGATGTAGCGGCGGCCGTCCTCGGTAAGCAGCCTCCTGACCATAGGCCAGCTCAGGGCGAACTCCGTCAAGATCATGCGCCCGTAGGCGTCGAGGGCGTCCTCCAGCCTGGGGACGTCTTCCATCTCCTCGACCTCATAGCCAGCATCCTCAAGGGCCGAGGCGGCATCTTCGACGGCGGCACGCACGTCCGGGTGGACACCGAGGCCGCCCGGGTCGGCGACGACGGCGACGCCAACCGGGGGCGTTGCCGGTGGTCCTTCGGGAGGAACCGGGACCGCCCGCGGGTCGCGCGGGTCGGGTCCCGCGAGGACCTCGTGCGCGGCGCGCAGGTCAGCGACCGAACGCGCCATCGGACCGTCCACGGGGAAGAGCTGGGACGATAAGGACGGGTCGCGTCCCCCGACGCGGTGGTCTGAGGGGTACCGTCCGTAGCCGGGTTTGAGCCCGGCGATGCCGCAGAACGCCGCGGGGATGCGGAGCGACCCGCCCGAGTCGTTGCCCACCCCGAGCGTGGCCATCCCCGTCGCGACGGCGACCGCGTCGCCGCCGCTGGACCCGCCGGGCGTCCGGGTAGGATCCCAGGGGTTTAGGGTGTCGCCGTAGAGCTGGCTCTTCGTGTGCATCCCCCGGAGGGTCAGGTCGGGCATGTTGGCGCGTCCGATCGGGATCGCGCCAGCCCTCCGCAGCCGCCCCACCGCGGGCGCGTCGGCGGCCGCGACGGCGTCGCGGAAAGCCGGAACGCCGTGGGTGGTGGCGGAACCGGCGACGTCTATGTTCTCCTTTGCGGTGAAGGGAACCCCGGCCAGGGGACCAAGAGACTCACCGCGGGCGCGGCGCCGGTCGATCTCCTTCGCGGTCGTCCTGGCGCCGTCGGCTAGGACGCTCGTGACGGCGTTTACCGAAGCGTTCACCTCCGCGATGCGCCCGAGGTGGGCCTCCACGACCTCCTCGGCACCGACCTTCCCACCGCCGACGGCCGTCGCCAACTCCGTCGCGCTCAAGTTCCACAGCTCGGTGTCCATGCGGTTATCGGGGCGCCCTCTTAGCCGACCGGCGACGTCCCTGCCTCCCTTCGTCCATCGAATGTTTGGGCATTGCTCCAACCGACACGCCCGCCAAGCCGGGGCGCAATCTGTGGGACTCTTATGGCCCCCGCGCCCCGGGCGCCGCGATGCTCCTAGCCTTGGCGAGAAGAATCCCGCTCGGCGTTCGCGTTCTTCCCCTCGTCGACGAGGGTCTTGCCATACGCCGGGTATTTCCCGATGGACCTCCTTCCCAGACATCAATTTCGCTCGTCCCGCTCTGCGCGGCGGACGCACCCGCTTATGAAGGCCGTCTTCGCCCCCGTGTACGCCTCCCGATCCTCGCGGAAGCGGCCCGACAGTTCGTACTTGAGGCTGGCGTACTCCTCGGCAACCTCGGGGTGTGACCGCAGGTGATCGCGGAAGAGGACGTGGCGGTCCCACCACTCCGAGTTCGACCTCTCGACCAGGTGTATCTGGTGGGTGCGCCGCCCGTCTCGCAGCTTCTGGAAGTAGCGTCGTAAAGGGAACACCCGCTCTAACTCCGGCAAGTACAGGTAGCCGATGCCGGACAGGCGCTCGACGAGGACGGGCGAGTGTTGGAGGCTCCTCACGCCCACCATTATGTCTATGACCGGCTTTGCCGCGAGGCCGGGCACGGCGGTGCTCCCTACGTGCTCGATCTCCTCGACGAAGGAACCGATGGCTTGCTCGATGCGAACTCGCTCCTCCTCGAAGAGCTCCGGCCAGCGGGGGTCGTATGGGACCACGACGACGGGATCGTTGAGCATGTTTCACCGGACCTTAGGTGGCTTTTCGCAGCTCATCACCCGCTCGAACTGCCGGAGCTGGACCTCGACGGGTACGCCAACGGCATCGCTTTGGGGCACCGTGCCGGTGGCTGTTATTCGTAGAAGACCTGGCGCCGCCAGGTCTTTCGTAGCCCAACACACGGATGGCGCCTCTATCTCTACGAGATCCAGCCGCCTCCCCTGTGGCACAAGTCCCCTGGAATCTACCGCCACCTCACCCCTCCTCTCATCGGAACTCCGATCTGATTCTCCTGACGATGGACGGCGTACCGATCCGGCCAAAGCTGGCGGGTGAAGGGCCTACCATGCGCACGAGTCTCTCGGAGTGAGTTGCAGCTCATCATGCCGCGTACTCGCAAACCGACCAGTGACGGCGTAGGTAAGGCACCAATTCTTCGGCCCGCTCGTCGGGGAAGAAGAGCCTTCCACCATCGAGCTCGACCACCTCGGTGACACCGGGTATGGTGTCGCGAAGCCAGTAGGCCCACTTTACCTCGAAGAAGACGTCACCCGTGCCCCAGACCACGAGCGTGGGCACCTCGAGCTTCTTGAGAGCGGGCTTGACCGCGAGCAGGTCGCGGGCGCGCAGCGAGGTGAGGAAGCGCGCGAACTCCCGCGAGGCCTTGCTGGGTACCGAGTACAGGCTCCAGGTAGGCGCGGATCGTCTCGTCGCCGAGCCGCTCCGGGTGCTCGTAGCCGCTGCCGACGACACGCTTGCGTGCCAGGGCGGGCCTCCTGGCGAGCAACGGGCCCAATAGCGTCAGCATACCGCTCCTGGCGAGCCAGACGGTGGGTTTGAAGGCCTGAGGGGGTACGTTGTCGTGGGTCTCGCAGTTGGTAAGCGTGAGCGTCCTGAGCCGCCCGGGGTGGTTGGCGGCCAGGATCTGGCAGACGGCGCCGCCGGTGTCGTTGGCGACCAGGTCGACCTCCGCCAGCCCCAGCGCCTCGCAGAAGTCCTCGACGAATTCGGCCAGGGCCGGAAGCGAGAAGTCCTGCCCGGGTGCCGCCGGCGTCAGGCCGTGCAGGGGGAGGTCGATCGCGACGCAGCGGCGCTCGCCCTTCAGCGCGCCGATAACGTTGCGCCACAGATAGCCGCCCGTGCCGACGCCGTGGACGAAGAGCGTCGCCGGGCCCTCTCCGACGTCCGCGCAGACCACCTCGCCGTGGACGGTCCTAACCGTCTTCCGATACGCTCTGTACTCTTCCGGGGTCATCGATATTCTCCTTCGTGCGACGCTTCCGGGGAAACCCTCGCTTCTGACGGACGGTTTGGCAGAGCCGGTATCCCCGGCACCCGTCGCCGAGCAGCCGGTGGTCGGTCTCACCCCCGAATACCGTGCCCCCGACCGGGCGAAGGCCGGACTCAATGGTGCGCTGCGGCATACAAGCACCCCCTAATGTTCGGAGCTACGTCTTCAGCGGAGCGTTCCGGTTGGAGATGTCCACCACCAGCCGCCACCCGCCCTCGGCCTCGCGCCTCCAAAGCGTGACGTACTTGAACGTGATCTTGGTCGCCTGACCCTCGGCTGCCGGGATTCGCAGCGTAACAACCCCCCTGACGTAGCCCAGGCCGCCCGAGGCTTCAACCTCTTGCACGTCGATGGTGCGCTCCATCTTCACGGTCCGCGCCACCTCGCACGTGGTCCGGAAGAACCGCTCGATGGCGGGCCGCCCCTCTATTATCTCCTCGTCTTGCGCCATGAGCTTCGCGTCCTCCGCGTAGTAGGAGGCCATGGCCGCGGAATCTCCGCGGTAAAACAGGTCCTCGAAGTCTCGGGCGAATCGATCGACCTCCCGCTTATCGAGAGTGGCAAGTGCCGTCATCCGCGCTTCTCCTTTCGCTACTTTTTGGCATCACTACGTAGGATTACTCGACAATACTCCGTTTTATGCATCCGATGGGCCGTCCCCCCGACGCGCTTGTTCCGGAGGCTCGTTCGTGCCTCCCTTGCGAACCGAATCCGGCCCGAACACCCGCAAGAAGAGCTCGGCGTGCGGGAGGTGCTCCTCATAGCGCTCGGGATCGCGCAGCGCCAGCCTGGAGAGCCCATCCAGCCAGACCATCACGAGCGTCACCAGCTGGTCCGGGTCACCCTCAGCAACCTCCCCGCTTGCCTGGCCCTCGACGATGAGCCCTCTCAGCACGCCCTGGAAGGCTCTACCCTGCTCGTCTATCCGTTTGCGCAGATCCTCAGGCGTCGCCTCGTCGTTCAGCACGTGGTAGAGGAGCTGGAAGAACTCCGGGTCTTCGCGCCTCCCGCCGAGCAGCATCGCAAAAAGGAAGTCGAGGCGCTCCCCCGGCGTACCCGGCATCTTCGGGATGCGCCTCATCGTCTCAAAGGCGGGACCCATGACCTGCTCCGCCAACGCGCGGAAGATCTCCTCCTTGCTCTCGAAGTAGCGGTAGGCCAGCCCCTGGCTGACCGAGGCCTCGGTGGCCACCTCGGCCATCGTCGTCGCCATGCCCTTGCGGGCGAACGCCCTCCTGGCACCCTCCAGGATCTTCGCCCGCCGCGCTTCGCGAATACGCCTGTTCGCCTCTTCCGTCCTGGGCACCCTTTATCTCCGAACATTGAATGACTTATTTATTCATCGCTTAGGATACCCGTTAGGCACGTGGTTGTCAAGCCCTTCTTTGGGCGGAGGAACGCCGGGCGCTGGGGCGAAGTCGTGCGAAGGGGAATCGACCGCTTCGTAAACGACTTCCGGGGTGCCGTGCCTTCTTGATTCTCGCACGGGCTGGGTCGGCTCCCGTTCACCAACTCTGCCGAAGAGCCGGTTGTGTTTCGGCGCTTGGTCCGAAACGATCGGGACCGCCTTACTGGTCTGTCCGCCGATCGTGCAACTGCTCCGGTAGGTGAACGGGCAATACGCAAACGGCAGCATGACCTTGCCAAGAACGCCGCCTCGCTACTTGGCCTCTAAGACCGCTTCCATGAGAACCCTGCGGGCCACTCCCACCAGGTCGCGGACGAGAGCGCCCGCAATCCCCCGCCTCCTCTCGGTGGGCTCGACGTAGACGTTGAGCACGTAGCCCTCCCTGCCCGAGAGGTTGCCTGGATAGGGCAGCCTCTCGAAGACCTCCAGGCTCGCGACCCCGACCAGACGGTTAGCCTCCTCGGCGACGCTCGTGAAGTGGGAGCCGGAGCCGAGCCTCCTCTCCACGAAGGCCTCGGTGGCCCCCACCAGGGTTCGCGGGTCCTCCCCGCCCATCTCGCCCAACTCCTCAA
>Ga0126315_10000966_pt1 | contig 10634 bp, 6 predicted proteins | sample Plot106_FD_92534 | JGI IMG/M metagenome (GOLD analysis project Ga0126315, IMG submission 92534) | Serpentine soil microbial communities from UC McLaughlin Reserve, CA, USA - Plot106 | ecosystem: Environmental > Terrestrial > Soil > Grasslands | place: USA: UC McLaughlin Reserve, Lake County...
CCCGCGAACGCCATCAGCGGCACGCCGTAGCCGCACGAGTCGGAGATCCGCTCGACGTCGACGACGATCACCGCGCGGCGCGCCTCGGGCGCGGCCGGCTCGTCGAACCGGGCGCGCTCGAGCAGCGCGGCGAACTCCGGGTCGCCGGGCTGCACGACGGTCCCGCGGCCGTGCATCCGGAGGATCCGCGGCGGCCCCTCGAACGCGCAGAGCATGAGCACGATGCGGCCGTTCTCGCGCAGGTGCGCGATCGTCTCGGCGCCGCTGCCGACGACGTCGAGGTACGCGACCGTGCGGTCGTCGAGCACTCGCAGCGTCCCGATCGGGCCCTTCGGCGAGAGGTTCACGTGGCCGTCGTCGCCGCGGGGGGCGGTGGCGACGAAGAACAGCGGCTGGCGCGCGATCCAGGCGCGCAGGCGATCGTCGATGCACTCGTAGACGCGGCCCATTGCCGGCCGACGCTAGCAACCGGACGGGACGATAGCGCCCGGGCCGCGGCCGGAGGCCGCGGCCGGCCGTGTCTCGCCGTCCTCTGCGCGAAATTCCGGCCGGGTTACGCTCTGCGAGTGACGATCGGCGCCGTCGCGCCTGCGGCCCCCTACCTCGAGCGCGAGCCGGAGCTCGCGCGCATCGAGCAGTGCCTGGCAGCGGCGGCCGATGGCAACGGCACGGTGCTCCTGATCGAAGGACCCGCGGGGATCGGCAAGACGTCGCTGCTCGCCGCGACGCGCGCAACGGGCGCCGCGCGTGGAATGCGGGTCCTGCGTGCACGCGGGGCGGAGCTCGAGCGCGAGTTCGCGTTCGGGGTGGTCCGGCAGCTGTTCGAGCCGACGCTGGCGCGCTTGACGGCGGAGGAGCGCGGCGGTCTGCTCGCGGGCCCGGCGGGGATCGCCGGCCGGATGCTCGGGTTGCCCGGCGCCGGGCCCGCGGACGACACCCGAGGCGGGGCGCCGGACCGTTCGTTCGCCGTGCTGCACGGGCTCTACTGGCTGTGCGCCGGGCTGGCCGCGGAACGTCCGGTCTGCCTGATCGTCGACGACGCCCATTGGGCCGACACGCCGTCGTTGCGCTACCTCGCGTTCCTGCTGCCCCGTCTCGAGGAGCTGCGAGTGGCGCTCGTGGTCGCCGCACGCCCGGGTGAGGCCGCTACGGCCGCCGAGTTGCTGGCAGCGCTCGCGGCCGACGCGTCGGCGAAGCTCATGACGCCGACGCCACTCACGGCGGCCGGTGTCGGCCGGCTGCTCAGCGAGCGCCTGGGGCGTCCGCCGGACCTCGGCTTCGTCGACGCATGCCATCACGCGACCGGCGGCAATCCGTTCCTGGTGCACCAGCTCGGCCTGGCCCTGCGCGAGGACGCGGTGGCGCCGTCCGCGCACGCCGCGGCGCGGGTCGAGGATCTCGGCGCGCGCTGGGCGTCGCGCTGGATCCTGCTGCGTCTCGGCCGGCTCCCGCAGCCGGCGACGCGGCTCGCGCGCGCGCTCGCGATCCTGGAGCGAGGGGAGCTCGCGATCGCCGCCGCCCTGGCCCGGATCGAGCATGGCGAGGCGGTCGCTGCGGCCGACGCGCTCGTCGCCGCCGACATCATCGCGCCGGGCCGGCCGCTCGCCTTCGTGCACCCGATCGTACGGGCCGGGATCTACGGCGACATCGGCAGCGCCGAGCGCGCGCGTGGCCATCGTGAGGCGGCGCGGCTGCTCGCCGAGGCTCACGCGCCCGAGGAGCTCGCGGTGGAGCACCTCCTTGCAAGCGAACCGGCGGGAGACGGCTGGGTTGTCGAGCAGTTGACGCGCGCGGCGCGGGCCGCGGGCCGCTCCGGCGCACCGGAGCTCGCCGCCAGCCACCTCCGCCGAGCCCTCGCCGAGCCGCCGTCACCGGCGCTCCGCGCAAGCCTGCTGCTGGAGCTCGGCATCGCGGAGGACAACGCGGGCGAGGCCGGCGCCCACCGTCATATGGATGAGGCCATGGCGGCGACGCAGGACGCGGAAGCGCGGGTCGCCACCGCGGTGGTCCTCGGCCACTCGCTCGCCCGCCACAACCGATTCGCCGACGCGCTCGACGTGCTCGACCGCGCGGTCGCCTCGCCCGAGGCCCGCGATGCGCCGTCGGCTGCCTCGGCTGAAGCGCTCGCGGCGAGCATCGCGACGTTCACGGCCGCCACGGCCCGGCGGCACGCGGGGCGGATCCGCGCGGCGCGCGAGCTCGTCGAGACCGCGGCGTCGCCGACGCATGAGCAGCTCGCGCTGGCCGCCCAGCTGGCCGTACGCGCCAACGAGCCGGCGGACGTGGCGGCGGGGCTGGCGCTGCGGGCGCTCGAGGCGACGCGCGGCGCCGCGCCCGGACCCACCGGCCCGCCGTGGTTCCACCAGTGCGCGGTCACGCTCCTGTGGTCGGAGCGCAACAAGCAGCTCGCTGCGCTGCTGGAGGAGACCGTCGACAGGGCCCGCGCGTCAGGTGACGCGGGCCTCTTCTCGGGCGCGCTCGCCTATCGCAGCTGGCTGGCGATGCGGCGGGGCGATCCGCGTGCCGCCGAGGCCGACGCCCGGACCGCGCTGGAGGCCGAGCACCTGCCCGCGCCGGCGATGTATCGGCTGCGCAGCGCCTCCGTGCTCGTCGAGGCGTTGGTCGAGCAGGACGAGCTCGAGCAGGCCGAGCGGCTCCTCGGCGCGATCGAGACCGAGGCCGCGGACGATTCGACGCTCGCGGCGAACCTGCGCGTCAGCCGAGGCCGCCTGCGGCTCGCTCGGCGGCAGGCCCGGGACGCGCTCGCCGACTTCGTCGGCGCCGGCGATATCGCGCGCCGGACCGAGCTCCTCTGCCCGGGCTGCCTGCCCTGGCGGTCCGCGGCGGCGCTCGCGCAGCTGGCGCTCGGCCGCGACGACGAGGCGCGCGCGCTGGCCGACGAGGAGCTGCGCCTCGCACGCGCCTTCGGCGCGCCGCGCGCGCTCGGGGTCGCGCTCCACGCCGCCGGCCTCGCGGCGGGTGGTGCCGCCGGCGAGCGCCTGCTGCACGAGGCCGTGGCGACGCTCGAGCGCGCCGATGCGCGACTCGAGCTGGCACGAGCGACGGCCGAGCTCGGAGCGCTGCTGCGTCGTGCAAAGCGCCGCGCCGAGGCGCGCACGCTGCTCAGCCGGGCGCTCGACGCCGCGCACCGCGCCGGGGCGCGGGCGCTCGCGAGCCGCACCGAGACGGAGCTGCGGGCCACCGGAGCGAAGCCGCGGCGAACCGTACTGAGCGGTATCGAGGCGCTCACCGCGAGCGAGCGACGGGTCGCCGAGCTGGCGGCTGAAGGCCTCACCAATCGTGAGATCGCGCAGGCCCTCTTCGTCACGGCGAGAACCGTCGAGGGACACCTCACGCACGTCTTCCGCAAGCTTGCGCTGCGCTCCCGCGAGCAGCTCGCGCCTCTGCTGGCGGGAGAGCACGGCGGCGGGTAGGCTCCCCCGCCGACCGCCCGATGCGCATCATCGACCTGACTCATCCGTTCGCCGACGACATGCCCGTCTACCCGGGCCTCCCGCGGCCGTCGTTCCGCCCGATTGCGCGCGTCGAGAGCGACGGCTACGCGATGTCGGAGTACCACCTGCTCAACCACATCGGGACGCACGTGGACGCGCCGTCGCATCTCGTGGCGGGCGGCGACACGCTCGACGAGATCCCCCCGGCGCGGCTGATCACCGACGCCGTGACGATCGACGTCTCGGCGCGGCCTCCCGGGGCGCTTCCGCTTGCGGAGCTGGAGCCGCAGCTCGACGCGATTCGTGCCGGTGACCTCGTCCTGCTGCACTCCGACAACGGGCGCCGGTACGGGACCGACGAGTACTGGACCGGCTGGTCGTATCCCGACGCCGACGCCACGCGAGCGCTGATCGAGCGCGGGATCTCCGGCGTCGGCTTCGACGGGCCGTCCGCCGACCCGGTCGATACCCCGGACTACGCGCTGCACCGGCTCTGGCTGGAGGGAGGCAAGCTGATCCTCGAGAACCTCGCGAACCTCGATCAGCTGCCCCCGCGCGCGCAGGTCGTCATCGCCCCGCTGAAGGTTCGCGCCGCCAACGGTGCACCGGTGCGCGCCTTCGCGCTGCTGCCCGACGAGCCCGGGCCGCCCTGAGGCCGGACGCCGGTGGGCCGGACGTCGACCCTCCGTCGCGTCGGCGAGCTGCGTCACGGCGTCCTCGCGCTCGGGGACGCGATCGCGCAGTCGATCGCGGTGCTCGCGCTCACGCTCGGCGTCGCGTTCGGGAGCTCGGGCGCAGCCGCCGCGGCCGGCACCAGCGTGCCGCTCGCCTATGTGATCGCGGGCGCCGGCAGCCTGTGCCTGGCGTCCGTGATCATCCGCTTCAGCCGCCGGATGGCCAGCGCCGGAGCGCTGTACTCGTACGTCGCGCGCGGACTGAATCCGCCTGCCGGATTCCTCGGCGGCTGGCTGTACGCCGGCGCCTTCGCCGTCGGCGTGTCGTTCGTGATCGTGATCAGCAGCTTCTTCCTCTCGATCGCCATGACGAAGCACACCGCCGTCGACGTCAGCTGGTACACGTGGTTCTTCCCGCTGCTCGCGCTGGCGGTCGTGCTGGCGCTGCTCGACGTTCGGATCTCGACGCGCGTGCAACTCGGGCTCGCGCTGGCCGGAGTGCTGGCGGTCCTGGTGATGGCGGTCGCGATCGTGTTCGACGGCGGCGACTCGGGGCTCACGCTCGAGCCGCTCGATCCCACGGCGCTCCCGTCCGGCTCGCACCTCTTCCAGGCCGTCGTGCTCGGCTTCACCGGCTTCATCGGGTTCGAGGCGGCGGCCGCGCTCGGAGAGGAAGTGAAGGCGCCGCTGCGAGCGATACCGCGCGCGATCCTCACGGCCGTGCTCGTCGCGCTGGGCTTCTATGTGTTCGTGACCTGGGCGATGGCGGTCGGCTTCGGCGCCGGCAACGGCGCCGCATGGGCAAGCGACCCCGCCGCGCTCGACTCGCTGGCGACGCGCTACGTCGGCGACTGGCTCGCGGTCGTGATCGACTTCGCGGTAGCCGCGAGTGGCTTCGTCGGCGCACTCGGCGCGCTGAACCTGACCTCCCGGACGGCGTTCGCGATGGCGCGCGACCGCGCGCTGCCGGGCATCCTGGCGTGGACGCACCCGCGCTGGCACACGCCGTGGTCGAGCATCCTCGCCATCGGGCTCCTCACCTTGGTCCTGGTGATCGTGGTGGCGAAGCACTACGGGCCGATCACGTACTTCGTGCTCGTGGCGACGACGGCGACGCTGGCGGTGCTGGCCACGTACATCCTCGTCGCGGTCGCGGGCGCCGTCTTCTTCGCGCGGAGCAGCGCCGGCGACCGCACGCCGTTCGACCTGGCGCTCGACGTGGCGGCCCCTGCGCTGGCGATCGCGATCTGCGGCTACACGATGTACAAGTCCGTCGTGCCGCGACCGCCCGATCCGGTCGACTGGGCCCCGTACCTGGCCGGCGGCTGGCTGCTGCTCGGGCTGCTCTCCGCGTTGCTCCTGCGCCGTCGCGATCCCGCCCGGCTGGAGGCCTTCGGCGGCAGCATCGTTGCCGCGGAGCCGGCCCCGAGCGGGCGCGCTGACTCGCGACGGCCGTAGCCCACGCTCAGCTCAAGCCGCGGCGGCGAGCGAGCGGTCGCGCCACGCGACCGTGAACGCCTCGACCACCGCGGGATCGAACTGCGTGCCGGCGCAGCGCTGGAGCTCCTTCAGCGCCGCCTCGTGCGTGCGCGGGAGCGAGAACGGGCGCGCGCTGGTCATCGCGTCGAACGCGTCGGCGACCGCGACGATCCGCGCGCCGAGCGGGATGGCCGCGCCCGCGAGGGCGTCGGGATAGCCGGTGCCGTCCCAGCGCTCGTGGCTGTGCCGGACGAGCGCGGCGACGTGGGTCAGCGCGGGCGCGGCGGCGATGATGCGCTCGCCGATGATCGTGTGGCGGCGGATGAACGCCCACTCCTCCTCGTCGAGCGGCCCGGGCTTCATCAGGATCGCATCGGGCACGGCGACTTTGCCGACGTCGTGCAGCTCGGCCGCGTGGCGGACCTGCTCGACCTCGTCGTGCGCGAGGTCGAGGTGCAGGGCGGTCGCCTCGGCGAGGTCGGCGACGCCGCCGAGGTGATTGCGCAGGGCCGGGTTGCGCTCCGCCAGCGCGCGCAGCAGCACGTCCTTGCTCTGGCGGCTCGCCGAGGCGCGGCCGGCGTTCTTCTGGGCGTACATGCGCTGGTCGGCGATCCGCAGCGCCTCGGCCGCGTCGGCGGCCTCGAGCGGCAGCTGGATGGCGCCATAGGAGCAGCCGATCTCGAAGCCCTCGCCGCGCTCGGAGAGCGCCGTCGCGGCGCCGACGATGAGCGGCTGGGGCACGTGGTCGCCCGGCTTGAAGAGCGCGCAGAACTCGTCCCCGCCCATCCGGTACGCGCCGCCGCGCCCGCGCAGGAACGCCGCGAGGCTCCCGCCGAGCCGCACCAGCAGCGCGTCGCCCGCGGGGTGGCCGAAGGTGTCGTTGTAGTGCTTGAAGCCGTCGAGGTCGAAGAGGACGAGCACGAGCGGCTCGGAGACGGTCGCGCGCGGCAGCTCGTGCTCGAGCTGGCGCGCCAGCGCGCGCCGGTTCCCGAGGCCCGTGAGCGCATCGGTCTGAGCCTCCTGGCGCGAGGCGCGCAGCATCGCGACGTTGTCGCGGAACGTGAGCATCGTGCGCACCATCACGGCGAGCAGGGCGGCGGCGGCCAGCGCGACCGCGACGGCGTTGAGCTGCGCGAGGCACCCATAGACCAGCAGGCCGAGGCCGGCGGCGCCGAACGTCAGCGGCAGCACGATCCGGCGCAGGCGCTCGTCCGCGCGCGCGGCGAGCACCGGCCGCGCGGGCTGCCAGGCGGCCGCGCCGATCAGCAGCAGCCCGAGCCACCAGCCGATGTCGAACCACGAGCCCGGCGTGTAGCTGCCGTTGGCGTTGCCGACGAGATACAGCGAGTCGGCGAGCCAGAACGCGGAGACGCCGGCGAGCAGCAGCACCCAGGTGCGGTCGAGCTGCCAGCCGGTTCCGGCCAGCGCGCCCACGATCACTCCCAGCAGGATCAGGTCGGTGACTGGGTAGGCGAGCCCGACCGCGACCTCCAGCGCCTGCCCCGAGGCGCTGTCGAGCACGGTCTCGAAGACGATCGCGGCGCTCGCGGCCGAGACGGAGAGCGCAGCGGTGATGCCGTCGGCCCAGAGCGTGCCGGGCACGTGGCGCGCGCGGCTGCGCAGGAGCGCCAGGATGCCGACCAGCATGAACGGCGGGAAGAGCAGGTAGCCGATGTCGGCCGGCGACGGGATCGGGATCTCCTCCGCCGTCCACAAGACCGCCGTGTAGTAGATCTCGCCGAACGTCCACGCCGCCACGCCGCCGCCGATCAGCAGCCAGGCGCGGCGCTCGCGCCGCCGCTGCGACGCGATCCCGGCCCAGAAGCAGAGCGCGGTGGCGATCAGGAGGACGCCGTCGTGGGCGAAGCGGCTGAAGAGGGGGCCCGCCTCGAAGCCCGGTGCGAAGAGGACGCGCGCCTGCCAGAGCGTCAGCCAGAGGGCGACGCCGAGCCCGACTCCGCGCCCAAGGGCGCGCGCACGCCCGCCTGTTTTCACATTGGGGTCATCGACCCATCAAGCGGCGAGCTTTAGTGCCGACTCGCACATGCTCAGCGCAGGAACGGCGGGATGTCGATCTCGTCGTCGCGGATCTCCAGCGACGAGCGCTGGCGCTCGTCGATCCGCGGCCCGCGATCGACCGGGCCGCGCTGGCGCTCGCCGCGCCCGTAGCCCGTTTCCGCCCGCTTGTCGAAGCCCGTCGCGATCAGCGTCACGCGGATCTCGTCTCCCATCCCTTCGTCGATCACCGCGCCGAAGATGATGTTGGCGTTGGAGTCCGCGGCCGAATGGATGATCTCGGCCGCCTCGTTGACCTCGAAGAGGCCGAGGTCCTTGCCGCCGGTGATGTTGAGCAGGATCCCGGTCGCGCCCTCGACGGACTCCTCCAGCAGCGGCGAGGAGATCGCCGCCTTCGCGGCCTCCGCGGCGCGCGACTCGCCCGCGGAGGTCCCGATGCCCATCAGCGCCGAGCCGGCGTCGTGCATGATCGTGCGCACGTCGGCGAAGTCGAGGTTGATCAGCCCCGGGATCGTGATCAGGTCGGTGATCCCCTGCACGCCCTGGCGCAGGACGTTGTCGGCCTCGCGGAACGCGTCCAGGATGCTCGTGCGCCGCTCGACGATCGAGAGCAGGCGCTCGTTCGGGATCACGATCAGCGTGTCGACCATCTCGCGCAGGCGCTCGATGCCCTCCTGCGACTGGCGCGCGCGCTGCGCGCCCTCGAAGCCGAACGGGCGCGTGACGACGCCGACGGTGAGCGCGCCGATCTCGTTCTTGGCGATCTCGGCGATCACGGGTGCGGCGCCGGTGCCGGTCCCGCCGCCCTCGCCGGCGGTGACGAAGACCATGTCGGCGCCCTTCAGCGCCTCCTTGATGTCGTCGCGCGACTCCGCCGCGGCGCCCTGGCCGACCTGCGCGTTGGCGCCCGCGCCGAGGCCCTTGGTGAGGTTGTGGCCGATGTTCAGCTTGATGTCGGCGTCGGTCATCTGGAGCGCCTGGGCGTCCGTGTTGCAGGCGATGAACTCGACGCCGGACAGCCCCGCGTCGATCATGCGATTGACGGCGTTGGTGCCCCCGCCGCCGACGCCGACGACCTTGATCACTGCGAGATAGCTGCCTGCTTCCATAGGAATCTGTCCGGACCTCGAGTTAGAGTCGAGCGTTTTCATGCGCTCGCCATGGGCGCGGATTCCAGCACGTTACGGGGATTTCCTTCCCGATGTCAAAGCGATGGAACCACGGCAAGACCGCTTGCAGATCGAGAAAGTCTCGACCCTAGGTTGAGAATAGGCGCATTCTCAGCCTACGGTTGAGGGTTTGATGGTACGACGGTCGGGACGGGGGTCGAGTCCGGCTCGAGCGGTCCGACGCCGCCCGCGGCGACGAGCTTGGGGACGCGCAGGTCGAGGTACGTGGCGCCCGCCGAGGAGGACTCGGCGAGCACGCGCGCGGCCGCCTGCCACTTGCTGCGGGCGTCGCCGTCGGTGCCGAAGATCAGCTCTGGGCCATCGCGCAGATCGAGCCGCATGCCGCCCTTACCGTAGAACACACGTTCGGCGCGTGCGCGGAGCTCGGGCGGCGCGGCGGTGGCGACGCGCAGCGCCGCGAGCGCGCGCCGGTCGCTGACGCGGCGCCCCCCGAGCGGCGCCTTCGCCGCGACGGTCGGCAGCTCGGCCGCGCGCACGCCGTCGAGCAGCAGCCCGCCGCCCGTCGCCGGGATGCTGCTGCCGCCGATCTTGACGGTCCCGACGGGCTCGTGCTCGATCACCTCGATGCGCAGCTCGTGCGGGAAGTCGCCGCGCACGCGCAGCCCGGCGACGGAGACGAACGGCTCGACCGCCTGCTCGAGCGCGCGTTCGTCGACGTGGAGCGTGCTCATCCCGGTCGCGGCCTGCTCGAGCGCGGCGCGCACCTGCGCCTGTTCGGAGGAGCCGCTGCCGGTGATCGTTACGCGTTCGACGGCGGCGAACGAGGAGTCGCGGAACCAGAGCCAGCCGAGCACGAGGCCCGCCAGCGCGAGCAGGACCCCGGCGAGAGCACGCCAGGGCAGCCTGTTCAAGCGGGCCATGTTCTCCGGATTCGCCGCGCTCGCGTGGGTTCCTACCCGCCCGCGATCGGAGCCCGTCGCGCGTTGACGGCGCATGTCGCCGTCAACCCGCGACCGGTCGCATCGTCAGGCGGGATCGGCCACGAGCGCGCGGCCGAGCGCGTCGACGTCGCCGGCACCGAGCGTGAGCACGAGGTCGCCGTCGCGCGCGCGGTCTGCGAGCAGCGGCTGCGCCTGGGCGAAGGACGGGACCCACGCGACGGTCCGGCCGCCGGCGGCGTCGGCGGCGGCGCGTGCGACGAGGAGCCCGGAGACGCCGGGGAAGTCCTCGGTGCGCTCGCGCGCGGGATACACGTCCAGCACGACGACCTCGTCGGCGGCGGCGAGGGCCGTGCCAAATTCGGCCGCCTGTCTCGCGGTGCGGGAGTACAGGTGCGGCTGGAAGACCGCGATGACGCGGCGCGGCCGCAGCGTGCGGGCCGCCTCGATCGTGGCGGCGACCTCGGTCGGGTGGTGGGCGTAGTCGTCGACGACCTCTGCACCTTGGCTCGTGGTGCCGAGTCGCTCGAAACGGCGGCCCGCTCCTTCGAAGTCGCGCAGCGCGGCCGCCGCCGCGGCGGGCGCGGCCCCCGCGAGCCGCGCGGCGGTGAGCGCCGCCGCCGCGTTGCGGGCGTTGTGCGTGCCCGGCACGCTCAGCTCGACCGCCGCTCCGTCGAGCGTGAAGCGCGAGCCGCCGGCGGTCAGCTCCGGCTCGGCGTCGAACGGCACGACCGGGATCCCGGCCGGCGCCAGGGCGAGCAGGCCGGGCCGGTCCCATACGACGGCGGCGCGGTCGGCGAGCGCGAGGAAGGCGCGGAACGTCTCGTCGACGTCGCGCTGGGAGGAGTACGTCGTGTGGTGGTCGAGCTCGGCGTTTGTGAGCACAGCGATCCCGGGGGCGAGGCGAAGCAGCGAGCGGTCGGACTCGTCGGCCTCGACGAC
>Ga0126315_10000970_pt1 | contig 10625 bp, 13 predicted proteins | sample Plot106_FD_92534 | JGI IMG/M metagenome (GOLD analysis project Ga0126315, IMG submission 92534) | Serpentine soil microbial communities from UC McLaughlin Reserve, CA, USA - Plot106 | ecosystem: Environmental > Terrestrial > Soil > Grasslands | place: USA: UC McLaughlin Reserve, Lake County...
AGAGACAAAGTCTATCTCAAAGTATTCCTGATTGATGGTTCAGTCAACAAGAACCATTGGGGCGTTAGACCCGACTCTATCATAAAGAACATCTACTCTGCTATTGGAAAGCCAGTAGTTCTGTATCAAAACACGGGCAAAGAACCAGATGCCAATCAAAGAACTGTAGGCGAATATGATCATCCATATCTGGGCGGTGCAGATTCAATTGAGCATGCTTATGCCTATCAAGACCTGTATAGGGTGGCAACTTACATCGATGTCTTTGAGTCTTCAACACAACCAGGACAATGGTGGGGAGTAGCTGAAGTAACTGACGATGGAGTCAAGCGAGCGCTAAGAGAAGACCCTGATTTACCAATGTACGTCTCGCCAACCATAAGACTTCTCACAGCAGGAAACGAACCAGAGAACGCGCACGCACAGTGGACATTCATGCATTCAGCTATTGTAGATAGGCCAGCCTTTGGAATTGATAAGGCTTACATCGGCGGACAATGCTCAGGTCAAAGAGATACCTGTCTTCTACAACTAAGAAAGGCAGCGATAGTTGCTAACAATAATGAGGTTGGTTGCGGATTCTGCACATACAAAGCCACTAAAGAGATTCAAGGAAGACTTAGACAGGCGAGTTCTGTTAGTTCATTTGACAAATTCGACGAGAAGTTAGAAAGTAGACAAAATTTGTCAGACAATAATAACGATCCTAATAGTAACAAAGATCAACCACAACCACAAAACCCACAAGAGCAAAACCCAGAACAATCACAACAATCACAAGCGCAGCCAAGACAGCAAGACCAAGCACAACAACAATCTCAAGAGACTGTAGAACAACAAAATAAGACTACAGTTACCAAGAGCAATGCCAATAACAATAAACAGGGTTCAACTGAACTCCTTGATACTATTCAGCGCCTTGCAGCTGAGAACAAGAATCTTCAGATGCAACTTGAAAGCTCAAAGGCTGACGTTGTAACACACAAGCAGATTAACACACAATATGAGACACGTCTTGCTAGCATAGAGAAGGAATTAGAAGAGAAAAGAGCTGCAGTTCGCACAGAACAGATCAGCAACTATGTCAATACTGCACCAGCTTACCGCATAATGGCACCAGAAGAGCGTGCAAAACAGATAGAGACTTTCATAAAGGGCTCGATGTCGTTAGATGAGATTCGCAATATAGTAGAACCTCTTAACGCATCAGTAAACAAACAGTTTCAATACCCGAATAGATATGCAAGTACAAAACCGTCTAGATTATCTTTGGGCGCTAACACTGGCAGATCAATCGAGGTAAGAACTGCATCTGAGAAATCAGATGACGAAGTCCCGTTCTATCTGCAAGTCTCTGATATGCTCGGCACCACAAGTGGAGGTAGCGCATAGAAATGGTCCTTACATTAACGACAGCAGCAGTACCAGGAGCATTTCACACTGACGCAGAAATCCAACAAGTACCAGTCTTAGCAGCTACAACGTTTGCAGCTGGCGACGTGGTCTTTCTGGACGCAGTAACAGATGACACATTCAAAGCAGCAACGACTGGTATGACACTGAAGAGGTTCGGTGTAGCAGTTGAAGCATCAACAACAACAGCAGCAGCCAAGAAGATTAGGATAGCAATAGCAGGTCATGTCGTAGTAAGAGCACAGGGCGCAATTGCACCAAGCAATCGTGTCAAGGTAGGCACAACGACAGGTCGTGTAGCTGAAGCAGTAGAAGCAACAGACGCAGCAACAACCATAGTCGGAACATACGTCGGAAAAGCTGACGGCAATGAACGAGACGGAGTAACAATACCTGCAGCAGCTGACGGCGATCCGATATGGATCAGGCTAGGACTAGGAGGATAAACTAGAAATGTCAACTAACGAAATAATTTCAAACAACAACAACAACAACAGTAACAATAGACACTGGGCAGACGAGTATTTTTTTATCAAGAAACTTGAGACTCCAGCTGCTTGGTACAACCCAGCAACAAAGTGGGACAAAGGCGGACCTGACAGCGTAAGAGTCCAACCACAGACAATTTACCTTGGCGGTGAAGAACAACCAACATGGGAAGAACCAGTATACGACGTCGCTAAACTCAACCGTGCAAAAGAAGCGTACAGGAAAGGTAGCATAAACCAAGACCAGGCACAATACTCACCATGGATTTCAACAGAATGGGAAGAGGTAGCAAAAGATTGGTTTAACATTCAGAAATACGGAAAGCCATATGCTAACTCTCCATTCAGATCTGCGTCAGGTGTCATACAATCAACCGACGGACCAGCAGCGATCAACGTAATCCAAGTATTGGCAGAAGTATTGGGCATAGACAACCGAAACCTGATACTTGACCAAGCTGTAACAACTGCTGCAACTCCAAACATTGTACTTTCAGTAGACCAATGGTCTGGATTCGGTGCATCAGTTGATGTAGGCGAAGGTGTCGAACCACTAACCAAGAAAGGAGCATTCACCAGGACTGAGTATGCGCTCAAGAAGGATGCCATCCATATTGGCGTAACTGACGAGGGGCAAATGCGTTTTGACAGGGATATGTATGCTCAAAACATACGACAAGGAGGCCAAGCACTTCGTATAGCCAAGAACCAAAAGATTGCGACTGAACTAGAAACCGCTACAAATGCGACAGGAACATTCGGCGACTGGTTAGCATTCTCAGCTGGTGGAAACCGCACAAGAGATGCAGCTCGTGATATATTCAAAGGAGCAGCAGAAATAGAGGCAAACGGTGGTATTCCAAACACAGTAGCATCACACAGCAGAGTCTTTAACGACTTCATAGCTAACACACAGCTAGGACCTGGTGGATTTGGTTCATCAGTAGAGCAGAAATTCGGAACCAACATAGTCACAAACCTTCCACAGTTAAGTGGCTTCACATGGTACATTGACAACTTCAAGACTGCAACCTTGGCAACAGTATATGACAAGAGCGCAGTTTTGTTGATGCAAGGCCCAACCAAAGTCGAGCAATACCGAGACAGCAAGAAAGGCTTGAACGGTTACATCGCTCGTGACTGGAACGCTGTGAAGATAATCGACGGAACCAGAATCAGAAACATACCTGGCGTATCAGCTTAAGGATAACGCCTTCCCTTTTTTTCTTTTTATTTTACTTTTAGTTTTAGTTTTCCTCCAAAAAGCTTATAGTTGACGGTATTGTGTCTCCAGCTGGATAGGGGACTTAGAAGTGAAATCTGTCTTAACGAATTGGATAGCTACTACTATGCTGAGAATAGGAAGAAGAAGAAAAAATAAACACAACAATGACAATAACAATAACAATAATAACGATAGCAATAATGGAGGCCTTATATTCAAACCCGTCTCACTAGCAGCTATAGCCTTGTCTATCATACCAATATTGTTGATTGTTGCTGCTCCTCTCCCAGCGATAGGACAACAACAACAAGAAGAAGAAGACGACGACGACCAAGAAGAAGAACAACAAGACCCAGAACCAGAGGCTGAACCAGAACCAGAATCATCATCACCAACAACAAACGCTTTAGTATCAACAACAGATAACCCAAACACAATAACAACTGCGACACCTGAAACAGGAATAGTAACCACACCATTAGCCAACCAACAACAATTGCAGGAATCACTAACAGGTACACCAATGGGACCAGAAGTTACAAATCCAGGACTTAACCCAAGAGCAACATTACCGCTATCAATACCAATGCAAGATTATAGAGACTTTAAAGCCGCGTTAGCTCAGAATGGTTACAACTTCAATGATAACGATGTGTTGTATACTCAAGCATACGGCGACGGCAGAACAATAATGTTGATAATGGGTACAGAAGCAAATACAGCTCAACCGCCTGCAATGCTTTTAGACCAACTTGCTGTGAATTGGGGATTCCAAATGCTGACTTATGCATACAACGCAGACGGCCAACTTGTGACAGTATTCCTTGAGGCGTTCTAATAACCATAGACATATATAGTGACTATGGTATACTATAGGCATGGGGAAAAATAGAGAAGGAAATCATAAAGTAGAAATACTACGGAGCTTAGCTAGCTCACACAGAGAGAGGAACAGCTTTGATAAATAGAAATAACATAGTAGACAAGAAGAACAGTCTGACTTTAGCACTTGCTTTATTTGCAATAGGCGGACTTTTATTCACAGGAATAAGCTCTATGCAACAACTGCCATCATTTGCACAAGCACAAGCACAAACAACAACATCAGCACTAGATCAAACAGCACAACAGATAGTAGAAACACAACAAACTACAACACAGTTTCTAACAAATGATCTAAAAGCACAGGGTCCGTTGCAATTTAATATAAGATGGTCACCTGTCACGACACTTGAACCTGACAGCATGAATGCAGTCTTTGCAGATTGTAACCCTGGCGAATTTGCAGTAAGTTCGATGTACATGTTTGAAAACGAAAATGTAGAAGCAGTTCAGTCATTCCCGATAGCAATACCAGATGACCTAATGACTTGGTTAACAGTTCTAAACAATGACGGTCCAGAGGCGCAACAAGTAGCAACTGGTGTAGTATGTGTAGATGGAGATGGAAATAATGCAGGTAAGGTCAATCTTGATGCCAGTACTAAACTAACAATTCAAAACACAGTCAACCGATTGGTACAAGAAGGCGATATTCTAGGAGGAGGAGATACTACAACAAACATTAGCTATATCACAAAGATATACCAAAGCATAGTACAAAAGGCAATACAAATCGTTAACGTCTCAGGTAACAATAACACAGTGAACCAAATAATCAATCAATCAGCTAGCCAGATTGTAGAGAGTGGAGGAGCAAACGTTAACCAGACAATTGACCAAAATGCTGCGCAGATAATTGGAACCAATGCTACAGCAATAACAACTCCAACAACAACAACAGGACCAGAAGAGGATGAGACAACATCACCACCACCAACTACTAACACAACAGCAAGAACAACAATTGTAGAAGAAGACGCAACAACACCTGAAACTGAGACAGAAGAAGAAGAAGAAGAAGAACCTGAAGTATTTGGACCAACAAACCCACCGCCAACAGAAGAAACAACAGAAGAAGACACTGAACCAGAACCTGAAGAAGACGCTGATGCTGATGCCGATGCTGAACCTGAAGGAGAAGACCCATCAACAACCATGGAGGACGTAGAAATAACTGACGGCGAACTTACAGACGATAACGACAACACACCAGACGGTGCATAGAACAACAACAACAACCAACAATAATAAGTAAAAACAAAAAAAGAAGGTGAGTGAACGTTCATTCACTCACACTCTCCTATTATTATTATTTTTAGACCATCAGGTTTGTGATTGGTATGTTCTCGATTGTTCCGTCTTCGCGTTCTATTACTGCAGTTCTAAAGTCTCTGTAACTTGTACCACTATTCAGCACATTCTCGCAGTCATCACAGAACACTGCTACAACCTTACCTGAAGGCGCACCAGGTGGAGACTTAAATGCTGGGGTCTTACCGTCTGCTTTCTTTGGAATCTTGTATCCTGTCAGTTCGTGGTAATTCATCTTGGTTGATTGAGTCATTAGGTTTCCACAGAATGAACAGCGCGCTTCTTCTCTGATTGTCCTTTTTGTGAAGCCTTTACCTTTCTCGGCTCCTTTACCCTTGCCTTTTCTACCTCTACCTCTACCCCTTTTCTCAGATTCCTTTGGTTCTACAGTGGACTGCAGTGTAGGTTCTACGTTTCTACCTTGGTCAGCTTCTCTATAATCTAATGCTTGTTCTGGTTTAAGACCTGCATCCTTTGCTACTTTCTCAAAGGGTTCGTCTGTCTTAGCACGGCTTGCCTGTTTATTGTTGTTAGTGTTGAGATTATGATGTGTCATATCTGTAAGAGGTGTTTGTTTTACACGTCAGAAAAGGACTACTTCTTCTTGTTTAGTTCCCTTCTGCCAAATCTTGCGCACTCTTTTCTATAGATATGGTACATCCAAAGACAGCAAAAATGTACGCAGAAGCAGGGATGTCTGTCCCTCTAAAAACCGAAGATCAGGTTAAAGCAAATTTTGACCGACTAACAAAAGGTCAACCTAAAAAATATAGAATTAACCAGATGTTTATAGTTAAGCATATAGACGGAGAGTATATAGTATACGATCAGATAACTATCTCTCAAGATTTCTCTGGTAATGAAATGACATGCTACGAACGTATAGGCTACCATGAAGAACCGAAATTTAATAAGATTTTTGACAAAGATACAGGTGAGTTTAGGGCTATGTCCGTATCAGGTAGTGAAACAGTATATGATATCCCAGCAACAAAAGAAAATATTGTGAAGATTCTAGAAGGACCTGATGTTATTCCAACAAACACCAATTTCGTATTAGATTACACCAATGCAAGGTATGCAGGATTTACAAAGGAAGAGTTTATGAACAAGTCTTTTGACGACATGATGTTCAAATTCAATAACGGTTATTACAAGAGGGAAACCACTAAACCATCTGAGGATAAAGTTCAACAGTTGAAGAAGGACTTGATAATGACACAGAAGAAAGAAGAAGACAAAGGTGAGCAAGCAATCAAACAAGGAGCAGAACCAGATCAGAAAGAATTAGAAGAACAGATACAGAAGGAATCAAAAGAAGCAGAAGAAGAGGAACAACAACCGCCACAGTCTAAACCAACAAAACTGAAGGGCAAAAGACAAATCAGAAGAGTTTAAAACTTGACTGATGCAGCAACAACAACAACATCATCATCTTCATCATCAACAACAACAAGGCGACGTACTAGAGCTGAAGAGCGCTCTATCCCTTTTAATTGTTCAATGCCATACTCTGAGTTTGTAAAACTACAGGATGAGGCCTATAGATTGGGTATAAGTCGCTCTGAACTCTTACGTCGAGCTGTGCAATCCTATTACAATAATAACAATAATGATAATAACCAACCAACCAAACAAACTTAGTTAGTTAGTTAGCTAGCTAGCTTTTTTTCTTCTTTCTTTAGTTCCCTATTTCCAAACTAGTTATTTATTAATTGGTCACGTAAAAATAAATGGTTGTTTTTGATTCAATAAAACTTGTTGTAGTGTTACTTGTGATTGCAATGATCACAGATGTTGCAGGCAAACTCTTCCTTAGTTGGGATGAACAAAGGCTTCTTGCAGAAATCAGAGAGACAAGACAGCACATTGCACAAGACTTAGCCAATGACGAAGTACTGTACGAGAAAGCAGATAGCATAATCACAAATCAGCAGAATGTACAGATTGCATTAGAAGCTATACAACTACAATTAGGGCAACAAGCCCAAGACTTGAAGATACATGAAAACCTGGCAGCTCAGGATAGGATGGATAAAGAAAAAGAGTTGGAAAGTGAACGAGAGGTGTTTAACGCAACTGCTACATTAACTGACATACTAGACGCCAATATTACGGCTAGTGACATTGAACCACCACAACCACAACCACCAACAAATGTAACAACAGTGCCTGAGGATGTGGCAATGGGAGAGCGGATTGTTATAGGACAAGGCAACACTACCAACAGCACTTTAGCAGAAAGAGGACTAACAGGACTAGGAGAGAGCACAGACGTTCCTGGTATTATGCTTGAGGGGAGCAGCAGAAACCAAACAACAGGAGGAAATGAGACTCGCCAATGAGCGGCTCTGAATCCCCTTCATTTGAGTGGTTCATCTCACTTGGAAACCTACTCTCAATCATAATCTCAGTTAGCGTAGTAATAGGCGCCATCTTTACCTTAGTAAGATATCTAAAACAAAATGTAACAAAGGGTATTGTTGAGCTCAAAACTGATGTATCAAAGGAGATCTGTGATATGAGAGAAGACATAAAGAAAGACATTGGTTATATTGGCGAAAAAATTCATGACCAACAGGCTATTGCAAAGGAAACTCTTGAACAAAACGCTCGACGATTAGATGAGGTAAAGAATTTGATAGCCATGGTAGAGCGAAGAATGGAGGATACAAAACAAGATACAAACAAACGTATCGATGTTCGTATGAGTGAAATAACTAGACTGTCTGAGAAGTTAGACCAATTAAAGGATGAGCATTATAGACTAACGGTAGCAATAGCCAAGAAGTTAGACGTACAGGAAGAGATGGCTGCAAAGAGAGAGGACAGGGCTAGACATAGAGAAGAGAAAGTCGATCGTATTATAGATACTGAGGACCATGAATAATGAAAAATATTAGTCACTAATCAATCAATCAATCAATAGTTCTCCTTTCATGGGTTCAGGCGCTAGCCTTTAGTAAACGGGATAATAAGAGACATGGCTAAAAGGACAGCACTATCAGACAATCAGCGTTCATTAATAGGCTTCGTAGTAACCGCTATCATAGCAGTAGTAGCGTATATGGCTACACTACCAGACGATCAAAGACCACCAGCATACGTATTTGGAATCATGGGTGGCGTTGTAATCGTAGCTCAGTTGGCTAAAGACCAGCTTGGTGTAAGAGACGCAACAACTGCAAGAGTGGCAAAAGATACGGTTCCAACACTAGAACAACACAGAAAGATACCAGAACAGGAATAATAATTTAATTTTTTATTATTATTATTATTCTTCTTCTTTTTCTTCTTTTTCTTTTTTTTCTGGAGGCGGCGATAGTTCTGGAGAATAATAACCTCTGATGTGATATGGGTTCTTTCTACATTCAGGACATGTTACAGGATTATAATTTTTACATACAAACGTGCAACCGCAGTTACGACAGGTTATTATCATCGTCACTGTTCCCTTCTCCTCTTTATCTCCCACGATTATCATATGTGTCTCTCTCTCTCACTCACTCTCTCATTCTCTCTCTCACTCTATTCCTTGTCTCGCCTCTATCCTTCGCAATCTTTCCTCGTGGTCTGCCATACCTTCAAGTATCTTCATAATTACATCTCTGACTTCTTGATTAAGCATAACCTGATTTGACTTGAATCTCAATAATGCTTCGCGGTCGACACCGCTAGTCTTATCACTGTCGGCCATGTTATATTATTCATCTGAATTTTTTCTATACACTTTTATCAATCGCCAAATGATTTCATCATATGTTTCGTTTTTAGCACCAATTTTAATTAACTCGCCTCTAGTTTCTGGATATACCTGTATTGTCGTTATTCCCTTTCTTCCCATATGCCATACTTACTATGGCGTGCTATATAAGCCTATAGTAGTAACAAATAGAAAAAAGAGAGTGAGTTTATTATTTATTGTTTCTTCCGTTCTGATGCTTGGTCTATCTCTGATGCTTTGCGGAATGGGAATATATCCAATGCTTCTACAGTAGGAGTTTCTAGGTTAGGTATCTGCTCAAAGCCATCGTTATTCAGTCGTTCTCTCAGTGATGTGTATATCTCACGTCTTGTTGCATTACCTTGGACTTCTCGTAAGAGGTTGCAGAAGTAATAAGTGAATGCGCCCCTTACCTGGCTACCTAACATCATTTCCCATGATACTTGGTCTTCTTGGCATCCTGACCACAGAACATTATTTTGCTTTACAGTATCTGGACCAAAGACTGACTTAGTACCAAATGCAAGTCTATCTGCAAACTCTGGAATCATTGAGTTGAGTCTATTGCGATGGTTTACTGGTGGGACTAAGTAACGTTGTTTGAAGTCTACCCTGTTAAATCTGGCTAGTAGACTCCTAGTCGCTGAACCTGAGAAACAGCTATCTAACACGACATCTGTCCTAACACCTTGAGGTACTTTCTTGCTGAAATATTCGTATAATTGGTCGTCTGTTATGTATTTACGGCCATTCCAACTGATATCATATGGACAGATTATCTCGTCGTATCTATCTTGCTCTTCATTGTTGAGATCTGCAACCTGTGAGCCATGTCCTGAATAGTAGAATATACAGACATCTCCTGATGACAAGTCTTTTGTAAGCCAATCCAAACCCTTCAACATGCCTTCAGTTGTTGCCTGTTCGTTAATCAACATCCTCTGCTTGGATGCAGGAAAACCAAACATCTTGAGTGTTGAGGCCATATCTTGAGCATCTGGTACACAGCCTTGGAGATTATTATTCGGATTTTGGTATTCATTTATCCCAACGAGTAACGCTTTTCGTCTAACGTTTCTTCTTCTTTTTGCTCCCCTTTCTTCACTAGCATGGTAAATTTTGACGTCGTTATTTGATGACGACATATCTTGTAATACTAGAGAGCGGTAGTTATCTGATAGGTTTAGGAAGTATAAGAGTCTCAGTATTAGTTATGGTAATCGCCATCCGTGCAGATGTTAGAAAGAAAGCGGGTAATAGAGACCCCAGCATCTTACCTGATGCTGATATTGACGAGGCTATACAGGGAAGTGATGTTATAGTTCAAGCAGCCCTAAATAAGTTTGACTGGACAGTAGACGACCCAGGTTATTATGCAGTCAAAGAAATCTCTGAGCTCTTTGCAGCTGCTGACATCCTATCCAGGTTTCAAGACCAACAGGACAAGAGTAAGGAGGAATTTGAACGCGCTCAGTATCTATTGAAACTATTGCAAGATAACTTCTCTGCGTCAACTGGTGCTGAGGAACCAAGTAATATAATCACCATTGTGAGTCCAGAGTTTAAGACAAATCCTCTAAAC
>Ga0126315_10000971_pt1 | contig 10624 bp, 10 predicted proteins | sample Plot106_FD_92534 | JGI IMG/M metagenome (GOLD analysis project Ga0126315, IMG submission 92534) | Serpentine soil microbial communities from UC McLaughlin Reserve, CA, USA - Plot106 | ecosystem: Environmental > Terrestrial > Soil > Grasslands | place: USA: UC McLaughlin Reserve, Lake County...
AAGGGCTACCAGGTCAGCCAATACGACATCCCGCTTGCGACGGCCGGCCGCCTCGGCGACGTGCGCATCCACCGCGTGCACATGGAGGAGGACGCCGCGAAGCTGATCCATGAGGGCAGCTCCGGCCGGATCCACGGGGCGGAGACGAGCGTCGTGGACTTCAACCGCGGCGGCACGCCTCTCGTTGAGATCGTGACCGAGCCCGACCTCCGCTCGCCGGCGGAGGCCGCCGAGTTCGGCCGCCTGCTCCAGGCGACGCTCCGCCGCATGGGCGTCTCGGACGTGAACATGGAGGAGGGCTCGCTGCGGGTGGACGCGAACGTGTCGATCCGCCCGGCGGGCACGGCCACACTCGGCACCAAGACCGAGCTGAAGAACATGAACTCGTTCCGGTTCCTGGAGCGCGGGATCGCCGCGGAGATCGCACGCCAGGAGCAGGTCCTGCGCGACGGCGGCGAGATCGAGCAGGAGACGCTCCACTACGACCCGCAGTCGGGCAGCCTCACGACGCTTCGGTCGAAGGAGGAGGCGCACGACTACCGCTACTTCCCCGAGCCGGACCTGGTCCCGGTCGCGCCCACCGAGGCGATGCTGAACCGCGCCCGCGAGGCGCTCCCGGAGCTACCCGCCGCGCGGGCGGAGCGGCTCGAGCGTGACCTCGAGCTGCCCGCCGAGACGGCCCGGCTGCTCGCGTTCCGCGCCGAGCTCGGCGACTTCTTCGAATCCGCGGTCCAGGCGGCGAACGGGGAGGCGCGCTCGCTTGCGAACTGGACGACCAACGAGCTGGCCGCCCGGATCGGCGACTCCGACCCGGCGACCACCTCGCTCGAGCCTTCGGCCTTCGCGGAGCTGGTCGTGCTGGTGGGGGAGAGGAAGATCTCGGCGAGCGCCGGCCGCGAGGTGCTCGACGTGCTGCTCGCCGAGGGCGGCAGCCCGGCGGCCGTGGTCGAGCAGAAGGGACTCGGCCGGGCCGAGAGCGGCGAGCTCGAGGAGATCGTGGACCGCGCGATCGCCGAGAACCCGGACGCGGTCGAGAAGATCCGGTCCGGCAAGCCTCAGGCGATCGGTGCCATCGTCGGCGCGGTGATGCGCGAGACGAAGGGCCGCGCCGACGGCGGCGAGGTCCAGCGGATGATCAGCGCGAGGATCGGCGCGTAGGGCGCCGCCGCCCCGGCTTTTCCCTCCCGGTCAGGTCTGCAAGCGTGTTGCGCACGGTGTCGAGCAGCGCGCCCGATCCGGACGTGCGCCTGCTCTCGCGACGGTACGCGCGAGTTCTGCGAGTCAGAGCCATGACTCCGCACTATCCCGGAAAGCCGAGGCGTATGCTGGCCCCCATGGCTTCCCTCATTCGCATGGACCGCACAGGTCACACCACTCTCGCCGAGTGGACTGCGGACGACGACGCCGCCTTCGACGCCGCCGTTCGCGAGTTCGCCGAGCAGCAGGAGCTTGGCTACATCGGCACGGTGCCGGACGGGCCGGGCAAGGCGACCCATGTGCGCGCGCTTCCGCGCGATGCGGACATGGTGATCCTGCGGCGTCCCATTGCAGGCGGGTAGTGGGCAAGCACCGGGCGTGCCCGGTGCGCAGCCGCAAAATCCGGGGCAAGCACCGGGCGTGCCCGGTGCGCAGCCGCGATATCCGGCACTTCCAGAGCTCGCCACGGTTCCGTGGCGCCAGCCGACGGATGCTCGCTGGCTACGCCGCTGGGGCCGGATCTGGCACGCGTGGACGCTGCTGTACACCGTGCCGTTCATCGCCGCGGCCGCCGGCATGATGTGGCTCGAGCCGCTGTCGGCGCCGGTGGCGCTCGCCGCGCTCGCACACGCTTGGATCATCCCCGAGCTGTACGCGTTCAGGGGCGCGTCGGTGGTGCGCCCGAAGGCCCGCGGAACCCAGCCCGGTGAGGGGGTCGCGCAGGGACTCTTGGGCGACCTGCTCGGCCACTCCGAGCGCGCGCTCCAGCGCGACACGGGCCTCGCCCTCGAGCGCGGCTCGCTGGGCGTCTGGCTGGTCGGGCAGGGCGGCGCGCTGCTGGTGAGTCCGGGCGGCCGCCGCGTGCACTGCTTCTGCGTGGCCGCGACCGATCCGGACCTGCCGCCGTCCGACCGCATCGCCCACCTGCTGCTCGCGCTCCGCGAGGACGAGGAGGGCTTCGCGACCGTGGCCAATCACGCCTTCGCCGGCGCGCCGTGGCGCGTCAAGCGGCGACTCCCCGCGGTGATGCGACCGGCGCTGGACGCCGCGCGCGCGCAAGCACCGGGCGATGCCGGGTGCGCAGCGATGCGTTCCGGGGAGTAGCCTCGCGGCCCGTGGCGAATGACATCGTCATTGCCGGAGGCGGCTTCGGTGGCCTCTACGCCGCGCGACGTCTCGAGCGCCGGCTGCCGCGCCACAGCGCGCGTATCACCGTCGTCTCGGACGTGAACTTCCTGCTCTACACGCCGCTCCTCCCGGGCGCGGCGGCGGGCACGCTCGAGCCACGCCACGTGGTCGTGCCGCTGCGCGAGGAGCTCGAGTGGGCGGAACTGCTGCTCGGCCGCGTGACCGGTGCCGATCCCGGCGTGAACGAGCTGTATGTGCGCACGCTCGACGAGCGCGACGAGACGCTTCGCTACGACCAGCTCGTCGTGGCGGTCGGCTCCGTCTCCAGGGTGCTGCCGGTGCCGGGCCTCGCCGAGCACGCGCTCGGCTTCAAGACCCTCGCCGACGCGATCGCGCTCCGCAACCGGGCGCTCCTCAACCTGGAGATCGCCGAGTCATTGCCAGACGACGCCGCCCGCCGCGAGTACCTGACGTTCGTGTTCGTCGGCGCCGGCTACGCGGGTGTCGAGGGATTTGCGGAGCTCCAGGACTACGTGAACGACACGATCGACCAGTATCCGCGGTGCCGGGTCGTCGGCACGCGCTGGATCCTCGTCGAGGCACAGGAACGGATCATGCGCGAGATCCCCGAGAGCCTCGCCGAGGTCGCCGTGCACGAGCTGCGCCGGCGCGGGATGGAGATCCGCACCGGCACGACCCTCGAGAGCATGGACGAGCGCAGCGCCGTGCTCTCCACCGGCGAGCGCGTTCCGACCCACCTGATGTGCTGGACCGCCGGCGTCCGCACGCCCGGCGTGGTGAAGCAGCTCGGCCTGCCGCTCGGCCCGGGCGATCGGATCGAGACCGACGCCAACATGCGCGTCAAGGCCTGGGACAACGTGTGGGCGATCGGCGACGCCGCGGCGGTGCCGGACCCGGCCAAGCGCCGCCGGGCGCCCTCGCCGCAGACCTGCCAGCACGCGATCCGCCAGGGCCGGCGCGTGGGCAGCAACGTCGCGGCCGTGCTGGCCGGAAGCAAGCCGCACCCGTTCCGGTACCGGACGCTCGGCGTGTTCGTGGACATGGGCCGCAACAAGGCGGTCGCCACCATCCTCGGGCTGCGCCTCCGCGGCTTCCCCGCCTGGTTCGCGGCGCGGACCTACCACCTGTACATGATGCCCGGCATGGCGCGCCGGGTGCGGCTCGGCATCGACTGGGCCGTCGGCCTCGTCTTCGGGCGTGCCTCGGCCGAGCTGGGGCAGCTGGGCCATCCGCCGGCCCTGGGCGACTACCTCGACGACGTGACGCGGGCCGGCGAGACGCCGGGCCAATGAGCGAGCTGACGTTCCGCGAGGGCCGCGCGAGCGATCTCGAGGCGGTCTACCAGCTCGGGGAGCGCGCCTGGGACAGGTCACGTGCCGAGCGCGGGCTGATCGCCCAGGAGGACGCGCAGACGGACGAGCAGCTGCGCGAGCGCTGGGGCCACGAGAAGCCGCTGCTCGAGTTCATGACCGCACTCGACGGCAGCTCGTTCCTCGTGTGCGAGGACGCCGGCGAGCTCGTGGGCTACGCCGTGGTGGCGCGCTTCCCCGAAATGGACGAGATGGCTGAGCTGTGGGTGGCGCCCACGCACGGCGGTAGGGGCGTGAGCCGCGGGCTACTCGAGCGGTGCTGGCCGAACTCGCCGTCGCCGGAGCTCGGCCGGCTGGTGGTGGCGCTGGGACGCCCCGCCGACCTCACTCTGTTCACCGAGTTCGGCGTCATGCCGGTGACCGGCCACTGGCACATGCGCCACAGGGTGGACCGGTACCTGGAGAACAGGGCGCACGAGGTGGACTCGACCGAGCCGGGCGTGCACGTGCTGACGCCGGATCGGGCCGTCGAGGAGTGGAGCAGGCTCGAACCGGCCGTCGTCGCGCACGACCGGACCCCGCTGCACGAGTTCTTCGGCCGCACGCGCAACTGTCTCGCGACTGTCGACGGGTCGGGCCACGCGACCGCGCTGTGCTGGGTGAGCGGCCACGGCGAGATCGGACCGGGGGTGGGGCAGAACCCCGAGGATCTCATCCCGGTGGTGCTCGCCGCGCTCGACCGGGTGGCGAAGATGCAGGAGCCGGAGAGCTTCGGCGTGCACTGCCCCACCGCCGCGTGGTGGCTCATGGACCGCCTGCGCAGGCTCGGCTTCAGGGTGCACTGGCCGGCGTGGGTGATGTCGTCCGTGCCGCTGCCCGGCCTCGACCGCTACCTGGCCACGCGCCCGGTCAGACTCCTCTGAAGGCAGGGCTGCGTACCGGGCACCGCCCGGTGCTTGCCGAACGGCGCGGTCCCTAGAATTGGGGACATGGGACAAGCGATCTCTGACGCCGCCCGCAAGCTGCTCGCGGTAGCGGTTCTGGTCATCGCCGCCTTCGTCCTGTTCAAGATCGTGATCGGGGTCGTGGCGGCCGTCGCCTGGATCGTGGTCGCGATCGTGGCCGTCATGGCGGTCATCTGGGCGCTCCGCGTGCTTTGACGTTCATATTCATCGCCGTCGTATTCGGCATCGCGACCGGCTGGATCGGCCGGATCAAAGGAAGCTCGTTCTGGATCTGGTTCCTGGTCGGGACGGCGCTGCCGGGCATCGGGATCTTCGCCGCGATGTTGTACCGCTACGAGCAGGAGGATCCGCTCCGGCAGTGCCCCGAATGCGGCAACGTGGTGCCGGTCTCGGACCAGGTCTGCATGCGGTGTGGCGCCGATTTGAATTTCCCGGAGACCGTTTAGACTCGCCCGACATGCGTGCCGTGGACGCGATCATGGAGTGCCTCAAGGCCGAGGGCGTCGAGCACGTCTTCGGCATCCCCGGCGGAGCCAATCTGCCCACCTACGACGCGCTCTACGACGCGGGCGTCCGCCACGTCCAGTGCCGGCACGAGCAGGGCGCCGGGCACGCCGCCGAGGGCTACGCGAAGGCGTCCGGCAAGGTCGGCGTGGCGCTCGCCACGAGCGGCCCGGGCGCGACGAACCTCGTGACCGCGATCGCGGACGCCGTGATGGACAGCGTCCCGACCGTCTTCCTGACCGGGCAGGTGCGCACCGAGCTGCTCGGCACGGACGGCTTCCAGGAGGCCGACATCTCCGGCATCACGATGCCGATCGTCAAGCACTCGATCATGATCCAGGACCCGCGTGAGATCCCGAAGGCGATCCACGAGGCATTCCACGTGGCGCGCACGGGCCGGCCCGGACCGGTGCTGGTGGACATCCCGCAGGACCTCTCGCGCGCTGACATCCCGTACGAGCCGGTCACGGACGTCAACCTTCCGGGCTACCAGCCCACGACAGAGGGGAACCTGAAGCAGATCCGGCTCGCCGCCAAGGCGCTCGCCAACGCGCGCCGTCCGGTGATCTACGGCGGCGGCGGGGTCATCAACGCCGACGCCGCCAAGGAGTTCCGCGAGCTGTGCACCTCGGACCGCTTCCCGGTCACCTGCACGCTGATGGGGCTCGGCGCGTTCCCCGCGGACCACGACCAGTGGCTGGGCATGCTCGGGATGCACGGCACGCGCACCGCGAACTACGCGATGGACGAGGCCGACCTGATCGTCGCGATCGGCGCCCGCTTCGACGACCGCGTGACCGGCAAGCTGTCCGAGTTCGCGCCGCGGGCGAAGTTCATCCACATCGACGTCGATCCGGCCGAGATCTCCAAGACCGTGCCGGCGCACATCCCGATCGTGGGCGACGCCAAGAACGTCATCCCGAAGCTCACCGCCGAGTACCGGGCGCTCGACTCGGACCCGACCCGCCTCGAGGGTTGGTGGCAGCGGGTCGCCGGCTGGCAGGAGAAGCACCCGCTGAGCTACGAGCAGACCTCGGACGGCGAGATCAAGCCGCAGTACATGGTCCAGGCGATGTTCGAGGCCACGAACGGCAACGCGATCGTGACCTCCGATGTCGGCCAGCACCAGATGTGGGCGGCCCAGTGGTACGGCTTCACGCGCCCGCGCCAGTGGATCAACTCGGGCGGCCTCGGGACGATGGGCTTCGGCCTGCCGTCGGCCATGGGCGCCAAGGTGGCCTGCCCGGACGACGACGTTGTCTGCCTCGCCGGCGACGGCTCGCTGATCATGACGATCCAGGAGCTCGCCACCTGCGTGGACGAGAGCATCCCGGTGAAGATCTTCCTCATGAACAACGGCTACCTCGGCATGGTCCGCCAGTGGCAGGAGCTGTTCTGGGACCGCCGCTACTCGTCGGTGAAGATGGGCTCGAGCCCCGACTGGGTGAAGCTCGCGGAGGCGTTCGGCGCCCGCGGCATGAAGATCGAGGACAAGAACGAGCTGGTGGGCGGCTTCAAGGAGGCGCTCGCCGAGGACGGCCCGGTGCTCGTGGACGTTCGCGTGACCGCCGAGGAGAACTGCTACCCGATGATCCCCGCGGGCCAGGCCGCGCGGGACATGGTGGGCTAGGCGATGGGCGAGCCCGGCACCAAGGAGGTCCTGCGGCTCGAGGATCTCGAGGCCAGCGGCGGGATCCGCACCGGCCGCAAGCACATCCTCTCGATCCTCGTGGAGAACAAGCCGGGCGTGCTCGCCCGCATCGCCGGACTGTTCGCGCGGCGCGGCTTCAACATCGACTCGCTCGCGGTGGGGACGACCGACGACACGTCGATCTCGCGCATCACCCTCGCTGTCGACGGCGCCGCGCACCCGATCGACCAGGTCACGAAGCAGCTCCACAAGCTCGTCCACGTGATCAAGATCCGCGACCTCGAGCCGTCCGACACCGTCGCCCGCGAGCTGGCGCTGTTCAAGATCTCGTGCCACGACGGCGACGCCCGCGCCCAGGTGATGCAGTTCACCGAGATCTTCCGCGGCAAGACCGTGGACGTCTCGAAGCGCAGCGTGACCGTGGAGATCACGGGCACCGACGACAAGATCGAGGCCTTCGAGAACATGGTCCGCCCCTTCGGCCTGATTGAGCTGATCAGAACCGGCGAGGTCGCGGTCAGCCGCGGCCGCAGCGTCACCTAGTCGACCATGTCGGCCTTTGGCATGCATGTCATGCAAAAGGTCGACACCATCGCCCATGCGCGGCTCCAGGAGCGGGTTTCCGAGGCGCTGAGCGCTGCGCGGCGCAGCGGCCGGCCGGCCCTGGCGGCCGTGACAGTGTCGATTCCGCCGGAACTCGACCTCAGTGCCGTGGTTCTGGCGGCACGGCGCACCGGCGACAGGTACGCCTGCCTGGAGCAGCCCAATCGGGACGGCTTCGTCCTCGCCGGGCTCGGTCAGGCGGCGATTCTCGAGGCGAGCGGCGCCAAGCGGTTCGGCGAGGTGGCCGCCGCCGCACGGGAGCTCGGCCGCAAGGCGTTCGCCGACGACCCGGCGGACGACCCGGCGCGGCCACCCGGCGCGGGGCCTGTGTTCGTGGGCGGCTTCGCCTTCGCCGACGACGGAGGCTCATCGCCGGAGTGGTCCGGCCTTTCGCCGGCGTGCCTGGTCCTACCGGAGATAGCACTGAGCAGACAGGGCACCGAAGCCCGGATCACCCTCACTGCTGTCGTTCATCCGGATGACGTCGCGGAGGATCTGGTGGATCGGTTGATGGCGAGGGAGGGAGAGCTGCGCGAGTCCGCCATGCCGCTCCTCGACCCGGACCCCGTCGAGCGCACGCGCGTCGCCAGCGCCGCGCCGCCGTCGCACTACGAGCAGGCGGTCGAGCGCGCCGTTGAGCGCATCAGGGCGGGCGGGCTCGAGAAGGTCGTGCTCGCCCGCGAGGTGCGCGCGCACGCCGCGCGTAACCACGATCCGGGCGCCGTGCTGGGCGCGCTGCGAGAGGTGTTCCCGGCCTGCTACTGCTGGTGCGTCGGCACGCCGGAGGTCGCGTTCGTGGGCGCCAGCCCCGAGCTGCTCGTGCGCCGCGACGGCCAGCGCGCCCAGACCGTGGCGCTCGCGGGCACCACGCGCCGCAGCGCGGACCCGTCTGTGGACGACCACCTCGGTGAGCAGCTCCTGAACAGCGCCAAGGACCGCGAGGAGCAGGCGATCGTCGCCCGCCGCATCGAGCGCACGCTCGCGCCCGTGAGCCTGTGGGTGACCGCGGCCGACGACCCGGTGCTGGTGAAGGTCCACAACGTGCAGCACCTGGCCACGCCGATCCGCGCTCAGCTCGCGGATCCCGTGCCCACCGTCGAGCTCGCCGGCCTCCTCATGCCGACCCCCGCGGTGGGAGGAGAGCCGCGTGAGGCCGCGCTACCGCTGATTCCGGCGCTCGAGGGCCTGGACCGCGGCTGGTACGCCGGCGCCGTGGGGTGGACCGACCTCGCCGAGGACGGCGAGTTCTGCGTGGCGCTTCGCTGTGCCCTCCTGCGTGGCCCGGTGGCCCATCTGTACGCCGGCTGCGGCATCGTGCGCGACTCGGATCCGGCCGCGGAGCTGGCGGAGACCGAGGTCAAGCTCCAGGCGTTGCTGCCGCTCCTTTCCTAAATTCGGCGCGCCCTTCCCGTGTGAGGGCCCGCGTGAAATGGGGTAAGTGCTGGAAATGAGCGCAGTTGGGGCCGGGCTGCGCGCGGAGGAGCGTCCGGACCTCAAGAGACGAGTGTTCGCACTCTCCCTGGTCCTCCTTGCCGTACTGGCAGTCGCCGTCCTGCTGCTCCGCGGCGATGGCGGCTACACGGTCACTGCCGAGTTCATCAACGCCGGCCAGATCGTGAAGGGCAGCGAGGTCAAGGCCGGCGGTGTGGCGATCGGGAGCGTCAAGAGCATCGACGTGACCCAGGACGGGCACGCGAAGGTCGAGTTCAGCATCTCGGACGGCGACTACAAGCCGCTCCGGCGCGGCACCGAGGTGATGATCAAGCAGGCGTCGCTGTCCGGCATCGCCAACCGGTACATCGACCTGAAGCTGGGCCCCGCGAGCGGCGAGGAGATCCCGGACGGCGGCACGATCGGGCCCGACGAGACCACCACGGCCGTCGAGCTGGACCAGATCTTCAACCTGTTCGACAGGCGCACCCGCACCGGCCTTCAGGACTTCTTCAAGGGCTCCGCCGAGATGCTTCACGGCAAGGGCAGGCAGCTGCGCCGTGGCGTCCACTACCTGAATCCGGCGCTCAGCACGGGCGCCCGCCTCTTCAAGGAGCTGACCCGCGACGACGCCCTGCTCGAGCGCTTCCTGGTGGACTCGGGCACGCTCGTCAACGCGCTCGCGGACCGCCGCGAGGACCTCACCGGGGTCGTCCGCAACCTGAACGGCACGTTCGGGGCGCTCGGCCGCCAGCAGGCCGCGCTCGCGGAGTCGGTGGAGCGGCTGCCGCCGTTCATGCGGCGGGCGAACACGACCTTCGTGAACCTGCGGGCCGCGCTGAACGACGTGGATCCGTTCGTGGACGCCGCGAAACCGGCCGTGCGCCGGCTCGGCCCCTTCCTCGAGCAGGCGCGCGCCTTCGCGCGCGACGGCGCTCCGACGATCCGCGACCTATCCCGCACGATCTCGGCCCGCGGCAAGAACAACGACCTGATCGAGCTGATCAAGAGCTTCCCGCCGCTCGCACGGACGGCGATGGACACCCGCCGCATCAACGGCGCCGACCGCCGCGGCGCCTTCCCGGAGACGACCGACGCCCTCAAGGCCGCCGCGCCCACGATCGCCTTCGGCCGCCCGTACACGCCGGACTTCGTGGGCTGGATGGACGACTTCTCCACGACCGGCGGCTACGACGCGATCGGCGGCTTCTCGCGCGCCTGGATCAACCTGTCCGAGATCCTGTACGGGGCCGGGCCGCAGGTCAGGCAGTACCGGCGCTGCCCGGGCGCGAACGAGGAGCCCGCCTCGGACGGCAGCAACGTCTTCACGGGTGACGCGGCCGCGGCGCTCGACTGCGACCCCAACCAGAGGTCGGTGGGCCCGTGATCAGGCGTGTGGTCGCGGCCCTGGCTGTCGTGCTCCTCGTGGGGGCAGCCGCGCTGGCGCTGGGCGCAAAGTCGGACGACGACGGCGGCGGCGGCGGCAAGACCTACAACCTGCTGTTCGACAACGCCTTCGGCCTCACCGAGGGCGGCGACTTCAAGGTCGCCGGCGTGCGGGCCGGCAAGACGACCTCGTTCAAGGTCGTGAAGGCCGGCGGACGCCCGCTCGCTGCCGTGACGGCCGAGGTCACGGAGCCCGGTCTCGCGGACCTGCGCAAGGACGCGCGCTGTGAGATCAGGCCGCAGTCCCTGATCGGCGAGTACTTCGTGGACTGCCAGCCCGGGACGTCGAACGAGCGCATCCCGGACGGCGGGAGGCTGCCGGTGCGGCAGACCAGCTCGACGATCGCGATCGACCTGGTGAACGACAT
>Ga0126315_10000974_pt1 | contig 10618 bp, 6 predicted proteins | sample Plot106_FD_92534 | JGI IMG/M metagenome (GOLD analysis project Ga0126315, IMG submission 92534) | Serpentine soil microbial communities from UC McLaughlin Reserve, CA, USA - Plot106 | ecosystem: Environmental > Terrestrial > Soil > Grasslands | place: USA: UC McLaughlin Reserve, Lake County...
CACCGAGCGCGACGCCGAGCACAACCTGTTCCGCACGACCCGCTCGCGGCGCTACCCGACGCCCGACGGCAAGCTCACCTTCGACAAGCTCTCGTCCGTGTACCTCTCCGGAAACAAGACGCGCGACGACGCGCCGAACCACGTCAAGGTGCAGACGGAGGTGCCCGAGGAGGTGGCGCTCATGTGGGAGCGCATGTGTCCCGCACAGGTCTACGAGGCCAAGGACGGCGGCGTCGAGGTCACGCCCTCGAACTGCGTCCAGTGCGGCGCGATCACCGCCAAGGGCGGTCGGCTGACCCCGCCGGAAGGCGGCTCGGGCCCCGAGTACACGCTGACTTGATGGCTTGCGCCCTCTCGCTGAAGGTCTCACGACTCTCAGCGACCGAATGAAGCCGGGCGCTGCTTGCGCGGCGCGCGGCCAACTTTCGTGGCGCGGCTTCCTTCTCGATCAGCCGAACGGGGCGGAACGGGCAACGCTCGTTCCGCGGCGAGAACCATGATCGCGGTCGACGACGTCCGCGCTGCGCGTGCGACGATCGGCGACTCGCTCCACCGGACGCCCGTCTTCAGCTCGGCGACGCTCGGGCCGGGCGTGCTCCTGAAGGCCGAGCTCTTCCAGCGCACCGGTTCCTTCAAACCGCGCGGGGTCCTGAACAAGCTGCGCTCGCTGACGCCTGAGGAGCGGACGCGTGGCGTCATCGCTGCGTCCGCGGGAAACCATGCGCAGGCTCTGGCCTACTGCGCAGCGCTCGAGGGGCTCGACGCGCTGCTCGTCATGTGGTCGACGGCGAGCGCGGCGAAGATCGCCGCGACGCGGGGATACGGCGCTCAGGTCGACCTGGAGGCTCCCGGGCCGGAGACGGTGTTCGAGCGGATGCGCGAGCTTCAGGAAGCGACGGGGCGGACGGTTGTCCATGCCTTCGACGACCCACTCGTCGCGGCCGGTCAGGGGACGGTCGGCCTCGAGGTCGCAGAAGACGTGCCGCACGTCGACGTCGTCGTCGTCCCGGTCGGTGGCGGCGGGCTCATCGCCGGCATCGCGACGGCGCTGCCTGACACACGGGTGGTCGGCGTGGAGCCCGTGGGCTCAACAGCCCTCACGAGTGCGCTGGCGGCGGGGGAGTCGACTCCGGTCTCCCCGCGTTCCATTGCCGACGGGCTGAACGCGCCGTTCGCGGGCGGGCTGGCGCTCGGCATCGCGCAGGAGCGCACGCTCGAGATCGTGCTCGTCGAGGAGGACGAGATCGAGGATGCGATGCGCTTCCTGTATCAGCGTGCGAAGCTGGCATGCGAGCCTGCCGGCGCGGCTGCCGTAGCCGCTCTCCGCAGCGAAAAAGTCCCGCTCACGGGCGGTGAGACCGCCGTCGCCGTCGTCTCCGGAGGCAACGTTGCCGGCGAGACCGCCGCTGCTATCCTGGCCCGACCATGAAGCCCGACATCCATCCGGAGTACGTCAACACGGTCGTCCGCTGCTCGTGCGGCAACGAGTTCGAGACGCGCTCGACGAAGCCCGAGCTGCACGTGGAGATCTGCTCGAACTGTCACCCGTTCTACACGGGCAAACAGAAGCTGATGGACACGGGTGGCCGCGTCGAGCGCTTCCAGCGCCGCCTCGAGCGCGCGGGCGGCGCGCGCCGCGGCTAGAAGCTAGGGACGATGTCGGCACCCATCGGAGGGCAGGCCGTCCTCGAGGGCGTGATGATGCGTGGGCCCTCCAACTGGTCGCTTGCGGTTCGCAAGCCCGATGGCGAGATCGCGCACCTGGACCGCGAGATCGACTCCGTGATGCTGCGTCACCGGTTCTTCCGCCTGCCGGTGATCCGCGGCATCATCGCCCTGGGCGAGTCGCTCGCGATCGGCTTCCGGGCCCTGGCGATCTCGGCGAACTACGCGGCCCAGGAGGAGGGGGACGAGGAGGAGGTCTCGACCGAGATCGGGCGCGGCGCGCTGATCGTCGCGTTCGTGATCGCGATCGGCTTCGCGCTCCTGCTCTTCAAGGTGACTCCGGCGCTGATCACGAATTGGCTGCCGATCGGCAGCACCGGTGGGTTCGTCGTGATCGAGGGCCTGATCCGCGTCACTCTCTTCATCGCCTACCTCGGCGTGATCTCGCTCCTCCCGGACCTGCGGCGCGTCTTCCAGTACCACGCCGCCGAGCACAAGGCGATCAACGCCTACGAAGCCGGTGACGAGCTCCTCCCCGACCGCGTTCAGCGCTACAGCCTGATCCACCCGCGCTGCGGCACCGCGTTCCTGCTCTGGGTGATGGTGATCGCGATCTTCGTGTTCGCGTTCTTCGGGCGGCCCGTGTGGTACTGGTTGATCGTGAGCCGGATCCTGCTCCTGCCGGTGATCGCCGGGATCGCGTACGAGCTGATCCGTTTCGCCGGCAAGCACACCGGCAATCGGATCCTGATGACGCTGCTCGCGCCCGGCCTCTGGCTGCAGCGGCTGACGACGCGCGAGCCCACGCTCGACCAGCTCGAGGTCTCGATCCAGGCCCTGAAGAACGTGCTGCAGCGCGAGGGCCGTCTCGACGCGGAGGAGCGCCGCGTCGAGGTTATGGCCTAGCTTCGCCTCGCGCAGCTCTGCCGCCAGCCGCTGGTCGAACCCGGCGCGGAGCCCCCGGACGCATGGGGGTTAACCTTGATTCATGGCTGCAATCGACCAACTCGTCGAGGACCTCGAGCGCTCCTACGCCGAGACGCAGGAACGGATGTCCGACCCTGCCGTCTACAACGATCACAAGCAGGCGGCCGACGTCGGGCGTCGCCTGAAGGAGCTCGAGGCCCCGTACCGCCTGACACAGACCTGGAGGCAGGTGCGCGACGACCTCGACGCTGCTCAAGCCGACCCCGAGCTGAGCGAGCTGGCGGCTGATCTCGCTCTCGAGGCCCAACGCCTCGAGAGTGACATCAAGCTCGCCTTGGTCGAGGCGGATCCCGCCGACCGCAAAGACGTCCTCGTCGAGGTTCGGCAGGGCGTCGGCGGCGACGAGGCGGCGCTGTGGGCCGGCGACGTGTTCCGGATGCTCACGCGCTACGCCGAGCGCCGCGGCTTCGCCACCGAGCAGCTCTCGGCGAGCGGGAGCGAAGGCGGCGGCTTCAAGGAGGTCGTCTTCGCCGTCAAGGGCGACGGCGCGTACTCGGTCTTCAAGTGGGAGGGCGGGACGCATCGCGTTCAGCGCGTCCCCGTGACGGAGTCGCAGGGGCGCATCCACACCTCGACCGCGACGGTGGCGGTGATGCCGGAGGCCGAGGAGGTCGAGGTGGACATCGACCCGAACGAACTCAAGATCGACGTCTACCGCTCCACGGGGCCCGGCGGCCAGAGCGTCAACACGACGGACTCGGCCGTCCGGATCACGCACCTCCCCACGGGTCTCGTCGTCTCGATGCAGGACGAGAAGTCGCAGATCCAGAACCGCGCGAAAGCGCTCCGCGTCCTGCGCGCGAGGCTCTACGAGCTCGAGCGTGCCCGACAGCAGGCCGAGCAGGAGAGCGCACGCCGCTCGCAGATCGGCTCGGGCGAGCGCGCCGAGAAGATCCGTACCTACAACTTCCCGGAGAACCGGGTGACCGATCACCGCGTCAAGGTCACCCTCCACCGCCTCGATGCCGTCCTCGACGGCGACCTCGACGAGCTGACCGAGGCTCTGTCGGCCGAGGAGCGCCGCCGCGCGCTCGACGCGGCCGCGGTTTGACCGTTCGGGAAGCCCTCGCGGAGGCGACGGCGGCGCTCGACCACGCCGGCGTCCCGTCTCCAGCCGTCGACGCAGAGTGGCTCCTGGCACACGTGCTGGGAATCCGCCGCTCGCAGCTCTATGCGGCCGATCTCGACGGCCGGCTCGACGAGTTTCGTACGCTGGTCGAGCGCCGGGCGAGCCGTGAGCCGCTGGCGTACATCCTGGGCGAGTGGGGCTTCCGCGGGCTCACCCTCGTCGTCGACGCGCGCGTGCTGATCCCGCGGCCGGAGACCGAAGCCGTCGTCGAGCGCTGCCTCACGCTGCTCGCGGAGACGGCAGAGCCGACGATCCTCGACGTCGGAGTCGGGTCGGGCGCGATCGCGCTTGCACTCGCGGACGAGCGGCCCGATTCCGTCATTGTCGGGACCGACGCGTCCGCGGCGGCGCTGGAGGTGGCCGAGGAGAACCGACGCCGCATCGGCCTCGAAGAGCGTGTTCGGCTCGTCCACGGCGATCTGCTCGCCGGGGAGACCGGGCCCTTCGACCTCGTCGTCGCGAACCCGCCGTACGTCGCTCCCGAAGAGCTCCGGAGGCTCGAGCCGGAGCTGCAGCACGAGCCCCGCGAGGCGCTCGTCGGCGTCGGCTGCGAGCTCCCGATCGCTCGGGCAGCAGGCGGTGTGCTCAGGGCCGGCGGCACGCTCGTGCTGGAAGTCGAGGACGGCGCGGCCTGCGACGTCGCCGGCATGCTCGTCGCCCTCGGCTACGCGGACGTGAAGGTCTCGAACGACCTGGCGGCACGCCAACGGGTCGTCGACGGCCGCCGCCGTTGATCGACGACACCGTGGCGGCAATGCGGGCTGGCAAGCCCGTCGTCCTGCCGACGGACACGGTGTACGGGCTCTGTGCCGACGCACGCCAGGAGGAGGCGGTCCGGCGGCTCTACCGACTGAAGGGCAGGGAGGATGTGCAGCCCACGGCGCTCGTGGCGGCCGACGAAGCAGCCGTCGTCGAGGCGCTGCCCGAGCTGCGCGGACAGCGGCTGCTGCCGGGCCCGTACACGCTGATCCTCCCCAACCCGGCGTGCCGCTTTCCGTGGCTCACGGGGCAGCGGCCGGAGACGATCGGCGTGCGGCTGCCCGACCTCCCCCGCGATGCCGCCGCAGTGGTTCGAGAGATCGGCGTCGTCGCGGCGACGAGCGCGAATCTGCGCGGCGGGCCGGACCCCCGCAGCGTCGACGAGATCCCGGCCGAGATCCGGGCGGGCTGCGCCGCCGTACTCGACGCGGGGGAGCTGCCCGGGGCTCCTTCCACCGTGATCGACCTCACGGGCCCACAGCCGGTGGTCCTCCGGGAGGGCGCCGTGCCCGCGGCCGAGGCCCTCCAGCGCCTGGCCTAGCGACGCCGCTTCTTCGGCCGGCAGCGGCCGAGCTTGTCGCCGTGCTTGCGGTGCTTGCGCACGTGTGACTTCGGCACCTTGATCGTCCGGCCGCGGTGGCAGATGGTCACCTTCTTCGGCGCCGCCTTGGGTGTAGGCCTCGCCGGCGGCGGCTGAGGCGCCGGGGGACGCGGAGCCGGCGGAGGTGGAGCCGGCGGAGGTGGAGGCGCGGGCGGTTGAGGCGCCGGCGGAGGCGGGGAAGGAGGCGGTGTCGGCTCCGGAGGAGGCGGCAGGGGCTGAGGCGGGGGAGTGGCGTCCCCGATCGTCCACCGATGCTCCGCAGCTGTCGCGTCCACGTTGCCGGCGCGATCCCGGGCGCGGACGCGGAAGACGTGGGCACCCGCCGCCAGCGAGCCGTAGCTCAGGGGCGAGCTGCAATCGAGATAGACCGCGTCGTCGAGCGAGCACGAGAACGTCGCGGGCTCGTTCGCCGAGAACGAGAACGTCGCGGCTCGCTCCGCCGTCTCGGCCGGCGGCGCGGCGTCGATCGAGCTCTGCGGCGCCGTCGTGTCGATGCGGAAGGGGCCGATGTGCGACGCGTCGCTCCAGCTGCCGGCGTTGTCGAGCGAGCGGAGGTGGAACCACCAGCCGCCGTCCGGCCTCGTCGACGCGAGCGTCGTCGTCGTCTCCTCGACCTCCTTCGTCGTATCGGGCAACGTCGCCGGCGCCTCCGACCATTCGTACGAATAGCCGTCGACCGCCTCGGCTGCGGTCCACGCCACGACGACGTCGGCGTCCGGCGACCAGGCGCCGACCGTGTGAGACGGGCTCGCGAGCGTCGGGTTGCTCGGCGGCGTCACGTCGATCTTGAACGGGCCGATGTGCACCGCCGCCGACCAGTTTCCGGCGTTGTCGCGCGCTCGCAGGTGGAACCACCACGAGCCGTCGGCCAGCGGGTCGGTCGTGGTGGTGCCGACGCCCTCCTCGAGGCTCTTTGCCGTGCCCGGGTCGGTGGAGGCCTGCTGCGACCAGGCGTACGAGAAGCCGTCCACGCCGCTGTGCGCGTCCGCGGCGCCGGACCACGCGATCTCCACCGTCGCGTCGTTCGACCAGGTGTCGACGGTGTGGCTCGGGCTCGACAGCGCCGGGTTTGCAGGCGCCGTTCCGTCGATCTTCAGCGGGCCGAGGTGCGCCGCCGCGCTCCAGTTCCCGACCGCGTCGCGCGTCCGCAGGTGGAACCACCAGGACCCGTCGGGCAGCGAGCCGCTGGTGGCGGTCGCTCCGGCCGTGTCCTCGACGGCGTCAGGCGACGTGGTCGCGCTCTGCGACCACTCGTACGAGTAACCGGAGACGCCGCTGCCGCCGTCGGCTGCTCCGCTCCAGGCCACGTCGACGGTGCGGTCCGACACCCAGTCGGATGGGTGCGTCGTCGACAGCGCCGGGTTCGCGGGCGCCGCCGTGTCTATCCGGAAGGGGCCGAGGTGCACTGCACCGCTCCAGTTGCCCGCCGCGTCGACCGTCCGCAGGTGGAACCACCAGGCGCCGTCGGCGAGCTGAGGGCTCACCGCCGAGCTGTCCTTCGTCTGGTCGGGGAACGTGGTGGCGTTCTGCGACCACTCGTATGAATAGCCGTCGACGCCGCTCGCCGCGTCGGTCGCGCCCGTCCAGGAGATGTCGACGGTGGCGTCGCTGGACCACGCGCCCGGGGAGTGGCTCGGGCTCGAGAGCGCCGGGTTGCCGGGCGGCGCGGTGTCGATGTTGAAGGGTCCGAGGTGGACGGGCGAGCTCCAGTTGCCGGCGTTGTCGCCGGTCCGGAGGTGGAACCACCACTGTCCGTCGGCGAGTGGAGGGCTCGTCGCCGCACTCGCCGTCTCCTCCGCGTCCTTGACCGTGTCAGGGATGGTCGTCGCGCTCGGCGTCCAGCTGTAGGAGTAGCCGCCGACGCCGCTGCCGCTGTCGGTTGCTCCCGACCACGTCACGTCGACGGTGTTGTCGTTCGACCAGCCGGAGAGCTGCACGCTCGACAACGTGGGATTCCCCTCGGGCGGAGTCGTGTCGGGCGTGGCGGCAGACACGCCGTCGCTCCAGTTCAGCACCCAGTCGCCGGGGTTGTACTGGTCGTTCAGACGGATCACGTACGTCGTGCCCGCGGCCGCGACGAGGTAGATCTGACCGCTCCGGCCTGCGCCGACCTTGACTCCCGCCGGTGTGAGCGAGGTGAGACTCGAGCCCGTGTAGAGGTCGAACTCCCAGCCTGTCGCGCTGCCGTTGACGTCGAAGCAGTAGAGGCCGCTCCTCGGCGCCGTCCAGCGGTACCAGATCGACATTGGCTGCGGATAGGAATCGGATCCGGGCTCGCCGGCCTCGGACGTCGCGCCCGCGTTCGACGCGAAGACATTCCCGGACGAACCCGTGAGCGCCTCCCGGTTCGCGAAGCCGTCGTTCGCAGGGCCGCCGAGCGTCGTGCTGTAGCTGAACGAGATGTAGCCGGCCGCGCCGTTCTTGCCGTCGAGCGCGATGCGGTAGGTCGTTCCGGCGGCGACCGGGAAGGTCACCTTGCTCGTCGTGGCTGATCCGTTGTTGTCGTTGCTCGCGACGGGCGCGAGCGAACCGACGCTCGAGCCGGTGTAGACGGCGAGCAGGGTGTCGATCGACGGCCCGCGGGTCTCCATCGTCATCGTGCCCGACCGGGGTGCGCGCCAGCGGAGCCAGAGGGAATGGCCGCCCGCATTCCCCGCGTGGGTCGGCTCGCCCTGCTCCTTGGTCGCGCCGGTGTTGTACATGTCGAAGCTCAGGGCTGCGACCCGGAGCGGAATCGCGTCCGCGAAGGCGTCGTTCTCCGGCACGCCGGGTGTGGTGGCCGGCACCGTCCAGACAATCGTCGCGGGGGTGGGGTCGATCCGTCCGGCAGCGTCCACGGCGCGCGCCCGGAACGTGTGGGCGCCGGCCTCCAGCCCTTCGTACGTTCGCGGCGACGTGCACGGGTAGAAGGCGCTGGCGTCGAGCGAGCACTCGAACATCGAGCCGACCTTCGACGCGCTGAAGGTGAACACGGGGTTCGCTCTGGACGTCCAGTACGCCGGGTCGCCCGACATCGTCGTGTCCGGCAGGGTCGTGTCGGGTGTGCCTGCGGTCGTGAATCGGAAGCTGGACGCGGCGCCCGAGATCCGGCTGTCCGTGTTGTAGTACTGCGGATGCTGCGCCAGGAGGTAGGGCGTGCCGGGCGCGAGGCCGGTCGCCGGGCGCACTGTCGTCGACAGGGTCGAGTGGTCGTACGTCGGGCCCGTCGGTTCCTCGCGTCCCGTCAGCCCGCTGACCAGCGCTGCGCCGTCGTGCATCGCCAGGTCGCTGCCGAAGTCGAGGACGGGGTTGGTTCCAACGGGTACCTCGAGCGCGAAGTCGTTCGGCGTGACGTCCTCGACCCAGAACTCGGCCGGCTCCGGCGGCCGCGGAGCGTCCGAGGCGGCGTGTGGGAACGTCACGAGCGTCCCGCCGTTCTGCGCCAGCACGACGTCGGCCTTCCCGTCGCCCGTGACGTCGCCGATCGCCATCGGGCCGTCCCAGTACTTGGCGCGGCAATCCTCCGTCGCCACCGCGAGGAGGCCGTTGTCGAGTTGGCTCAGCTGCCGGAAGTAACACGAGTTGTGGGAAATCTCGACGAGGTCCGCGCGGGTGTCGGCGTTCAGGTCTCCGGCCGCCAGATAGCCCTCGCTGTTGCCCGAGAACGTGTCCGGCTCGGAGAGCGTGCCGTCGCTCGCCTGCGCGAACACCTGCGTCCGGAAGCCGTTCGTGACGAGGTCGGTGCGGCCGTCCCCCGTCATGTCGGCGAGGACGATGTCCTCGCCGCACCACGCCTCGTAGCGGTGTCGTGTGAAGGCTCCCGCTGCAATCTGCTCGTAGACGTCGATCCCGGCGAAGCCCGACGCGCAGGCCGCGATGTCGGGCTTTCCGTCGTTCGTCAGATCGCCGACGGCGATGCGCCACGCGGCGGACTGGCTGACGGTGGTGAGGGTGAAGACAGAGCCGCCGTCGTTCCTGAAGATCCGGATCTGCGTGTCGTCGCCGAGCGTGACGACGTCGGGACGGGAGTCGCCATTCATGTCCGCGACGACGACGTCCCGCGGCGGCGAGGGCTGGGCGAGGAGCGGTCCCGGCGAGAGCGTGCCGGCCCGCGCGTAGAAGACCTGCGGCCCGGCCATCGTCGCCGTCGCGACGTCGACGGCTCCGTCGCCGTCCAGATCGCCGGGCGAGATGCCGTAGGACCAGCCCTGGTCGATCGGGAACCACTGCGGCTGGCCGAAGCCGCCGGTCGCCTGCTGCGGCAGCAGCATCAGCTTGTCGCTGACGGCGGAGAGGGCATCCTTGCGCCCGTCGCCGGTGATGTCGGCGAGGCTCAGGTCACGGAGATAGGCGACGCCGGGGAACGAGCGCCACTGCTCGGCCTCGAAGAGCGCCGGCGGACGCGCGTCGGCGAGGGCGACGGAATAGGGGCCGCGCGCGGACGCAACACTCGTGACATCGGCGAAGTAGCGGCCGGCGTCCGCGGCGGGTACCAGTACAGCTTCTCTGCGGCCCGGCGTGTTGAACTCGCTTCTGGCGATCGGCTTGCCCTTGGGGCTCACCATCGACAGATTCGGGTCGACCTCGCTCGCGCGCAGAGTCGGGCTCAGCGCGGGCGGCGTGACGGTGACGCTGAACCACTTGGGCGTGGTGACGTCCACGGAGAAGACGTCCTCATCGCCCTCCGGCGAGATCGTCGCGTTCCTCGAGGTCGTCAACGACGTGGCGCGCTTCGGGGCACCGTTCGGCTCGTTGGCATCGCCCGCCGGCTGCGCGGCGGGCGACTGAACGGCCAAGCCCAGCGCCGCGGCGGCGTCGAGGAGGCCGAAGCCGTAGAACGGGTCGAGGCCGCGCGGGCCGCGGTCCCACGCTCGGTACAGCTGTCGCACGACCTGCTGCTGGCTCCAGTCCGGGTGCTGCGACCACACGAGGGCTGCGACGCCCGCGACGATCGGCGACGCGAAGGATGTTCCGGAGCCTGTGGCGTATGCATCCACGGGCCCGGGCGCGAGGGCGGTCGACGTCATGTCGATCCCGGGGGCCGTGACGTCGACCCAGTAGCCGGAGTTCGAGAACCAGGCTGCGTCGCCGGCGCCGTCAGTCGCGGCGACGGCGACGTCCGCGTATCCGCCGGGAGAGGTGGCGATCGGCGCGGCGTCGTTCCCGGCCGCAGCGACGACGACGGCGCCCTTCCGCCGCGCGTACTCGACGGCGTCGTACAGCGTGACGCTGCTGCCCGGCCCGCCGAGCGAGAGGTTGATCACCTGCGCGCCGTTGTCGGTCGCCCACGTGATCCCGTTCGCGATGTCGAAGTCGTAGCCGGCGCCGGTGCCGTCGAGCACCTTCACCGGCAGGATCGAGGCGTTCCAGGCGGCACCCGCGATCCCGATGCCGTTGTCGGTGGCGGCGGCCGCGATGCCCGCGACCATCGTTCCGTGCCCCTCGTCGTCCTGCGCATCGGCATCGCCGTTGACGAAGTCGTGGCCGGGGAGGATGCG
>Ga0126315_10000975_pt1 | contig 10614 bp, 8 predicted proteins | sample Plot106_FD_92534 | JGI IMG/M metagenome (GOLD analysis project Ga0126315, IMG submission 92534) | Serpentine soil microbial communities from UC McLaughlin Reserve, CA, USA - Plot106 | ecosystem: Environmental > Terrestrial > Soil > Grasslands | place: USA: UC McLaughlin Reserve, Lake County...
GGATCTGGTGCTCCTCGGTGTGGGCAACCAGCGGCTGGAGAGGCAGATGGAGGAGGCGGCCCGCTGCGGCGCGCGGGGCGTCGTCGTCTTCGCGAGCGGGCTCGACGACCCGCCGCGCGACCCCCCGCTTACAGAGCGGCTGAGGCGTATCGCGGAGGAGGCTGGTATGGCCGTCTGCGGCGCCAACTGCATGGGGTTTGCGGACGTCGAGCGCGGGCTGCGCGCCCTGGCCTTCGAGGAGCGCGCGGATCTGGAAGCCGGGGACGTCGCCTGGATCTCCCACTCCGGCTCCGCCTTCTCGGCGCTGCTGCACGCCGAGAGGGGGATACGCTTCAACCTCGCCGTCTCGACGGGCCAGGAGCTGACGACCACGATGGCCGACTACATGCTCTACGCGCTCGAACGTGAGTCGACACGGGTGATCTCGTTGTTCCTGGAGACGATCAGGGATCCCGAGAGTTTCAAACTTGCGCTGGAAGCGGCGGCAGGGCGAGACATACCTGTCGTCGCGCTGAAGGTCGGGCGGACCCCCACCTCCCGCCGGCTCGTTACGGCCCACTCCGGCGCGCTGGCTGGGGACGAGGCCGCATACGAAGCCTTGTTCGATTCTTACGGTGTTGCCCGCGTCGGAACTCTCAACGAGATGGCCGACCTCGTCGAGCTTCTCGGGGCGGGGCGCCGCGCCGCTTCAGGAGGCCTCGCCGCCATCCTCGACTCAGGAGGAGAGCGGGCGCACCTGATCGACGCCGCGGCTGACCTCGAAGTTCCACTCGCCCGGCCCTCCGAAGAGACCCTCACGAACGTCGCCGCGCGGCTAGAGCCTGGGCTACCGGCCGTCAACCCCCTGGACGCCTGGGGCACGGATAATGACCCTTACAATATCTTTCTGGACTGCTCCAGATATCTTGCCGACGACCCAGACACGGGGGCTTTTGCTTACGTGGTGGACCTGCACAGTGACCGGGCCGAGCGGGGTCACGCCTGGGCAGCAGAGCGGGTCTGGGCCTCGACGGAGAAGCCGTTCGCGGTGGTCTGTGGCGTCACGAGCGCGATCCAGAATAGCGCTGCAGCGCGCCTGCGCTCCTTCGGTATCCCTGTGCTCGAGGACGTCACCTCAGGGCTGCGCGCCTTTCTGCACCTCTTTGAGAGGCGGGACACCCGCGCTTTGCCACCCCCAAAGCCCCCTGACCCGGTGCCGCGGGAGACCATACGGCGCTGGCGCGAAGTTCTGGCCGCAGGGGAGTATCTCGGAGAAGCCCGCAGCTTGGAGATGCTCGCTGACTACGGGGTCCCGGTGGCCCGTACCGTCGCAGCAACCAACCTCGACGGGGTCCTGGCCGCCGCCAGGCGCCTCGGCTACCCGGTAGCCATAAAGACGACCGCCGCATCCCACAAGACGGAGCTCGGAGGGGTGACGCTCGGTATTGGAGGCGAAGACGCCCTGGCCGCGGCTTACAGGGAGATGTCCTCACGCCTCGGCCCCGCCGTCACAGTACAGGAGATGGTGGTGCCCGGCGTCGAGATGGCGCTCGGGATGAGGCACGATCCCCAGTTCGGCCCGCTAGTGATGGTCGCTGCAGGCGGCGTACTGATCGAGACGCTCGGCGACAGGCGTCTCACCCTTCCACCCCTGGACGAGGTAAAGGCCTCGAGACTTATCGACCGGCTCGACGCCCGTCCTCTGCTCGACGGGGTCAGGGGCGCACCGCCGGCGGACGTGGCCGCCCTCGCCACAGCACTGGTGCGGCTCTCCTCGCTGGCCATGGACCTTGGAGACCTCATCGGCGCCATCGACGTCAACCCTATTGTCGTCGGCCCGCACGGATGCGCGGCGGTCGACGCCCTGGTCGAACCCCGTGACGAGCCACCAGCGATCAGCAAACAAAGAGCTGAACGCTGATAACTGTTACCTGACCACCTTTTCGCGCGGCTACTGAACCTGCTCGGGGGTCCTGTCAGGCGGGATCCAGTCCGGTAACTGCGTGACCCGGCCCTCCAGGTACCCCCGGGCCACCGTCGCCACGAATTTGCCCGACGTCGACTCGTCCGGTGAGAGCGGTCCCTGCCGGTAACCGCGCGAAGAAGCACCCCTCTGTACGCCCTCGCACGCGTGCCAGTCCTGCCCGTTGGTCAGGTCCCAGAACTCGACCGCGTATGAAGGATCGAACCCCTCGGTCTCGACCGCCTCGCGAGAAAACAGCCACTCGCACTCCACGGCAGTCCTGCCCGGGGCCAGGGGCCTGAGGCGGTGCGTCATCACGTAATCGGGGTGAGGACTGATGAGGAGGTTGGGGAAGAGCTGATAGTAGTAAACCTCCCTCTCTTGTCCCTCCGCAAGGTGCGGCAACCTCGGGGCGAAGCTCTCGCCCGTGAGTGACATGGTCTCGGCGTGATCCTCAAGCTCCATGGACCCGCCGAACCAGATCCCCCGCGCCTCGTGATCCTCGCCGCTCTTGGGCGGGCTTACCTTGCAAAGCTCAGGGTGAATGGATGGGCAGTGATAACACTCGTGGTAGTTCTCGACGAGTATCTTCCAGTTAGCCTCGATCTCGTAGCTGCGCCTGGCGACCGTCACGAGCTCGCCGGAGCAGTGGTTTCCGATCATCTCCTCCAGGTTGCCCACATGCTCCTCGAAAGAAGGCGCGTCTCCGCTTGCGTTCGCGAACAGCCACCCCTCCCACTCCACGACCCGGACCGGTACCAGCGAGTAGTCGGCCCTGTCGAACCTAGGTAGCTGGCCGAAACCCGGAGCTCCCTGCAAACTCCCGTCCAATCCGTAAGCCCACGCGTGGTACGGGCAGCGGATGAACCTGCCGCTCGACGACTCGCCTACCTCGGCGAGCAAGTGCCCGCGGTGGCGGCACACGTTGTAGAAGGCCCGCAGGTTTCCCTGCTCGTCCCGGGCGAGGAGCGCCGACTCGCGGCCGAGCGCCACCGCGCAGCGGTCACCAGGGCCGCGCAGGTCCTCCGAACGGCCGACGCACACCCAACTCTCGTCGAAGAAGTGCTCCATCTCCCAGTCGAGCACCGAATCGTCGGTGTATGCCTCGGCGGGCAGGCTCATCTGCCCTTCGGAGATCACCGACGAGGATAGCAATTCACGGTCTACGGGCGTCATAATCACTCCCTTCCGACCCGCCCATTACACACTTCTCGACAGCCCTGCCATCAACAGACGGCCCACCAGCATGCCAGTTGCCCCAGCCCGCCGGCTTCAGTATAATCTACTTTGAATGACGATTCAAGAATACATCCGGGTCGGGTCGCGGTCTCCGGCCCATCGTGGCGCGTCCTGCCCGGCTAGACCTGGAGAGATTGGTAGTGGAGGGTACAGTGTGCGGCCGGCCGTGGCTGCGAGGCCGCTGTGCCGGGGTTCTATTGAATTACGGTTCAAGAGTGGTGTGACGTTCGGACTGCTTGGCGCCTGTGGATGGGTTTGTAACGGGGGCTGGGTGGGTGACGGATCTTAAGGAGGAGTCCTGCATGACGGTTTATGACGTCGTTGTGGTTGGTGGTGGAAACCTGGGATTGTGGACGGCGCACCGGCTGGCGCGCCGTGGTTTCGGGCGGATTGCGGTGTTGGAGCGGGGTTGGGCCGGGGGAGGGGCGACGAGCCGTTCGGCCGGCGTGGTACGCCAGCAGGGCGGCTCGGCGACGGCGACGAAGCTGGGCAAGCTCTCCCGAGAGTTGTATCTGCGGCTCGGGGACGAGTTAGGCCTCGACTCCGGCTTTATCGAGACGGGATACTACATCGCCGCCGAAACCGAGGAGGAGAAGGAGGGTTACCTGCGGCTGGTCGAGGTGCAGCGGGCCGCCGGGGTAGAGAACGAGTGGGTCGAGCCGGAGGAGGGTCGGAAGCGGTTCCCCGACCTGAACTGGGACCGCTTTGTGGGGGCGACGTACACCCCGGACGACGGTTACGTCCATCCGCCGGTGGCGGCCCGCAATGCCACGTGTGCGGTGCTCGGTGATGACACGGTTGACCTCTACGAGATGTGCAAGGTATCCAGCGTCGACCAGAAGGGCGACCGCTACTCTCTCGAGAGTGCCTGCGGCACCTTCGAGGCGGAGCGGGTTGTGGACGCGGGCGGTCCGCGGGGGGCGCGGGATGTCGGACGGATGGTCGGGGTGGAGGTTCCGGTGATGGCCGTGCGGCACCAGATCGTCAGCTTCCCTTACTTGTCTGAGGGAGCTGAGCACCCGTTCCCGCTCGTGTTCAACGTGGGCAAGGGTTACTACTGGCGGCCCGAGGAGCAGGGCGTCTTGCTTGGCATGAGCAACCCCGTCGACGAGGCGGACCAAACGGGGCGCTACCAGATCGACTTTGATTGGGACTATTATGAGGGGTTGCGCCCTGATTGGGAGTCCGCGCACCCGACGCTCCGGGGCTTGCCGGTATCGCGGGCTTGGGCGGCGTCCATCGATTACACACCGGACCACCTCCCCATCATCGACGAGCCGCTGGGAGGTTTCTACGTCCTGGCGGCGGGAGGGCACGGGATGATGTGGGGGCCGGCGCTCGGGGAGAAGATGGCGGAGCTCATCTCCGAAGGCACGATCGAAGATTTGCCAGAAGAAGACCTAGAGCTCGCGCGGTTCTCGCTGGAGAGGGATCCGAACAGGGTAGAGGACACCATCGCGCTGCCCTTCCCCAAGAAGTAGAAGAGGAGACAGAGCTGTGACGACGGCGCCGCAGATGACGGCCGAACTTCCGGAAAGAGTAAAGACTCTGAAGGCCCGCATCGCCGAGTTCGTGAGGGAGGAGCTTCACCCGTTCGAGGCGGAGATCGTGGAGCGCGGGGAGATCGACGAGGAGAAGTTGCGGGCGCTGCGCAACAAGGCACGCGAGGCCGGATTCAGCAACCTCAACATGCCCACGGAGTACGGGGGGATGGACCTGTCCATGGTCTCGCTAGTGGCGCTCGAGGAGGAGTCAGGGAAGGTGACCAACGGCCTCGGGTACTTGGTCGCCGACAGGGGACCGCGGGAGCTTCTGGAGCTGGCCAGTCCCGAGCAGATAGAGCGCTACTTCATGCCCGTCTTGCGGGGCGAGACGCGGGAGGCGTGGGCCATCACCGAGCCCGAGGCCGGCTCGGACATAAAGGACATAAAGACCACCGCCGAACGAGACGCGGACGGGTGGGTTCTGAACGGGGAAAAGTGGTTCGTGACCGGCGGTGAGCGGGCAGGCTTCTTTATCGTGCTCGCGTGGGCCGGCGAGGAGCAGGCGTCCTTCCTGGTGGAGCGCGACACGCCAGGGCTGGAGTTCGTACGCACCCCGGTCTTCATGCACGACCCTTACGCCTCCAAGCATGTCGAGCTCAGGCTGAAGGATTGCCGGGTTCCGGAGAATGCAAAGCTGGGGAGCGGGGGGGACGAGGCGACCAAGCGCTGGTTCTCGCTGGAGAGGCTGATGATAGCGGCCCGTTGTTGCGGGGCGGCCGAGAGGCTCATAGATCTGGCCCGTTCGTGGTCGCTGGAACGCTCGGCGTCGGGCAAGAAGATCTCCGAGTACCAGGCGATTCAGTTCATGCTGGCCGACTCCGCGACCGAGTTGAACGCCGCCAGGCTAATGGTGCACCACGTGGCCAGGATGTGGGATCGGGATGCCCCGAGCATCCTGCACGGGAAGACGGCGATGGCCAAGCTGTTCGCTTCAGAGATGGCGGGCCGGGTCGCGGACCGTACGGTCCAGATCTTCGGTGGCCGGGGGTACATGACCGAGAACCCGGCCGAGCGCTACTACCGCGAGCTAAGGGTGGACCGCATCTGGGAGGGCACGAGCGAGATACAGCGCTCGATCATCGCCCGTGGGTTGCTGAAGCGGGGACGGGGCGCATACACCATGGACGCTTAGCGGCTCCCGGAAACAGACTTCTGTGGACGCACCCACGGGGCATCGTACAGCGTCCCGCCAGGTCCGATCATTGTCCACTCTCATCCGTACGATCCGCGACCGCCGCGATCTCAGCGGCCAGGCTCCGCAGCGACTCGCGCAGCTCTGATGGGCTGCGCACCACAAAGGGGAATGAGAGTCCTGCCAGCACCCGCGCCATCCACGCGAGGTCGGAGGTCGAAGAGCGCATAACGACACCCTGAGGAGTCTCTTCGAGCGTGACGCCCATCTTCGGGAGTTGCGGGCGCGCTTCTCCCACCGTCGTCTCCAGCAACACCTCAACGGAGTAGCGGTCCTCCTGCGTATCCGCGAGCGCCTCTAACACCCCCTGGGGAGTATCGAAGCCCGGCGGGAGCTCGAACGACTCATCGAGCCTCTCCACCGAGAGTACCCGATCCAACCTGAAGAGGCGTCTTCCTTCCCGCAGGTGACAGTAACCGAAGGTGTACCAGAAGGCATCCCCCTGCACGACGGCGTAGGGGTCAACATCCCTCTGGGTCTCACCCGAGATCCCTGCCCGGTATCGCATCCTTACCCGCTTCCGCTCCCGCACGGCCGCGCTCAAGATCACGACGACCTCGCCCGCAGGGAGGCGCGCCGGGACCGCGGCCGCAGGGACGACGACCTCCTCGAAGGTCCGCACCCGCTCGCGCAACCCTTCAGGCATGACCCGCTCCAGCTTCGCCTGGGCGCCCTCGACGGCAAGGGCGGCGCCAGACAGACCGAGCCTGCGGGCCGAGAGCAGCCCCAGGGCCAGCGCGAGGGCCTCCTCGTCCGTGAACATCAGCGGCGGCAGCTTGAAGCCAGGCCTCAATGTATAGGCACCGTACCTACCCCTCTCGGCCTCCACGGGCACGCCCATCTCCTGGAGCATTGCCACGTAGCGGCGCACGGTCCTCTCGCCGACCTCGAGCCTTCTGGCCAGCTCGGGACCGCCCATCCTTCCCCGCGCTTGGAGCAACTCCAGCATCGAGAGCAACCTCGTCGTCGGACGGTAGCCGTACACTCCGTTACCTCCGAAATACCTTATTGCTTCACAGTTATCAGGAAGGATTATGACCGCTTTCGTAGGTATTCTCATCCGGTAGGCGAGAGAGGAGATACGCGCCGTGAACGAATGGTTATCTGTGGAGCTCGCGCGGGAGAGGAACGCGAGGATTCTGGCTGAGGCCGAGGAGCGACGGCTTGCGCGGCTGGCCCCCCGCAAGTCGGTCTGGAGTGCGCTGCGGGCGCGGGTGGCGAGGAGGATGTTCGCGATCGCGGTGGCGCTGGAGAGGGAAGAGACCTGGCGCGCTGTGTGGGAGAGGCTGGAGGCGCCGCGACATCCGTAATACGTTCGGCGAGGCGCAAACGCTTTGCGCTCTTCTTGTTGTGCCTCGCCTCCTGTATGGCCGTTGTCGACGACACCATCGTCACCATCGGCCTGCGCAACGATGCAGGACGAAGCGAATCGCCCGTACATCAGGGGTACGTACCGCTAGCGTACGTCGGCGATCTTCAACCCTTGCAGCGCGGGGGTGGGATCGTAGTTCGCGGGGACGGGCACGAAGGGAGGGCGTACGGTCCCCATCTGCGCCCCGTGCCGTGCCTGCGCAAGTTTCTTGAGGACCGCCGGAGAGGCGTACTCCTTGGTAAGCCTCCGTGCCTTCTGGAGCCTCTCGGAGAGGACCATGCCTCCGGCCTCGTCGCCATCCCCGCGCTTTTCGTACAGTTCGAGCACCTCTTCGGGGATGAAGTTGGCAAGGGCGGAGATAACACCCTGAGCCCCCGTACCGAGCCTCCGCCAGAGGTCGTCCTCCGTACCGAGGAGCACGCCCTTGCCGCCTTCGAGAACGGCCTCGGCGTAGCCTTCCTCCCCGCCCGAGTCCTTGACGCCCCAAACGGGGAGTTCCCTCACGATACGATCGGGAACAGGAACGGCGTATTTGGGGATGTGGTAGACGATGGCGGTGTGGCCCGTCGCCGCGAGGACGGGTTCGTAGAAGCGAACCATTCCCTCTGGCTCGACGGGCTTGAAGTAGTAGGGGGGCAGGACGAGTACGGCGGTAGCAGGATAGTCTTCGAGGACGCGCAGCATCTCCAGGGTCTCGGGCAGGTTACTCTGCATGACGGCGGGGATGACCTGGATCGGGCACCCGCGTCCGAACAGCGCCTCGAGAACCCGCACCTTCTCACCGAGCGCCACCGATGGTCCCTCGCCGTTGGTGCCCAAGGGCACGATGCCCCGCACACCCATCTCGGCCAGCCAGGAGACGTGTTCCAGGTACGCCCCAATGTCCACATCGAGGGACCCGTCGTCCTTGAACGGCGTCACATTGGCCACGTAAACGCCTTCTATCTCTCTCATCCTCGCACCTCCCGTAGAGTCCTGGAACTACCATTCCCCACGCGGCTCATACGTAATCGAGTAGATCTGTCGTGGTAGGAGATGCCCAGCGCCTGGCGCGGTGATTCCCGCTTGCGCGGGAATTCAGGTGAGGGGCCGCGGGAATTATGGTCATGCCGGGAGGAAAGAGTTGCGCGCATGCTTTGCACGCCATGGAGGTGATCATACGTTAACCGTATCACCTCCCCAGAGATCTCTCATCATCGAGAAAGGCCCGCAACTCGTCTCGGTCGGGCAGGCCCTCGTAGTCTCCAAGCGTCGCGACGCTCATGGCGCCCATCGCGTTGGCTACGCGCAGGCGCTCTTCGGCGGGCAAATCCCACAGATGGCCGGCCAGGCAACCGGCAGCGAAGGCGTCGCCGGCTCCCACGGGATCGACCTCCGCCACCGTGAAGGCGGGGTGCTCAAGGATTTCGCCATCGACTAGGGCCAGGCTTCCTGCGCTACCCGTCTTGAGAACCACCTCCTCAGGTCCTTTGCGTGCCAGCTCCCGCACCAATGCCTCGTCGTCGCGGCCCCAGAGCGCCCTCGCCTCCTCGTCACCGGCGAAGAGCAGGTAGATATCGGGCAGGATCTCCTCAAGGAAGTCTCGCGCCTCCTCTGTTCCCCACAGCTTCGAGCGGTAGTTGACGTCGAAGCTGAGGCGTGCACCCGACGCGTTGGCCTCCCTGACGGCCCACAGGACAAAAGCACGGCAGTCTTCAGAGAGGGCCGGGGTTATGCCCGTCAAGTGCACGAACTTCGCTCCTCCCAGGTAGCCAGGGTCGAAGGCGCCTCGTTGCATCGTCGAGGCAGCCGATCCCAGACGATAGTAGTAAACACGGACGTCCGTGCCTACCTGTTCTCGAAGGTATAGTCCGGTTGGGCGCTCTTTTATCCTGCGCACTTGTGAGGTGTCCACTCCCTCGGCGCGGATGCGGTCGAGTACGAGTTGGCCCGGTTCGTCGTCGCCGAGGCAACCGGCCCATCCAGCGGAGAGCCCGAGGCGGGAGAGGGCGATCGCGAGGTTTGACTCTGCGCCCCCGATCTTGAGCTCCAGGCTACCGGCGTGGCGCAGACGCCCTGGCCGGGGCGGAACACCAAGGACCATCGTCTCGCCGGCTGTGATCACGTCGAGGTTCTCTGCCAACTCTGCCCTCTGCTTCGTCAAAGATCCAGACGTCTAGACGGTCCCATACGGACCGAGAAGACCCATGTGCGCCCTGACGCCGGCCCCTAGCTCGTACATGGACTCGGGGTAGGGCCCCAGTCGGGCGTCGGCGCGCTTCGTAAGCTCCCAGAGGTCGGTGGTCCCGTTTTTCAGCCCTTCCCCCACCACGCCTTCGACCCGCATCGTGAAGTCGAGGGAGCGGTCGAGAAAGTCGAGGGCGTCCTCATCCTGCATGGGTGGATAGTGGGCCGTCAGCAGGTGGCCTGGACGCATGGAGTGGAGAGTCCTGATGGTGTTCTGGTAGCCGGCGACGTCGAAGTAGCGCGGTGGGAGCAGGCGGTTTCCCGCCCGGTCGTAGATGCCCGCCTCGAGCACGGCGTCTATGATGATGGCCGCATCGTTCTTAGCGTCCCAGATGCCGAGATGCCCTGGCGTGTGGCCGGGAAGGTGCAAGATCTCGAGGCGCCATTCAGGTCCAAGCCTCAGGGTCTCGCCGCCGCGCAAGCCCACGTCCACAGGGGAGTCGCCGCCGAGCTCTCTTCGGATCCAATCTTTAGTCTCCTCGTCGGGTCCGAAGCCGTAGGGCTCTGTCCAGAGGTAGATTTCCGCCGTTATCCGCCCGTTGCTCTCTACCCAGGACCTGTCGGCCTCGCCACACGAGAACCTGAGCCCCTGGTTCATCTCCTTGAGGGCGCGGTTGCCGCCGCAGTGATCTACGTCAGCGTGGCTTATGATGACCTCGTCTACGTCTGCTATTCCGAAGCCGATCCCTTGCAGGTAAGGGACGATTACCCCCTCGGGTGTACCGGCGAGACCCGTGTCGACGAGGACGATCCTCTCCTCCCCGACGAGCAGGTACTGGCACATGAATCGTTCCCCGAGGTCGGACTCGATGCGGTGGACGCCCGGCTGTATCTCCATCTTTCTCCCCTCAGAGCACGCGGTGGCGTCCCCACATTAACCACCCCAGAAGCCCCGCGCAACGGAACCCCGATCGTGATAGCTTGTACGTAATCAGGAAGGAGGCCCCGATACCATGTACCTCTCCCGCCACAAGGCCGTCACGGGTCCCCGCTGGGCGCTCGACGGACGCTACCTCCCGCAAGATTTCACGCTGAACCGACTACTCGAGGTTCCGACGGCGGAGGTTCGAGGCCTCCTCCAAGAGCAGTCCCTGGAAGA
>Ga0126315_10000977_pt1 | contig 10606 bp, 15 predicted proteins | sample Plot106_FD_92534 | JGI IMG/M metagenome (GOLD analysis project Ga0126315, IMG submission 92534) | Serpentine soil microbial communities from UC McLaughlin Reserve, CA, USA - Plot106 | ecosystem: Environmental > Terrestrial > Soil > Grasslands | place: USA: UC McLaughlin Reserve, Lake County...
CGAGATCCCGGCGTTCACGCCCTCGCGCCGCGCGCACAGGCGCGCCGTCTCGATGGCGTCCTCGTCCTCGACGGGCATGATCTCGTCGATCACGTCGCGGTTCAGCACCTCGGGCACGAAGCCCGCGCCGATGCCGTCGATCTTGTGCGGCCCCGCCCTGCCGCCCGACAGCACGGGCGACGACGCCGGCTCGATCGCCACCACGTGCAGATCGGGGTGGTGCTCCTTCAGCCGCTCGCCGCAGCCAGTGATGGTCCCGCCCGTGCCCACCGTCGCGACGAACACGTCGATCCGCCCATCGCTGTCCCGCCAGATCTCCTCGGCCGTGGTGCGCCGGTGGATCTCGGGGTTGGCCGGGTTCGAGAACTGGTTGGGCACGAAGCAGTCGCCGCGCTCGCGGCAGATCCGGCGGGCCTCCTCCACGGCCTCGTTCATCCCGCCCATCGACTCGACCCAGACGACCTCGGCTCCAAACAGCCGCAGCAGCTTCTCCCGCTCACGGCTCATGCCCTGCGGCATCGTGATGACGAGGTCGTAGCCCTTCGCCGCGCACACGAACGCGAGCGCGATGCCGGTGTTGCCGGAGGTGGGCTCGACGATCGTGCTCTTGCCGGGCTCGATCCGGCCCGCGGCCTCGGCCGCCTCGATCATGGCCACGCCGATCCGGTCCTTGACGCTCCCGCCCGGGTTGTGCGACTCGAGCTTCCCGATCAGCTCGGCGCCGCAGTCGGGCGCCACTCGGCCGAGCCTGACCATCGGCGTGTTGCCGACCAGATCCGCGAGGTTGTCGGGTATCGCCCGGGTGGGCGGCGAGACGCTCATCCCGCCGCCGAGGGTATCGCGCTACTCGCGCCGCTCGACGGCGTCGCCGATCAGCCAGAACATCGGCGGCCACAGGCCGACGAAGAGCGCGCGCCGCTCCGCGTTGCCGCGCTCCTCCTGGTCCACCGTCTTTGCCCGGATCCAGAGCGTGACGCATAGCCACACGGTCGCGAGCGACGTGACGTGGAGCCACCAGCCCCTGATGCCGGCGTCGTGAAGCCTCTTGCTCAGCATGCCCGGCGGGTACCCGACGAGCCGCCGGGTATGCGAGGACTGGTGCGACGACCGACACTCACCCGCCGCTTCACCACGGCACTGCGCTGGCCCGTAGGTGTCTCGCTCACGTCCTGGCGTTACCTGTGGCGCACCACGCCGCTGTACCGCGACGAGACGGAGGGCTCGTGGGACGAGGACGCCCCGCCGCCCCTGTCCGACGCCGTCGACCGCGAGGACGTGCAGTGGCCCGCCGATGGCTCCGGGCCCCATTTCCGGCGCCGGTACAGCGTCCGGATCCAGGGGTCGAAGATGTCGGGTGAGGAGCTGATCCGGCAGGTCATGAGCGACCCGGACCAGGTGGCGCCGAGCGAGTTCGCGACCTTTCAAAAGCTGCGCGGGGAGCCCGGGGCCATGGCGGTGAACCACGAGTACGTCGTGCGGATGCCAGGCCCGTGGGACGGGCCGGTTCGAGTGGCGAAGGTCTCGCCGAGCTCCTTCCGCCTGGTCACGCTCGCGGGTCATCTCGAGGCGGGCCAAATCGAGTTCCGCGCCCGCGGTGGCGAGCACCTCGAGTTCGAGATCGAGTCCTGGGCGCGCAGCGGCGACCGGCTCTCCGAGCTGCTGTACGACCGGCTGCGGATCTCCAAGGAGGTCCAGTTCCACATGTGGACGTCATTCCTCGAGCGCGTGGCCGAGCTCTCGGGTGGCGCCCGGGCGGGCGGCCTGCGCATCCACACCAGGAAGGTGGCGGAGGTGCCGCCTGACGCGTGAGCGGGCCGCCCTTGACGCGCGTGCCGAGCGCGCGCTCGACGCGCTCCGAGGCAGGTCGTTCAACTTCGACGACGCCGAGCGCGCGAGCTGGGGCAAGGCGACGGGCTGGAAGATCGACGACTACTGCCAGCCGCTGCCCGGCGAGGCTCCCGGCCCGCCCGAGCCCGGCGGCCCATGGGAGCGCGCGCGGCAGCTGCTGCGGGACTACGAGTTCGCCGACCCGCGGCTGGTGCGGGCGACCTTCCGGAGCGACGGCCCTCTCGAGGGCCGGGACATGCTCCTCGAGGTTCGCTTCTGGGGGTTTCGCTTTCGCCTGGGCGTGCGCGTGACCCGGGTCATCGACGAGACGCGCGAGGTGGACGGTCGCGGGGTCCGGGTGTGGGGCTGGAGGTACGCGACCCTCCAGGGTCATCTCGAGATGGGCGAGATGGGTTACGAGGTCTGGAAGTGGCTCGACAGCGGCGACGTCGAGTTTCGCGTCCACGTGGTGTCGCGGCCGGGGCGGATCCCCAATCCGCTGGTCAGGATCGGCTTTCGGCTGTTCGCGCGGCGGGCGCAGGTTCGCTTTGCGATTCGCTCCTGCGAGCGGATGGCGAGTTTCGTGGGGCGTGTTTGCGCCGGCAGCGACCGGGCACGGGGGACGTCGGGGCCGGACTCGGAGCGGTAGCGACGACTCGCCTCGGACTCGACAGGAGCGCCGCCGCGCGTCACAGCGCGATGCGTCGGAGTTCCGCAGATCCCACCCCTCAAGAAGGAGTAATCCAATGGCCACCACTGGTGCCACAGGCAACACACGCGTCGATGCGCCGCGCGCCACCGGCTTCCGCGCCGCCGTCAGCGAGCGGAACCACGAGACGAAGGCCTCGTTCAAGACCACCGAGTTCTGGGCGATGATCGCGCTCGTCGTAGGGATCCTGATCAGCGCAGCCCTCATCAAGGGCGGCGACGACGGCACGGATCAGTTCATCGCCAAGCAGGCCTGGCTGTACGTCTCGATCCTCGGCGCGGGCTACTTCGTCTCCCGCGGCCTGGCGAAGTCCGGCAGCTACGAGCCGGACCGGGACTACAACCCGATCGACCTCGCTGATCGCAAGAGCGACAGCGACCGATTCGGCGACAACCGCTAGGGCGTAGCCCTATTCGCAGAACGCGATGAAGGGGACCCCGATGATGGTGGTCCTCTTCGTCTGCGTGCTCACGCCGAATGTGATGCGGCCGCCACTGTGCGGCCGCTTCGGCGTTCTCACGAGCGTGAGCAGGAAGACCTGATCGGTGCTGTGGTCGACCTTCGCGTGCGGGAACTTCGCTTTGATCTGAGGGATCGTCGCGCCGATGCCGATCCCACGCGCCCTCGCGCCGCCGGTGATGGTGATGCTGTCGACCTTGCGCGGGTTGGTGAGCGTGTAGTTCACGCTGCCCTTGAGCGGAGCCTTCAGCTTCGCCGACCTCGTGTTCGGCCCACCGAGCTCACACCCCGGCCGGATCGGGCCGACCTTCCCGCGGGCGAGCAGGTCCGCGTGGGTGTCGCCGAGGTGCACGCCGTCCACACGAACCGGGGTGATCTTGGCCACCGCGGCAAGAGCCACGCCGGCAACCGCCAGCGCGACGAGGATGGCGAGAGCGAGCGAGGGGCGCAGGAGTCTCATGCGCCCCACGCTACCCGCGGCGCCGGAAGTACGCCCGGGTCAGTCTTCGATCCGAGTGGCGCGGCGACGTCCTGGCTGACGAGAATCGCGCCAGGCTGGATCGTAGGGCTCGTGGATCGGGCTGACCTCCGTGATTCTGGCCGCGCTGCTCTGGTCGTCGCGGCAGCTCTAGCCGTCTCTCACGACACGCAGCTTCGGCCGGTTCTGTTCCGCGGCAACTTCCCGGGCAGATTCCTCGAAGCTCCCGGCGTCGAGCCGCGCCTCGTGGAACTCGCGGCGCTGAGGCGCTGGAATTGCGGGAGCGGCGGGGTTGACTTGGGCGGCGAGGCGGAGTAGGCCACGCCTTATAGGAGGCGCCTGGTCAACCAAAGGAGGGCTTCGATGCGCAGCCGATGTCTGTTTGCGGCGCTCTGTTTAGGGGCGGTGGCGGCCACCTTCGCGGGGACCGCGATGGCGGACCGTGTCTACCACACCGAGCACCTTCAGCTGAGTGGCGTGGGCGGCGCCCCGGGTGGCGGGAGGGTCGTGAACATTCATGCCAACGGCCCGAACGTCTACGCGCATGAAATCTACGTCCTGCGGCATGCAGTTCCTGGGACGTATCAGGTGCAATTGACGCTCTTCGCGACCAGCTCAGACTGCACGGGACCGAGCGCTGCAATTCCGACGGCCATGCTGTCGACCAATGCGGGGGGCAATGGGCGAGCCGACGTCAAGTTCACACCTGGCGACGTTGGCGAGTTGCGCGGCGCGACCGTAAGCATCTATTGGAGCCTGACCGGGCCCGCGACATACGTGACGGACTGTACGGTTGTAACCCTCGACTGAGCGCCGGTGGCACGAACGTGACCGTATGCGCGGCTCAGCGGCCGGGAGGTTTTGCGCGGGGCAAGTGGTGCTGACACCTCGAAGCCGTGTGGGGCTGCGGGAGTAGCGCGTCGACCCCGACCGTGATGGGCCGGGGTCAACTAAAGCGAACGCCAGGTACGGCTACAAGACCGCCCGGACGCGGGCTAACCGCCGGAGAGAAATCCGCTGTGGCCGTTGCAAGCCACGCCCGGACTCGGAAACTCACCCTTCAAGCCAGCAGCGACGAGCTGCCCGTACGACTGCGTACGAATCAGCAGTTCCCCAGGCTCGCCCGGATGCAAGTGGTTCAGCCCCGAAAAAGCGCAGATCGAGTTCGTGTGTTCCGGGGCCGCCGTCGGCGACGACTGGCCTACCAGTACGCCGGTCGCCGAGCCAGGACCTTTGATCTCACCGGCGAACGCCGGACCAGCACCGACGGCCGCGATAGCGACCGCCGACATGACAGCCAAAAGCCAGGTCTTCGCGGGCATGCCGGCAAGCGTCTTGCGCCTCATATATCGGCTCCTTCCTTGGAGGGTTTGCGCAACCTCTGGGCCTTGAGGTTGTGCGTGTGCGTCGATCTCCACGAGTAACCGATAACCACGCAAATTGCGCATATTGCCATCAGAGAACCCCGCAAATTCCGACCTTTCCGGCATCCGCGAGGGGAGGGCAGTCCGGTTCCACGAGCCGGACGAGGTCTCGAAGCCGTGGAGGCTGCGGGATACATCACCAGGGGTTCCGAGATCGCCGCCACCTCTCGGACGCGAAATCGGAGTTTTTCGCGGTGAGCCACCCGGCGGTATGCGGACGCGAGACTCACCGCTCTCGACCCTCCCCCGGGCGCCTCCCTGACCCACTGGCCGCCCTTGACCCGCTGGCCGGTTCGCGGTTACTGTCGTTGGAGCGCGGGATAGCGTCAGCCCCCTTCACGCAGGGTTGAGAGGAGTTCCCATGCAGCGGCCGTATTTCATCCCCGCGCTGGTCGCGCTGGCGCTGGCGCTTGCATTGCCCGCCCTCGCACCGGCGGCCCCGGTTGTCAAGGGCGCGCCGACGTCCCACGATCGGTTCGTGGACGAGTTCGTCGACGACGACTTTTGCGGCACGGGCGCAGACGTCTTGATCCACGTTGAAGGCCGCGAGACGGTCTGGGAGCGCGAGGACGCGTTCAAGGTGGTCTTCAACGCCACGGCATCGTTCACCTACGGTGACGTGACGCTGGACCTGCTGAATGCCGGCCGAGTGCTCGGGATCGTCGTGTCCAGCGGAAACGGAGCTGCGAGAACGGAGGAGATAGTCGAGACCGGGCTGCGCGCGAGGCTGCAGCTGCCCGGCGGCGGAGTGGTCACCTCGGATCACGGGCTGCTGCACTACGTCGTCTCGTTTGACGAGAATGATCAGGAGGTGGACGTCGACATCCTGCGCGATCGCGGCGGACACCCCGCATTCGACAGCGACGTGCTTTGCGAGGCCACGACGGCGGCATTCGGCCTGCCATTCCCTGGCTGATCCCCGCGCGGGAGATCCGGAATCGTCGTCTACGCCGCGCTGACCGTACATAACGGGCAGTTCGCCCACTGCATGGAGTACAGAGCCCGAGCCGACGCTCTCGAAGCCGCCGGGCTGCGGGGGTAGCTCCGCCCATCAGTTCAGGTCGGCGAGGCCAGGACCCCGATCCCGCTCCCCAAGCAGGGCCGCCGATTTCCCGGCGATTCTCAGTTTTTTCGCGGTGAGCCACCGGCGCGGTTCCCCGGCTGTTGGCCCTCGCTGCGAGGCGGGCGCCCCTGATGCCCCGGTGTGGTTAACCCTGCAGGTCCGCCTGTTGGACCCAGCGGAGCAGCTCCCGGGCGAATCGGGACGCCTCGTTCCGGGTGAATGGGGCAGCTATCACGGTGCCATCCGAACTGTGCAGCAGATAGCTGCCTGCTTGGTCGGGCTCGATGTAGAGCCTTGTGCCGCCGAGCTTGAGGATGCGCATCGGCTCCTCGAGCTCGTCGTTCACCTCGGGTTCCTCCGTCTGCAGACCACCAGCCGAAGCTACGTCGGTTCTCGAGCCTCCGCCACTCCCAATTGGTCCACGTCTGTGGCAAAGGGGACGGATGGCCTAGGTCTCCATCGCGGCCGCACGCCGCCCGTCCATGTGACGCGCGCCGCCATGGCTCCCCTTAGGGATGACGTCACGTGGGAGCGGTTCCTCTCCCGAGCTGAGGCCACAAGTCCGGCGGTGCGAGGGAAGGCCGAGCTCCTGGCCGTCTGGAAGAGTCAAGTCGAGGCCGTCGACATCCGGGTCGAGCCAGAGGAGTTCATCCCAGTAGGGATCAAGGTGATCGCGCCGATGCGGATGTGTGCGCGCGGCAGCGGCAGTGCGATCGAGCTGGTGAGCGTGGTCACGTGGGTGTCGACCTTCGACGACGGCGGTCTCTGCACCAAGGTCGAGGCTTACAAAGTCGTGACGAGGCCCTCCGGGCTGCCGGCATAGGAACCAGCGCTTAGGCGACATCGCCTACTCCCGCAGCCCGACAGCTTCGAGCGCGGTAACCAGGTCGATGTACTCGCGGCCGCGAACAATCTGCCCCTCTCGCACCGTGTAGACCACCGCGTACCGAAGCTCCGTTTCGACCCCGCTCGCCTTGGCGCGGCCCGTCACGTGCTGCGTCGCTACGACGCGACGATCACCGGCATCACGCAGCTCTTCGGCAACCACAGCGATGTCGTCGAACGTGTCGATCCAGTCCTGGTAGTAGGCACGCAACGCCTCGGGTCCTCGTATCTCGCCTACATCATCGAGCGCGCCCTCCATCGCCCGCCAATCGATGTCGGCAGCCCAGAACTGAGCCATAGCCGCCAATCCCCCTTCAGCGAAGGCGCGGACCGAATCACGCACGACCTCGACGCTCTCCTGCGACATCGCCTACTCCCGCAGCCCGGCGGCTTCGAGCGCTTGGGCGTGGTCGGGGATCGTCCTCAACTCGATCAGCCTCCCGTCCGCAAATGTGAGAAGTAATCCCATCGGTTGGTCGAACTCCACTCCGCTGGTGCGGCCACGGACGTGTACCGTCCCGAGGGCGAGAAGCCGACCCTCGGAGGCGTTCCTGAACCGATCAATCGAGAGGCGCCAATCCCCGAACTGGTCATCGATCTCGGCCATCCACGACCGCAGCCCGTCGTAGCCGTGGTATTCCGCGTTGGTCATCGCCGACCGGACCACGATGTCGGGATGCGCGGGGTCAACCTCCCGCTCCCCGGCGTTCCAGCGTTCGAACGTCCGGCGCATCAAGTCCACGTTCTCCTGCGACATCGCCCGCCCAGTATCCCCGTGGCTAGTGGGCGGCGCTAGCCAAGGTCGCTCCTTACAAACGCGATCTTTGGAGCTGGCGCTTGCGGAGTAGCTGATCCATCGCTGCGGCGCTCCCGCCCCGAGCCCTGTCCTTCAGAGCAGTTCACGCGCGGTAGATCTGCACCCTCCGCGGGGGACCGTGGCTGATGTCCGCCGGTGCCAGACTGGCCCTGGGCGAGCAAGCGCTATGCCAATGGCTCGAGCACACCGCAGCAGATGGCTGTCGACGGTAATCCTGGCCGCCGTCGGGGTCTCGATGGCATTTAGCGCGGGCGCCGCCGCACAGGACCCGGTCATTGCCGCGGCCGGAGACATCGCCTGTGATCCGGTCAATCCTGAAACCGGGACCGGAGACTTCTGCCACCAGGGCCAAACGTCCGACCTGCTCGTCGGAGCCGGGCTCGCGGCCGTGCTGCCGCTCGGTGACATCCAGTACAGCAACGCCTCGCTGACGAAGATCCTGCAGGTTTACGACCCTACGTGGGGCCGCGTGAAGTCGATCAGCCGCCCCATCCTGGGGAACCACGAGACCTCGGGGACGGGGTACTTCGACTACTTCAACGGCGTCGGCGTTTCGGACGGGCCGGCGGGCACGCGCGGGAAGGGCTGGTACAGCTTTGACGTCGGCACCTGGCACCTCGTCGCGCTGAACTCGAACTGCACGAGACCCGCTGACACCTCCGACACTGTGGACTGCGGCGTCGGGTCGGAGCAGGAGCGCTGGCTCAGGGCGGATCTGGCGGCTCATCCGGCCAGCTGCACGCTCGCCTTCTGGCACGATCCGCGCTTCAGCTCGGGTCACGGCGGATCGAACACCTTCACGCAGCCGTTCTGGGACGCGCTCCAGGACGCTCAGGCCGAAATCGTGCTGTCGGGCAACAGCCATGACTACGAGCGCTTTGCGCCGCTGGACAGGAACGGCAATCTTGAACCGGCCGGAGGCATTCGCCAGTTCGTCGTCGGTACGGGCGGCGCGTTCTTCACGGGGCTCAGTTCGCAGATTGCGTATAGCGAGGTGGCCCAGAACGACACGTTCGGCGTCCTGAAGCTCACGCTCCGGGCCGACAGCTATTCGTGGACGTTCGTGCCGGAGGCGGGAAAGACCTTCACCGACAGCGGCACCACGATGTGCCACGGACTGGTGGGCCCTCCGCCGCCGGACGCGGTCGCTCCCGTCATCTCGGGGCTGACGCTCACCAATACACGCTTTCGAGTGGACCGGACCGGCACAGCGGCCGCCGCGAAGCGCGGCACGACCTTCCGCTATCTGCTCTCGGAGGTTGCCATTGTCAGGTTCACGATCGATCGCCGCTTGAAGGGGCGCCTTGTCGATGGACGCTGCCGGCGTCCAACCCGGGACAACCGCGACGCGCGCGCCTGCACCCGCTACACACGCGTGGGCAGCTTCAGGCGCTCAGCGGCAGCCGGAGCGAACAGGACGAAAATCCGCGGGACGGTCGGCAAAAGATGGCTAAGGCGCGGTCCCTATCGCGCCACGCTCCGAGCGACCGACGGCGCCGGGAACCGCTCGCACCGAAAAGGGCTGCGCTTCAAGATCGTGCGCAGGTAGTCGGGCCAGTTCACTCGCCCACCCGCGTCCCCAGGAGCGCGGCGAAGCGCTCGCGTGATCCGGTACGACCGCAGGATTGCTCGAGCGCGGTGGTTCCCCGGATGGCTCACGCCGCCTCTGAGACCCTGACCGGACTGCACGAGAAGCAGTACAGCCGCCGGCGTGTCGTGGACTCGTATGCGAATTCGTCGCGGCACCGCTTGCACGTCGTGGCGAGCTGAGTTCCCCGCGCAACATGCCGCTTCCGATCACGCGCTGCATACCGGCACCGGTCGCTGCACAACCGCTGCTTCCCGGTCGTTTGCCAGAAGCTTTCGCCGCACCAGCCACCTACCCCGCTTCTAGATGTAGTACATCGGCGTGGCGGAGTCGCGCGCCTCGCGCTCGGCCACGTCGGCGATCGTCGTGCCGGCCAGCACGGCTCTGACGGCCTCGGTTGCCTCGGTCCAGATCGGGCCGCTCGCGGCCGCCTCGGCGCCCAGCTCGCCCTCGAGCAGCTCGACGACCTCCAGCACTGTCACCTCGCCCGGCTGGCGGCCGAAGGTGTAGCCGCCCTTCACCCCGCGCTGCGACTGCAGGATCCCGGCGCGGCGCAGCGTGGCGAACAGGCCCTCCAGGAACTGCACCGGTATGTCGCGCGCGCGGGCGAGGTCGCCGATCGGCACGGGTGCCGAGTCGCCCCGGCGGGCCAGCTCCGAGAGCGCGCGCAGCGCGTAGGGCGACTTGCTCGTTATCACCAGCACGCGGCGTGACTCTACGGTATGGGCATGCGCCCTCTGAGACTCGATCTGTGGCTTCCGCCACTGCTGCTCATGGGCGTCATCTTCGTCGTGTCAGCGCAGCCCAGCCTCAGCTCGGGGCTCGGCCTGGTGGACCACATCGGCCGCAAGCTCATCCACTTCGGGGAGTACGCGCTCCTCTGCTTTCTCTGGTGGCGAGCGCTCCGGAGCGTGACAAACGAGCGCAGAGCGGTTGTACTGGCATTCGTGCTTGCGAGCGGCTACGCGATCACCGACGAGTTTCACCAGACCTTCGTGGATGGGCGGCACGGCACGCCCGTGGACTGGCTGATCGACTCGGCCGGCGCGGCCGTCGTGGCTCTCCAGCTGTGGCGGGCGCGCGTGCGGTTGGCGGCTTGATGCGCCGCGTGCCGATCGACTCGGCGGCGCCGTTCGCGGTGTTCGCGATCGCGCGGCTGGTGGTGTCGGTCGCAGCGCTCGCGGCCTCCGCGATCCTCGGCTTCCCGTACAACGGACGCGCCGCCGCCGTGCTCGGCGTCTTCGTGCTGTGGTCCGCTGCCGTACTCGTGCTCACCCGTCGACAGCCGGAGCGGGCGCTCCATCCGGCGGTGCCCGCGGTCGACTTCGGCCTGCTCCTCGCGCTCGAGCTGCTCGC
>Ga0126315_10000978_pt1 | contig 10604 bp, 9 predicted proteins | sample Plot106_FD_92534 | JGI IMG/M metagenome (GOLD analysis project Ga0126315, IMG submission 92534) | Serpentine soil microbial communities from UC McLaughlin Reserve, CA, USA - Plot106 | ecosystem: Environmental > Terrestrial > Soil > Grasslands | place: USA: UC McLaughlin Reserve, Lake County...
GAGCCAGGACGAGTCCGACGCCGAGCTATTTGCGATTCAGGCCGCCGTCGTTTTGGCGAACGCAGGAGCGTACTGGGGGGCATTTGATCTTGCCGAGGGACTCCACAAGGCGATGGAGTCGCGCGCCACCATTGAGCAGGCAAAAGGGATGCTGATGGCCAGTCGGCGCTGCAGCGCAGATGCTGCCTTCCAGATGCTGGTCGGTGCGTCACAACGCAGCAACGTAAAGCTTCGCGACCTCGCCAGCCGGATCGTGGCCGGCAGCGACCCGGCTAACCAGTCCTGAGTAGCTACCGCGCCGGCTTCAGCAACGGGAACAAGATCGTTTCACGGATGCCGGCATTCGTGAACAACATCACCAACCGGTCGATGCCTAGCCCAAGCCCGCCCATCGGGGGCGCGCCCAACTCGAGCGCGGCGAGGAAATCCTCATCGAGCTGCATTGCCTCTTCATCGCCGGCCGCCGCGTCAAGGGACTGGGCGGTCAGCCGCTCACGCTGGATCACCGGGTCGATCAGCTCCGAGAAGCCGGTACCGCGTTCCAGGCCGCCGATGATCAGATCCCACGCCTCGATCAGGTTCGGAACATCGCGGTGCGGCCGCGCCAGCGGCTGGGCCAGCGGTGGGTAGTCGCAGACGAAGGTCGGCGAGATCAGGGTCGGCTCAACCAGATCGCCGAACAGGCGCAAGATCAACTTTTCGGCGGTCCAGCCGCGTTCGGCGGCGACCCCATGCCGCTCGGCGATCTTGCGGAGATGTTCCGCTGTCGTTTCCGGGGTGATCTCCTCACCCAGGTGAGCCGACAGGCCAGGATAGACACCCAACCACTGCCAGGCGCCGTCCAGATCGATCGTTCCCACGCCAGTGTCGAGCTGACGCGAGCCCAGCAGGTCGGCCACATCGACGATGATTTTCTGGACCAGCTTGGCGATCGAGCGCTGATCACCCCAAGCCTGGTAGACCTCGAGCATGGTGAACTCCGCGCTGTGCGTTGCGTCGATGCCCTCGTTGCGAAAGATCCGCCCGAGCTCGTAGACCCGCTCAGCCCCACCGACGACCGCACGCTTCAAGAACAGCTCGAGTGCGATCCGCAACGTCATGTCTATGTCGAACGCGTTCAGGTGAGTACGGAACGGGCGGGCGTTCGCCCCGCCGTGCACCAGCTGCAGCACCGGCGTCTCGACCTCGACATATCCTTCCCGGTGCAGCGTCTCCCGCACGCTGCGAGTGATCACCGCCCTGGTCCTGACCATGTCCCGGGCTGCTTCCCTAACGATGAGGTCGGCATGCCGCTGCCGGACTCGGACCTCGTCGGATAACTCTTTGTGCAAGGTCGGCATCGGGCGCAGCGCCTTGGACGCGAGCCTCCACCGCCCCGCCAGCACCGACAGTTCGCCGCGCTTGGACGAGATCACCCGGCCCTCGACGAATACGTAGTCGCCAAGATCAACATCGGCCTTCCAGGCTTCGAGCTCAGCCTCACCAACCTCGGCCAGAGAGATCATGACCTGCAGCCGCATCCCGGAATGCTCCTGCGACAGGCCTTCCTGCAGCGTCGCGAAACAGAGCCTTCCGGTGTTCCGCAGGAAAACAATCCGGCCGGTCACGCCGACGATTTCGGAGGTTTCCTGGCCGGCTTCAAGATGGCCCCACTTCTCCCGTACCTCAACCAGTGAGTGGGTTCGCGGCACGGCTACCGGGTACGGCTCACGCCCCTCTGACAGCAACCGGCCGCGCTTGTCCAATCGGACCTGCATCTGCTCGGGCAGGTCCGTCTCATCCCGGTCACTCGGCACCTGGTCAGCTTAGCGATCGAACTCCGCTGAGCCCTGGCTCGCAGGCCGAGAGTGCCGCCCCCTGGCTTTACGCACCAGTAACGTGCGGTTCAGTACGCTCGCGCTATGGAGGACGTGCTCTCTAACTACCAGGTGGGCGACGCCTTCGACGAAATGATGGACCTGGAGGGCAGCGTCCGGCCCTCCTATAAATCGATCTACAACACCCTGCGTAAAACGACTCCGGCGGAGTTGCACAACATCGCCGAATCGCTGGCCAAGAGTTACACCCAGGCCGGTGTCACCTTCGATGTCGGAGGTGTTGAGCGGCCGTTCCCGCTGGATCTGGTACCCCGGGTCATTGCGGCACCCGAATGGGAGACGATCGAGGCCGGCGTGGCGCAACGGGTGCGGGCGTTGGAGGCTTTCCTGGCCGACGTCTATTCGGCGAAGCAGGTGATCACCGACGGGGTGATTCCCAGCCAGTTGGTGACCTCCTCCACCCACTTCCATCGCGCCGTCTGGGGAGTCGAGCCGCCGAACGGAGTTCGGATCCATGTAGCCGGCGTCGACCTCATCCGCAATCCGGACGGAGAGGTGCGGGTTCTGGAAGACAACGTCCGGGTACCAAGCGGCGTCTCCTACGTGATGACCAACCGGTCGGCCATGATCACCGCGCTACCCGACGCGTTCAGCAACCAGCGGATCCGGCCGGTCGCCGGCTACCCGCAGCGGCTGCTGGCAGCACTGCGCAAGGCCGCCCCGGCAGGCACCGACGATCCCACCGTGGTGGTCATGACTCCAGGTGTGTACAACTCGGCCTATTTCGAACACACTCTGCTGGCCCGCACCATGGGCGTCGAGCTGGTCGAGGGCCGGGACCTGGAATGCCGGCGCGGCCGGGTCTACATGCGTACCACAGCAGGTCTGCAGCGGGTGGATGTGATCTACCGCCGAGTCGACGACGAGTTCCTTGACCCTGTCCATTTCCGCAGCGACTCCATGTTGGGGGTTCCCGGCCTGGTCAACGCCGTCCGTACAGGTGGTGTCGCGTTGGCCAACGCGATCGGCAACGGGGTAGCCGACGACAAGTTGATCTACACCTACGTGCCCGACCTGATCCGGTACTACCTGAGTGAAGACCCGGTCATCCCCAACGTCGACACATGGCGGCTGGAGGAGGACGAGGCGCGGGCGGAGGTCTTCGATCGACTTCCTGAACTTGTGGTCAAGCCGGTCGCCGGCTCCGGCGGCAAAGGCATCGTGATCGGTCCGCGTGCCAGCCAGGAGGAGCTGGACGAGCTGCGGCGGACGATTTCGCTCGACCCTCGAGGGTGGATCGCCCAGCCAGTCGTCCAGCTGTCCACCGTACCGACGTTGATCAAAGATCAGCTTCGGCCGCGGCACGTCGATCTTCGCCCGTTCGCGGTGAACAGCGGTGACGGCGTCTGGGTGCTGCCGGGCGGCCTTACCCGGGTCGCGCTCCCGGAGGGTGAACTGGTGGTCAACAGCAGCCAGGGCGGCGGTAGCAAGGACACCTGGGTGCTCAGTCCGCCGCCGCACTACTCATCGACAGAGCCCAAGATCAAGCCGGTGGAGCACGACCAGCCAGCCGCCGGACCGGTCAGGGAAGATCAGCCGGAGGCTGAACCGGTCGGGCACGATCGGACTGCCGCCGAATCTGCTTTCGCCGCTCCGGTGACCTCAGTGCCGGCCTCTCCGGTACCGCTGACGGTGGCTCCGATACCTGCCGCCGTGCTGCCCCATCAGCCCGAGCAGCAATCCCAGCAAGATCAACAGCAACAGCAGCAACAACGGGGTTCCCCGGCGGGATCGATGTTCCTGAGATGCTGAGCCGGATCGCTGAATCGCTTTTCTGGATCGGGCGTTACGTCGAGCGCGCCGATGACACCGCTCGTCTGCTGCAAACCCACCTCCGGGTGCTTGCCGAGGACACCTCGGCGGCAGAAGTCGTCGCCTGCCGAAACCTGCTGGCCTTGATGAGCGTGGACTCGATCGCCGAGCCGACCCATCACGACTTGTTGCGGGTGCTCGGTTACGACGGCTCGGAATCGACCTCGATCTTCGCCTCCTGGGCCTCCGCCCGCGACAATGCGCGGCGAGCGCGGGAGGTCATCCCGCTCGACCTGTGGGAGTGCATCAACACCACCTGGCACCAACTACCCTCCAGTGGATTCGGCATTGCCGGAGCCCACAGCTTCCTGAATTGGGCGCGGGAGCGCAGCGCGTTGTTCACTGGCATCGCCCGCGGAACCATGGTCCGCGATGAGGGCTGGGAGTTCCTGCTGCTCGGCCGAAGTCTCGAGCAGGTGGACATGACGTCGCGAATGGTCGCCTCTGCCTCGTTGACGACGGGCAGCAGCCAGTGGCCGTCGGTGCTCCGCGGCTGCGGCGGCCATGACGCGTTCCTGCGTACCTACGGGGGGTTGCACACCGATCCGGACGCGGCCCGGTTCTTGATCATCGATGCCCGGTTCCCCCGCTCGATCATGCATGGCCTGGTCGCCGCCAGCGACTGCCTGAGCAATGTCTCGCATGCAAATCCTTCCGCAGCGATCCCTTCGACTGAAGCACTGCGCCGGCTGGGGCAGCTGCGGGCGCGGCTCGAATACTCCGACATGACCTCGCTGCTGGAACACCTGGACGAGGAGATGTCTGGCGTACAGGACGTGTCCGCGGCGGTCACCCACACCGTGTCCACCAGCTTCTTCGCCGCGGCCGAGCACACGCCGTGGATCACCGAAGGGACGCGTTGAAATGCGGCTCAGCATTGAACACAAAACTGGATTCCGCTACTCGACGAAGGTCAAGTCCTCCTACAACGAGGCGAGGATGACGCCGGTTGTCAGCTCCACCCAATCCGTCTGGGGCAGCCGGGTCAGCATCACCCCGAGCGCCTGGAGCTTCACCTACTCGGACTACTGGGGCACCTCGGTCACCGCCTTCGAACTGCATGAATCACATGATCAACTGACTGTCCAGGCAGAAGCCGTTGTGGAAACCCGCGGTGACGATCTCACCTGGGACACCGATCGGAGGGTCGCCGTCAATGACATCGGCTGGCCCGCGCTGCAGGACCGAGGTGTCGTCGACTCGATGACGGAGTTCCTGACGGTCAACGAGCGCACTCAGGCACCCCAGGAGCTGCAGGAGTTGGCGCAGCAGGTCACGAACCAACCTCCTCGACTGGCCGCGCTCGACATCTGCCGGCAGATCGCTGATCGACTCACCTATGCCCGCGGCAGCACACCGGTGAATGCCAAGGCGATGGACGTCTGGTCTGGCGGCAAGGGGGTCTGCCAGGACTTCTCCCATCTCGCCCTCGGTGCACTGCGATCGGTAGGCCTGCCTGCCCGCTACGTCTCCGGCTACCTGCACCCAGGCGGCGACGGCAGGGCCAACACGATGGTGGAAGGCGAAAGCCATTCCTGGATCGAGTGGTGGTGTGGCACTTGGGTCGCCTTCGACCCCACTCTGCGGTCCCGGATCTCGGAGAACCACGTCCGAGTGGGCCACGGTCGAGACTACGGCGACGTCGCTCCCCTGCGCGGCACCTACTCCGGAGGTCCGTCGGAGATGTTCGTCACCGTGCAGATGACCCAGCTGGGCTGAGCACATTCCTCGGCCGGCGGCGCGTCGTTATGTTGTCGGCATGAGCAACTGCGGCCAGCAGCCGCCCTACGGTCAAAACCCCTATGGGCCATGCTGACCGAGTCCCGGCAGGACGCCGTCGCCAGAATGGTGGAGATGTCGGAGGCGGCCGGCGCGAACGCCGTAGTCGGGCTGAAATTCGACTGCCGCGAGATCACTCCGGCGCTCAGCGAAGTCGCGGCATACGGGACAGCCGTCAAGCTGGCCGGGGAGCCTGAGCTGGGAATTTGCCGAGTGGACAGATCACGACGTGTCTGACCCGGGGGTGATCTAAAACAGAGCCCAGCAGTAAGAATGAACCCATGAGCGCTAAGGGGAAGCCCGCGGAGGACGAGCCGACGGCGGAGGACGAAACTCGGCGCAAGTTCCGGGAGGCGCTGGCGGCCAAGCAGGGCCGAAAGGGCGAGGACCATATTGACAACGAGCCGACGAACGTTCATGCCCACGGCCCGATGGATAGCAAGCGCATTTTCCGGCGCAAGACCGGCTAGTTAGCCAACTCCAGTTGGATCCCCGCCGGCGTTGCCTTGAAGCGCACATCGGATAGGTCTTTGACCACGGCGTCGGCTATCAGATCCTCAGGTGACGTCGTGGTTGTCACGGCGAGGGTGGCACAGCCCGCAACCCGAGCCGATTCCAACCCGGCGGGCGCGTCCTCGACCACCAAGCAACTGGTGGGGTCGACGCCGAGCCTCCGCGCCGCCTGAAGGTACGGATCCGGTGCCGGCTTGCCACGTGCCACGTCGTCCGCGGTCACGAGTACCGATGGTGGCACCAGCTGAGACGCCGCAATCCGAGCCTTCGCGAGCGGCAACGTGCAGGAAGTCGCGATCGCTGTCTTCCCATTGCGCAACGCTTCGAGGGCCTCCGCGGCGCCGGGCAGCACCACAATGCCATCAAGATCAGCGATCTCGATCTCCTGGATTCGCACGATCGCCGCTTCCTGACGATCCGGTGGCAGGACGCCTCGAACCACGTTCGCTGAGGGCACGCCATGCCAGCCTGCCACACGGAGCGATGGGACGTCGTGCTCGGCTGCCCACCGATCCCAGGAGCGGATCACAGCCGGTGTCGAGTCGATCAGGGTCCCGTCCATGTCGAACAGCACAGCCTCGAAGACTCGATCCACCAATCGGTCCAGCACCAGGTCCTCTCCCCCGTCCTCGCCCACTCGCGCACCGAAGGACCCTACCAATTGAGATATGGCTTGCTGAGTGAGTGCTCACTCATTACACTCAACGAATGCCCAGGGCAACACCGCTTCCGGCCGACGAGCGCCGGGCAGCGCTCATCGCGGCGACCGAGCCGCTGCTGGAGGAGTTCGGCCGCGAGGTCAGCACGCGTCAGATCGCCGAGGCGGCCGGGATAGCCGAGGGCACCATTTTTCGGGTTTTCAGCACCAAGGAGGCGCTCATCGACGCCGTCGTGGACGAGGTATTCGATATCTCCTCCACCTGCGAGCAGCTGGGGACCATCGACCGCGATCTTGCACTCGAGACCCGTGTGGAACTCGCAGTGAGCATCCTCCAGGCGCGACTCCGACGAGTCTTCACGCTCTTCCACACGCTCCGGCTCAGCCGCCGGGGACCGGAGGACCACGAGCAGTTGCGGCAACGGCAGCAGTCCGACAATGAACGCCTCAATGCCGCCCTCGCCGCAGTGCTCAAGCCCGACGAGAACCGGCTTCGGCTGGATCCGGAAACTGCGGCCAGCGCGCTCCGTACGATCACCTTCTCGATGAGCCACCCGATCTTGGCCGAGCCGAAACTCGCCGACCCCCTCCGAATAGTCGATCTGTTGTTGCACGGCATTGTTCATCCGCACCCTATGCAGAAACAGTCGTCATGCTGATCCGGTTGCTTCGTAACTTCTTGGGCCCTTACCGGCGGCCGCTTCTTGCGGTCTTGATCTTGACCCTCGTCGGGACGATGGCGGCGCTCTACCTACCGCACCTCAACGCCGCGATCATCGATGAGGGCGTCGCCAAGGGTGACACCGGCTTCATCTGGCGGACCGGCGGAACGATGCTGGCGGTCAGCGTTGCCCAGATCGCCTGCTCGATCGCCGCCGTTTACCTCGGTGCCAAGGTCGCCATGAGTTTCGGGCGCGATGTTCGGGGCGCGATCTTCTCCCGCGTCCTGTCCTTCTCCTCTCGGGAGCTCAACAGGTTCGGTGCGCCATCGCTGATCACCCGCAACACCAACGATGTTCAGCAGGTGCAAATGCTGGTGCTGCTGTCCGCCACCATCTTCATCGCCGCACCGATCACCATGATCGGCGGGGTCATCATGGCCCTGCGCACCGATGTGGGGCTGTCTTGGCTGGTTGCGGTGGCTGTTCCGTTGCTCGCGATTTCGGTCGGCCTCGTTGTGGTTCGGATGCGACCGCTGTTCCGGCTGATGCAGACTCGGATCGATGTGATCAACCGGGTGCTCCGCGAGCAGATCACAGGCATCCGCGTGGTGCGAGCCTTCGTCCGGGAGCCGTACGAGACGGCGCGATTCGCACAAGCCAACAGGGATGTCACCGAGACAGCCACCAGCGTCGGCCGGCTGATGGCATCCATCTTCCCAATCATGATGTTCATCCTGAACGTCTCCAGCGTCGCCGTGCTGTGGTTCGGTGCCATGCGGGTTGACAGCGGCGAGATGCAGATAGGAGCGCTGACCGCTTTCCTCACCTATCTGGTCCAGATCTTGATGTCGGTGATGATGGCGACTTTCCTGCTGGCCCTGGCACCGCGTGCCGCCGTCTGTGCCGAGCGGATATCGGAGGTCCTGGAAACCGAGTCGACCGTTGTGCCGCCGGAGCATCCGATTCGCTCACTTGACGAATCCTCGCTGGTCGAGTTCCGGGACGCCGAATTCACCTATCCCGGAGCCGACTTTCCTGTTCTGCGGAAAATCAGCTTCACCGTCGAGCCGGGTGAGACCACCGCCATCATCGGTTCCACCGGTGCCGGCAAGTCCACGCTCGTGTCGCTCATCCCCCGGTTGTTCGACCTGACCGAGGGGTCGGTGCAGGTGGATGGAATTGATGTTCGTGAGCTTGACGCAGAACTGCTGTGGAGCCGGATCGGCCTGATACCCCAGAAGCCGTTCCTCTTCTCGGGCACCGTTGCCAGCAACCTGCGCTACGGCAATCCGGAAGCCAGCGACGACGAGCTGTGGCAGGCGTTGCGGGTCGCACAGGCCGAGGAATTCGTACGGCAGATGCCTGGCCAACTGGAAGCCTCGATATCCCAGGGCGGCACCAATGTTTCCGGCGGTCAGCGGCAGCGGCTGTCGATCGCCCGGGCACTGGTCAAGAAGCCGGAGATCTATGTCTTCGACGACTCGTTCTCTGCACTCGATGTAGCTACCGACGCTCGCCTTCGCGCTGCATTGAGACGCGAGACCCGCGGCGCAGCGGTGATCATCGTCGGCCAACGAGTGGCCACCATCGCCGATGCCGACAAGATCTTGGTGCTCGAAGACGGCGAGATCGTCGGATCCGGCACTCATGATGAGCTGCTGGCGACCTGCGCTACGTACGCCGAGATCGTCGACTCCCAGCTCAGCGCCGAGGAGGCCGCCGCATGAACTCGCCGGAGCCAAGCGAGGTCCAGCCCCAGCGCCGAGCTCCGGGCGGGACGTCACCCAATGGCCAAGATGGCCCGAAGGCACCCGAGCGGCCGAGGTACGGGCCGCCCGCCGGCTCTCGGACGGGCCCACGGATGTTCGGTCAGATGCCAGTGCCGGAGAAGTCGATCAACTTCGGGCCATCGCTGCGGCGGCTGCTCGGGCACTTGGCGCCGGAGCGAGTGATCCTGCTGGGCGCGGTTTTCCTCGCCGTCACCGGCATCGTGATGAACGTGCTGGGTCCGAAGATCCTCGGTCTGGCCACCGACGTGATCTTCACTGGTGTCATCGGCAGGAACCTGCCAGCCGGCGCCACGAAGCAGCAAGTCGTCGACGGGTTGCGGGCCCGCGGTGAAGAAACCTTTGCCGACATGGTGGAACGGCTGGACGTCGTGCCCGGCCAGGGCATCGACTTCTCTCTGCTGGGCGACTACCTGCTGCTGGCACTTGGGCTCTACCTGGTGTCAAGCCTGTTCCTGTGGTGGCAGGGCTATCTGCTGAACGGGGCGGTACAGCGCTCGATCTATACGTTGCGCAACCACGTCGAGACCAAGATCAACCGGCTGCCGCTCGGCTACTTCGACAAGCAGACCCGGGGTGAACTGCTGAGCCGGGTGACCAACGACATCGACAACGTCTCGCAGGCTCTTCAGCAAACGCTGAGCCAGCTGCTCACATCGCTGCTGACCGTGATCGGAGTGACTGTGATGATGTTCGTCATCTCACCCGTGCTCGCGCTGATCGCTCTTGTCACGATCCCAGTTTCGGTTCTGGTGACGGGCCTGATCGGGAAGCGATCGCAGAAGATGTTCATTGAGCAATGGAAGGCCACAGGTGAGCTGAACGGCCACATCGAAGAGGCCTTCACCGGACAGTCCCTGGTCAAGGTCTTCGGCCGGCAGCGGGAGGTCGAAGCGGTCTTCGCCGATCGCAATCGGTCGGTGTACACCGCTAGCTTCGGAGCCCAGTTTGTGTCGGGCCTGATCATGCCGATGATGTTCTTCATCGGGAACCTGAACTATGTGCTGATAGCCGTGGCCGGGGGTTTGCGAGTGGCCAGCGGCACTATGAACCTTGGCGATGTTCAAGCCTTCATCCAGTACTCCCGGATGTTCACCCAGCCGCTGACCCAGGTGGCGTCAATGGCAAACCTGCTGCAGTCCGGTGTGGCCTCCGCTGAGCGGGTCTTCGAGGTGCTCGACGTTGCAGAGGAGTCGCCCGAGGCCACCGGGACGCTGAACCCGACTCGAGGACGAGTCGAATTCGAGCACATCAGCTTCTCCTACGACGGCGTTACACCCAAGGGAGTGCCGCTGATTTCCGACCTGTCGCTGGTCGCCGAGCCGGGACAGACAGTGGCGATCGTCGGACCAACCGGCGCCGGCAAGACGACCCTGGTGAACTTGATCATGCGCTTCTACGACCTGGACCGTGGTCGGATCACCCTCGACGGCATCGATATCGCCTCGGTGCCGCGTTCCGCGCTGCGCTCACAAATCGGCATGGTGCTCCAGGACACCTGGCTGTTCAACGGCAC
>Ga0126315_10000979_pt1 | contig 10597 bp, 10 predicted proteins | sample Plot106_FD_92534 | JGI IMG/M metagenome (GOLD analysis project Ga0126315, IMG submission 92534) | Serpentine soil microbial communities from UC McLaughlin Reserve, CA, USA - Plot106 | ecosystem: Environmental > Terrestrial > Soil > Grasslands | place: USA: UC McLaughlin Reserve, Lake County...
TTCTCCGAAAGTAAATACAAAGGAGTAGAAAATAAAATGATCAAATGTCCAGAATGCGATGCTGAAATCAAAATTCCCTCTGACTCGATCGAAGGTGAAATTGTAACGTGTCCAGACTGCGGTGCAAGTTATGAATTACTGAAAGCAGATGAAGGATTTAACATTAAACCGGCCCAAGTAGTCGGCGAGGATTGGGGGCAGTGACAAAAGGCAAATCAATATCTTCTCTTACCATTCTTTATGACAATATTAGATGGGAAGAAAAGGCACTCTATGAAGCTGCTAAAAAGAAAGGAGTTGAAATTAATAATGTTGACTGTAAAACTCTCTCGATTGATCTAAATAATAAAAATTCAAAATATTTGGATGAAATTATCATTCAACGTACCGTTAGCTATTTTAAGAGTCTTCATTCGACTGCTGCACTTGAAGGACTTGGAGCGCATATAATAAATTCACTCCGTACTGCTATTCTTTGTGGTAATAAGTTATTCGCCCATATGGAACTTCAAAAGGCCGGAATTAAGACACCTAATGCATTTACTGCATTTTCTGCAGAATCTGCTATATCTGCCCTCAATAGTATAGGTTATCCTGCCGTTATTAAGCCTACAATAGGAAGCTGGGGAAGGTTAATTGCCCTTCTACGTGATACGGAGGCAGCCAAGGCCATAATAGAAGATCGCGAGCATATGTTTCCACTTTATCATGTATACTTCTTTGAAGAATTTGTCAAACGTCCGCCAAGGGATATTAGGGCCATTGTAGTAGGTGATGCCGTCATTGCAGCCATTTATCGTTATTCTAGTCAAGGAGAATGGAAAACGAACATGGCCTTAGGAGGCTATGCTAAAACTTGTCCTATTACAAAGGAACTAGAAGATATCTGCATAAAAGCCACAAACGCAGTGGGTGGGAATATAGTTGGTGTTGACCTGATGGAAAGTGAAGAGACTGGTTTAGTTGTTCATGAAGTTAACAATACAACTGAATTTAAAAATACGGTTAGAGTGACTGGTATAGATGTTCCAGGATTAATGATTGATTATGCTTTAGAGCTGTCAAATTAGTATAGTGTATAGTATAGAAATTGGTTTCCTCCAATTATGCGGTTGAATTCTTAAGGAAAGCTCTGGAACAATATACACCATCAAGATCTGAAGCTTCGTTAGCTAACCTGATAAAGGACAAGTGCGTTAACGAACTTGGGTTTGAACAAGTCGATATTGACAATGTAGGAAACATCATTGCTGCTAAAGGAAACGGTGAACCTAAAATATTGCTTTGTGGTCATATGGATACCGTTCCAGGGCAGATTCCTGTCAGAATAGAAGATGGATTTCTTTATGGTCGTGGAGCATCTGATGCAAAGGCACCCCTTATTTCCATGCTATTAGCTGCCGCAGAATTTCCAAAACAAACAGGCACAATAATTTTCGCTGGTGTTGTGGATGAAGAAGGAAATGCAACAGGAATAAAGCAGTTAGTGAAAGGCAAACTTTCGGTAGATTATGCAATTTTTGGGGAACCAAGTGGCATCGAGAACATAACGATCGCATATAAAGGCCGATTAGCAATCAGACTTACATGTGATGTTGGCAATAGTGCGCATGCAAGTGCTCCGTGGTTAGCTAAAAATTCAATTGAAGAAACATATGATTTTTGGAATGCAATCAAATCGGAGATAGAGATACTACATGTAAAAGAAACCAGAGCAAATTCGATAAGCTGTAGTCTAACTGAAATAACAGGAGGTTCAAGCCATAATGTTACACCTCAGACATGCAGGATAACAATAGATATCCGAATACCTACAAATACTACATGTGGAAAGGTTCTCAAATTGATAGATGATGTTATTAATAAAGTTGCTATAAATAAAGGAATAAAAGCAGTTTACAGAATTGAAGATAATACAGAGCCCTTTGAAGCAGATCTTACTTCTCCCTTGGTTAGAGCCTTGTCACTTTCAATTCAAGATGTTAAAAAAAAAAGACCAATTCTTTTAAGAAAGACTGGCACAGGAGACATGAATATACTAGGAAATGCATTGAAGGTACCCGTTGTTACCTATGGACCCGGTGACCCCCATACCTCCCATACGGCAAATGAAAGAGTTCATATTGAAGAATATGTTTCGAGTATAGATGTTTTTGTCAGAGCATTATTCCACATGTCTAGATTTCATCACAACAAAAAATTAAATGACAGCAAAGCCAAAATATAGAGGTAACAAAACACTTCTTGATATGCTGTGGCTAATCGGAATAGGCGTTAATGGTTACAAAGGCGTTAGTCTTCATACTTTGGATATCTTGAAGAAATGCGACATAATCTATTTCGAGCGGTTTACCAGTCCATTATACGAGGACGATTTAATTAATTTGAATTCTTTGATTGGAGGAGGGTACGATAAGGAAAGGAAGATGATACCTGCAGAACGATGGCTTGTAGAAGACGGAAACCAGATACTTGAACAAGCAAAAAATGGAAATGTTGCTCTGATAACGTATGGTGATCCGTTGATTGCAACAACACTATCAGAATTGGAAGTGCGGGCGAGAAAAAACTTGATCAATGTCGATGTAGTACATTCTGCATCTGGCATTACTTCCTTAATCGGTGAAAGTGGTCTACATATCTATAAGTTTGGAAGATCAGTTACAATGATGTCAGGACCGCATTCAGCTATTAGTGTATATAATGCAGTCTTTGATAATTTACTCTCTAGAAGTCATACTTTGATATTGACTGAATACAATAACAATGATAATAAATTTTTTTTCCTAGATCCCGTCCAGGTGTTTAAAATGTTAATTGAGATCGAAAAAGATGTAAAGTATAATATCTTTTCTGGAGAAACATTTGTAGTAGTTGCTTCAAGGATTGGCACCGAGCAGAAAAAAATAATATCTGGTAAAATTAAATCGCTGATCGGAATGACTTTTGAAACTGGTCCACATTCTATAATAATAACTGGTTCACTCCATTTTACGGAGTCAGACGCCATACGTTACCTTACTATCAATGTAGATGAACCCATAGATAATTCAGAGAATATTCAAAAGATTTCTGTTAATATGATTAAAAGATATACTCCAAAAGCTAAGCAGGCTATAAAGCAAATGAAAGACATTATAATTCAAGAGAACATTCCATCACTAAACAAGGGATCAATTGAAGTACTTGATAATGCAGAATACTATGTTGACGACGCTGAGAGATTTCTAAGACAAGGGAAACATGAACTCGCTGTTTTAAGTATTGGTTACGCAGAGGGATTAATTGATGCGCTTCGTTTTCAAAAAGGGATTGATCCATGGTGATAATAGCAAAATTTTTGACGTATACGGAGTTGAACATCACAATTTTGCAAATAGGAAATAATTGATACGGATCAAAACTTAAATCCCCTTTACTCTACCTCTATACTGAGAGAGAATATATACTTGCTTTTAACTTTCTGGGATTATCTTCGTATGCTTCATGCATCGAGTCATGAAAGTAATGGCATATATCAGTATTATAATAAATCAAGAAACCTACATTATCATTATCATTTTAAGTATCCTAATAATGGGATTTGGAATCCATGGTAAAATCAGCGGTAATCGAGAATCCTCATAAGAAATCTGCCATTATTCCTTCTGAGCTAATGCAATTTGTTAAACGTAACACATATTCCCTTCTTATCAAAGGTTATGCAGGAACAGGCAAAACAACACTATCACTTACCATTTTAAAAGTATTAAATATCAAAAGTAATTTTTTTTATATATCTACTAGGATTTCTCCCAAACAAATTTTTATTTATTATCCATGGCTCAGCAAATTTGTTGATGGATCCAAAATATCGAAGTCTGTAGAAAATGGGTATAACTTATCAAGTTTTGAAGATGCACGTCTCGATGAACCTGAATCATTTTTTGAAAGAATTACGAACCAATTAATGGATGTTAAAGCACCATTAATCGTTATTGACAGTTGGGATGCAATTGCATCTTTTATGGATAAAGAAGCTAGGCTGAATAATGAGCGAGTATTGCAGACATGGCGAGAAAGAGCAGGCGCCAAACTGATATTTATAAGTGAAGATCCAACGGATACAACTCTTGATTTTCTTGTTGATGGAATAGTAGAACTGAAACAGATTTTTTATGATAACATTAGAATAAGGGAAATTCTCCTTTCAAAATTAAGAGGAGTGAGGATAAACAGGCCATCCTATATTTACACACTTAATAATGCCATTTTTCGAAGTTGTAACCCTTTCCAGCCAACAAAGTTTATTATAAATATTGATTCAAAGATCTTTAAAAATAGACAACAAAAACTTGCACCACTGTACAATGGTACCTACATTACTAGCGGATACCTGAAATTAGATGCCGAACTCGGAGGAGGTTTCCAAAAGGGAAGTATCGTATTAATAGAGACCGATGCCGATGTGAATGTACGAACTACAATATCCTTCCTAGCCAAAATGATGTATAACTTTGTTGGAACGTCTAATCCAATTTTATTTGGACCAGCGGGAATATTTGAACCTGCCATGGTGATTGCTTACCTCAAATCGTATTTACATGCGGACCCTAAATATGAACTTGTCAAAATTCTATGGCCTACAAATAGCGTTGAGCATTCTATTTCTGAGCACATCATTCCATACCAAAAATGGAATAGCAAAAGAAGATTTGAATATTTTCAGCACGCAGTATTGAAAGTAAAAGAAGAGAATCCAAACAAGCTTCTGTTAAACATAATGGGAATAGAGACAAATCAGAAAGTGAAAGGTTTCGAAAAAAAAGATCAAATTCAAGGGATCCTCCCTTTTATCAGGGAAAATGTAGATCTATCACTTTTTGTTACCCAACGCTCAGAAAATATAGAAGAGAGTTTGTATGATGCATGTGATATTCATATAAGATTAAGAATAATAAATGGCAGCTTATTTTTACAATTATTAAGCACATATTCACCCCTTTATGAAATGATAAATGATACTTCGTCTGGTTATCCAAAAATTGAATTGGAGCCTATGGTTTAGTTTAAGTACTCAAATGATAATATTCTTCCACAATATTTTCTTCTATTCCTACAGGCAACAATTCTTTCATTTGATCATAGTAGGAAAGAAACTTGTTACCTTTATGTGTAATTCGATAAACGATTTTATTTCCAATGTCAGCCTCTTGAATAAGACCACTCTGAAGCAGTGAATCAAGATAAATTTTACACTGGTCGTTGCTCAGCATAGCTTTGTACATAATTTTTGTCCGTGTTTCTTCTTTAGTAGCTGATCTTAGAATTGCTGCAATTACTTCATAACGACTGCGGTTTTTCATTTTTACGATACAATTAAACCCACATTTCATTTAATCTGAGTGGAACTATTAGATAGAAATATTGTTCACCCTGAGGTAAAAACTGCAATTATGTTTTTTATCAGTTTATGACATACGGTATACATATGGTATATTTGAACGATGCTTGCTAAAATATCTAGCGATTCGAATCCTTGTTGTATTTTGAACTGTAACAAGACCTAAACTTCAGAAATTAACATTTAATCATTCAATCAAAGACCTGATAATTGTTTGTCGCATATCTTATATTTAAAATTGCACTAACTATTATTCTATTTACTACGCTATTGTTAATCGGCAGAGTTTATAACAGGGAACACTTTATAGTCTATTGCTACCATAAGTTCTTGTGTCACCTTCAAGAATTGGTGTTAACGTAATATATTCATCCAATGATCTACCAGATATACATTCTCCATATTTAATATGCGGATTTCCAGGCAGCGGTTATGTCGGAAAGATAGCAGTTGATCATTTAATTCAAGAGCTGAAAGCAATACACCTCGCAGATATATACTCGACATCATTTCCACCACAGGTTTTGATAAGAATGGATGGAACGGCAGATCTGATGAAAAATAGTATTTTTTATTCAAAGAATAGCGATATCAATTTACTTTTGTTAACTGGAGATTCTCAGCCTGTAGATCCTGATTCGGAATATGTTCTAGCTGAGGAGATTTTAGATATAGCCGCAAGATTTACTACAAAACATGTATTCACATTGGCTGCATATATAACAGGAGTATTTGTTGATAAACCTCGAATCTTTGGAACAGCTACCGATGCAGATATCGTAAAAACATTCTATAAAACAAATATTTCGACAATGGATGTTGGGAGTATAACGGGAATGAACGGGCTTATTATTGGAATTGCGAAACTCCGTGGAATGAAAGGGACCTGTCTGCTGGGAGAAACCTCCGGATATGTAGTTGACGCTAAGGCCTCCAAGTCGATTCTTGAGACCTTGGTTTCCATAGTTGGAATAAAGATAGATATGGCAACACTTGAGAAGAGAGCAAAAGATACTGAAATGTTAATCAAAACTATAGAACAACAAATGGCAGGAAAATCAGGCAGATTATTAGAAGGTCAACAGACAGGTTCACAAGGTAAGTCCCCTAATACGGGATATATCAGCTAATGCTATTTTTCTCATATGGGGTCTAGAATCTGTACTCATATTATAAATGAAAGTAGGAAATTTTCCTTCAAAAGGATCAATCACTATTCAACAAACAGGATTTCACCATTATTTCCATGTATACTTCAGTCTAAAACCGCATTAGGATGAAAATACCAGCCTAATAATCATATGCATTCTGTTATTAATTGTCCGACGCTTATTCCATGTAATATCCTATTACATACTACATTAGAAATTGTAGGATTAAGCCTTTTTTAAGTTTCCGTATCTTCCTATGTTTAAGCTATTCTCTCCTCGAAACGCCTGAGTATATCCATTTTCAATAGAAACCCGGTCTCCTTGCTTTACCATATTAATCTGATCATCCCATAACGAGAGCTTTATAGTTCCCGTGTCGTCTGAAATAATAGCGTCTGCGACTTGGGCAGTCCCTCCTGCTCTAAGATTCACAGTTCGTGGTTCAGTAAGACTATCTATCGTTCCCTCAATGCTTACCCCTCGCATTCCTGGTTTTAGATCACCGATATTCATTTCTCTTAGAACTTCAGCTATTTGTTATAATAAAGGTTCTGGATTAGGTATTCGTCACAGTCATTGATTGACCGCAATCGGTACAAACTAGCTTTATTCCTGCAATAGTCTTCTCTCTTATCTCATGAACGGTTTTTGAATGACATTTTATACACAATTTAGAAACTGTTTCTGGTTTAGGCATATCATCTTGTTGCACCTTATTTATTGAATTTATAAAGCAAAACAATTACTTTAACTTTCTGAAATCCCTCATGAATATAATACATTTTTATTCGATTGAACAGCAAGCATGAAATAAGGTTAATACAAAAAGCGCGTATATATATGATGGAGGGGTAGCGAAGCCTGGTCAAACGCGCAGGACTCAAGATTCAAGCAAGAATTTTGACTTAAAAGGGATTGCATATGAGTCATCCCGTCCCTTAGGGGTTCGTGGGTTCGAATCCCACTCCCTCCACCATCAAAGCAAAGAGTAAGAGGTTATGAAAGTTAATCGTGTATAATGCTTGTAGGATATGCACAAACCAAAGACGAATTCAAAAAATATTGTTTCTATTAGACATGTGCTTTCTGAATGCAGAGTATATTATCACCTCATATAGAGAGCAAGTATATGAATTTTGTTAACGATCAAACATCTCTCCTTATGAGAACTATTTCTGCATTTTAATGTACACATTGGCGATATCAACATCACAATTAGTCGACATCTTTCTGCACTTAGGCCGTTAGCGAAGTCGAATTTGATATCAATATCATAGAATCTTTCACAGCCAAACCAGCAGATCATAAAAAACCGAAGAGGAAGAGATAATTAGATAAGTAAAATCTGTTCAACACATTGCATATATATATAGACACAATAATACAAGCTTGATTAATAAAGAGATCGAGGCATTCTAATGCCTTTATTGCTGATTAAGGAGTATAATTCAGGTAATGAATATACAAAACCAACATGAACGCAATCTGCTCTTTCATCTAAAAGACATTGTAGTTCTCCATTTTTTAATAAGACCTCTGCAATTCGATTTCGCTTATTGTCTTTTACAATTACACGATTTTGATCTATAGCAATTTTTTCGATAAAAGGAGCATGTTTGGCAAATACTTCATATTTTATTATCATTTCTTCCATCATACTTGTGAGATAACCTGAAAAACTTGTAATACCTTTTAATTCGAGTTCTTTTTTACTCCTTATGTAAACATCAAAAAATTTATTATAAACATTTTCACTTACCGTGATGGATTTGAAGCCTGCCTTTGGCATAATAGAGTACGGTAATGGACGGAATAATATAAGATTTATCCTCACTAGATTGTCATTGTCGAGATGCTGACGCCATATAAAATTTAAAACAAAAATATATCAAAGCATCGGAAAAATATCTAGAGTATGTCAAGATACAACTGTCCTTAAATGTATCTTATAATCTTCTATATTTTTTAATTGATATTTAGATTTTCTTAATTTAAACATTTTAATATATAAGATTCTAATTTCTAGAAAAACTATGGATAATAAAAGACTCTTTGATGTTTTCCTAATGGAACCCGCTGAACAACAAATGCCATCAACAAAAAATTCAAAAGATATGAATAATGTATCTTATTGCGAGCAGTGTAACAGCGACACCGTTATTTTCGACATGGTTTCTAGTGAATATGTATGCAGCTCATGTGGTTGTGTTGCAAATGCTGAAATCTTTACCAGTGATCACAATAACAGTTATTCGTCTCACTCTACATATAGTGATAGATTAAGGACAGGTATGCCAGAATCTCTTGCAATACATCATAAGGGTTTATCTACATTAATTGGAATTGGCGACACTGATGCCAGAGGGAAGGCTCTCGAGCCTGCGCAAAGAACCAAAATCCAAAGATTAAGAACGTGGAACAATAGATCACAACTTAATGATTCAATTTCCAGAAATTTAGAGAAGGCTCTAAAATTTCTCAATAACTTTGGAGATAAGCTGTATCTCAGTCAGGCTGTAATGGAGAGTGCTGCATATATTTATCGAAAAGCTGCTATAAAAAAACTTGCAAAGGGCAGATCGACTCTTGGATTGGTCGGAGCTGCACTTTATGCTGCCTGCAGAGAGACAGCAACGCCAAAAACAATTTCAGATGTAGCAGCGGTTTGTAATTTATCCAGCAAAGACGTAATGTCTCACTACAAGTTGATTGTCAGAGAGCTTTCTTTACAAATGCCTGTTCTTCATGGACCCGATTATGTTACTCTTATAGCAAATAGATTAGATTTAAGTGAAAAAACAAAACGTGAAGCTTTGAAAATTTATTCTCACGTACAGCAAAATAGAATTTCAATAGGCAAAAATCCAAGGGCACTTGCAGGCGCCGTGATATATATAGCTGCACACAATTGCAATGAATTTCTGAGGCAGGTAGAGATCTGCCAGGTAGCTGATATATCCACTGTATCGTTGAGAAAGCGTTGCAAGGAAATAAAAGAAACTCTGGAAATTTGACTTATGTAAGTTTTGTGATATAAGGCGTTAAATCTGTGCCGTTGCAAATTGATTGCCATTGTTGGGTTGTGACAGAGAGGTAAGCCGCCTCGAAACATGGATACGCCTCTTTACAAGAGAATAGAGTTACAACTAAGCCATTATGATCAATCTTGAAGCCCCTGCAAGGCTCGTGTCCTCTTATTATCATTTTAGCATCAGTTAATCTTAACCAACTTTTAGAAATATTAATTCCAAAGTGTCTTCCAATACCTCTTCTAGAGGGCTCCCATTCTTTATGATCTTTGATATGCTGTCGTGGATCATTCCATAAAATTTCCTCCATCCATCCATCATGAATATTTTGCTCTGCGGTAGCAATGGAATTTTTAAAATCTGTCGCTAGCCCTGTACATCGTGTAGGAACTCCACCATGGACAATAAGTGCCTGACTTTGTATCAAAGTTGAGAGGATCAATAGTCGAAAAAATGGTAGTATTCTGTAAATGTAAATTTGTTTTCCCGTCTCTCCGTATCGTTTTACAATTTCCAACGGCAGATCATGTGAAGAAAATGGAAATTCAATAGGTGCTTCGTGATTTCCACGCATAAGTACAATAGAATGGGGGTATTTTTGTTTTAAATAACAAACCGTATACAAAACTCCAATCGATTGACTCCCTCTGTCTACATAGTCACCCATGAATATCATTTTGTTCCTTGCTGATGCAAGAAACTTTTCATACTCTATGTCCTTGAGAATATCGAATAACGAGTTTAAATCACCATGAATATCACCAATAATTACAACATTTTGCGGAATTTTCAAATCAGCAAATCCACAAGTAATTGATCCTCCGGCGATATTACTATATTGTCGTTCCTTATACATAATATTGGCAGCAGCATCGATAATTTTAATGAAATCATCAGCATTTGCCATAATCGAGGATCGATATAAGTTATCCAAGTACAGTCATAGAATACGGAGAGGTTAATAATTTTAACAATTATTTGTAAGCTTTACAATGAGAAAATGGCACAGGAATAGAAAGAGAAAAGAGATAAAA
>Ga0126315_10000980_pt1 | contig 10586 bp, 5 predicted proteins | sample Plot106_FD_92534 | JGI IMG/M metagenome (GOLD analysis project Ga0126315, IMG submission 92534) | Serpentine soil microbial communities from UC McLaughlin Reserve, CA, USA - Plot106 | ecosystem: Environmental > Terrestrial > Soil > Grasslands | place: USA: UC McLaughlin Reserve, Lake County...
AAATAGCCAATTCTTCCCACCCTGCCCGCAGAGTCGTGATCGAATCTACATCGTCGCCTGGAAACGCGGTAACACTCGCCCTAACCTTGACTATCGACCCCTCGCGTATTGCACCAGCCATCGCTGCAACGGCCGCCATGTCTACGCCGTTCAAACCTGGAAGAAACCGACCAAAGCATGGCCGTTACCGAAATGGGGCAAGTACAAACGCCAGTACGTCTACTGCTGCCCGAACTGTAAAAGTGTGGTCCAGCCGGCTGCATGGCCAGCTTATACCGCTATCAACTGGTCCAATCTCGGTCCAACATTAGGCGAACGGGCCGAACTGGGAATGCCCGAACTGGCAAACGCCACTGTCGATCGCATACGCCGAGCATTCGCCAAATTTGGTAGAACTCCCCCCTTTATCATCCCTACCAAAAGCGTCTGGGGAACAGATCGATCAGTCGCACAACCATTTACTGCCCAAACAACGCAGCAGGATAAAGCATTGGTCAGCACCATCATTAAAAACAATGGCGCACCAAACGAAGCCAAGTACCGAGCTCTATCGCCAACCAAACCATTAGGCGCCTTGACGACCAGCCCCACCCAAGCTCTCGCAACCACCGCAGTTATTCCACAACGTTTCAACAGCAAACCCTCCAGCCCCCATGAACACCTTCCGACAGTCACAACTCAACAGAGCGATTTAACACTCTCATCGGTAGTCCTCCCAGCCGCAGGGAACACCTATGAAGATTCCGGCTATACCAGAGCACGACACGTCACCCAACAACTCTACACACAACATACGACTCCAGCCTTCGGCTTTGCGTCCGTACCTTCACTTATCGAAATGCGAGGAGGCGGCTCTATTCAAGCAGGTCAACACCCAGTGACTGAGGCAACTCATACCGTCACTGCAGGCGGTTCGCACCACGGTTTGGTTTCCATACCACTATTACTCAACGGTCAGGACAACGACTCCGTGCACACCGTAACTGAACCAGCCTACACCGTCCGAGCCAACGGCGGAGCAGGCCGTCTCATTTCGCCGGCATTCTTCGCCAAATTAAATGGTGGTCCATCGGATACGGCATGGCACCCCACCACAGATCCATTCAATACAGTTACGTCGCGTGACACCCACGGCCTCCTCACACTGCCTTGGATTGAAGAATTCCGCGCCGATCCCATCGCAGTCACAAAAAAGCTCGCAACCCTAATGCCTCAACTGCACCATGAAATCGAATCTTCACCTGAAATTCCACTGGATCAAATCACCAACGACGATTTGTTGAAGAGTCATTTCCGTATGCTCGAACCGGACCCCGAATTAAGGTGGGCCATGGCCTTCGAGGATGATTACATTCTCTTGGGAAACAAGACCCAAATGACCGCGGGACTTGGGAATGCCGTAACCCCACCTGTCGCCACATGGATAACAGCCCGCTGTCTCGAAACACTGGGCGCGCTCGTTAACTGACCACTACCCCGCAAATCCCAATGACGTACTCACCACAACAAACTCCCTTTCCGTTCGCTTGCCAACGTTGGCGCGATCACCGCGGCATCTACCGCCCGCCTGATGAAGTCATATCAACCCACGAGTACGAAGTCGCCCCCATTACACTCTCACAAGCCAAAGCTTTCGTTAAACGGCATCATTACTCCAGCTCCTATGTAGCGTGCCGTCATCGTTACGGTCTCTTCAAACGTTACGCACTCTTTCCGGAGGATGAATTAGTTGGAGTCGCCGTATTCTCAAACCCCATGTCACAGAAAGTCTTAACCAACATCTTCACGTGTGACCCCCTTGAGGCTATTGAGTTGGGCCGATTCGTTCTTCTCGATAATGTGCCTTCAAATGCGGAATCCTGGTTTTTTGCACGCTGTCGCGAACTCTTGAAACGCCAGGGCATCAAAGGCATCGTCGCCTTCTCTGACGACACTCCCCGTACCAGTCTCGACAACAACCAGCCCATTTTTTTCGGGCACATTGGCAACTTCTACCAAGCGTCAAATGGTGTCTATTTAAAACGAACAACCCCTCGCACCCTTAAACTGCTCCCCGATGGAACTGTATTCAGCGATCGTGCCGCCTCAAAAATTCGAGGCCGCGAACGCGGTTGGCGATATGCGGCAAACATTCTTGTCACGCATGGTGCTACAGAACCCCCAGCAGACAACCCGGCCGCCTGGCTCAGGCACTGGACCAGCCTGCTTACCAGACCACTCAGACATCGAGGAAACCATCGTTATGCTTGGAGCCTTTCAAACTCTCTAAGGCTGCCACCGTCTCACCATTATCCCAAGTGGTCCTATCCGTTCACTCAGAATGGAGTGTCACTATCATGAACGTCGAAGCTATTTACCCAAGCAGAAATCCCAGTTGCGACATGCTCAACCTGTACCATGGGCAACTCTTATCGCTCGAATATATGACCAGCTATGGATCGAACACGTGCTTGGACCACAACAGCGCACACGTTGGTACAACGGAGAATACATTTTTGATGTTTCGTCCAACGCGATTGATGAACACTGTGAAAAACGATATCCGAGCTAAACGAAATGTCTACAACCACGAATCAGATCAACAACCCAACCGACGACAACACTATATTGGTTTCTAGAATCACCTTGGGACAGGCACTTTTGGAAGCGCTCAACCCTGTGCAGGTTCGACTCACCTGGACTCTGATGCTGAGTTCAATTGATGCACTTTCGGACCAAACCGCCATCGCATTTCGCGACCGTCTCTTTGCACTGTTGAGCGATTCTTTTCCAGTTCGGTTACTCGGCGAGCTAACCACTCTGAACCTCACGACCACGGATGCTTTGCTTGCTGATCTCTATCAGTTCGTCGAAACGACACTCGCCAATACAGATTCACCGGACTCGAATTTGTTAATCCGCATCGTCACGCTTCGACAGGCATTAAAGCTGACTCTGCAATCAAAGAACGAAACAGACTGAAGCTCTCTCTTTTTCACACTTGAAACCCCGATCGAACCGAACATGCACATTGCTCTATCCACCACGCAGATACCCCCTGCTACATCCACGCCGCAGGAAATAATTGCGATCGTTGACCTGTCACAGGAACGAGCCCTAGAACTACTGGCGCTAATGAATGACATTACTCTTCGCGCAACTAACTCCTCCACCACCTTCCGCATTTCAAGCTTTGAGCGCGATGCTCTTATCGTTCCGGCGTATGCACTGAAGGAACTTCCCGCAGCAAACGATTTTCTAATACTGCCCGAAGACTACTCTGTCACTGCAATTACCCCCATCAAGGGCATCCATGCCAACGTAATGCCCCTTTACACAAATTGGAGCGCCACCGACGAAAACGATCGCTTCATCCTCACCACCGTCGATCTCACCTCCCAACTTCTCAAACTCGTTGCTCGCGGGCAATCACTCACGCCAGGAAGCACCAACGCCACTTTGAACACCCTCTCATCAACCGATGCCCTCATCATCGCAGAGCAACAATGGCTCCATTGACGTTCACCTTCCCAGCTCAACAAAACGCGGCCAGCAGCCGCCCGATGAACTAAAGAACCCTTTTCACTCATCGAGAAACTTCGTCGACCGAATCCACTGCTCGCACACCATCACGCAACGGCGGGATATGCACGTACTTCTTATCCAAGTAGACGGAAAGCTTCCAAACCTTGCCCTGATGAAACTGGCGCACTGGCACCGGTCGCAAGGTCACAAAGTCACGCTAATCAGGCGACGCCGACGCGATTTATTCGACCCGGCCTACGATACAGTCTATGCTTCCGCGATCTTCAGCGACAGCAACAAGTTCTTTCCACAAATTAGAAGCGACTGGCCAAACGTCATCTTTGGTGGCACCGGAACCGCCAACCGACTCACTGTGGAATCAGTCATTGGCAAAAGATTACGAATTCTACGATTATCAAGACTATCCGGATTTCACAGAATCTATTGGTTTCACAAAACGCGGCTGCCGCCTGAGCTGCAAATTCTGTGTAGTTCCGGAAAAGGAAGGTAAGCCTTACTTCTTAAACTCGATCAACGATATCTGGCGCGGCGCACCGTATCCTCGCAAACTACACCTACTCGATAACGACTTTTTCGGACACGAATCCTGGCGCAATCACATCCGCGAAATAATCGACGGAAACTTTCACGTTTGCCTATCTCAAGGAATTAACGTCCGCATGATTACCACCGAGACGGCAGAGGCTCTCGCGTCAATCCAAAATAATATGTAACTTGAAGCAATTCCTTGCCGCGATTGGAACCAATTACTTGCCGCAAGTTCAATCAAAACCGAGAGATTTCGCATCTCCAGCTTGTCTACCATTCGTGTTTTGGAACCATTAAATTGCCGAAAGTGCAATTTGGAAGCTAAGCGTTGCCGAAAGTTCTGAGCGGAAGCACCGCTATATAGATGTCGCCAATCTCTCGGCAATGGAAGCTTTCAAATTCGACAACTAGCGGTACGTTAATCAGGAGTCGCGATTTCCTAACCTGCGTCGTAATATTTCTTCCCACAAAGTGTAATACTTCTCTGGAGATGTTGTTGTGTGCACACAAACGACACACTGGGATCTCTATGAATTACCGGGTAAATCTACAATCTGGTCAAACGCGAGTCCGCTCGATCCTTCGCCACGGCCAGTTTTTTTGCGCACTCCGAGCCATAACCATGCTCTTCCATCACGCCAACGTGTACGTTGAAAACCCTGCGTGACGAGAACCCCGGCACGTGGGACCTCTTCTTCGTGAAGGAAGTAGCCAATCGGTGTAGCTTCATCAAGGCCATGCCGCAAAAGTGAAGTACGTGGTTCGACCGGCACCGGCGTGGCCGGATCATTTTCAATAATTCGAAGCATGGCAGCGCGTTGAAGCTGTGTTTCGCGATTGTCGTTTTCAACGTGCACCGGAATCATCGGTATCCAGTTCTCCGCCACGGAGGTCATTACTTTGTAGCGTATTTTTGCACCCGCGGCGGGCGGCACGAGGGGCGGCAACGGGCCAACCTTTCGCTGAAGAAATCCGCGCGTCTCCTCTGCGGCTTCGATACCGCGCTTCGATTCGCCTGACGGCAACGGAATTGTGCGTTCGACGCCCCAGACCATGTTTGCCATTTCGTCACGCGCGAACATGATCTCTTCAAGCGCCGGTCCTTCCAAAACTTTTTGTGCCGCCGGCGGAACCAGCAAGCTGAGATCCGCCGGTTCGTTACTTTTGCCTTTGATGGAAACAAGAAACATGGCCCACCGCTGCCAGTCGTCGTCCTTTCCACTTCCGGCGGGCTCGATCCACGTCCGCTCGCCGAAAACATTCGTGACAGCCATGCCGCGTATATTCGCGACCGAGCCAGCCGGGAGCGTGAAGGGGATCAAAAACCAGTCGTTCGCATAGACGAGTCCAAATTCAATCAGAAGTAATTTCGCCAAGTCAGTCGTGTCAGGTTTAACGTCACCAAAATTTGTTCGGCTGTCTTCGAACGACCACCAACGAGTATTGGGCATACCATTGAAAGAGGCCTGCGTGGGCAACATTGTGAGGGTGACCGGTACCGGCGCTTCCGGAGCGGGCGCCGGGTCGCCAAGAACAGCGCGTGATTGATCGATGTCGAAGTTGTACCAATCGAGGTGTCCCTGAAAATACTCTTCAGCAACGAATATCTTTTCGCCCTGAGGCTGAGGTGTTGAAAGCGCGAATTGGTATTCAAGCCGATCGGGCAACCACGCGGAAGGTTGCGTTGGCTGATAGAAAAGTTTTTCGAACCACGCAACCAACTGGTCTCCGCGGTCTTTTGCTTGATTCTCCAAGCCCACGAGGGCAGCAATTCCGTCTGCCGCCTGACCTCCACCTTTCAAATGAAGATATAGTTTGATTCCATCCATGCGATTAGCCGCAGCCGCAAAATTGCTCCAGGCCTCGGGATGAGCGCAAATGGATGCGTCAACCGGCTGCGTCGGATCGGGGACATGGACCGGATACTTCGTGATGTACTCAGCAAAAGCGGCCGCCGCTAACGGTCTGATCAGTTTAAGCCAATGACGACCTACAAGCAGACGAATGTCCAAAGACATGTCCTGCTTCGCGAGAATAAACGACAGCGGCAGTTGTTCGACGCGCGATTCGAGCGGAATGGTGTCGTTGAATTCTTCCACTGCCGCATCGTCCGGCTGATACTTGCGCAGTCGTGTCGTTTCCAGCCGCACCTTGGTGAAGATCGGCGAACCGGCATCGTCACCGTTGAATTCACCCATCTGCCATTGGCGTGTGAGCATCCATAACGCATCGCGAACCTCGGCACGTAGAGCACGATCGAATTTATCGGCTCGCGGACGGCCCTCGACACGGTTCCAGATCGTGATCCCCGGTATCGTTCTGTTCGCGATAACGTTGGATAGATCAGCGGTAATCAGCTTACTGGGTATCGTCACGTTTTAATCTCTCGAGACACTGCATTGTTAAGGGCCAGGTTCGCAGCGATCGTTAACTGTGCCACTTGCGAAGCCATGATTGTGGCGGGCAGGAATGGCGCGTAGGCACTCCTATCGATTCGCCGCGGTTCGATGGCTCGCCGTTTTGCGAAATTCAGAGTTTCATTTAGAGCGTCAACCACGTCCTGCCAGCGCCAGGAACCACGAAACTCGGACGGCGTCACCAGTAACATGGCTTGGGGCGCCTCGCAGTTGGGCCGATCGTGATGGAAGGTTATACCTGTATCAACGTCAGCTGTAGGTATGATCTCGTTCCACTCGTCAACCAACATCCCGCATTGCCGCGCTGCTTTGTTGAATGGCGCAGGAAAGTTGGCGGCGGTATACAGCAGCCGATCATGGTCCAGTTTTTGAGTGGCAGGAAATTCCAAACCCAGCCAGCGATCACCAGTGACAAACGGTAGCTGCATCGCTTCCAGTTCAGGTTCCGGACTACCTAAACTACCTGCAAATATGACGGTTTGTTCCAATGCGTACATTTTTTCGCGAACGCGCGCAACTCCGTACAGCCACGTATCAACTGGAAAATCATCAGCCGCCAGATTGGGATCTGTCGGAGCAGTTAAATACTTGAGGAGGTCACCGGAACGACTCAGAGCAACTGCGTTTTCCATCTCATCGCCCTGATCGGACGCAAGAGTAAACTCCGGGAAGATGCGGAAGTCAGGTCCTAAGAACGTCTTAGCGGCCTCTTCGAGCAAAGCAATTTTTGTAGTGGTATCCGCTTCAGCAGCGGATTGAGTTAGGAGAGTATTGGCAGCACTAATACGACGGTCTAACTCAGCAATAACCACCTTGAGCACTGCCAGAACATCCTGCGCGAACAAAACCATTTCATTTTCATCCGCAGCAACTGAGTATTCGATGGAGTCGAAGTTGGTGATGGGCAGCAACGCTTTCACGTCGGTAAGTAACTCGGAGACCTTTGTGCGAGTGGTGTTCCGGAGATTTGCAAACTGATCGCGTTTTGCGATAAACGTGGGTAACTTTACGGTGATCAGATCGTTGCGAAAGGCGGCCGGTGTTGCCGGCAGCGGCGTGGTTACCACCGTCGAGATTGCACGCTCTGCCTGTGTAAGAAGCGAGAAACGTTCTTCATCGGTAGCCGTAATCGGAAGCGCATTCTCCTCGTTGAGCCGCGCGTTGAACTCATTTACTTTTTCGTTCCAACGGCTGACGAGATCTTGCTTAGTTTCGCCCGGAGCTGGCGGCGCTGGATCGAACGCCCGTTTCAACATTGCGGTGAACATGCGGCGCTTGAAATCGTAAGCGAATCCCCAACCGGCTTGAGCCACCGCGAAGGTTGCGGCGCGAGCGAGTAGATCCACTACATCGTCAACGTACTGATCCACGTTGGCCAGGATCTCATTTTTGCGATTGTCCAGATCTGACAAAGGCCCTTCGACCTGACCTTGAAAAGCAAACAGATCGCCGCGCAGAGCTGGCATCGCATTGCGGACCAGTTCGAGCCGTTGAACATCAACAAAAGCCTGGCTGTCGTCTGCTGAAGCGGCCTCGTTTGTCAGGGCCAAATCGGTAGTCTTGAGGGGCCGTGATTTGGTTGTCAGTCTCCGAACATTTCGCACCAGCGGCATCAGTTGGAAGATGGACAAGCCGGCCGCTTCCATATAACGAATGGTGACGGACGCATCGGGCCGTGGGCCAAAGTTCTTCATCGCGTGGCGCACCAGTCGATCGTCAAGTTCGGACATCTGCTGCGCATTGCCATCCTGAATAATTGTTACCAGGTCGGCTGGTTGCAGATTCAAATCGCGCAACGTCACCGGCTCGGTTTTGTTCGCGCCGGTCGCCGCTTCCTTGAACGCTACGGTGCAGCTAACTTGATCAAGCGGCGGGAGTATCCTTGCCAGCCAGTCGTTGAGCGCCGGCTCGGCGTGTGCGCGTGGCGTCATGGCGAGTGTAGGAATTGGTGAGACAGTTGGATCTTGTCCGGCGGTCAAATGCAAACCGACACGGTGCGTCACACCGATGCCGTTCAGAGGCGTGCGAATGACATCCGGTTCAGGAGGAAAATTCCCACGCGCGTAAGCATCGTAAGTCGACGCCACGCGATCGTAGTTTCCAAGAACGGCCTGATAGATACCTTCCGACAAGGCCAGGTCGGCCACAGCATCGGCTGATTCGATCAGCCGATCGGCTTCAGCATTGATTGCAGTGGCCTGAGCTGGCGTAGCTGGCGGTAAACCGGATTTGCCGAAGGGATAAGTCTTATTGCCCGTGGCTTTGATGTGATCGGCGAGGGCCAGACCATCGATTACGTTTCGTGCCTCGATTGCTTCAATTGAAACACCTTCCGGAGTCTTGGTGGATTTCAGCCGGTCACCTCGCAAAGGAAATGCTTTTCTCAATTTGAAGATGAATTGGTCCACCTCGGCGAGGTTGTGGCGGTCGTGCAGCCCGCGTTCAAATTGGTAACCAAGCAAGTCTGAAAGGCCCTGCCCTGCGCGAATTCCTTCTAGCACTCCCAGTGCCGTTCGCACCCGTTCTGAAGTTAGATTGATGGCCATCGTCTGACGGTTTTGCGGGCTCGCATTGGACAAAAAGCCATTCCGCAAGACCGCCGCGGCCACCGCGTGGTTCAATGACGGCGCGTGCACGTAACCCTGGTTAGTCGTATCGCGCATTAATGGTGGCTGCCCTTGACCGGCAAAATCAGTGATCAGTTCAGGATCGCGCAGCGTCACCGGTTCGAAGATCTTGTTTTCGGGTTTCAAGTCTTCGAGCCAGGCGTAAGCGCCAAGGTAGACTCCCTGCTGCACCGGCGCATCGCTCTTTTCGCGAATGTTGCGCATGACTGTGAGCTGATAATTAACAATCCCGAGCAGCCACGCATCGGGACGATAGGAACAACAGTCGATATGGTCAGCAAACGCGCGTTCCAGTTGCGCGGTCGTTCGAGATTTCAGCCGCTCAAGCGCGGCTAGCTGTTCTCGCAAGTAGAAGGCAAACGACAGCGACGACAGCCCGGCAGTGATGAATTGATGGACACTCTGTGTGGCGTTGCCTGTAATTGCCGGAGCCACGGCATAGAGCTGTTGATATCGACTCTCTGAAACCCTGGCACTTTCGCGAATATGCAGGAACGGATCGTCAACGCGCGCACTGATCGCCGCCTCCGCGCTCAATAGTCCGGCATCTTCGCCGGCGCGAATGCTGACGTCGTGATACCCGAGCTGTAACGCGTGACGCAATAAAAGAAAAAGCAGGGCTGTAGGCGGCTGGTCGTCTTTGAAGCCCGTTTGTGCATACAACGCATCGAAGGAACTTTGGGCCGCATCGATTAACCACTGCACGTAGTTCTGATTTGTTAAGGTGTAGGCACGGATCTGTTCCGTTTCTGACAGCGGCAAATCATCGACGACGCCGCCTCTTAATTGATTGTGGCGGCCGGAAAAAATCTTTTCGAAGATTTTTGGATTGACGTCCGAGTTGCCGGCAAGACGCCGTACCAGATCCAATGCGTCGCTACGTTGCTGAAGCACGAGGGAGATCAGAAATCCGCCAAGACCGAACAGGTTCAAGCGGTTGAAAAGTGTCTCGAGGCTTTCGGCGTAACGCTGCGACCACTCAACAGAAGACGGATGCAAGCCAACGATATCGAGCAGGATTTTGTGTGGATCGCCGCCGGATTTTCCGACAAACGAAACATCGTCGAGCATCTGCTTCCAGTCGTCATCGATGTTTTTGAGAATCGGATACAAGCGCCTCAGATACGCGAGCGTCGGATCTTGTCGCAGGCGATCAATCAGCCCAACTTGCCGTTCGTTCAACCAATTCATCCTCGAAATCGTAGTGGCCGGTAAGATCCCGTAAGGTTGCGAACCAATGCGGATGGCCGGAATGGCGCCGGCGCCGATCACGTAACGATTGAAGAAGTCTCTCGTTTGCTCGATGCCATCGCGCGTAAATACAGGCGACATCATTGATTCCATCCAATAGCCAAGAGTGGCCGGCCAGAGCGCGATATTCATAGCCCTTTCAGTTAACTGATCGGTGCCGGCGGCATTGTGAACTTTTTGGAACAGTCCAGGATCAATGCCGAGATATTCGGCAATCCATTGTCCATCTCTCTTGTCG
>Ga0126315_10000981_pt1 | contig 10579 bp, 10 predicted proteins | sample Plot106_FD_92534 | JGI IMG/M metagenome (GOLD analysis project Ga0126315, IMG submission 92534) | Serpentine soil microbial communities from UC McLaughlin Reserve, CA, USA - Plot106 | ecosystem: Environmental > Terrestrial > Soil > Grasslands | place: USA: UC McLaughlin Reserve, Lake County...
CGCGCCGACGTCCGACAGGTCGTAGTCGGCGAAGCGGACGACCAGACCGAGGTCGCGGGCGAGCTCGAGCCAGGGAGAGACGTTCGCGTCGTGGTCGAGCCGCGTGCAGACGATCTCGTCCCCCTCCTGCAACTCTCGCCCGAGGGTGCGCGTGAGCATGAAGTTGAGGTTCGTCATGCTCGGGCCGAAGATCACCTCGCGATGGGTGCAGCCGAGAAACCGCGCGGCGGCTTCGTGCGCCCGCTCGACGAGCTCGCCGGTGCGACGGCTGGTCTCGAAGGCGCCGCCGACGTTGGCGTTGGACTCCCGCAGATACGAGGCGATCGCGTCGATCACCTCGTCAGGGACCTGCGTCCCGGCAGGCCCGTCGAAGAAGACGTACGGCCGTTGCAGCGCCGAGAAGCGGGCGCGGACCGCCTCGACGTCGAGGACGGCGGTGCTCATAGGTCGCGGCCGTTGACGCGCCACTTGTAGCGCGGCGCGGGACGAAGCGAGGCGCCGACGAAGCAGCCCCACTCGGCGCTCTGGAGCAGCGAGCCGAGGGCATCGCCGTCGAGCTCGCTGTCGAGCTCGACCTCCATGCGGCACTCGATCTCGGCGAAGCCGTAGCGGTCGTCGTTTGCGCGCCGTGTCACGGTCCCCGACGCGTACGCCGACGTCTGCACCTCGACGTTCCGCTGCCGAGCGAAGTAGGCGAGACTCTGGATCGAGCAACGGGCCAGCCCCGCGAGGAGGAGATGCTCCGCGCTCGCATCCGCAAGCTGCATCGGCTCGCCGTCGGCGGTCAGCCCGTCCTCGTCGAGCGTGATCCAGTACTCGAAGTGCTTGGCGCGAACCGTCACCGTCCGGTGTGCAATTTACGGTCCGGTCGATGCGGTTGCGAGTGCTCAACGAGGCCGAGTGCTACGCGCGGTGCTACGGCGAGCACGAGGACGCCGTCCAGGTGATCCGCTTCGAGCTCGGTCGCCCGAGCTTCGCCGCCACCTTGACCGGCGAGGAGATCAGGCGCCTGTTTGAGTTGCGGCTCGATGCCCGCGACCCCGAGCTCGAAGCCGCATAACCCTGTCCCCGATGTTCTCGCGCCGGGGCTGCGGGTGCTCTTCTGCGGGATCAACCCCGGAAACTGGTCGGCGCGAGCCGGCGCGCACTTCGCGAACCCACGGAACGACTTCTGGCGGCTGCTCCACGACGCCGGCTTCACGCCGCGCCTGCTTGCGCCGGAGGAGCAGGGGCAGCTGCCGTCGTTCGGGCTCGGCGTGACGAACGCCGCGCTCCGTACGACGCGAGGGTCGGGTGACCTGCGTCGCGCCGACTTTGCCGACGCGGCGGAGCGGCTGCGCCGGATGGCGGACGAGCTCCGGCCGGCGTGGATCGCCTTCGTCGGCAAGGAGGCGTACCGCGGCGCGTTCGGTGAGCGCCCCGAGCTCGGCGCGCAGGCCCGCCGCGTCGGCGACACGCAGCTCTTCGTCCTGCCGTCGACGTCGCCGGCGAACGCCGCTGTTCCGTATCCGGAGCGACTCCGGTGGTTCCGAGCTCTGCGCAATGCATCCGAGCGAAGCTGAGCTGCGGGACACGATCGAGCGCATGGAAGCGCGCTCGCGCGCTCATCCACTCTTCCCCGTCTACCAGCGCCTGAGCGAGCGCTTCGCGGCCGACCTCGCCGACGAGCGCGACGTCCTACTTTCGCGCGCAGCGGCTCTGATGCTGCTGCAGGAGGCAGTGGACGCCGATCGGCGATGGCCCCAGCGCTAGCCGCGCCAGCGGTTCGTGATCGGCGTGCGGCGGTCGCGGCCGAATGCCTTCGGCCGGAGCTTGACGCCCGGCGGCGCCTGCCGGCGCTTGTACTCGGCGCGGTCGATGAGCGCAATCGCGCGGTCGACGACGTCCGCGTCGAAACCATCCGTCCGCAGCTCCTCCTGCGACCGGTCCTCCTCGACGTACGCCTCGAGGACGCGGTCGAGCTCCGGGTACGGCGGCAGCGAGTCCTCGTCGAGCTGGTCGGCGCGGAGCTCCGCGCTCGGCGCCCGCTCGATGATCGTCTGCGGGATCAGCTCGCGGCCGGCGCGCGCATTCAGGTGGCGCCCGAGTCGGAACACGTCCGTCTTGAAGACGTCCTTCAGGAGCGCGAACCCACCGGCCATGTCGCCGTAGAGCGTCGCGTAGCCGACCGAGAGTTCCGACTTGTTCCCGGTCGCGACGACGAGCCAGCCGAACTTGTTCGAGAGCGCCATCAGTAGGACGCCGCGAATGCGCGCCTGCAGGTTCTCCTCGGTGATGTCGGCGTCGCGGCCCTCGAAGACGTCGGCGAGCGTCTTCGAGAAGCCGTCGAAGACGGGGTCGATCGGCAGCTCGAGGAAGCTCGTGCCGAGGTTGTCGGCCAGAGCCCTCGCGTCGCGCCGGGTCGGCTCCGAGGAGTAGCGCGAGGGCATCGAGACGGCGTGGACTCGCTGGGCGCCGAGCGCCTCGACGGCGAGAGCGAGCGTGAGCGCGGAGTCGATCCCGCCGGAGACGCCGACGACGATCTCGCGGAAGCCGTTCTTCTCCACGTAGTCCCTGAGGCCGAGCTCGAGCGCGAGCCGCATCTGCTCGAGGTCGTCGAGCGGCTTCGCGACCACCGGCGTCGCGTGCGAGCGCTGCTCGCGAGGCTCGCCGAGATCGATCACGGGCGGGTCGGGGATCTCCTGCTCGCGCGCCAGCGCTCGGCGGCGCGCGTCGACGAGGCGGCGGGCGATCGCCGTCGAAGCGTCGATGTCGACGACAAGCAGCGCCTCCTCGAACGACGGCGCGCGCGCGACGACCTCTCCCTCCTCGTCGATCACGACGCTGTGGCCGTCGAAGATCAGCTCATCCTGACCGCCGACAGCGTTGACGAGGACGACCCATGCCGCGTTGTCCCGCGCGCGGGTGATCAGCATCTCCTCGCGCTCGCGCCCCTTGCCGACGTGGAACGGCGACGCGGAGATGTTTGCGATCACGTGCGCGCCGGCGAGCGCGAGATCCGTCGCCGGCGGGCCGGGCTGCCAGACGTCCTCGCACACAGTCGGTCCGATCAGCGCCTCGCCAACCTTCAGCAGCAGCAGCTCGCGGCCGGGCTGGAAGTAGCGGACCTCGTCGAAGACGCCGTAGTTCGGGAGAAAGCGCTTGGGATAGATCGCCCTGACCTCCCCGCGGGCGCAGACGGCACAGGCGTTGAAGAGGTCGCGCTCGAGCCACGGGAAGCCGACGAGCGCTGCGACGTTCGTTGCCTCCGCGGCGATGCGATCGAGGCTTCGCCGTGCCTGGCGGAGGAACTCCGGGCGAAAGAGCAGATCCTCGGGCGGGTAGCCCGTCACCGCAAGCTCGGGGAAGAGAACGAGGTCCGCGCCGGCCTCATCTGCTTCGTGAAGCCGGCTGACGATCCGCTCTCGGTTTCCGTCGAGGTCACCGACGACCGTGTTGATCTGCGCGAGTGCAAGCCTCATAGTTTTCGCCTCACAGTCGAAAACATACTCTACCGGCGGTGGAGGTCGTCATCGAGCACAAGTTTCGCGGTCCGAGCGGGTCGGCGAACGGGGGCTACACGTGCGGAGTGCTGGCGTCGTTCATGCATGGGCCCGCCGAGGTCACGGTCCGCCTGCCGCCGCCGCTCGAGCGCCGGCTGGATGTGGAGATCGACGGCGGCCTGCGGCTGCTCGACGGCGAGGCGGTGGTCGCCGAGGCCGTTGCCGCTGAGCTCGGGCTCGACGTGCCGGAGCCGGTGTCCTTCGAACAGGCCGCCGCCGCCGCGCTTCCCGTCGGCGATCGAGAAAGCGCCTTTCCGGAGTGCTTCGTCTGCGGCTGGAAGCGCGAGGACGGGATGCGGATATACGCGGGCCCAGTGGAGGGCCGTGAGCTCGTAGCCGCGACCTGGACTCCACGCGAGGAGTTCGTCTCGAGGGAGTTCGTGTGGGCGGCACTGGATTGTCCCGGCGCCTACGCAGTTGAGGTCGGTCGCCGCGGAAATCCGGTCCTGGGTCGACTGACGGCGAGGGTCGAGCACCTGCCGCACGCGCGTGAGCGCTGCGTCGTGATGGGCTGGCCGCTCGGCGCAGACGGCCGAAAGCTTCATGCCGGCACGGCCGTTCTCGGCGACGACGGCCGCGTGCTCGGCGCCGCCCGCGCGATCTGGATCCTCCCGCGGGACTCCTCGTAACACTGTGTTACAAGGACCGGGGGGCCTCGAGCCAAGCCCCGCTTCGAGCTAGTAACACAGTGTTACTTGCCCTCAGCGACGCAGCCTGATCGCGTTGAGGTCGTTCTCGACGATCTCGTCCGCGCGGCGGATCAGGTCCTCGATGTCGTCGTGCTCGGCGTGGATGTACCGGCCGCTGAGCCTGTCTGCTCGGCCCGACGCGAGCACGCGAACGAGCCGCGGCGCCAGGTCCGGCGGCGTCCAGGGCATGTCCTCGCCGAACGGCGCAGTCATGTCCGTCTTCACCAAGCCGGGGCTGATCGTGAAGACCGGGATCCCGTAGGGCTCGAGCTGGAGGGCCAAGCCTTCGCCGAAGCGGTAGAGCGCCGCTTTGCTGGCTCCGTAGGCCGTCGTCGACTGCCCCGGCAGGTAACCGCCGCCGCTGCCGGTGTTCACGATCCGCCCGCCGCCGCGCTCGATCATGCCGGGGATGACGGCGCGGGCGCAGAGATACGCGCCGAGCACGTTGACCTCGAACACCTTCCACCAGTCCGCGGGGTCGTCCTCCCAGGCCTTGCCACGCCCGTGTGCGATGCCCGCGTTGTTGACGAGGAGATCGACGGGACCGAGCTCGGTCTCCACCTGGTCGATCAGCTCGCCGACCGACTCCCGCGAGGAGACGTCCACCACGACGGGCAACCCCTCGATCTCGTCGGCGACTTCCGCGACCTGGTCCGCCGTGCGCGCCGCTACCGCCACGCGCATACCGGCCGCAGCGAGCTCCCGCGCGATACCAGCCCCGATCCCGCGGCCGCCCCCGGTGACCACGGCCACTCCGGTGAGCTCGTCAGCCAACTGCGCGGCCGATCTCCTCGAGGGACTCCGGGTTCTCCAGCGATGAGAGGTCGCCCGGATCCGCCCCCAGCGCCTTGGCGCGCACGGCGCGCCGCATGATCTTCGCGCTCCGCGTCTTGGGCAGCCCATCGACGAAGACGACACGATCGGGGCGAAACGCCTTGCCGAGTTCCGCCGCGACGAGCTTGCCGACCTCAGCGGCCAGCCCTTCGTCTGCGACGACGCCGGGCGCCGGGATGCAGAAGAGCCACGCCACTTCGCCCTTCACGTCGTGCGGGATCCCCACCGCCGCGGCCTCCAGCACCGCGGGATGCGCGACCGCCGCCGACTCGAGCTCCGCCGGCCCGATGCGCTTGCCGGCGATGTTGAGCGTGTCGTCGGAGCGCCCGTGCAGGAACCAGTAGCCGTCCTCGTCGACCGACGCCCAGTCGCCATGGGTCCAGATTCCCGGAAACCGGCGCCAGTACGCGTCGAGGTACCGCTCCGGATCCCGCCAGAACCCGCGCGTCATCCCGGGGAACGGCTTGCGGCACACGAGCTCGCCGACCTCGCCCGACTCCACCAGCGACCGCGCCTCGGAATCGACGACGTCCATTGCCATCCCGAGCGCCGGCCCGCCGAGCGAGCACGCCTTGATCGGGATCGCCGGAGTGGGAGAGAGGAAGCAGGCGCCGACCTCCGTCCCGCCGGAGCAGTTGATGATCGGACAATGGCCGCCGCCGACCTGCTCGAAGAGCCAGCGGTACGGCTCCGGGTTCCACGGCTCGCCGGTCGTCACCATCAGGCGCAGCGACGAGAGATCCGCTTCCGGATCCCCGTGCGGGATCAGTGCCCGCACAAGCGTCGGCGAGAGCCCGAGGATCGAGACCCGCTCGCTTTCGACGAGCCGCCAGAGCCGGTCGGGCGGCCAGTCGGGCGCGCCCTCCGCGAAGACCAGCGTCGAGCCCATTGCGCCCGCGCCGACGACGGTCCAGGGGCCCATGATCCAGCCCATGTCCGTCGCGAAGTGGATGACGTCGTGAGGGCCGGCGTCCGCCTGGTAGCAGACCTCGCGCGCGATCGAGACGAGAAAGCCGCCCTGCACGTGGACGACCCCCTTCGGCTGACCGGTCGTCCCGGAGGTGTAGGTGAGCAGGTACGGCGTCTCGGAGCCGACCTCCGTCGGCGCCAAATCACCCGGGCACTCCGCCACGAGCTCGTCCCACGGCGCGAGCACCACGTGCTCGACTGACGGCGCCTCGGCCCGCGCCCGCTCCAGGATCTCCAGCATCGGCACCTCGCGGCCGCGCCGCGACGAGACCCCCGTCGTGATCACGACCTTCGCCTCCGACGCCTGCAGCCGCTGCGCGACCGCCGGCGCCGCGAACCCGGAGAAGATCGGCACCTGGATCGCGCCGATGTGCGCGCAGGCGTGCGACGCGATCGCGACCTCTTGCGACATCGGGAGGAAGATCGCGACGCGGTCGCCGGCTTCCACGCCCATTCCGACCAGCGCCTCCGCCAACCGCGTCACGTCGCGTGAGAGCTCCGCGAACGACAGCTCGCGCCGCGCGCCGTCCTCCGCGAGCGACACCGCGGCGACGGCATCCGGCCGCCGCTCTGCCCACCGATGCACGCAGTTCCACGCGATGTTCAGCTTCCCGCCGACGAACCAGGTCGCCCACTCCGGCCCGCGCGACAGATCCACGACGCGCTCCCAGGGCGTCGAGAACTCCAGCCCCATGTCCTCGATCACCGCGGGCCAGAACCAGTCGGGATCCTCTTGTGAGCGCCGCACGAGCTCCCAGTAGTCGTCGATCCCAAGCGTGCGCATCAGCCGGACGACGTTCGCCCGCTCGAGCACCTCGGGGGTCGGCGTCCAGATCATCGGCCGCCCTCGACATGGAAGTCCGGGAGCCAGCTCAGCCACCGAGGCAGGTACCAGTTCCACTGGCCGAGGAGCTTCATCACGGACGGCAGCAGCACGGAGCGGATGATCGTCGCGTCGAGGAGCAGCGAGATCGCCACGCCGAACCCCATCTGCTGGAAGGCGACGAGGTCGCCCACCGCGAAGCCGAGGAAGACGGCGATGATGATCAACGCCGCACCCGTGATGAGCCTCGCCGTGGACGCGATGCCGTGATACACCGCGAGGTCGTTGTCGCCCGTCTGCAGGTAGCGCTCGCGAATCCTGCTCAGCAGAAAGACGGTGTAGTCCATCGAGAGCCCGAAGAGCACGGCGAAGAGGAAGAGCGGCACCCACGCCTCGATGAAGTCGACCTGCTGGAAGCCAAGGAGCTCGTTCCCGACGCCCTTCTCGAAGACGAGGATCAGCACGCCGTAGGCGGCGCCGACGGAGAGGAGGTTGAGCAGGATCGCCGTCACCGCGACGACGATCGAGCGAAACGCGATCGTCAGCAGCACGAAGGAGAGCCCGAGAACGAAGGTGATCAGGATCGGGAGCCACTGGTCGGTGAGGGCGAAGTAGTCGACGCTCTCGGCCGTCTCGCCCGTCACCAGCACCCGGGCGCGCGGGATCTCCTCGCGGCGCAGCTCCCGCACGGTCTCTAGCGCGCTCTCGTCCCGGCTGTCGCCCCGCGGTAGCGCTTCGACGACGGCGAAGTCGTCTCCGTAGCGCTGAACCTCGACGTTTCGCAACGCTTGATTTGCACGCATCCTGCGAGCGATTGCCTGCACGGACGACGGCGGGGCGGGGCCGTCGACCACGACCTGGATGTTGTCGGTCGTCCCCGCGCCGAACGCCTGCTCGAGCGCGGCGAAGCCCTGCTTCGACGGGAAGCGGTCGGGCATCGTCCGGATCCCGGCTTCGCCGGTCTGGAAGTCGAGGACGGGGATCGCGAGGGCGAGCATGACGCCGGCGCTCACGAGGAGGCTGATCGCGGGCCGCCGCATCACCGCCCGCACGATCCCGCCCCAGAACCGTCCCTCTGCGCCCGTGCCGCGCTCGGCTCCCCGCCCGATCAGCGGGATCCGCAGCGAGTTCACGCGGTCGCCGAGCAGGCTGAGCACTGCGGGGAGCAGGGTCAGGGCGCCGAGGACGGCCGTGATCCCAACCAGGATCGCGCCGACGGCGAGGCTGCGGAAGATCGTGTTCGGGATCAGAAGGAGGCCGAGCATCGCGACGACGAACGCGAGCCCGCTGAAGAGGACGGCGCGGCTCGCCGTCGAGCCCGTTGCTGTGATCGCCTCGAGCTTCTCCCGGCCGTTCGAGCGCTCCTCGCGGAAGCGCGAGACGACGAACAGCGAGTAGTCGATCCCGAGCGCAAGGCCCATGCCGGAGAGCATGTTCACGGTGAAGATCGAGAGGTCGAACTGGATTCCGACGAGTGACGTCAGCCCGAGCGCGGTGATGATCGCGATCAGCGCCAGGATCAGCGGGATCAGGCCGGCGACGACGGCGCCGAACACGAGCAGGAGCACGATCAGCGCGGCCGGCAGGCCGAACTGCAGCTCTCCCTTCTGCAAGTCCTCCTCGGAGAGGTGCTGGAAATCGTGCTCGACGGTCCACTCACCGGTCACGTTGAGGTCGAACGTCTCGTCGTCGGCGGCCTTCAGCGCCTCGACGACGTTTTCGGCGGCACTCTCGTCCTCCAGTCCGAGTTCGACCACGGCCGCGTGCTGGCCCTGGGCAGCCGGCATGCCGACGACGTTGACGACGCCCGGAGTGGAGCGGAGGACGCTGACGAGCTCGCGGACCTTCGTCTGAAACAGCGGGTCGCTCGGCGACAGCGAGTTCGCGCGAATGAGGACGACGTCGCTCGTGTAGTCGCCCACCGTCGCCGGGACGTGCTGGCCGATGAGCTCGTACGCCCGCTCGGACTCGGGGTTGTTCAACTGCTCGGCCTCGCCGGTGAGGGCGCCGCCGAGGAACAAGGCGATGAGGACGAAGGAGAGGACGACGGCCGCGATCCACGCGCCGACCGCGCGCCAGGGGTGGCGCGCCGCGGCGGCTGCGAGGCGCTGCGTCATTGACGCCGAAGATTAGTGGTCGCTAACATAGTGCGCACTAACCGATGAAGCTTCACTGGATCTCCGAAGAAGCGCGCAAGTGGTGGACCCTCGCTGCGGTCGCCTTTGGGCTCTTCATGATCATGCTCGACAACACGGTGGTCAATGTCGCACTGCCGTCGATCGCGCGCGACCTTCAGATCGACCTCTCCGAGCTCGAGTGGATCGTCACCGGCTACGCGCTCACCTTCGCGTCGTTGATGCTGACCGGCGGCAAGCTCGCCGACCTGCTCGGCCGTCGTCTGATCTTCATCGTCGGCCTCGCGATCTTCACGCTCTCGTCGCTCGCGTGCGGCCTTGCCGGCAGCGGCGAACTGCTCATTGGCGCGCGCGTCGTCCAGGGCGCCGGTGCGGCGCTCATGAACCCAGCGACGCTCTCGATCATCGCCGCGACCTTCCCGCCGCGCCAGCGCGGCACCGCGATCGGCATCTGGGCCGGCACCGCGGCGCTCGCGCTCGCGCTCGGACCCCTCGTCGGCGGGCTGCTGACCGAGCACATCAGCTGGAGCTGGATCTTCTTCGTCAACGTCCCTATCGGCGTGATCGCCATCGCCGCCAGTCTGATCCTGATCCCCGAGTCGCGTGACGAGTCGGCGGAGCAGCGGCTCGACCTCCCCGGCCTCGCCACCTCCGGCATCGGCCTCTTCGCCCTCACCTATGGGCTGATCGAGGCCAACACGTACGGCTGGACCTCGACCCGGATCATCGGCGCCTTCGTCATCGGCGCGGTGATGCTCGTGGCCTTCGTGCTGCTCGAACGGCACCAGCGGATCCCGATGCTCGATCTGAGCCTGTTCCGAAACAGCACGTTCGTGGGCGCCAATCTCGCCGTGCTGCTCGTCGCGCTTGCGATGTTCGGCGTCTTCTTCTTCGTCTCGCTCTACATGCAGGGCGTGCTCGGATACTCGGCCGTCCAGGCGGGCGCCGCGTTCCTGCCGATGACGATCCTGATCATGTTCGTCGCGCCGATCGCGGGGCGCAGCACGGACCGGTTCGGCTCCCGCTGGTTGATCACGATCGGGATGATCCTGCTTGCGATCCAACTGCTCTACTTCTCGCGGCTCGGCGTCGAGGAGAGCTACTGGCACATCTTCCCGGCGATGATCATCGGCGGCTTCGGCATGGCGATGGTCATGACGCCGAGCGCCGCTGCCGCCGTGCGCGCGCTGCCCGTCGACAAGTCCGGCGTCGGCTCCGCCGTACTGAACGCGTTCCGCCAGGTCGGCGGGTCGACCGGGATCGCCTTGATGGGCGCGATCATGGCCCACCAGATCGGAAACCTCACGGGACCGGCAGTCTTCGCGCGGAAGCAACTCTTCGTGGACGCGCTGTCGACGACGCTGACCGTCGCGGCGCTGATCGCGCTGCTCGGCGCCGTCGTGTCGTTCGCGCTCATCAGAGCACACGACCGCGAGGCCGAGCCGGGCGCGGTCCCCGAGATCGCGGGATGACCGTCACGAGAGGCCGGATGAGCGCCGAGGAGCGCCGCACGGCGCTCCTCGAGACCGCCTGCCAGGTCTTCTCCAAGTGCAGCTATCACCGCGCGACGACGGCTGAGATCGCGCG
>Ga0126315_10000982_pt1 | contig 10577 bp, 5 predicted proteins | sample Plot106_FD_92534 | JGI IMG/M metagenome (GOLD analysis project Ga0126315, IMG submission 92534) | Serpentine soil microbial communities from UC McLaughlin Reserve, CA, USA - Plot106 | ecosystem: Environmental > Terrestrial > Soil > Grasslands | place: USA: UC McLaughlin Reserve, Lake County...
GAATACGCGGACTACGCCGCCCGCACGCCGCGCATCGTTCCGGCGCTGCCGCGCGCTCCCGCCCTGCAGCCCGCGGGAGAGCGCGGTCAGGCGATGGTCGAGTACGCGATGATCCTCGGCTTCGTCGCGGCGGTCGTCTTCGTCGTGCTGTCGCCGCTCGGGACGGCCGTCGGGGAGCTCATCGAGCCGGTCGTCGGGCGGCTCTGAGCCGTGGCCCCGGGCCGGAGACCGGACCCGCGGGGCGAGCGCGGCGCCGTGCTCGTGACCGTCGTCCTGTGGCTCCCGATTCTCGTGCTGATGGCGAGCTTCGTGCTCGACGTCGCGAACTGGTTCGTCCACAAGCGCCATCTTCAGATGCAGGCGGACGCCGCCGCGCTGGCGGCCGCGCGCGACTGGGCGCAGCCGGGCTGTGACTGGAGCAGGATCGTGGCCACCGCCGAGAACTATGGCGGCGACGTGTGGAACGCCCAGATCGGCGGGACGCCGGCGGACAACGTTCACATGCGACTGAACCTGCCGACGTACTACAACCAGGACAGTCCCGTGGACACCACGGTGGGCACGCCCGACTGCGGGTCGGGGATGGTGGACGTGAAGCTCACCGAGACGGACCTGCCGTGGTTCCTCAAGGCGGCCCAGTTCGTGCCGTTCATCAACGCTCACGCGCGCGTCTCGATCGTCCAGGCCGACACGCTCGCGGGGGCGCTTCCGGTCGCGGTGCCCGACCCGCGCCCGGCCCGGGCGCGGGTCACCTTCGTCGACGAATCCACCGGGGAGGTGCTCGGGCAGCGCGACCTGCTTCAGGCCGGCGACGCGGACTCGTCGATCTGGGACAACGCCGGCGATCCGCTCCCGCTGACGATCGACCGCGCCCACATCGGCGTCCGGGTGGCGCTCACGACGAGGGCCAGCGGGCCGTACGCCTGTGGCGATGCCCTCGTCGAGTGCTACGACGCCGGCTCGGCGAACGGCCTGCTCCACATCCGCGGCTGGTCGGCGGCGGGTACGGTGACGGCCGCCGACAACCCGATCGTGCGCGACGTGCGCCTGCGGCCCGGAACCTGCACCGGGATCTACTTCTCGTCGGCGACGGCGAACTGCCTTACGGGGGTCGACGCGCAGATCGATTTCGGCACGTCCGACCCGGTGGGCGTGGTCGGCGCGCGCGTGTCCGCCAACACCGGCGGCAACCAGAGCTACACACTGACCTACGACCCCGCCAGCGGGCGGTGGCGCTCGAACATCGAGATACCCGTGGCGGCCGCCGCCGGCCCGGTGTCGATCAACCTCCACTGGGAGAAGCGGGCCGGCACGTCGGCTGGGCAGACGTGCACGACCGGCAACAACACGCCGTGCAAGGGGGACGTCCAGGCGGTTCAGCGGATCTTCGCCGGAAGCCCCGCGCGCTCAGGGCCGATCAGCAACATGCGCGTATTCGAGGCGACCGATCCGACGATCGACGCCAACTCGTTCGCGAGCTGCGCAACGTGTGCACACAACCTCGTCGCGGAGGTCCAACTCACCCCGACCCTGAAGAACGCGAGCAGCACAAGCGACCCGCCCGTGGTCCTGCGGCTGACGGGCGGCGGCAGCCTGACCCAGGCGCTCGACTGCGACCCGGCGAAGAGCAGGCTGGAGGACGAGATCGCGACGGGATGCACGCCGAGCTACACCAAGAACACCGGCACGCTCTGTCCCGACCACAACGTCCTGTGGACGATGCCCCAGCCGTGGTCGTGCGTCAAGCGCGACACGGGGGCGTCGCCCAACAAGATCGCGAGTGGCCTCAACCTGCGGATCCTCGGCTCCGAGAAGGCGACGGCCTGTACCTCACCGAACAACTGGGCCAGCTACCCCAACGTCCCGCCGAGCGACCCGAGGATCATCCAGGTGTTCCTCACGAGCTTCGGCTCGTTCGCCGGCAGCGGCAACGGCACCGAGCCGGTGACCGGCTTCGCGACCTTCTACGTGACCGGCTGGCGGGGATCCGGAGGCGGCTTTTCGAACCCGTGCGTCGGCCAGGGCGATGACGAGGTGCCGGGGGACGGCTACATCCTCGGCCATTTCATCGCGTACATCCCAAGCATCGACGCGACCGGGAACGAGGCCTGCAACCTCGACGTCCTCGGGACGTGCGTGGCGGTGATGACGGAGTGAGCCCGTGAAGCTCGTGCGCCGCTTCCTTCCTATCAGCCGCAGGCGCCTGTGGGTGGTCATCGCGGCCCTGCTGGTCGTGAACTGGATCGTCGCTTCGGCCGCGCTCGACCACGGCCGTGAGGCCACGACGATCTCCTACAGCGACTTCCGCGAGGCGGTTCGCGCGGGGAACGTTGCGGAGGTCACCTCCACCGCCGACGTCATCGCGGGCACCTTCGCCGAGGGAGCGCCCCGTGGACGCGGCGGCCGGGACTTCGAGACGCGCCGGCCGGCGTTCGCGAACGACCGCCTGCTGGCCATCCTCGAGCGCCACGGCGTCGACGTGGCCGCCGACGCCGAGCCCGAGCCGCCCCTGTGGCTGTCCGTCCTCGTGGGCTTCGGGCCCGCGCTGCTGATCGTGGGCCTGCTGATCCTGATCATGCGGCGCGGCCCGACCATCGGGCGCTCACGCGCGCGCCGGTACGACCCGAGCGACAGGCTCGCGACGTTCGACGACGTCGCCGGCATCGACGAGGCGGAGGAGGAGCTGACCGAGATCGTCGGCTTCCTGCGCGATCCCGAGCGCTACCAGCGCCTCGGAGCCGTGATTCCCCGCGGCGTTCTGCTCTCCGGCCCGCCGGGGACCGGCAAGACCCTGCTTGCGAGGGCGGTCGCGGGCGAGGCCGGCGTCCCGTTCTTCTCGCTGTCGGCCGCAGAGTTCGTCGAGCTCGTGGTCGGAGTCGGCGCGAGCCGGGTGCGGCACCTCTTCAAGAGCGCGAAGTCGTCGGCGCCGGCGATCGTGTTCATCGACGAGCTCGATGCCGTCGGGCGCATCCGCGGCGGCAGCCTGGGCGGCGCGGGTCACGACGAGCGCGAGCAGACGCTGAACCAGATCCTCACCGAGCTCGACGGCTTCTCCGGCAGCGAGGGTGTGATCGTGCTCGCCGCGACGAACCGCCCGGAGATCCTCGACCCGGCGCTGCTCCGGCCGGGCCGCTTCGACCGCCGCGTCGTGGTCGCACCGCCCGACCGCGCCGGTCGCGAGCGCATCCTCGAGGTGCACACCCGGGGAGTGCCGGTCGCGGACGACGTCGACCTGGAGCATGTCGCGGCCGCGACGCCGGGGATGGTCGGCGCGGACCTGAAGAACCTCGTGAACGAGGCCGCGCTGAACGCGGCCCGCCGCGGCGGCGACGCGCTCAGCACGGCGGACTTCGACAGTGCGATCGAGAAGATCGTCCTCGGCGCAGAGCGCCGCATCGCGATCCCGGAGCTCGAGCGTGCGCGCACGGCGTACCACGAGGCGGGGCACGCGCTGCTGACCATGCTCGAGCCGGGGGCGGATCCGCTGCGGAAGGTGTCGATCGTGCCGCGCGGCCAGACGCTCGGCTCGGTGATCCAGATTCCCGAGCGCGATCGCTACGGACTCGACGACGCGTATCTGCGCGGCCGGATCACCGTCGCCCTCGGCGGACGGGCGGCCGAGGAGCTCGTGTACGGCGACGTCACGACCGGCGCCGAGGCGGACCTCGAGCTGGTCACGCGGCTCGCACGGCAGATGGTCGGGCGCTGGGGCATGTCTCGGCGCGTGGGCCTCGTATCCGTGCTGCCGAGCTCGTCGGAGCTGTACGCGGTGAGCGAGGACTGGAGCGCGACCTCAGAGGCGACCAAGGAGCTCGTGGACAGCGAGGTGCGCGCGCTGATCGACGAATGTCATCGCAGTGCGATAGAGCGGCTCGAACGCAGTCGCGGGCGCCTCGACGCACTGGCGAGCGCGCTGCTCGAGCACGAGACGCTCGACGAGATCGAGGCCTATGCAGCCATCGGGCTGGAGCGCGGCGCACCCAAGCCGCGTACTGAGAGGAATGGTCCGAGCGCTTGACAGAAAGGCGATCGCGCGTACGTTGGTAATGCCCTTTGTCACTAAAGAGTCCGCTCTTAACGACAAATCACAACTGACTGGGCCGCTTCCCTCCGGCAGCCCCTGACAACCCATAGGGCGGAGCTCGCATGGCATTGAAGGTATTGCTGGCCGACGATCACAGGATGACCCTCGCCGGTCTGCGTCGGGTCCTCGAGGAGTCCGGCGACATGATCGTGGTCGGAGAGGCGTACACGGGCGCGGACGTGCTTCCGATGGTGCGCGCGAAGCAACCGGATCTGGTCGTCCTGGATCTCAACTTGCCGAGGCTCGACGGGCTCAGCTGCCTGGACCTCCTCCGCCGGCATCATCCGGACGTCAAGGTCGTCGTCTTCTCGGCCACGACCGCGGCCGCCGAGATCAGCGCGGTGCTGCGGGGCGGGGCGAGCGCCTACGTCCTGAAGACCGTGAACCCGCTCGACCTCCCCGCGCTGATCCGCCAGGCCGCGGAGGGCACCGTCTACTACGCCGCGCCGTCGATGGCCGCCGTCCCGGCCAGGGACGCGGCGGACCTGACGGACCGGGAGCGCGAGATCCTCGCCGCGGTGATGCGCGGGCTGCCGAACAAGGCCATCAGTCAGGAGTTCTGGGTCACCGAGCAGACGGTCAAGTTCCACCTCAGCAACGTGTACAGAAAGCTCGGCGTGGCGAATCGGACCGCCGCAGTGCGGTTCGCGCATGAGCACGGTCTGATCGACGTGAACGAGTTCGTGGAGACCGCCTAGTGCTGATCGATACGCCAACCGTGGCCGGCGCGCGCCGGGAGGCCCGCGTGCTGGACGAGGTCGAGCGGCTGCTCACCGCGCGGATGCGGGCGCGAGGCGCGGCGGCCGCCGCGGTGGCCGTGGCGGCGGAGCGCGTCAGGAGGCTGGGCGCGGGCGCCGCCAGAGAGCTGTGCATCGAGGAGCTGGTCTCGAACGTCCTCTGCGAGCTGTGCCTCGAGCTGGACGATCCCGGCGAGGTGGCGTCGATTCTCGACGCCGTTGCCGAGCGCGCCGGCCAGGATTCCGCGCTGTTCCGCTTCCGGCTCGCGGGCGGCGCGCTCGGCGCGCCCGAGCTGCTCGAGCTCCGCCAGGACGTCGCGACGCAGGGGCTGCTGGCGATGGCGTCCAGCCTCGCCGGCGTCGCGCAGCTCTCGCTCTGGGAGTTGGAGGACGGGGACGTCGCCGTACTCGCCGGACACGTCGGCGAGCCGTTGTCGCCGCCGGAGCCCGAGGCGCTCGGCCCGGACGATCTGCTCGTGTTCCCCGTGGCCTCCGGGGCCTCGCGCGTAGTCCTCGTCACTCGGGTCTCCGAGGCGGACCACGTGCTCAGCGTTCCGGTGCTCGAGCGAGCCGCCGCCGCGCTTGGCGCGGTGTTCGAGCGGTGCTCGCTGCTCGAGCGCGCGAGCAGCCGCGAGTCGTCGCTCGCGGACGCGTACGAGCGGAGGCTCGTGCGGCTTGCGCTCGACCTCCACGACGGGCCGCTTCAGAACGTGGCCGGGATCACCGGCGACCTGAAGCTGCTCCGGCAGCGGCTCGAGCGGATCGGAGCCGACGGCGCCGAGAATCGAAGGCTGCTCGGCAGTGTGGGCGATCTCGAGGCACGCCTGGCGGCCATCGACACCGAGCTGCGCGACCTCTCCCATTCGCTCGAGTCACCGGCGATCGCCAAGCGGCCCGTCGCGGACGTGCTGAGAGGCGAGGCGGATGCCATGAGGCGACGGTGCGGCATCTCGGTTGCGCTGCAGCTGAGCGGGGAGCTGAAGACTCTCACCGCGTCGCAGCGGATAGCGCTTGTCCGGATAGTGCAGGAGTCGCTCTCGAACATCCGCGAGCACTCGGGCGCGCGCGCGGTCCAGGTGGCCGTGTGTGGCGAGCGCGATCGCCTGACCGCCGAGATCGTCGACGACGGCTGTGGCTTCGACGTTGCGGAGACGCTGCTCGACGCCGGGCGGCGTGGGCGCCTCGGTCTCGTCGGTGTCACCGAACGGGCGCGCCTCCTGGGCGGGACCTGTGAGATCGACAGCCGTCCGGGCGGCCCGACCAGGGTCGCGGTGTCGCTGCCGCGCTGGCGTCCGGGCGACGGCGTGCCCTCTGCGCAAGGCTAGCCGCACACTAGACTTTGGTTGAGGGACACGGGCGGCGTCCTCCGGGAGCGTGGAGCCGTGCGCCGCATTCGGCTCTTCGTGCTTCTCGTGGTCCTTGCCGCCCCAGCGGCAGGGGCTGCCGCGATCACGTCCGAGCGCGCCGGTGACGACAGAGTCGCCGCCCGCACGGCCGCGATAGCCACCCCGGCGCTCGTGAGCCCGAGCGACGACGCCGCCGTGGACTCCGTGCCCTCGTTCTCATGGCGCGGCGTGCCGCGCGCCGACCAGTACGAGTTCCAGCTCTCGGCGGACGCCCAGTTCCGCTCGACGCTCGAGTCGTACGCGACCCGGAACACCTCGGCGACGGTCACCGACAGCCTGTTTGACGGGACCTACTACTGGCGGGTGCGTGCGGTGAACGCGAATCGGACGGCGGGGAAGTGGTCGAGCACCAGGGCTGTCCGCAAGCGCTGGCCCGGTCAGCCCGTCCTGACCGCACCCGACCCGGGCGCCTCGATCACCTACCCATCGGCCCCGCTGGTGCTCCGCTGGTCGCCGACCCCGCACGCGGCGAAGTACGAGGTGGCCATCTCCACGGCCCCCTCGCTCGCGGGGAACCTCGTGACCGACGGCGGCCGCCCGGTCGAGGTGCGCGGAACCTCGCTCGCCTTCCCGGGCGCGCTGACCCCCGGGCGCTACTACTGGGCGGTCACACCGCTGGACACCGGCGACCTGAAGGGCCGCCGCTCCGAGATCCGCTCCTTCGATTGGTCGTGGCCGAGCGGGACGGTGACGCGCCTCAACGATCTCTGGGGCGACTCCGAGACGACGACGTTCGTGGACCCCCAGTTCGAGTGGGACCCGATTCCCGGCGCGGCGCGCTACCAGGTCGAGGTGAACACCTCCGAGGACTTCGCGGCCGGCTCGAGGGTGTGTTGCGACGATCCGACCACGGGAAGCTCGCTGTCCCCGACGCGTCTGCTCGCGAACAACACCGACCTCCCCGCGGGCCAGGACGGCTACCACTGGCGCGTTCGCGCCATCGACCTGGACGGGAACGCCGGGCAGTGGAACGCCGGCCCGTCGTTCAGGAAGGCCTTCGACGATGTGGCGCCGACCATCCCGGGGCTCCGTGTGCGGAACAACGCCGGCACGAACGTCGCGCTCGGAGCAACGACGGATTCGCCGATCCTGGATTGGGATCCGGTGCCGGGAGCCTCGAGCTACGACGTGCAGGTGGTCCCGTGGGTCGATGGGATGGTGCCGGGCACCGGGGGCTGCAACTGGAACGCTACGAGTTCGGTCGCGTGGGGCATGCCCACGCCCGTCGCCACCGCTTCGACGGCATGGACCCCCCTCGCCCCCAGCACGACGTCGCCCGTCCCGTTCCCGGGCTTCGCGACCGAGTCGGACAAGCTGTCGAACGGCTCCAGCTACTGCGCTCGCGTTCGTGCACGGGCCGGAACCGACACGGCCGGAAAGCGCGTCGTGAGCGACTGGACGACCCTCGGGGGCCTGGGGGTGCCGGGCTTCTCTTATGCGTCCCCGAGCAGCGCGACCGGCAGCAATCCGCTCGGCGCCGGCGACTACGTGATGCCATCCGGTGGACAGGTTCTGGGGAGCACCCCGCTCTTCACATGGAACCACGTCGCGGGGGCGTGCGGCTATTTCGTCGCGGTCGCCCGGGATGACAACTTCACCAGCCTCGTCGACGTGGCGAGGACGAAGATCCCGGCATATGCGCCGAGACTCCGGAGCTACACCGATGAGACCACGTCGTATTACTGGGCCGTGCTGCCGGTCACGGCGGCCGGGGGCAGCTGCGGGACGGTGTTCACGACTCCTCAGGAGAACAGCCCGCGTAACTTCGAGAAGCGCTCGAGCCCGCCGAACCTGCTCACGCCGGTACTCGGCTCGAGCCCCATTGACCAGCCCACGTTCCGCTGGGCGGGCAACTCGCCGGGAGCGGCCGGGGTCGAGGGCGCGCGCGAATACCGGCTGCAGGTCGCCTCGGATTCCACGTTCGCGAACCTGATCGATGACGTGAAGACCTCGTCGACGGCCTTCACGAGCTCCTCGACCTACCCGGCCGACACGGAGACGTACTGGCGAGTGCGGGGAACCGACGAGCTCGGAGTCGGGCTCAACTGGTCGCAGACCGGCACATTCCGCCGGCGGCTCCGGATCCCGCAGCCGAGCGACCGCAACGCGACCCGCGGCGAGGAATTCCCGGTCCTGAGATGGGAGCCGGTTCAGGGCGCCGTCTCCTACGGCCTTCACATCGAGGAGTCCGACGGGGACAAGGCCGACTACGAGTTCCGCTCCACGGCCGCCTCGTTCCTGCGGATGGACAGCCTCGGCGCGCTCAAGTGGCAGGTGCGGGCCAACTTTCCGCGGCGCACGAGCGGCAGTGTTCCCGGCGGATACTCGCCGGTCCAGACCTTCACCCGGTTCGTCGAGCCTCCGCCCAATGCTCACCTGACCTCCGGCGGGGGGCGCGTCCTGCTGGACTGGGACCCCAGTCCGTCGGTCCACCGGTATCGAGTCGAGTTCTCTGAGACGAACAGCTTCATCCACCCTCTCGACGTGAAGCTGACCCCCAACACGAACTACGCCCCGCGCATGCTTCAGATGGGCTTCCAGGACGGCGGCAAGCTGTTCTGGCGCGTCGCCTCGGTCGACCAGCTGAACAACGTCGGCGGCTACGCAACCGGGACACTCGCACTGCCGAAGGGCCTCACGGTCGTGCTGAGCGGCGCGCTCGTGAAGGGTGTCGGTCGCGTGGTGAGGGTGACCGTCAGAACCACCAAGAACCGTCCGGTGCCGCGCGCGCGTGTAACCGTGTCAGGCGCCGGGGTGCGTGCGCGCCCGCGGCGCACCGGCAGGCGCGGCGTCGTCAAGTTCAGGCTCCGGCCGGCGCGGCGCGTCAGGGTGACGTTCACGGCCACCAAGCGCGGCTACCGCTCCGGCAAGGCCTCGACGGCCGTCAGATGAGCCGCTAGTCTTCAGAACGGCCTATAGCCGCAGCCGTCCCTGTAGAGCCGCGCCGGCACATATTCCCGGCGCCTCGGGACGGGGTCCGTGATGGCCGAGCTGCCCGCAAATTGCGGGCCGGCAAACGCCCCTTGAGGGGGCGGGTTTCACTCTGCTATATTGGTCGGTCGCGCTTTGCGCCCGTCTGACCCTCGCCCGCTGCTTGTCGTACCTCTAGCTCGAAGGAGTCGCCGTCTTGGCACGCGTTGATGCTGCACGCACCCGCCGCTCGTTCTCACGCCTTGAGAACATCACCGAAGTTCCGAACCTCATTGATATCCAGCGCCGTTCGTTCGACCGGCTGGTCGACACCGAGAAGGGCGGCCTCCGCGAGACGATCGACGACGTCTCGCCCATCGAGGACTACACCGGCAATCTCGCCGTCGTCTTCGAGGAGATCAACTTCGACGAGCCCGTCGCACCCATCTCGGAGTGCCGGGAGAAGGACCTCACCTACGCACGCCCGCTGACCGTCAAGGTCGCGTTCCAGAATCGCGAGACGGGCGAGATCCGCGAGCAGTCCGTCTTCATGGGCGACTTCCCCTGGATGACCGACTGGGGCACGTTCATCATCAACGGCACCGAGCGTGTCGTCGTGACGCAGCTCGTGCGCTCCCCGGGCGCCTACGTGATGGAGCCGAAGGACCGCGACAAGCAGGTCTTCATCGCGAACCTGATGCCGGCCCGCGGGTCCTGGCTCGAGCTCGAGATCGACAAGAAGGGGCGCGTCTACGTCCGCATCGACCGCAAGCGCAAGCTCCCGGTCACCGTGCTCCTGCGCGCGATGGGCGACACGCTGCGCGAGGGCAAGTACGTGCCGGAGGGCTGGACCGGATCGGACGAGGAGATCCTCGGCCTGTTCGACAACTCGCTCTACATGCGCCTCACCCTCGAGGCCGACACCGAGGTCACGAAGTCCGAGGACGGCGCGCTGATCGAGCTGTTCAAGAAGCAGCGCCCGGGCGAGCCGCCGTCGATCGACGCCGCGAAGAACCTGCTGAACCAGCTGTTCTTCGACCCCAAGCGCTACGACCTCACGCGGGTCGGCCGCTACAAGCTGAACAGTCGCCTACGCCTCGACGAGAAGCTCGACACGCGGACGCTCACCCCGCGCGACATCATCGAGCTGATCAAGGAGCTCGTCTCGCTGCCGCGCGACCTCGGCATCCCCGAGTCGGGCATGTACGAGGGCGGTCCGGACGGCGAGGAGCCGATCAAGGACTTCGCGGTCGAGGCCATCTCGATGCCGCGTGAGCCGATCGCCGAGCGCCTCGACGAGTACGAGCACTTCGGCAACCGCCGCCTGCGCACGGTCGGCGAGCTGATCCAGGAGGCCTTCCGCATCGGCCTCTACCGGATGGAGCGCGTGGTCCGCGAGCGCCTCACCACCGAGGACTCGGACACGATCACCCCGCAGAC
>Ga0126315_10000983_pt1 | contig 10573 bp, 9 predicted proteins | sample Plot106_FD_92534 | JGI IMG/M metagenome (GOLD analysis project Ga0126315, IMG submission 92534) | Serpentine soil microbial communities from UC McLaughlin Reserve, CA, USA - Plot106 | ecosystem: Environmental > Terrestrial > Soil > Grasslands | place: USA: UC McLaughlin Reserve, Lake County...
ATGTCGGTGTTCGTGACCAACATCGCGTCGATGATCGGGATCGGCGTGGCGGTGGACTACTCGCTGTTCGTGCTCGCCCGCTACCGCGAGGAGATTCGCGGAGGACTCGGGCGTCCGGACGCCCGCCGCGTGGCGCTCCGCACCTCGGGCCTCGCCGTCACCTTCTCCGGTATCACGGTGATCCTCTCGCTCGCCGGGCTGTGGCTCGTCGACTCGACCACGATCCGCTCGATGGCGATGGGCGCGATCATCGTGGTCGCCATCTCGATCCTCGCGGCGGTCACGCTGCTGCCCGTGCTGATGAGCGCGCTCGGACGCCGTGCCTACGCGCGCGGGCGACTGGCGATCCTCTTCGGTCTCCTCGTCCGGATGCTCCGCACCCGCCGCCGCCGGCCCGGTTCCACAACCGCGACGCCCCGGCGCGGCTTCTGGGAGCGCTGGACGGCGATCGTCACCGCGCGGCCGTGGATATCGGCGGGTCTCACGGCCGCGGTGCTGCTGGCGCTCGCGATACCGGCCCTGTCGCTCGACTTCGGCAACGGCGCGCTGCGCCAGTTCCCGAAGGACAACGACACCCGTGTGGGCGCCGAGCTGGCCGCGCAGAAGAGCGGTCCGGGCGCGACCGGACCGGTGCAGGCGATCGCCGATTTCGACACCGGGCGCGTGGGCGGCGGCTCGAACCGCGCGGCACTCTCTTCATACGTGAGCGACCTGCGCGCCGATCCCGAGGTCGCCAGGGTGGCGAAGCCGCAGCCGTCACGCGACGGCCGCTCGGCGCTGATCAGGGTGGCGCCGAGGCACGACCCGGAGAGCGACCAGGCCGATGCGCTGATCCAGCGGATGCGCGACGACTCCGGCGCGCTGCGAGGCCTGGCCGATGTGCAGGTGGGCGGCGCCACCGCGTTCAACTCCGACTTCGTCGATCTCGTCTCCGGGTCGATGTGGAAGATCCTCCTGTTCGTCCTCGTCTTCAGCTACCTCGTGCTGTTCCTGCTGCTGCGTTCGGTGCTGCTGCCATTGAAGGCCGTGGTGATGAACCTGCTGTCGGTGGCCGCCGCATACGGCGTGCTGGTGATGGTGTTCCAGTACGGCTGGTTCGACGGCCTGCTGGGCTACGACTCGCTCGGCTACGTGAACGCCATGACGCCGCCCTTCCTGCTCGCGATCGTGTTCGGCCTCTCGATGGACTACGAGGTGTTCCTGCTGTCGCGGATCCGGGAGCGCTATGACGCCACGGGCGACACGCGCCGCTCGGTCGCCGAGGGCCTGCGAGCCAGCGCCGGCACGATCTCGAGCGCGGCGCTGATCATGGTGGCCGTGTTCGCCGTGTTCGCGGGCACCGGCACGCCGTCGATCAAGGAGATCGGCGTGGGGATGTCGGTGGCGATCGCGCTCGACGCCACGCTCGTCCGGCTCATCCTGGTGCCGGCCACCATGGAGATCATGGGCCGCTGGAACTGGTGGCTGCCGAAGCGCGTGGACCGCGTGCTGCCGCACGCGGGCTTCGAGTCGCGCTCAGGCCGCGGCGAGCCGGCGCTCGATCTCGGCCGCTAGCTCGGCAACCGGCACGCGGTCCTGCTCGAGCGTGTCGCGGTTGCGCAGCGTGACCGTGTCGTCGTCCATCGTCTGGTGGTCGACGGTCACGCCGAACGGCGTGCCGATCTCGTCCTGGCGCCGGTAGCGCTTCCCGATCGACCCGCCGGTGTCGTACTCGGCGGTCATGCGCGTGCGGAGGTCCTCGTAGATCGTCCGCGCCTTCTCCGGCTGGCCGTCCTTGTTCACGAGCGGCAGCACGGCAACCTTGATCGGGGCCATGTGCGGCGCGAGCCGCAGGACGGTGCGCTGCTCGCCGCCGATGTCGTCCTCGTCGTAGGCGTCGCACAGGAGCGCCAGCACGGTCCGCCCGACGCCCGCGGCCGGCTCGATCACGTGCGGCACGTAGCGCTCGCCGCTCGCCGTGTCCACGTACTCGAGCTTCTGGCCGGAGAACTCGGCGTGCTGGGTCAGGTCGAAGTCCCCGCGGTTGGCGATCCCCTCGAGCTCGGACCAGCCGATCGGATACAGGTACTCGATGTCGCTGGTCGCGCTGGAGTAGTGGGAGAGCTCGTCCTCGGTATGCGGGCGCAGCCGGAGCGCCTCGCGGTCGATGCCGAGCGAGACGTACCAGTCCATCCGCGCGTCCATCCAATGGTGGTACCACCGCTCCGCCTCCGCGGGCGGCACGAAGAACTCCATTTCCATCTGCTCGAACTCGAGCGTGCGGAAGACGAAGTTGCCGGGCGTGATCTCGTTGCGGAACGACTTCCCCACCTGGGCGATTCCGAACGGCGGCTTCTTGCGCGCGTACTGGAGCGTCGTCTTGAAGGCGAGGAAGATGCCCTGGGCGGTCTCGGGGCGGAGGTAGACCGTCGAGCCGGCGTCCTTCACCGGCCCGATCTGCGTCTCGAACATCAGGTTGAACTCGCGCGCCTCAGTGAGATCGCAGTCCTGGTGGTCCCCGGGCAGCTTCGAGGGGGCGTGGCCGCAGCGCACGTCGGGATGCTCGGCCGTGCCGTCGCGGGCCTCCTGGAGATGGTCGGCGCGAAAGCGCAGATTGCAGGCCCGGCACTCGATCAGCGGGTCGCTGAAGCCGGCCAGGTGCCCGGACGCCTCCCAGGTGCGCGGGTGCTGGATGATCGCGGAGTCGAGCGCCACGATGTCGTCGCGCTCCTGGATCATCGACCTCCACCAGGCGCCGATCACGTTGTTCTTCAGGAGGACGCCGTAGTGGCCGTAGTCGTAGGTGTTGGCTATCCCGCCGTAGATCTCCGACGCCGGGAAGATCAGGCCGCGCCGCTTGCAGAGCGCGACGATCTTGTCCATGGTCACCGGGCCGGTCATTGGGCGGAGCAGGCTACCGGGGACCGAACACGCCGCTCTTTACGCATCTTCATGTCAACGCAATGTGACTATTTGTTCACTCCTGGGGTACCTTGGGATTCGATGGTCGGAATGGCCCTGCGCCCGCTTTCCCATCTCACCGCGTGGATCGTCTGGCACGCGGCGCGGGTCTCGCTGCTCGACGACCTCGACAGCCCGAAGCCGCCTCGGAACGCCTGAGGCCCCCGGCGCTGGCACTCCTATAAGAGCGACGCCCAGCGCCCGCTTGGCTTTCCTATGCGCCTGCTAGTTGCGCTGAGTTGCTCTCAGCGGTGCCCGAAGTCATGGGTTCGGGACACAGCGGGGACACGGTCTGGCTCGCGACGAAGCGGGAGAAACGCTCCGCGGCGTCGTGCTTCGGCACGTAGTGGACGTAGCGCATCGTGGTCGCGCTTGCCGACTGCCCCATGAACGCCTGCACGTCGGTCACTGGCCAGACCTGCACGGCCAGCGTGCCGAAGGTGTGGCGGCCGGCGCCGCTCATTTCCCGAGCGCGGTCAGCACAGTGGCGGCGACTCCGCGCATCCCGCGGGCGTTCGGGTGAAGCGGCGCGGCCGGATTGATCGGCACTGTCGGCTCGACCCAGCGCACGCTCGATGACTGGCACGCGTCACGCCCGACGCTCGCCGCGTAGGAGTCGACGTACGTCGCGCTGTTCAGGGCGGCCTGCTCGCGCAGCATCTTGTTGAGCGCCTCATGGGTCGCGCGCAGGTAGGGCACGTCCTCCCATGCGATCGCGACCTGCGGCCAGCAGCCGTTGTAGTCGGTTTCGGCGTGCGGCAGGATCGCGGCGTAGCCGACCACGAGCACACGCGCATGCGGTGCGCGGCCGTGCACCGCCTGGATCACCGCCGCAATCTTCGGAGCGGTGGCGGCGATCCGCTCGGTGAGCACATCGGGACCGTCGGGCCAGTTAGGCGCGTAGCGATCGATGCACGGATGCCCGTACGGCGATGCCGTCGTGCAGGCATCGACGATCTCGCCGAAGCCGATGTCGTTGCCGCCGAACTGCAAGGTCACCGTGCGAGTGTCCTTCGCCAGCGCATCCAGCTGGGGCGGGTTAGGACCGAGGAAGACGTCCTGCGGGCTCCACACGTGATCCGTCCTCGCTCCGCTGCACGAGACGTCCTTCAGGGAGACGCCGAGTGACTGCGCCACGACGTGGGCGAAGTTGTGATCCGAACGCCAGCAGCCCAGCGGAGCCGGGATCTGGTTGGGGATCACCGGTCCGGATGCCGCCGAGTCGCCAAGGCCCACATAGCGCGCGGCGGACGCCGGCGCCGAGACGAACGGGAGAAGCGCAATCGCCAGGATCACGGCGACGGCGTACTTACAGAAACGCACGGCAGGCCTCCTCGATGTGGTGGCGGCCCTGTTCCCAAAGCTCCTTAGGTGAAAACCTCTGTCAGAGCCCCGGCTAAGAGTAAGCGCCTCAATGCTGGGTATCCGGGCGCCGGAGGCGGCACCCGATACCGGTTATCGCGGACATGATCTGTCAGAGCTGCGGCAGTCGCAGCGAGGCTGACACGGCGTCGCATGGGCCTTCCACGACGCCCTGTCCGTGCGGGGGCATCCGCCAGGTCGTACGGATCGTTCGGCATTCACCAGACCCTGCCGCGGCATCTTCGGAAGCGCTCCAGCGCAGCGTGCAGGAGCGGGCAGACGACGAGGTTCGTATCCCCCTGAACGCGGCGAGAGCAGACCGCGGAGCCCGCCGACGCGGATAACTGGGCGGGCGATGTCTCAGGAAAACGTCGAGATCGTCCGCCGTGCCTTCACTGCATTCGAACGCGACGGCCTCGCCGGCATGTTGCCCCACTTCGACTGCGAAATCGAGTGGACGACCACGGACGGCCACATCGAGCCTGCCACCTATCGCGGTTATGAAGGCGTCCTCCATTACCTCGGCGCGATGGCACGCGAGTTCGACGGCATCCGCCTCGAAGCGCTGGAGCTAATCGAGGCTGGCGAGCAAGTCGTCGTAACTTGGCGAATCCACGGGCGGGCGAAGCTGAGCAGCGCCCCCGTCGAGATGACGCTTACCTCTGTGTCCCTGCTGTGCGACGGGAAGATCGTCCGCGTTCGCAACTACTCCGATAAGACCCAGGCCCTAGAAGCCGTGGGGCTGTCGGAACCGGCATCACAAGGGGGCGAGAATCCTGAGCCGCGTACTTAGCGTCTCACCGGCTGGCTGAGCGCGAGCGACGTCTTCGAGAAGCAGCTCGTTCCCCTTCGGGACACGTTGCGCGCACAACCGCGGAGATTCCGCTCTGGAAGCGAGCGGGCGCCGGAAGCGGGCGCTGGTGGCACTCCTATACTGAGAGTGCCATGCCGATTTACGAGTATCGCTGCGAGCGAGGCCACACGTTCGAGGTGATGCAGCGCATGACCGAGGAACCGTTGGAGCTCTGCGAGGAGCACGGAACGCCCGTGCAGCGCGTCTTCCACCCGGTCGCCGTGCACTTCAAGGGTTCGGGCTTCTACAACACGGACTACGGCAAGAAGAGCAAGTCCGGGGCCGCCTCCGAGGGCAAGCCGGACAGCTCTGGCGGGGACTCCTCCGCGAAGGACACGCCCAAGCAGGACTCCGGGAGCAAGCCGGCCGCCAAGAGCTCGGACTAGACCCGCCTAGCTGCCCTCGAGCAGCTTGTGGACGGCGTCCCGCTTCGAGCCGTCGGACACGAACAGGTTGCTCCCGTTGCAGCAGGTGGCCTCGAGGACCTCGGTGTCGCTCGAGTTGCCCGTGGCCATGTCGGCGAACAGCGCCATCAGCTGGAAGCCGTTCATGTCCGACTTGAGCGTGCGCGGGGCGTTCCAGCTCACCCAGGGCAGCCTGAGGAACGTGCTCGGGGACTTCGCCTGCGAGCCGATCGCGGCCAGCACCTCCTGCTGACGGCGGGCGCGGTCGCGGTCGTCCTCGTTCGGGGCGCAGCTGTTCTTCCGCACGCGTGAGTAGCCCAGCGCGCGGCGCCCGTCGAGGTGAAGCTCGCCCTTCTTGAAGTGAAGCCCCTTCCAGAAGTTGTCGAACGGTGGCGAGCAGACGCGTGTCTTGTTGTTCACCGTCACGCCGCCGAGCGCGTCGATGAAGTTCGGGAACTCCTCGAAGTCGACCTCCACCACGTGGTTGATCTCGAGGCCGTTGCCGAGGAAGTTCTCGAGCGTCTGGATGGTCAGGGCGGGGCCGCCATAGGCGTAGGCCGCGTTCACCTTGCTGACGCCGTGGCCCGGGATGTTCACCTCCACGTCGCGTGGGATGGAGAGCTTCCGCACGCTGCCGAAGGCGGAGTGGACGAGCATGATCGTGTCGGAGCGGCCGGGGCCGGACTGCGACTCGTCGATCGACTCGCCCTTACGGACGTCGGAGCCAAGCACCAGGATGTTGCTGCCGCTGAAGAGATTGCCGCTGCTCGAGAGGGCGCGTTCGGTCTCCGCGGACACACCGGGCCGGGTCTGGGCGCTGATCAGGAAGAGCACGAGCGAGAGCAGCAGCCAGCTGCCGATCGCGATGGCGATCCACTTCGCGACGCGGCCGACCGTGATGTCGCGGGGGCCGCGCGGAGCGCGCGGCTCGTCACCGTCGTCGCGGTGCCGGGACAGCCGCCTGCGGAGCGAATCGAGGTCGCCGCCGCCCGCCCGCGGCCGGCGCCGCGCGCGGTAGACCTTGTACTCCGGGGGGCCGGGGGTCGGGTCATTCACCCCCCTCTGTATATCTACCGGCCATGCCACCGAGGCGCGTGATCGGCATCGACGCCGGCGGGACGAAGCTTCTGGGGGGCGTCGTCGACCAGGAGATGGTGGTCCACCACAGGGTCCGCCGCACGTGGCGCGGGGCAGATCGGCAGGAGACGCTCGCCATCTTCACTGAGGCCGTCGAGGAGGTGCGGGCGGCGGCGCCGGAGGTGGAGGCGATCGCGTTCGGCATCCCAGCGCTGGTGGAGGCGGAGACGGGTGTGTCGCGATGGTCGAACCACCTGCCGCTCGACGGCGTGCCGTTCCGGGACCTGATGTCCGAGCGGCTCGGCCTGCCGGTGCTCGTGGACAACGACGGCAATGCCTCGATCCTCGCCGAGGCGCGGACCGGGGCGGCCCAGGGGGCCCGTCACGCGGTGATGATCTCCCTGGGGACCGGGATCGGCGGGGGCCTGTGGCTGAACGGCGAGGTGTACCGGGGGGCGTCGGGGCTTGGCGGAGAGCTGGGGCACGCGGTGCTCCAGCTGCACGGGCCGGAGTGCCCGGGTGCCTGCCCGGGTGTCGGGTGCTTCGAGGCACTGGTGTCGGGGAACGCGATCGGCCGCGAGGGTCTGCGAGTGGCTGAGGCACAGCCCGACTCGGCGCTCGGGCGGCGGCTCGCCAGCGACAAGGAGATCGACGGCGGGATCGTCACGGAGATGGCGCATGACGGAGATCCGCATGCGCGGGAGGTGCTCGTCCTGATCGGGGAGCGGCTCGGCTTCGGGCTTGCCGGGCTCGTGAACACGTTCAACCCGGAGGTGATCGTGATCGGCGGGGGCGCCGCGCGCGGCGGCGATCTCCTGCTGGAGCCCGCGCGGGCGGTGCTCGCTCGCCATGCGCTGCCGCCCGCGCGCGAGGCGGTTCGGGTGGTGCCCGCCCACTACGGCGACGAGGCGGGGATGATGGGGGCGGCGCTGATGGCGCTGGACTCGCTGGCGCCGTGAGCGGACGGCTCGTCGTGTGCCCGACGCCGATCGGGAACCTGGAGGACATCACGCTGCGGGTGCTCTCGGCGCTGCGGGAGGCGGATGTGGTCGCGTGCGAGGACACGCGCCGGACGCGGGTCCTGCTCGACCGGTACGGGGTGAAGGGGCGACTCGTCTCCTACCACGAGCACAACGAGCGGGCGCGGGCGGCGGAGCTCGTGGAGAAGATGCGAGAGGGGGCGGTGGTGGCGCTCGTGTCGGACGCCGGGATGCCGCTCGTGTCGGACCCCGGCTACCTGCTGGTGCGCGCGTGCGTGGGGGCGGGGCTGCCGGTGGAGGTGCTGCCGGGGCCGTCGGCGGCGATCACCGCGCTCGTGGCGTCCGGGCTGCCGGCCGACGAGTGGCACTTCCACGGCTTCCTGCCGCGGAAGAAGGGCGAGCTGCGGGAGGTCCTCACGGGCGGCGACGGCACGCTCGTGGCGTTCGAGTCGCCGCGCCGGCTGCCGGCAACCCTGACGCTGCTGGCCGAGCTGGACCCCGAGCGCGAGGCGGCGGTCTGCCGCGAGCTGACGAAGGCCCACGAGGAGGTGGTGCGCGGCACGGCCGCCGAGCTGGCGGCGCGCTACGCGGACGGTCCGCCGAAGGGCGAGATCGTCCTGGTGATCGCACCGCCTGCGTCCCGCTCGTCCGACGCCCCGGATCCGAAAGCCGTCGCAGCCCTCCAACAGCTGGTCGACGCGGGCGCCCACCCACGGAAGGCGGCAACCGTCGTCGCCTCCCTGACCGGCACGAGTGCAAACGCGCTGTACCGCGCGCTGACCTCCGAGTAACCGACTCACACAAGTCCGTTCCATCCCGGCCGCCGGACGCTCGGGGCGCTCTTACGGTCGGCAAATGCGCCGACTGATCGCCCTGCTTGCCGCCTTCTTCGCCCTGACGCCAGCCGCGGACGCGGCGTGGGTGTGGCCCGTCTCGGGCGAGGTCATCACGCCATACCGCAACGGGACGGACCCATACGCAACGGGACAGCACCGAGGAATCGACATCGGAGCTCCAGTCGGCACGCCGGTGGCGGCGGCAACGAGCGGCGAGGTCCGCTTCGCAGGCACCGCCGGCTCCTCCGGACTGACGATCTCGATCCGGACGGGCGACGGCTACGACACCTCCTACCTCCACCTCTCCTCAATCGCGGTGCGGGCGGGCGCCCACGTGTCGGCTGGCGAGCGGATAGGCGCGGTTGGGACCACCGGAGTCCGATCGGCGCAGGCACCCCACCTCCACTTCGGAGTCCGCGACGCCGGAACCCGCCACGACTACCACGACCCTCTGGCCTTTCTACCACCGCCCCCGCCACCCGCCCGGGCACCCGAACCACCGCCCCCGGCACCGGCCACAGCGCCCCAGCCGGCCCCGCCTACACCGGTCCCGGTGGGCGCCCCGCGCACTGCACCCCGGCCTCACGCGCCCCCGCACGCCACCCCGCACGGCCGCCCGCACGCCGCCCCGCACGGCCGCCCACACCCGGTCCCGCGCCCGGGCCTGCACGCGGTCCCGCAAGCGCGGCCGCACGAGGCGCCGCTCCCACGTCCGCACGTCCCGCATGCCGCTCCGGACACGATCCCCGACCGCCACCCGCCCCGAGCGCGGGTAGGCGCAGCTCGAAGTGCAGTTCCTTCGCCACTCCATCCGGACGGACGGCGAGCCCAGGGGTCGCACAGCCCTCGCGTGGCGCGGGTCGCCCTCAATGCCCGTCCCGAGCATCCGGCTGCCACACCGGAGCAACGCGGTCAGGATCTGGGCTGGGTGGCTGCCTGTGCGGGGCTTCTAGTGGCCGCGGCTCTGCTTGGGCTGACCGAGGACGGTCGCCGCGCTACCCGGCGCGCGCACTCGCGCTTCGCACGGGCCGCGCCACTCCTCCTCCGGCGCTGAATCCCGCCCGTCCGGCCGCTCCTGCGCGGGTAGAGTCGATGGTGGATGCCGTATTACGTCACCACGCCCATCTACTACGTCAACGGCGAGCCTCATCTTGGGCACGCGTATACGACGATCGCCGCTGATGTGCTTGCACGGCATATGCGCCAGCGGGGCGCGGACGTCTTCTTTCTCACCGGCACCGACGAGCACGGCGAGCCGGTCGCCCAGGCGGCCGAGAAGCTCGGCATCACTCCGCGCGAGCTTGGTGACAAGAACGCCGTCCGCTTCAAGGAGCTCGCCGCCCGGCTCAACGCCACCAACGACTTCTTCATCCGCACCACCGACCCGGAGCACATGGCGAAGGTCGCCGAGGTCGTTCAGCGCATTCACGACAACGGTCATGTCTATGCGGGCAGCTACGAGGGCTACTACTGCCCTCGCTGCGCCGACTTCAAGACCGAGGCCGAGCTCGAGGAGGGCAATCGCTGCCCGATCCACAAGGTCGAGCTCACCATCGAGAAGGAGGACAACTGGTTCTTCCGGCTGTCCACCTTCCAGGAGCCGCTCGAGCGGCTGTACGCCGAACGTCCCGGATTCGTCACCCCCCAGAACCGCTACAACGAGGCGCTCGCGTTCATCAAGAGCGGCCTCCGCGATCTGTCGCTCTCGCGCGCGCGGCTCAAGTGGGGCGTGCCGGTGCCGTGGGACGAGTCGCAGGTGGTCTACGTCTGGATCGACGCGCTCCTCAACTACTACACGGCGCTCAGCTACGCGCGCCCCGGCGAGGACCTCACCGACATGTTCTGGCCGGCCACCGTGCACCTGATCGGCAAGGACATCCTCAAGTTCCACGCCGTCATCTGGCCGGCGATGCTGATGGCGGCCGGCATCGAGGTGCCCGAGAAGGTCACCATCCACGGCTACCTGCTGCTGGGCGAGCACAAGATGTCCAAGTCGCTCGGCAACGTGATCGAGCCGTTCCAGGTGGCCGACGTCTACGGCCCGGACGCACTCCGCTTCTACGTGCTCCGCGAGGTCAGCTTCGGCGCCGACGGCGAGGTGTCGCCCGAGGGCTTCGAGAC
>Ga0126315_10000985_pt1 | contig 10565 bp, 6 predicted proteins | sample Plot106_FD_92534 | JGI IMG/M metagenome (GOLD analysis project Ga0126315, IMG submission 92534) | Serpentine soil microbial communities from UC McLaughlin Reserve, CA, USA - Plot106 | ecosystem: Environmental > Terrestrial > Soil > Grasslands | place: USA: UC McLaughlin Reserve, Lake County...
CGACTCCGGAGGGTAGCCGAGTATGGTCTCGTACTGTGGGCTCATGTAAGTTATAGCTTTTGGATTGCTGGACTCGACAGGCTCTTGAATGTAGGTGATGGCCGGGGTCTGCTCCACGAGCGTCCGGTAGCGGGTCTCGGCCTCCCGCTGCTGGTGCACGAGCCGAGCGACCCGCAAGGCGGGCGCGGTCTGGGTAGAGAGGTCGCTAAGGAGCTTGCGGTCGTCGGCCGAGTACTCCTGCTGCGAGAGGCGCGGCCCGAGATTCAGGAGCCCGATCAGCTCCCCCTGGCTCACCAGCGGCACCACTAGCTCGATGTCGGCCTCTCTCATCGCCCTCAGACCTGGAGAGTCGAAGTCGAGCTTCTCGACCTCCACTACCCCCAAGGCGTTCGCGAGGTACGCGAGGATCGGGTCGTCCGGCGCTATCTCCAGCTCCGGAGCCTCTATCGTCGTGGTCGCCTTCTCCGTGGCCTCCTTGGCACGCTCCGGCGACCTCAACCACAGCGACACGCGGGTCGGCTGCATTGTCTCCCTCACCACTCCCACCAAGTTGTCGCTCAGCGCGTCTAGGTCGGTCTCGTCCCTGAGCTTGGCAGAGAAGGCTTCCAGGGTCTTTCTAGCATCGTATTTGCTGCGATAGAAGCGTCGATCAATGAACGACTGGATGCGCCTCCGCAGAGGGGTGAACAGCGCGGCTATTGCCAGGGTTGAGACCACTACTGCAAGCTGTGATTCCTGACCGGTGAAGGCGCGAAATATCACCTGGAACAGGACGATGCTACTCAGGTACACCGCTGCAAGCACCGCCGTGAGGGAGCCGTACACCAGAGTCCGGTTTATGAGGAGGTCTATGTTGTAGAGGTGGTAACGCAAGATCGCCATGCCCACCGCAACCGGCAGGCCCACGACACTGATTACTACCAATACGGAGCTGGCCCACCCCAGCCACACTACACCCATCGCTTCAGAGACCACGTAGGCGAGGGTGGCGCTTGCGGCCAGCATCGTCACGGCGTAGGCGAACCACTTGACCTGCTGGCGTTCCACTCCTGTAGAGCGCCGTAGCCGCACCAACAGCGAGGTCGCTGCCATGAGCCCCAGGGCGTACACGATCGTCTCCACCGGGTTGATAGTGTCGGTTGCGAACTCTATCCCGAGGGGGTGGTTGACAGGGTCGAACCCTCTGGCCGTCTCGGGCCAGTAAGCTACCGCGACTGTTCCCACTACAACAACCACACCCACTAGCCACGCGAAGTAGCGCCAACGGGGCGAAGGCGGTCGACCGTCGGGGAACAGAAGCGCCAAGAACACGAAAAGCCCTAAGTGCAAAACCCACAGCCAGGAGGAGACCCACGCAAGAGCCACGCCGCCCGGGAATTTGCTTAGCAGCGAGCCCGGCTCCGCTAGTAATGTGGCGATGGCGTACTCGGCCACAAAGAGGCGCATCCCTGCAAGGAGACCTATGGCGCAGAAGATCCAGCCTACAGGGTTCTGGGGAGGAAGGCGGGAGGCGATCATACCTCCTACCGTCGAGAAGCTAATCGCTACTACGGTGTTTACGAGCCAGTAGTCGTAGGCCGGAGCACCCGTGCTCGACTGGCTGGCTACTAGAAAGAGAAGACCGAGCACGGTCAACGCCAAAGAGACGGCGCACATGTACCATGCGAGCCAGGCAGCCTCGCGCGGGCTCATAACACCGGCTCCGCGCTTCGGGCTTTTCTCTGCTGCACTTGGTGTCAAGGTGGCTCCACCTTATCGCCCCTCTCACACTTAAGACTAATAGTGACACTTTGTGTGGTTGGGTGCATCCCCCAGACGTACTTTTTCGCTGCTTTTCTTGGCAAGCTCTTGGTCCGTCTAGCCTCGCTTTAGTACCCGTTGAGACCTTCAGACAGTCTCGAAAGAAGTTTTCGTCTCGGAAGCTCGTCCGTCCTGGGTCTACGGGTGCTCGGTTGTTCTTCGGCTACGGGGCTCCTGGGGACGAGACAGCCGAACACACTGCCTCGAGCATGGTCTCCACGGCTTCTTCCCTGCCCAAGCCGCTCTCTCGTTCGAGCGAACGCCAGGTGTGGAAGTCGATCGCGAGCTTGAGCGTGGCAAGCAGGCGTTTCCTCCTGTCATCATTGACCTCCCACCCTTCGGCGAGCAGGTCGCGCACCGCCCCAAGGTAGGGCACGACCGAACCCTCGAGAAGCGCGGCGAGTTCGGGCATCGTCTGGGCGTCGCGCAGGACGTTTGCCCTCATCGGCTCGGTGCGAGCGTAGAAGCCGTAGAGCGCCTCCAGCGCCGTCCTAAGCCTCTGTTGCGGGTCGCCGACCCCCGCCCATTGCGTCGGGTCCGGCGGCGGGTGTCGCTCGGTCCAGCTCCTCGAGCACGCCTTGAGCAGGTCGGTTATGTCGGGGAAGTGGTTGTATACGGTCAGCCTGTTCACCCCCGCGCGCTGGGCTATCTCGCTTATGGTGGTGTTAGCGGGACCCTTCGTGCGGTGCAGCTCAACGGTGGCCTCCACGATTCGGCGCCGCGTCTCGCGTTGGAGCTCGGCACGCTTCTTCATCTCGTACTTGCGCTTCTTCTTGGCCATTTCACCAAACACTATATCAAACGATATTGACAGGGGAGGTCTGACAGGTGTATGGTGCCGAGTATTCGATAAACATAGTGTTTGTCGAAATGAGGAGAGGAGGTTGTTGATGAGTGGAGCGGCGAACCAGCAGGCGAACGCGTCGGCGCGCATGGTGCTCTCGCCGGATGAGGGCGAGACGGTGTGGCTGAGGAAGCTAGGCGTAAGGTTCATGATTGGAGGAGAGGAGACCCAGGGTAACTTCGCCCTCGTCGAGCATCCGATAGGACCGCGAGCGCTTGCCGCACCGATGCACACCCACCGCTACGAGGACGAGTACACCTATGTCCTAGAGGGTGAGATCGGCGTCCAGATAGGTGAAGAAGTCCTCGTAGGCCGCCCCGGAGACCTCGTCTTCAAGCCGAGGGGCGTCCCCCACGCCTTCTGGAACGCAGCCGATGAGCCGGCACGGGCGCTAGAGATCATCTCCCCTGCGGGCTTCGAGCGCTACTTCGCGGAGCTAGCTACGTTGTTTCCGCCAGCCAATCAAGGTCCACTCGACCAGGAAGCGATCAGCGCCGTGAGAGAGAAGTACGGGCTGGAGATGGACATGGGCTCCATCCCTGTGCTCGCTGAGCGCCATGGCCTTCTGGTCGATGCACCTCCACCTTCTGACCGGTAGCATCGTTGAACAGGAGGGGCCGGGGCACGGTAGCATCCTCGGCCCCTTCGTGCTCTTATCCACCCGAGTGCGTGGAAAAGCCGATTTAGCGAGGGTTGAGTACCACATCGTTCGGTGCAGCAACCGTGCAGCAACGTGGGCAAATCTTCTGAAATGTTGGGACAAGCGACAACCCAGAAATACGGCTGTTTGCGGGAATTCTGCAAGCTCCAGAAACCTCTGGCAAACCATCGCGCCGCCTTTGCACGGCGGAGGGCGTGGGTTCGAGTCCCATCGGCTCCACTCGTTAAAACCTGCGTTTTGCGGTATGAACCCCGGATCAAAGATGAGCGCCCAGTCGCTGGTGGTGCGCTTGTGCAGCGACTGTGCAGCAACGCGGAGGGAGAATCGGCGAAGGCATGATCGTGAGAGGTTCTCAGGGCACCTCTGAGTCGTCGTGGAGTGCGTGGCCGAGTGCCTTAGCTCCTCGGGGGAGAGGACGAGGGTCACCTCTGATGCACTCTCGCAGTTTACGCACCGCATCGCGATGTCGGCACTACCGCCCGGGTGCGCCCGGGCCTCGTCCTCCGGCACCGGTTCAGAGGAGCCGCAGTCGGGGCAGCTAAGGCCCTTCTCCTGCGCGATTTGTGCCGCACGGTCTTTCTGCTGATTCGAGAGCCTTGCCCTGTTAGCCACAGTGTCAGGGTAGCCTGCCCCGACATGCAGACGCTACCAGAGCAGCGCGCTTACGGGAGCGTTATGGAACCGTATTCTTCTCTGTTGGACCCTCGGTGTGAGACCGGCATACATTCCAATCTTGTAAGCGCAATATAAAACGGAACGGGCGTAGGCATGATCCGCCGGCCATGCGGGTCGCGCCGTTGGCACGCTTCCGTGGTTGCCGCGTCGTCGAGTACAATTCCGTCTATGGTGGAAGCGAAACTCATGGACCGGCAGATACTCAGGGCCAAGCTCTATGTGCCCCGTAGTCGTCCGAGCGCTGTGCCTCGTCCGCGTCTCCACGAGCGGTTGGACGAAGGAGTGCGGCGCGAGTTGACTGTTGTCTCTGCGCCGGCCGGCTTCGGCAAGACGACCTTGCTCGCAGACTGGAGCCGGCGTAGCGAGCTTCCGGTAGCCTGGATCTCGCTGGACGAGAGGGACGACGATCCGGTGCGCTTCCTCCTGTACGTGGTTGCGGCAATCGGGACGATCCACGAAAACTTCGGGGAAACCACGCGTGCCTTCTTGAGCTCCCTGCAGTCTCGGGAGGAGCTCGAGCCTGTCCTCACCGCGCTGAGCAACGAGATCCTGGAGATGCCGCGCGACTTCGTCCTCGTGCTCGACGACTACCACGCCATACGCTCGGAGACCATCCATCACGCACACGCCTTTCTGCTGGACCACTCGCCGCCGCCGATGCACCTGATAGTCGCCGGCCGCACGAGTCCTCCGCTGCCACTTCCGAGGCTGCGTGCGCGGGGGAGGTTGACCGAGCTTGGCACCCCGGACCTGCGCTTCACCCACGAAGAGTCGGCGGATTTTCTCGGCCGCACGATGGGCCTGAGCCTCACTGCGGAGAGGGTCGCAACACTGGAAAAAGGGACAGAAGGGTGGATCGCCGGCCTACAGTTGGCGGCGCACGCCCTCCGGGGAGGAGAGGACGATCCCGTTGAGGCCTTGGCGGGGAGCGCCCGCCACGTCTTCGACTACCTGGCCGATGAGGTCCTCTCCCGTCAGCCGGAGGATATTCGGGAGTTCCTGCTTCGGACCTCCGTGGTCGAGACGCTGAGCGGCCCCCTGTGCGAGGTGCTCACGGGCACGACCGGTGGGCTGGAGATGCTCGAAAGGCTGGAGAGAGCCAACCTCTTCCTGGCGCCGCTCGATGAAGGCGGGCGCTACTACCGTTACCACCACCTCTTCGCCGCATTCCTGCGCGAACGCCTGCGACGCGCGAACCCGGGCGAGATCCCGGAATTGCACCGCCGCGCCGGGCTCTGGTACGAGGAAGTAGAAGGATGCCTGGCCTCGGCGATCGAACACGCCCTGGCGGCCGGGGACCACGAGCGGGCGGCGGACCTGATCGAGGAGGAGACCGGCGTGCGGCGCACGTACGTGGACGCCTCGCTGCTGCTCCGCTGGCTAGGGACGTTGCCCGACGGGCTGGTACGCCGCCGCCCGCAGCTGTGCCTCCTCTACGCCTGGGCGCTCGTGCACTCAGGGGAGTTGGAAGAGGCCGAGCGCCGACTCTGCGATACAGAGGAGGCCCTGAGGCTCGGCGACGGAGCTTCGACGATTGGACTTTCCGACGACGAGCGTACGATGCTGGGTGAGATGTGCATCATCCGTGCCCGTATGGCAGCCATGCGGGAGAACGCTCCGCTCACGACGGAACTATCCAATCGGGCCCTGGGCCTGCTGCCTGAGGGCGAACTCCATCTGCGCGGCGACGTGGCGTTGGACCTAGGGCACGCCTACTGCTCAGTCGGAGACCTCAAGGCTGCAAGTGAGGCGTTCGCCAGGGCTGCCGCCACCGGGCGGGACGCCGACGACTTGCGGACGGCCTTGTTCGCCCTCCGATACCAGGCTTCTCTGGAGATCTCCAGGGGACGACTCCGAGTGGCGGAAGACCTACTCTTGGAAGGGCAGCGGCTGGCCGAGAGTCATCCAGAGGGAGTGCCTTCGGTCGCCGGCATGATCCACACGGGGATGGGCGAGCTGCTCTACGAGCGCGGAGAACTGGATAATGCGCGGCGGCTCCTGGAGGAGGGTATCGAGCATGGCAGGAGGAGCGGCGAGGCGAAGATCCTGGTCTACGGCTACGTCAACCTCGCCCGCGTGTTGATGGCCCGCGGGGACGCCGAAGGTGCGCACTCCCTCATCAGGGAGGCCGGCAGGCTCACGCCGAGGTGGCCGCTCATCTGGGCGTGGCAGGCGCGGTTCTACCTGGCGCAAGGTGACGTACAGTCGGCGGCGCGCTGGGCGCGAGAGTACGGAGCGACCCAGGACTACGTGAGCTACCCGCGCCACTTCGAGCGGATCACGATGGCTCGCGTGTTGCTCGGGGAGGGCAGGACCGACGAGGCGCTCGACTTCCTCGATGGGCTGCTGGAGGACGCGGAATCCGATGGCCGGATGGCCCATGCGATCGAGCTCCTCACGCTGCTCGCGCTCGCCTCCGAGCGGCGAGACGCAAGAGGAGAGGCGTTGGGCCACCTCGAACGCGCGCTCGCTCTGGCCGAGCCGGAGGGCTTCGTGCGCCTGTTCGTCGACGAGGGACCGCCGATGGCCGCGTTACTCGAGAGGCTGATCCGGAATCCGCGAGACGATGGGGCTCGCGCCGGCGCGTCTGAGAGCGGACTCGCCGACTACGCGGGCAGGCTGTTGGAACATTTTGCCCTTGAGGCGCCGCCTTCCGGCAACGGGAGATCACGTAGAAGCCCTGCTCCCGGGATCGAACCCCTTAGCGAGCGCGAGATAGAAGTGCTCGAGCTCGTCGCTGCCGGGCTGTCGAACGCGGAGATAGCCAGCGAACTCTACCTCTCCGTGGGAACCGTCAAGGCGCACGTCCACCACATCTTCGGCAAGCTCCTCGTGCGCAGCCGCTCCCAGGCCGTCGCGAGGGCGCGGGAATTACGCTTGCTCGGTTAGCCTCTCCAAAATTAACCCGGAACTAAACCACGGGGCACGACTTTCGGAGGATTAAACCCGGAACCCCGGCTCCTAGACTGGCTTCAAAGCCAGAAGAGAGGAGCCGAGGGATGCTCTTGATGGATCTTAACGAGCAAGCCGACAGGGACTTCGGCCGCGCGAGGCGCAAGGCATCGCTGAGGCGGCTGATGTTGCGACTGCGAGGAGAACCCGCGTCTCACGACGCACCGATCTCCTTCGACGAGGTCCGAAGGTCGCTCCGAGCGTACAACGGGGTCCGCAAGGGGATCCGGGTCGTCGATCCGGAGAAGATCGTCGGGAGCGTGGGACGCCGCAGGGACTTCGACCGGTGCTTCATGCCTCTTCGCGCGGCAGCGGGAGCGAGGTGGAAGCGCGTAGATCTGGCATTCTACCGAGATAAAGTGCTTCCGCCGGTGAGCCTGTACAAGCTGGGCGATGCTTACTTCGTCGAGGACGGAAACCACCGCGTCTCCGTCGCCCGCTACCACGGCGTGCCGGGCGTAGAGGCCTATGTGACGGAGTTTTGGCCTGCCCGCGTCGAAAGCCAGGATGCCGAGCGCGCGGTCGTACCGGAGATGAGGGCCGCGTGAGTTCTTGGGGTGTCTGGCTAGCCTACGTATGGCCCGCGTTGCTGCTCACTATCATTGGACTGTTCTTGCGCTGTGCCTCCCGAGACCCGAAGACCCCGCGCGGTGACGCAGTTCTGGTCGATCTTGGTCTAGGGCTCGTGGCGGTCTTCGCCTCCGTGTTGTGGCTTCAGGTCTTCGTGTTGGTCGTCTACTGACCCGTACCTCCAACGAGTCATTCCACTCTTGGGTCTGCGCAGAGTTCCGTGGATGCCCACGTCCGCGGTCGTCTTCCTTTGGATGCGAGTGACGGCGAGGGGTTCACGGACGAGTTCCGCCGCATCGTGGGGGCTAGGTATCGCCTCCTGCCCTGCGTCTACGCTCAGGTGAAGCTCTGCTCGGAGGGACCACCAGGTGCTCGGGGCGCTCTTCTTCGAGTACCCGGAGGATCCGATCAGCTGCACGGTTGAGAACGAGTAGATGTTCGGGGAGACGCGGATCAGGAACGTCTACCTACTCCGAGGATGTTGTGTCGACTATACCAGAAGGTGTTCCGCTGGGAGGTTTCTCGGACACCTGCTTGGTACACCAATAGTACACCAACCCACACGAACAATGACGAACGGTCGCGAATATTTCCAGAGGCAAAAGAGTGATTTTGCAGGCGTTTTTGAACAACGGCGAACAGCTACGACATCCTGGATCTGACTTTGCACGGCGGAGGTCAGGGGTTCGAATCCCCTCGGCTCCACTCAGAAATATGCAGATTTGCAGGTAAAACGTGGGGGATCGGTAGAGGCTCCGGAGCTTGCCCGGGGCTTCGTACTGCAACCGCTACTGCAGCGCGTCTTCCAAGGCGCGGTCCGCGCCGTCGTGCATAATGTGCTCCTGGCGAGGAGGCAGCGGGAGAAGATTGATGAGGATTCCACGGCTGTCGAAAAACGGTTGGCTTCTTGAGCTGGCGTGGCACTATTGGGCTTGGTGAATGAGATTCGCGGCCGGCGTCCGAAAATCCACGGTGCGTACGAAACTACCGTTTGTGAAACAAAGTCTTTGCGTTGCATTCTTGGTAGAACTGCTATATGAGGTCAATTCGAATAGGCTGCATCGTCACAGACTTAGAGTCTCCCTATGCTTTCAGTCTTCCTACGATGCGTGTTAAGTAGCTCACTATCGATCAAATATGCGCACCTTATAGGGCTAGAGTTTTTGACAATTGTGCTCGTATGTGATTGCATTTGTACAGAAAGGGAGAGTTACTGAGAGGAAAACCTGAACGTGGCGGGTGGAAAACCTTAAGCGCTATAGTCTTTGGACACGCGCTCCATGCAATCTGTTATGTCGCTACAGACGATCAGGTCGGTATTTCTTGTGGTACTTCCTAAAAAAGGAACACACGGGTGTTAGGTGTAGGACGGCGGCAGGAGATAGTCGAGATCGTAGAGCAGAACAACGGTGCCACCGTTGCGGAACTTAGTGAATTATTCGGCGTTAGCCGAGCTACCGTACGACGAGACTTGACGCGACTCAGCCAGCAAGATCTGATCGAGCGGGCGCATGGTGGCGCGGCTCCCAAGCCCCGAGGACGAGCTCGGGGGTTTCCTGAACCGCCCATGCTAAAGCGAGCTTCGATACAGGTGCAGGAGAAACGATGGATCGGGCGTGCCGCCGCTAAACATATCAAAGACGGAGACGTGGCGATCATAAGCGGGGGAACCACCACCGTCCAGATGATCCCGCACATAGCCCAGCGGCGGGAGCTTACGATCATAACCAACGCCTTAAACATCGCATCGCTGTTAGCGTCCTACCCGAACATCTCCGTGATAGTCCTGGGCGGCGCGCTTCGGCATTCAGAGCTATCGATGCTTGGATCTCTCACCGAGGATGCGCTAAAGAATTTACGAGCCGACAAGCTTTTCATGGGCACTCCTGCTATCCATCCCGACTACGGGCTTTCAGCCGACGATATGACCGAGGTGCAGAGCGACCGGAACATTATGGCCATCGCTCGGGAGATCACCGTTCTCGCCGACCACACCAAGTTCGGCAAGATAGCCACGGTACGGCAGGCTCCTATAGAGCGGGTGCTCCGGGTGGTTACCGACCCTGGCGTTCCTGATGCCATCGTAACAACCCTGTGCGAGCGGGGAGTGGAAGTGGAAGTGGCTTCACCCGGCCAACCAAATTTATTATGTGATGACTACCGCGGAGGAGACACTAAGCGGGAGTTGGAAAAGCAGACGGGATATGGAGGTAACTCCCTTGAGTAACGTAAAGAGAACCGAGGGTCCCGAAAAAAGGTCGCGCGGCTTGAACCGGCGGGAGTTCCTGCGTCTGGCCGGAGTGGGTGCCGGCGCCGCCGCCGCCCTTCCCGGGTTCCTTGCTGCGTGCGGAGGAGACCAGCAGCAACAAGGAAACGCGCCAAAGGTGAAGAGTGTCAAAGGCAAGCTCACGTTCTGGTACTGGGCCGAGTCCGACGCGCCGGGCGCGAACCAGTGGATGAACGAGACGGTCGAGGCTTACAAGAAGAAGAAACCGGACCTGGAGATCAGCGTGGTTCCCCAGGCCACGGACACGCTCATAAGTGCTTTTCAGGCGGCCGTCTCCGCTCGCCAGGGGCCGGACATAGCGTCTCAGTGGGCCACCGGTCCGGTGCTCGCGCCGGTGTGGCAGGACGCGGTGGCACCGATTAGCGACTACGTGCCACAGGAAGAGATCGACCAGTGGCTTAACACCAGCGAGAACCTGTATAACGGCAAGCTCTGGGCTATGCCCTACTACATAATCGGCATCGCGACGGCGTACAATAAGGAACACTTCGATAAGGCAGGCCTTGACCCGGAGAACCCACCGCAGACGTGGGACGACTTTCTGGCAACTTTCGAGGAACTCAAGAAGTCGGGCGTCACGCCCTTCAGCATCGGCAACCAGGACGGTTACGGGGGTGCCTGGCACTTCTCTAACATGGAGCTACAGTATCTAGATTCCCTCCAAGAGTGGGTGGACGCCATAATCGGCCAGGCGTCGTTCACCGACGAGAGGTACACCGGTTGGTATGAACGCTTGAACGACTTGGTCCAGAAGGGTTACTACAACGAGTCGGTGA
>Ga0126315_10000986_pt1 | contig 10563 bp, 4 predicted proteins | sample Plot106_FD_92534 | JGI IMG/M metagenome (GOLD analysis project Ga0126315, IMG submission 92534) | Serpentine soil microbial communities from UC McLaughlin Reserve, CA, USA - Plot106 | ecosystem: Environmental > Terrestrial > Soil > Grasslands | place: USA: UC McLaughlin Reserve, Lake County...
AGTCTGAGACAGAAGAACGAAGGTGGCCTTGTCCAGTTGAATCAGGGCGACGTGCTGATCTTCGAGGAGATCAGGGGACCGGAGAGCGGGCGAGTGGTGGATGCGAACCCAGGCCACCGCCACGCCGTACGCCTGACGAAGGTTACGCCCACGACGGACCCGCTCTACAAGGAAGAAGAGGACTCCTCCCAGGACATGCGCCTGTTGGATGTCGAATGGGCACCCGAGGATGCCTTGCCCTTCCCGATGTGCCTCTCGACGGTCATCGACGACGAACTGGTCGAGGACATCAGCGTCGCGCGGGGCAACGTGGTCCTGGCGGATCACGGGCGCACCATCTCAGAACAGGATCTCGGCGAAGTTCCGAGGAGGGGCCGTCAGTATCAGACGGAGCTGGAGTTCGGACCTCTCACCCCCCAAGGACACGCGCGCGACCAGTTGGGCCGACTCGTGCTCGATCAGGAGGATCGTCCGGTGCGCTCCGACCCCAAAGCGTCGGCGAGCGCCGCCATGCGCTGGGAGATGCGCGACGTGCTCCCGGCAGTCGAGCTGCGGGACGACCGGGACCTGACGTGGCGACCCCAGCGAGATCTCTTGAACAGCGGTCGCTTCGCGGCAGAATTCGTGGTCGAAACAGAAGATGACGGCAGCGCCTTTCTGCGCTTCGGCGACGGTGTGATGGGCAGACTACCGACCGGCGGCTTGAAAGCCACCTACCGCGTCGGCAACGGCCGCGCTGGAAACGTGGGAGCAGAGGCCATCACCCACGTCGTCACGGAAATAGGCGGCATACTGGATGCACGCAACCCGCTACCCGCGCAAGGCGGTACCGACCCGGAGCCGGTCGAGCAGGTACGTCTCTACGCCCCCCAGACCTTCCGCGTGCAAGAACGCGCCGTCACCGAGGCGGACTACGAGGCCGCTGCCCAGAGCCACCCGGAGGTGCAACGTGCCACCGCCACCCGGCGCTGGACCGGAAGCTGGTACACCTGGTTCGTCACGGTGGATCGGAAGGAAGGCCGTCCGGTAGACGCAGCCTTCGAAGCCGAGCTGCGCGCGTTTCTGGAGCGCTTTCGGCTGGCAGGATACGATCTGGAGGTCGACGCTCCCCGCTTCGTGGCCCTGGACATTGCCTTGACCGTGCGTGTGGAGCCCGGCTACATCCGCGCCAACGTCAAGCGGGCGCTACTCGAAACCTTCGCTAACGCGGACCTGCCGGACGGCAGGCGCGGCTTCTTCCATCCGGACAACTTCACCTTCAGGCAGCCAGTCTATCTCAGCCAGGTGGTTGCCGCCGCGATGAAGGTGCCCGGCGTTGCCTGGGTAAAGCCCGTTCGCTTCCAGCGTTGGGGGGAGCAAGCGCGCAACGAGCTTCAGGACGGCCGCGCAACTTTCGACCGCCTGGAGATCGCACGCCTCAGCAACGACCCCGACACACCGGATAACGGCAAGATCGAGTTCCACATGGAGGGTGGCCTGTGAGCGCTTCTGTCAATGAGCCCAAGCTGGACTCCTGCGGCTGCTGCGAGGTGGGTGTGTCGCAGGTTGAGATCTACAACAGGCCGGGCCTGCCCGCGCTCGACTACCGTATAGGCAACCACCCCACGTTTTTGCGCCGTGGACTGGTCCACCTGCCCTCACAACTCGTACCTCCAGAGGATCCCGAAGGTACCCGCCCCCTCGCGGATCTCACCACGCGCTCCGGCGACGACCCGGCCGTCGCCCTGCTCGACGCCTGGGCAACCGTGGCCGATGTGCTGACCTTCTACCAGGAGCGCATCGTCAACGAGGGCTACCTGCGCACCGCTACTGAACGTCGCTCCGTGCTAGAGCTGGCCCGCACCATCGGCTACGAGCTGAACCCGGGCGTCGCCGCAAGCACCTTCCTTGCTTTCGCCGTCGAAGACGCGCCCGGAGCCCCCGGCATGGCCACCGTGCCTTTGGGCATCAAAGTGCAGAGCATCCCCGATCAGGACCAACTGCCCCAAACCTTCGAGACCAGCGCCCAGATCACCGCACGCGCGGAGTGGAACGCGCTGCGCCCACGGCTGACGCGCCCGCAGGAACTTGCTATAAGAGAAGATAAATTGTACTTGCTCGGCCTGAGTACCGGCTTCGCGCCACACACGCAGGGTTTGACCAGTATACCGGTAGGCGAGATCTACCCTCTCGATCCCGAATCCACTCTCCCCAACGTTGGTGAGGTGCAGGCGGTGGAAGTCGAGCAGGTTTACGTGACCGGAACGAACAAGAACCTCGAGTCTGGTGACCCGCTTCTACTCCTGGGCAAGCGGGATGGCGCAACGAGGGCTTTGGTGCGCTCGATCCAGCACGTCGAGGTGGAGGCGGAGCTAGATCGAACGCGGATCGTTTTCGATGGAGTAGCCGCGGACGAACCACTCCCGGCGCCGCCTCCCTTCGCGCCGCCACGCCTGGATCTTGCCACAGTAAGACTAGGCGAGATGCGCCTCGACCAGAGCAACGTCAAAAATGTCATACCGCAGCAGAGTTGGCGCGAGCGGGACCTCGCCGCCTTCCTCTCGATCCAGGGTTGGAGCGGACAGAACCTGGTCGAACACATCAACGCTGCACTCCAGTCCAGGCTGTCCTCATCCCAACTGCCGCTAGCCGACCCCGGAGCTTTCGCCTTTCTAGTCCGTTGTGGCTTCTTCGGACACAACGCGCCTAGATTTGAGAGTCTCCCAGAGCCTACAACACATCCCAACCAAAATTGGGACGCCGATCCCGGCTGGGAAATCTGGAAGGATCCGATAGCCAACGATAATTACACCGGCGCCGATGTCTATCTTGAGCGTAACCTCCCGGGTATTGCCAGTAACAGTTGGATCATTCTTGAGAAGCCCACGAAGCAATATGCGGTCTTCCGCATAGAGGCTGTCAGCGAGACTTCGCTGACAGGCTTTGCTCTCAGCGCCAAAGCGACTGGTCTTAAACTTGACGTTATTGATAAGTCGAGCGATTTCAAAGTGCGCGCCACCACCGCCCACCTCCAGAGTGAACGCTTAGAGCTGGCCGATCTGCCAATAGAGGACTCGCTGGATAGAGGCACCACCAGCCTACAGCTCGACCGGATGGTGTTGGGCCTGCAAGGGGACCAACAGCTGGTGCTCAGCGGCGAGCGCCATGACCTGCCGGGCGTAACCGGCGAGGAAATCGTCGTTCTCGCAAACATCCGCCACATCGGCGGTTACACTGTCCTCTACTTTAAGGACGGTCTGCGGTATTCCTACGTCCGCGAGACGGTGACCTTGAACGCCAACGTGGTGCCCGCCACCCACGGTGAAACGGTGGCCGAGGTTTTGGGCAGCGGCGACGGGGCCCAGCCTAACCAGCGCTTTACCCTCAAGAGACCGTCCCTGACCCACGTCCCGGCACCCACCGTCAGCGGCTCACAGAGCACCCTCCAGGTGCAGGTTGATGCTGTAATGTGGCAGGAAGCGCCGCAGCTCTACGACCTCGACGAGCGTAGCAAGAGCTACATTGTGCGGATCGAGGACGACGGCACTACCCACGTCATATTCGGGGACGGTAGCAGGGGCGCTCCCCTACCCACCGGGACAGAGAACGTGGTAGCGACCTACCGCAGCGGCATCGGCCTCTCCGGGATGGTTGGGGCCGACAAGCTGACGTTGCTTCAGACACGGCCGCTCGGGATCCGCGAGGTGACCAATCCGGTCCCGGCGAGCGGCGCGGACGAGCCGGAGAGCCGCGACAGCGCTCGTGTCAACGCGCCTCTCGGTGTGCTCACGCTGGATCGGGTCGTCTCCTTGCGGGATTTCGAGGATTTCGCCCTCACCTTCGCCGGCATCGGTAAGACCCGGGCTGTGACGCTGTGGAGGGCGGGAACGCGCCTGGTCCACCTCACCATCGCGGCGGTGGCCCCAACCGCCGCCCCGGATGCAGACGGCAGCAGGTCCGCGCTCGCCACCAACGTGGTGGAACGCTCATCCCAGCTCTATGTCAATCTGGTCGAAGCCATCGGGAGGGTGAGCGATCCGGCCCAGCGCTTCCAGATCGACTCGTACCAGCCGCTCTTCTTCAACGTGAAGGCAAAAGTACTGGTGGACCCGGCCTACACACCGGCTACTGTCCTGTCGGCGGTAGAAGCCGCTCTTAAGGCGACCTTCTCCTTCGAGCAGCGGGATTTCGGCCAGCCGGTCACTGCCGCCGAGGTGGTGACCACGATCCAGGGCGTGCCTGGCGTCCTCGCCACCGACCTCGATCAACTCTATCGTTATCGCGACGACGAGTCCCCGCCCGACCCCGAGGAGCAGATCAGCCTCCCCGAGATGCTGGAGGCCGAACAAGCGCGTCTGAGGGGCGGCGAGATGGAACTGACCCAACTGCTGCTCGTCAACCCGGTCGGAATCAGGCTGGAGGAGATGACATGATGCACGGAGCGAGGAGGGAACACCTCTACAATCTGCTACCAGCGGTGTACCGCACGCGCGACGTGGCGCAGGGTGGGCCACTGCGTGCTCTGCTCGGCGTGATCGAGGGTGAGCTGGAGTTATTGGAGCGCGACGTGGACCGGCTCTACGACAACTGGTTCATTGAGACCTGCGATGAGTGGGTCGTACCTTACATTGGCGACTTGCTGGGTGTGCGTGATCTGTTGCCACTCCAAGACGGGGCGTTCAGCCAGCGAGGGCTTGTCGCCAACACGTTGAGCTACCGACGCCGCAAAGGCACTGTGGCGATGCTGGAGCAGATGGCCCGCGACATCACCGGCTGGCCGGCGAAAGCCGTCGAGCTCTTCGAGCTTTTGGTGACCACACAGTACCTCAATCACCTGCGGTTGGGCCAGAGCGCCACGATGGACCTGCGCGACACGGACCGTCTCGATCTGCTCCACAGCCCCTTCGAGCGCGTATCCCACACCGCCGAGGTGCGGCACATAGATAATGCCCGTGGCAAATACAACACTCCCCACGTTGGCCTGTTCTTGTGGCGCCTGCAGAGCTATGCTATGGAAGGCGGCGACCCTCGCGCGGTCGCCGACCCGCCCGACGGGCGCTACCATTTCAATTCCCTGGGATACGACGCTCCGCTGTTCACCAGGCCCGAGACGGAGACCGAGATCACCCAACTTGCTGAGGAGGTAAACCTCCCCGGTCCCATACGCCCGGCAGCCTTCTCCTCGGACCTGGAAGACTATCGGAGAAGAGAGTCGGAGGAGCGGCTATCCGACAGCACCTATTATGGACCCGCCCGCAGCTTGAACATCATAAAGGACCGCGTGGCTATCTCGCCCGTGGGTGTGATCCACAAAGACCTGCGCAACTGGGACCGACCCCCGAAAGACAAGGTCGCCGTGGACGTCAGCAGGGGGCGTCTCGCTTTTGCTGATGGAGAAGAGCCGGAGCGAGAGGTAAAGGTTTCCTACAGTTACGGCTTCAGCGGAGACATCGGCGGTGGGCCTTACCCACGGCAGCAGGGGAGATCCAATGAGTCTGGACGAGGCGGCCCCGATACCATAGCCGACCCTGGCGCTCTCGATAGGCTGATAGAGGTGCCATCGCCCGGAATCGATGCCATCAGCGCCGCGCTGGATGAGTGGGAGCAGAACGATCAGACGGTCATCCAAATCGGGGACGACCGAACGTATCAGGAGGACCTGGAGATTGGGGTGGATGGATCCGAACAGCTGGTGATCCAGGCAGCCAATGGCCGGCGGCCAACCTTGATCGGTGATGTGATCTTGAAGGGCAACGCTGCCGGAGCCCGGTTGAGACTTGACGGGCTGTTGATCTCGGGAAGCCTGCACGCCGAGGGTGATCTGGAAAGGTTGAGCATTCGCCACTGCACGTTCGTACCTGGCCAGCGGCTGGACGTGGACCGAAGACCGCAAGAACCCGACCAACCGAGCGTGGTCGTCGAGGCCACAAACAAACACCTCGAGCTCGAGATCGACAAGAGTATCGTCGGCCCCCTGCGCGTGCCAGCCGAGGTCGTTGGTATAGAGGTGCAGGACAGCATCGTCGATTCGCCCTTTGAACCGAGTGTTATTCCGGTCCTGGTCTCGAAACCCATCCCGGCCGTCAATCTGAGTTCTGAGACCCCGGCGGTTAACGTCACCATCGGCGACGAAGGCCCATACAGAGCCGTTTTCCCTGACGATCAGGCCAGGCCCAACACCGTGCCCCAGGCCCGGGACCAACTCCAGGCGGCCATCCAGGCCGCTCACGACAGCCCAGCTTTTCGGGACGCGCGCGTGGTTACGGTTCCCGTCCCCCGCTTCGATGACCGTCTGATCGTACTGCCCGGCATCGCGGCTTCGATAACCATCGAAGCCGCAGATCCCACAGCCAGCGAGTTGGCGTTGGATCCCGAGTCTTCTTTGCAGGTGTACGCCCTACTCTCGGGGAAACTCACTTCGTCCTTCAGCCTCAGTTCCGACACGCCATCGCTAGACATCGTCATCGGCGACGAAGGCCCACGTACCCTCGTTCTCTCCGAAGACTCAGCAAACAAACCCAGTACTGTTGCTCAAGCCCGCGACGCTCTGCTGCGGGCAATTCGGACCGCACATGGCACGTCCCAGGCCTTCACGCCCGCGCTCGTTGCCAACGTGGGCGACCGGCTGGTCGTGCTGCCCGGCGCGGAGGGAGTAACGGTAACTTTCAGTACGGCGCCAAACGACGAGACGACGTTAACGGAACTGGCGTTGGAGAGCGCCCGGCCAGCCATAGCGGCCAGCGACGGTGGCGGAAGTCCCGGCCCACCCACGACGCTGAGACGGACGACAATTTTCGGGACGGTCCACATCAAGGAGCTGACCCTGGCCTCGGAGGTAATTTTTGCCGATCCGGTGACGGCCGACCGTCGCCAGGCGGGTTGCGTGCGCTTCAGCTACGTGCCGGACGGTTCTCGAACGCCCAGCCGGTTTCGCTGCCAGCCGGACCTGGAGATCCAGAAGGAGCTCGAAGCAGCTCTAAGAGTCGAGCCTTCCCTAACATCGGCGGAGCGAGAGCGAATACTAAACGACATCCGGGCCCGGCTGAGGCCGTCCTTTACAGCGGTACGCTACGGCGAGGCGGCCTATGCTCAACTCGGCATGGACTGCGCCGAAGAGATCCGGACCGGCGCCGAAGACGAAGGCGAAATGGGCGCTTACAACTTCTTGCAGCAAGAACAAAGGACCAGAAACTTGCGCGCCAGCCTGGACGCATACCTGCGGTTCGGTCTGGAGGCCGGCAGCCTGTTCGTGAACTAGAAGGGATACCCCATGAAAGGCGACTTCAGCCGTTTCACGTTTCGTCGGACCAACCACTACCGCAACGTGCGCCTGCAGCAGGGTCGGGTCTTGCTCGACGCCGATTGGAACGAACAGATAGACATCCAGTCACATCATTCCCGCATCGCAGCCCGAGATGTGATCGGCCTCTCCGGCGCGCCGCTTCACGATGCCGGCTTCGAACCCTCGGTCGAAGGGGGGAACCTCAAGATCGGCCACGGACGCTACTACGTGGACGGCATCCTCTGCGAGAACGAGCGGGACGTGAGCTTTGCGGCCGAGCCGGCCCTGTCCGACGTTCCCCCTCAGCCGGACCTGCCGAGTGCCGCTCTTCCCACCGACTCCGGGTTCTACGTAGCCTACATCGATGTGTGGGAACGCCACATAACGGCGCTCGAGGATCCGGCGATACGCGAAGTCGCCCTCGGCGGCCCCGACACCACCACTCGTACGAAAACCGTTTGGCAGGTCAGACTGGACGGCCCCGAAGCGAGCCGCAGCGAGTTTGACATCGACTGGACGCCAGATAACGCCGAGAGCACGGGACAACTGCGCGCCCAACCTGTGCAGGGCGCCACGTCAGAAGATTCGCGTACAGTCTCGGCAGGCTCCGGATATCGGCGGCTGGAGAATCAGCTCTACCGGGTGGAGATCCACGACGGCGGCGAACCCTATGGGGCGCCACGATCACAAACAGAAACCGCCGTGACAGGCGTCAATCCTCCTGACGAAGTACAGGTGGCAGACGACGGTCGAACGTGGCAGGTCGGCCAAATGGTGGAGCTGTTCGGCGGAGACTCCGAGGTACCCGGAACATTGGCCCGTATTACCGCCGTGGACGCAGCACGGACGCTTACCTTGGACAAGGACATCTCGGGGGTAGCGCCCACCCACCTACGACGAGTGGCAACCTTCAAGTTCTCGCGCGACAACGGCACCGTGCTGGCACGGCTGATAAGCATCGAGGACGATCACATCACCGTCTCTGAACCTGGCAAAGACCCCGCGCTGGGTTTCGCCGGCGGTCAGTGGGCCGAGTTGACCGACGAGGAGCGCACGCTGCGTGGCGAACCGGGATCCCTGGTCAAGATCGCCCCCGGGCAAGGAACCGACCTCGCGGTGAGCGAATGGCCCGGCGGTACACCGCTGACCATGGGAAACTTCGGTACCCGGCCCACGGTGCGTCGTTGGGACTCGGACGGGGCCATCCCGGTGAGCGTGGGGGCGTGGCTGGATCTGGAAGACGGTGTGCAGATCGAGTTCGAGGCCGGCACCTACAGAACCGAGGACCACTGGTTGATCCCGGCCCGCAGCCTCACGGGTAGCGTGGAGTGGTCTCTGGACGGTATCGAACCGCGCTTCGAACCACGCCACGGCACAAAGCATCAATACGCGCCGATAGCCCTGCTCCATCTTCAAGATGATGGCTTCTGGACCCTGGTGAGCGATCTTCGCAAGCTCTTTCCTCCCATCGCGGATGAAGCCGGCGTCCAGGTCATTAGGGTGGTTCTGCAGAAGACGGAGCAGACCCTACGCGATAACGACGACGTGCCGGTCGACCAGCTCGAGGAGGGTATAAGGGTGGAATGTGCGACCAAGATAGATCCGGATGTGGTGAGCGAAAGGCATCGGTGCTCCGTTACCCTGAACATACCTTACCTTCCAGACTCCGCTGTGCCCGGGTTCTTGCCGCTCATCCTGGAAAGCGAGACAAGCACTACTGGGAAGAACATCGTCTGGAAACCGTCTCCCGACGCGCAGGTTTGGTTGGAAGATCCGCTGTGGGGTAGCCTACCCGAACAAGGACGGCGCGTTTCGGCACACTTGACGTTGCAGAATAGCGCCTTCGAAATGAATGTTTCAATGGTGCCAAGCCAAAAAGTCCAGATCGATGTTGGTTTTATCCCCAACGTGCAGGGTGAGTTGTTCCTCGAAGAGGGAGTGGAGCGGCGAGAAGGTATGAACGAGGTTTTTGAAAGAGCAATCGATCGCGAAAGCTTGAAAGAAGCTTTGCCGCTCGGATACGAAGTAGGGGTGAACCAGTTCGCTCCGGATATGGCAAGGGCAGGTGTTGAGTTTCTTATGCGTACCCGGAAGCTGCCCGAACCTCGCGAAAGAGAGTTTTCTTCTCTGGTAGTTGACGAGCAATTCGCCGAGGTGGGTGCTTTCGTGCGCAATATGCTGGCAAAAATACCCGAAGTTCCTATACGGTTCGACAAGCAAATAGATGTAGCTGCCGGCGACCTGGTGGAGCGTGTCAGGCGGCTTGTCGGTGAGGACAAAGGTACCCCGGAGGTGGTCATTTGCGATAAGAAGCTCGAGGAGAGTCTGACTCAGGATGATGTCTTAAATAGACATTTCAAGGAAGGTACGTTCACCGTCTTCTAGAGCCAGCCTGCATGGCCCACGCGCACAACCCTCGGAGCACCTCGTTAGCGGTACCTCGAGAGAGTGCGCGATCCCAGGTTAATCAGTCGCCTGGCCAGCGAGGCGACGGGCAGATGCAGCCCTGCGTATGGAGAGGCAAGACTCATATCCGCGAGCCACCAGAGCGTTTTTCATATCGAGTGCGCCTGTGGCATCGTATATTCGCAATGCCCGAAGTAGACGCGTGCGTCTTCAGTGCTGACCGCCCCGAGCGCCTCTTCGGTGGCCTCGAACAGCGTCTCAAGCGTCCTCGCCTGCGCCCTCCTCAACAGAGCCTTCACCTTGGAGAAGGCCTCCTCGATGAACCAATCACAGTGCGCATGTATACAGTCGCCTCTTCATCGGAGTACACGATCATCGCCTCCTTGTAGCTCGATCCGATGCCTGTGGGTATGGTGTCCGCGCGGTAATTCATGCAACCGGCGAAGCCGCTTCCAGCTCCGCCTCATCGGCTCAGACCACCCACCGTCGAGCGTGGTCGCTTAATTGCCGGCTCCTAACCCATCCACGACGGATCTATGTATATAGCGTCTGTTTCGGCATCGGGATCCGCCCGGCTAGCTGCCCCAGCCACCACTCGTGTTCGCCGAGTAGTTCTTGCGGCGGTTGTCGGCGTCCCTCGCGCAGCCTTAAATCCAGCCGCCGCATGAGCTTCTGAACTCCCTGCTGACCAAATCCCTCCACCAGCTTCGGGGAGCGGGGTGGGTGAGAGCTAAGAAACCTACGGGTCGGGACCCCTATCACCACCTCCCTGCCTTAGGCTAAGCCATGCCGCATACAACCTGCCGGCGATTATCAACGCCACCACGACCATAAGGAACGCAATCGTCGCCTCTCGGAAGTCGAGATCACGCTGCTTCTTCGCTACTCAACACGTC
>Ga0126315_10000987_pt1 | contig 10561 bp, 15 predicted proteins | sample Plot106_FD_92534 | JGI IMG/M metagenome (GOLD analysis project Ga0126315, IMG submission 92534) | Serpentine soil microbial communities from UC McLaughlin Reserve, CA, USA - Plot106 | ecosystem: Environmental > Terrestrial > Soil > Grasslands | place: USA: UC McLaughlin Reserve, Lake County...
TAGGTGTAAACGCTACAAAGTTAAGTGTTGCGCTATTACCATTCTGTGCTACCTGTAGTGTACCGCTACCGTTACCTGTAACTACTATGCTATCTCCTGGCTGTAATGTTTGATTATAACTCGCCGCTTGTAAAAACAATAGCGGAGTTAACACCAATGCTACAAAAGCTATAGCAAGTCTGTTTCTCAATTGTCTAACCTCCGAAAATATAAAAGGGATGAATCCCATTGACTCATCCCTTGAATATGCATTATAACATGCTTTTATCTATTTGTCAAATCAGTCAATCATCAAATCATAACTGTATGCTTTTATACCACTAGGAAAATAAAAGATACCTGCTGTCTCAAACTTGAAGATTACGATTACTCTATCATAGTCTCTGAATAAACTCAATTGCTTACTCTTGTCGAATGGCAATCTTGTGTATGGCGCATATATACCTTTTTCATTATACATGCCCCATTGTAACATGATTGCACTATCTCCATCAAACTCATCTAGTAACATTACTTTGTGGCCTTGTTTTTCAAACTTACCTGCTAGTAATGCTCCTACACTTGTCTTACCTGATGCTCTTGGCCCTCTAATAATAGTTAACATATTATCTCCCTTGTATTAGCGAATTGGACATGCGCCACCTACGCAATCAGCATCTAGCAATTCGCTCATTTTATTCTCACGTTCAATCTCTTTTAGCGCCTCTACAATATCTTTAGGATTAACATCCTTGATTACTGCTGCTCTACGATTGTATTCTTCCTCTGTAATAACTTGCTCTGGCAACTGTGGGTAAGCTGTTGTATCCTTTGGCATAAAGCTTACAGCTACATAGTCATCCCAATTATCCATTAGCATAGCTACTAGTTGATCTACTTCATCTGGTGCAAACTCTATTGTAATGCTTGTATTATGATCGGCCCAATACTTTTGAATATCTAAGTAACGCCCTAACTGACTGATAGCCGTTTCATCACCACTAGCATACTTAGCACTAGTCTTAACAGGGAATTCAATTATCCATGTATCTGACTTCTGTAGTTGCTCGTATAGCTCGTATGCACTCATGTCTAGTAGCTGCTGCTCAGTAGGGCCACCACTCTTTACGGATGGATATACTGGATAACCAGCATCTAACATTACTTTAGCAAGCGGATCACTTGCAGTAATTCTAACTCTACGAATAAAGAATGGCGCTCTACTACGATGCGCACCACTACTAATCATGGGTAGCTTACTAATTGTGCCACTAGGCTTAACAGTTGTTACTAATAGTGGAGTAGGTACGCGCATCTCTTTTGCATATCTAATAGCTTCTGCATTAGCTGTATATTGTAGATCATTCAACAATACAGCTAATTGAGGACTAATGCTATGTGTATTCCATTCTCCACCGAATACTAATACATTTTCATCACCCTCTTTAGTCCATCCTAATGCACTCTCAAAATCCATCATACCACTTAATGATACGCCAGTTAATCTATCACGCTTCTGTACCTTATCCCATTCTGGTAGGTCGAGTGTTACATTAGTTTGGCGCAAACCAATTCTCGTAGCTAACTCTACAGCCTGTGACAATGCTTCATGGTCGTAACCTGCTTCAAGGTTTGGATTAAGGAAGCTTGCTAAGTTTACCTCTGTTAGATTACATACGCCTCTATCTGCTAGTAGAATCTCTGCGCAAGGGTTTAATCCTGCAAAGTTTGGTCTACGCTTTCTAGCTGCTTCTGCGTTAACGAACCCTGGTTCTCCATTATTCTGAATACGACTAAAGATGTTTAGTAACTGTTCGCGTGTAGGCTTCTCATTAAAGAAGATACTGTTATTTGACATACCTCTTTGATCGTTACCATAGTTTGCGCTTCCTGGCGTCCATAGATTTACTTTAGCATTCAATACTTCTGTATCATCCGCGCCGAATAATGCAATCTCAGAAGTTCTACGAACTCCACCTACAACTACATTAGCGCCGATATAGTTAAGTATATCCATTGCATTCAACGAACTTAGTTTACCCTTGCTGTTACGAATAACCTTATGGATACTGCGAAACATATTTTTAAGGGCTTGATGACCACTAGCACGACCTCCGAACGTTTTAAGTTCTTCGCCTTGCGGTCTAACACTATCATAGTTAATTACCACACTTTCTACATCAGCACGTAACATAGCACGTAAATATATATCTAATGCAGTTACCCATCCATTCTTACTATCACCTACAACAATTAGCACTGATGTCTTTTCACCATCATTATCTTCAAATACTAATGTTTCTTCTATTCTGTCTGCTTTTTCCTTACCGTGATATGGTTTATGTGCAACAGCGATTGTTGTATTGAACTCAGGTAACTTAGCTACATCTTCTGGTAGAATTCTAAATCCTACGCCAGCACCCACCATTAGTAGATGAAATGTTTCAACAAACGCTTCTAGTTTATCTACTACGGTAAAGGCGCAATTAAAGTTCGCTGTACCAAATCTTCTCTCTGCCTCTGTACCACCAATCCACATTGTACGTCCTGCTGGAAACAAGCGCAAGTTATACATTGTCTCAAACATATACTCTGCTTCTTTGCGCAATTCCTCTTGTGTGGCTGGCCCTTGATACAGCTTCATAGAATACTCTACAACACGTCTAACCGTCTCTTTCCATTCTTCTCTGCGCATTTGATCATCATTCCACCTACTATATGTACGTAGATAGACGAAGTGACCTAAACCGTTACCACCAAAAGGTACAATAGCTTTATCGTACTTTGCTACGAATTGATCTGATAAATACATCTGCTCTCCACTTCTATAAAAAAGAAATGCCCCGTTGTTACAGGGCATCTCAACGATACTCTAGTTATTTAATTAAACCGTATTCCTTTAGTTTACCATACGTCCAGTCAATTACCTTCTGATAGATAACATCAGCAAACTTAGCATCCAAAGCATCTGCTCTATTGTTAGTACGCAATGCTTCTAGTAATAGGAATATTCTATCATTGATAGTCGTCCATACTTGATCCTTATTAAGCTTTGTATCTGCTATTGCTTTAGCTGTATTAGCTAATACCTTTGCGCTGACCGCATCATCTCTAGCTGTCTTAGCCATATTCAATGCTGCCATTGCATCAGTTCGTGCTTGTGTATCTACTGTTGATACTGCTGTGTTTACTTGCGTAATTACAACGGGGAAATCATTAATGAATTGTTTGAACTGAGTGATCTGAAATACTTTAGGTAGTGTAGGGCCATTATCTACATCGAAGGTATACAGGAATAAACCTGCTGGACTCCATGATAATTGACCACGGCTACTAATGAATTCAGGTAGCGGTATTATTTCCGCTACGCCATTCTTTACTCTAACGACTATTTGACCAAAGGTTTTACCATCTGGAAACTTTGCGCTAGAAGAATAGAATATACTACCTTCTGCATCAGGATACCCACTAAAATCGGCACCCCCATACAACTGATAGCCTTTAGGTATTGGTAGATTCATTTTGCTCTCCATGAGCTAAATGCAATCCCTCTATATCATCCTTTACTTGCATGTGTTCTTCTAAAAGTGTTTTAATGCCATTCGGCGTAAAATCCAACTCTGCTTGCGTAGTATATACGCCACTAGCTGTTAGAGTCGTTGTTATCAGGATCACTTTCTGATCCACTATCACTATCCGATACTCCATCATTTACTTCCCACTTTAGCCCGACTTGGTTAATCGCGGCTGCTACACCAGCAGTTACAGTCATCTTACTCACTTCATCAGTAATACGCTGCTGTACACTTGCTAGATCAATCTGCATCTCCATAGTTTGACCTTGTACACTCATTGTAGCAAAGTCATTGGTATGCAACACTAATTCATATTCCGACGATAGTTCAGCGCCGTTGAATACTTCTACGCTAAATCTAATCAAGTCAGGCTTTACTGCTACTGCATTAACTATCTCAAATATCATATTATCTCCCACTTGATCCGAAACCTTTAGTTCCACGATCTGTTGATTCGAATTCCTCTACAATCTCTAACTCTGGTGTGAATACAGGTACGATGATCATTTGCGCTATTTTATTGCCGCGCTCTATAATTATGTGACTATCAAACGCTTCTCTATTTTCTAGCGTAGCTACGTATGCTAAGATGATTTGTATCTCACCACGATAGTTAGCGTCAATAACTCCACCTAGTACACGTACACCAGCGTTACCCATAGAACTACGATCTTGTATTAGTCCTACTGTTCCAGGCGCTAAAGCTACACCAATGTGTGTATTGATTTTAACACGTTTACCTAGCGGAATATAAATATCAATTGGTGAATAGAAGTCTAACCCTGCATCTGTAGGGTTACTACGTGTAGGCCAAATACCGCTATCGTTAAACCGTTTTATTCTTAGCTTTCCCTGCATTCTTCTTTTCCTTTACAACTACTGGTGGCGTATCCCTGTATACTAAATCATCCTTTACCGCTTCCAGTTCATAGAAGCGCCCATACTTATTTGCTGTGCGTGTTACAAATGCGCTATCAAGTGTCAATTGTTTTCCACAACTATTGATTGTAATGCCATTTAAGAACTGCCCGTCTTGTAACTGCTTGTCTATGGCATCAAAAAGCGGCTTATACATTGCCGCTTCACTCTCAGTACAATCCGCTCTACCTAGCGAAATTCTATATACTTGTCCTTTGTCGTCTAGTATTTCTGTCGGATTGATCATAATTTCATCAGACAGCTTGTAGACTTTTCGGGAACCATCGAAACTCAGTGTGCTTATTACCATTCGTTTCTCCTGTCATGTCTGTACTGTTCGGTTGTATACGCCAGTATAGCACACTCTCAGAAGTTTGTCAAGTGACAAAAAGTTCACACGCTATATAGCATCGCAAAGCGATATACTAGTACATGCACTAATACAAAAAGATCAATTTGACAATATAGATTCTACATGATATTATACTCATGCTTATTACCAAAGAGATATATACAAGGATTATAGTAATATACTAATGTATTCTATAGCGACCGCTGTGCATGCACATGTGTGTGCGCGCAAGCGCGCCCGTATGCGTGCGTGTGTTCCATTAGTTCATTACGAAAAAACTAGCTCGTCTTTTATGGCTTGCTAAAAGAAAGGGAGATTTGATAAACAAGCCGATACAACAAGGTAAAATAAACAATGCAGTATATACGAACGTGCGTACTTTGCGACGAGAAAATAAAATCTCAACACAAGCTATGCAAAACTCATTTCAAAGAATATGGGGATCAAATCAATGAACCCTGGTTTATAGATATAGCGTTACAGCAAAAGAAGCAAGATGACATTGATCGTCGTGAAAGGTTTCAATTGCCATTCTATTCAGAGACGAATATACATGGGGAATATAAAGCCCCCGAATTATTAAGTAAAAGAGATGTAGGCAGACCTAGTACAGATTGGCGTACTGTAGAAAAGGTATTAAGAATCTACGATGCAAGTCTAGAAGATGTAGAAGTAGGTATTGCGCCTAGAGTTAAATCATTGCGCCAGATAGCTAAGGAAGTAGCCGCAGAGATAGGTACAAACATAGGGTATGTAACTTGTCGTAATATCTTACTAGAGTATAGAAAAGATAGCTATATGAAAGGTAAGATTGTTTTGCCATAGCTATGTGTAAATAATTGTTTACTAATGAATACTGTATTAACAGAGAGATATTATTTGTATTAAAGTCATCCGAAAGGGTGGCTTTTTTATTTGGCAGGAAAACAATGACAGAACGTACAGCTTTAGTGACTGGATATATACGGGCTGTATCAGATGCAAACAATCCTACCCAAACACGCTTATCAATTATATTAACAGACTTCGAGCCAAACAAGAACAAGCAAGCAATTCCACGTTCTGAGGCAGAGAACATCCTACGTACTGCGTTAATTGCGCCACTAAAGATAAATTTTGATGGTAAAGGTTATGCAGGACATAAAGGTGCGTTTCCAATTGGAGCTATTGCTAATGCTAGTATGAGTCAGGATAATGGCCGTGACGTTATCTCAGGCGATGCTGTTGTATGGAACGATATGTTTCCAGAAGTATCCGACCACCTAAAGAAAGCTTTTGCTAGTGGTATCGGTACATCATGGGAAATATACTTCAAAGATAGTACAACTGATGATGATGGTGTAGAATGGTTAGAAGGTTGCGTATTTGCAGGTACAGCTATTGTAGATGTTCCCGCGTATGGGCCAAATCGCACGAGAGTATTAGCAATTGCTGAAACGCTAAACAATCATGCAGAAGAATTATTGGAGATGAATAACATGGCAAAAGAGTTAGAAACAGAAGTAGAAGCACCTAAAAGTGATGATACGACTGTTGACACTCCTGCTGTTGCCGAAGATGATGTAAACACCATTCGTGGTGATCTACAGAGTTTAATGACGCTACTATCAGATATGTATAGTGGACTTTATACAATGTACGATGAGACGGATGAAATCGAGGCAAGCCTTACAACTACTGATATGCCATCATTGGCAACTCAATTCAGTAAACTAGTAGCAAGTGTTACAAAGAGATTTGATGCGTTGAAAGAAAAGGCTGCAACTGCTGAAACAGCGGTAGCTGAGTTAACAACCATTAAGGATGCTTTAGCACAGGCAGAATTAGATAAGGCAGAAGCAGAGAAGTTAGCGACACGTAAGAGCGCACTAGCAGCGATTGGTATTGAATTAACTGACGAAAAGAAAGAATTCTATATTAGTATGCCTGATGCAATCTTCGACGGATACGTGACCGATATTGGCGCAGCGTTATCAAAGGCTGTTGCTGAGACGAAAACGAATGGCGTAGTAAAAGTACCTGAGCCTAGCGCAAGTGGAACTAGCAACTACACGTCAAAAGAATTGGCGGGATTTATACTCGCAGATTTGAACAAGTAACAAACAAATAGAGGTATATAAACTATTATGGCTTATGAAGCAAGACTAAGCGATTATGTTCGTGGTGGTGTTGTTGTTGACGCAACTATGCAGGAAGGCGTACCAGTAACAATTACACAGTCAGGCGCACGTAATGCACTACCTGGCCTAACTGCCGCATCAGTTGGTCAAGTAAACAATGTGGGAATTCTATTTAAGGGGCCAGATAATTTCAGTCGCCCTACAGATGCACGTATGTATACTGCATCTAATTTAGCAAGATTGAACCCAGGCAGCGGTTATGGTGATCCTATTGATACTACGACAGTATATCACGTAGGAAAGAGTAACCTATGGAATCCTACGCTAGTAAGCGGTGAACTAGGTAATATGCATCGTGGTGGTACTTATGCTGTTCCAGCAGGTACATTCACTGACGGCGCACCTATCCGTGTTCCAGGCGCTATGATTAAAGTAGGTTCTGGTAACAAGTGGGAAGTGACGGCAACTCAGGCAGATGCAGTAGGAATGGTTGAGGAATATAACACGACTAATAGCGTGCTTATCTTCACCCTATGGCACTAATCAATAAATAAGATTATATCGGAGAAATATTAAATATTATGGATCGTGAACAATTAAAGTTAGCTGTTGCTGAGAAATCAAAGACAGTTGCTAGAGCAGGACTAGACGGCCTAAGAACCGCCTATAGTGATCTAGTTATTGAAACAGTGCAGCCTAATCACCTTTCACTTGATCTCTTTAGCTCATTCATGCCTACAGTTCAAATGAACCCAGGCGATGCAATGGGCCGTAGAGTACGTAGAGGTCGTTACCCAATCCGTAGTATGACTCCTGGCGCAAAGCATCTTACTGATGTATTGAGCTATCAGGAATACTACACCTTCATGTTTGACCGTCTAATTGCAGGTACTAGCCACTCTGTATGGGAAATCCAGTCAGGTGAGGTTGGAACTGTTGAGTCAATGCGTAGTGAGTTACGCGCCGACTTATTTGACGAATTGGTAAGTAAAGTATTTACTTTGCTAACAACTGCATGGAACGGTACTGACACTCCAAATAACTACCTAGATTCATCATCAGGTGGTCTAACGCAGGTTGGACTTGAAGCGATGATGGAAACAATTCTTAACTACAGTGGACAGGTAAAAGCAATCATTGGCTCACGTCAAGCATTGCTACCACTTTACAAGTTCGCTCAGTTTAGAGAATTTGTACTAAGTGGTACTGGTACTGATGCTATCGCATTCCAGACACCAGCTTTCACCGAATTCCTTGGCGCTAACAAGGTTAGCAGCTATCTAGGGGTTCCAGTTATCGAAATTCCACAGGTATATAGAAATAGACTAGATGCTGGTAGCACAAGCCTTTCATGGCGTGGTGTAGCACAGCGTATGATTCCTACCGACAAGGTACTTGTAATCGGCGGTGACGCTGGTAAGATTGCCTTAATGGGTGGATTTGAGTATCAGGACTACACTGATCCTACCACTCAGCCAGCTAAGTACGTGCTACACGGCTGGCAAGCATACGGTATGGTAATTGACGACATCCAGCAGATCGGTGTTATTAAGACCAACACCTAATCTAGCTTAGACCAAATATAAATGGCCGCATTAAAAAGCACTAAACGTGTCGATTAGTGCGGCCATTCTTTTTTATTAGCAAAGTATGATACGCAAGTATCAGTAAGGGAGAGTAACAATAATGAAATCAACTAATCATCAGTTTATGGAATTCAACAATCAGATAGTTAAGCGTTATGTACGCACTACAACATATCCTGTTAGTGGGCGTAGATTAAATCCACGTAACAAACAGAACCCATTTGAAGTAATTGACTTCTTACTAGCTACTCCATCAGATAATTTTGACTTTAACGTTGAAGTTGATCCTGCTGGTGGTGCGGTAACTAAGACAACGTTACAGCAGAATAAGTTTGACTATGAACATGAAGTGTTAGAACTATACACTGATGAAGAAGTAAAGATGTTTCAGCGTTTGAATAGAGACTTATTAACGAACGGTGACTTAATAGAGTATGATGACAAGGCACCAGACGTAGACCTAGTGAATACATTATCTGATGCTGAGATTAAGAAGTTAGTACGGCTAAAGACAAAGAGTATATTCGAGTCTAAAGTAAATGAGTTAACTAGCTTGCGCACTTTGAAACTAGTTATGGATGCGTTGGAAGAAACTGATGCACCTATGTCATACGCTAGAATTATTCGTGAGCGTGAAAATGAGCTTAACAAAAAGTAAGATACTGGCGCAAGTTGCATTGATAAGAGAATCTGCTAAAGTATTCTTAATCGACACAGCATTACACCATAGACGTTTAGGCGATATTGTGCAGCATGGTACGGCGGTAATGAACTTCGCCGCTCCTGTAGCTATCAAATGCAGACTTATTATCCGCTCAGGTAGTGTAAGTGATAATATAGCTGCACAGCCTAGATTAGTAGAGCAGCAGAAGTACACTGGTTTATTCCGTATGCAAGTAGAGTATGAGTTAGATATACGTATAGGTGATAGAATAACCTATACTGATATAGAGACAGGTCAGGAGAGATTGTTAGATGTAGTCTTTGTACCAGCGCACAATCAATATACTGGCGCGTTAGTAATATCGCTTCAAGAGGTATTGTAATGACAATTAGCGCAACTATGGAAACCAATCTACAAGACTTTCTAACGGTATCAAGTGCGATACATGAAGGAATGACAGAAGGAATAACAACTGCCGCTAAATACATACTCGACTTAGCAACACAACTAGCACCAGAGGATCAAGGCGATTTGAAGCGTAGTGGTGAAATAGGCGGTAGTGGTACTGACATCACTATATCTTTCGGTAATGGCTTACCAGATGATAGAGCAGTTGCGCAAGAGTATGGAACAATATATATGCCAGCACAACCATACCTTAGTGTGGCTGTTAAAGAAATAGATGTATTACAGGTAGTAGCAGATGCCGTAAGGCGTAGACTACCATAGCATAGGGAGATTAAAATGCAGAGGGACAACCAAGAAGCATTACAAGAATGGGCCGCTGCTGTAAAAGCTGCTAACCCAGGAATTACAGGCACTAAATTAAAAAGTGCTAGTCTAAGTATTAAAGTACATAGACATGCGACTAATACAGATGAAGATATTGGCGTGGTAGCTGCATATCATTCCAATCCTATAATCAATATCCTACTCCAACTTGGAATATGGATACGGAGTAAAAAGAGACAATGGCAACAGTTTTAACCACAAAAGGTAAGGAAATCATTGTAGATCGTATCCTTGGTAACGGTACTGAACCTAAGTACGTTGCGTGGGGTACGGGTGCTGGTACTGCCGCTGTAGCTGATACTACCCTGTTTACAGAGGCAGCAGAAGCTAGAGTATCAGGAACAAGCAGCAAGGTAACGACTACGACTACAAATGATACTTATCAAGTTGTAGGTACTATGACAGCAGCATCAGGTAAGACAATTACTAATGCGGGTCTATTCGATGCAAGTACAAGCGGCAACTTGTTTATCAAGACTGACTTTACAGGCGTTGTATTGGCAACAAGCGACAGTATTACCTTTACGTTCAAGTGTCAGTTTACCTAGTGCAGATGGGCGCTAGTAAATAAAATA
>Ga0126315_10000988_pt1 | contig 10559 bp, 7 predicted proteins | sample Plot106_FD_92534 | JGI IMG/M metagenome (GOLD analysis project Ga0126315, IMG submission 92534) | Serpentine soil microbial communities from UC McLaughlin Reserve, CA, USA - Plot106 | ecosystem: Environmental > Terrestrial > Soil > Grasslands | place: USA: UC McLaughlin Reserve, Lake County...
ATGGCCGGAATTCGAGATCACACTAAGGTCGAGCCCGACTTCATCATGCAGCCGCAGCACGTTGTCGATGGTGGCCGGGCACTGTCCGCGCCAGTGCGGCGAGGCCTGCTCGCGGGGCGAATGCACATGGGTGTGCCAGTCGATGATCATGCTTACTCAGTGCCCCACTTTCACAGCATGGTTACGCAACTCGTCCTCGTTGACGTCGGTGCCCCAGCCGGCGCCGGTGGGGAGCACGAATTCGCCGTTCTCGATGACGGGAGGATGGCTCAGGAGCTTGGGCTTCCACGGCACTTCATCCACGTCGTATTCCGAAATCCGCAGATTGGGGATTACCGCGGCGAAGTGCGCGCAGACGATCGCGGCTAGCGGGCCTGCAAAATAGTGCGATGCGACGTTGACCTCATAGGCATCGCACATCGTTGCCATGCGGACCGCCTCGGGCACGCCGTTGTATTGCGGGTCGATGATCGCGACGTCGACGCAATGCGCTTCGAGGTAGGGCTTGAGCGCGCGGCGGCCGAGAATGGTTTCAAGCGATGCAATCGGTGTCGTGGTGGACTGCCGGATCAGCGCCAGAGCCTGCGGATCGTAGCTGTCCATCTCCAGCCACATCAGGTCGAACGGCTCGACCTTCTTGGCGATGCGTCGGAAGCCTTCGGATTTATAATTGAAGTTGAGATCGACCAGGACGCGCACCCGCGGCCCGGCGCCCTCGCGTAAGGCCGTAAGCTGGGCGATGAGCGCATCGAGCATCTCCTCCAGCAGGTTGAGTTCGGGATGACCCGGCCCGCGCGAGGAGCCGGGCGTGTATTGGCGGCCGCCATTCTCGTCGAACACCAGCAGGTTGCATTTTATCGCCTTGAAGCCCTGGTCGCGCGCCTCGCGTGCCGCGGCCTTGAGGTCGTCGACCGTGCGCACTGCCGGCTTATCGATCACCTTGCCGTCGAAATATTCCGCACAGCGCGCCCGTATCACCCCGCAGCGCGACCAGTAGACCGGTATGCGGTCGCGTAGCGCGCCGCCAAACAGCTCGTAGACGGGAACGCCGAGCGCTTTGCCCTTGATGTCGAGGCATGCATTGAGGATGGCGCCGGCGGCGTTCTGGTTGAGGCCGCCCGGCACCGTACGGGTGAAGGAATAGAGTGCCGCGTCGATGCGGCCGATCGCGCGCGGGTCCTGGCCGATCAGCATCTCGCCCATGCCGTGAATGGCGGCGCCGACGCCCGACCGGCGGTGATCCCTGAACTCCGACCACCCGGTGAGCCCTTCGTCAGTTGTAATCTTCAGAAACGAATAGATTTCCCATCCGCAGTCGACGTGAAAATCCTCGAATTTCGCGATCTTCATTCCAATCCCCCAGCCTTACCGCGATTGTCCCGCTGAGCCGACTGTAGAGCACCCACCGCCCAAAGACATCGCCCCAAGCAGCCTGCCGGGTGCGCCGCAACCCCGCTGCGTAGCCATCAAAAAATGCAATAACAAATTGCCTTTGGGACCCGCAGCAACTAGCTTCCCGAAAACCTCTTGAAGTCAGCAATATTGGTGCTCGGAGAAGCCAATGGTCGGCCTTGGCAAGCTACAGGACATTTTCAATTCGCTCGCTCTGCTCGCGGCCTCCGCAGTGCTTGGCGTATCGTTGGCCGCGCCTGCCGTGGCACAGTCCAGTCGCCTCGCGGAAATCGCCGCCTACGAGGGCGCGGACCGCCAGCAGAGATTGCTTGAAGGCGCCAAGAAGGAAGGCGAGTTGATGTTCTACTCGTCCATCCCGGTCGAAGATATCGCCGTGCTCACGGCGGCGTTCGACAAGAAATACGGCATCAAGGTCAAGGTCTGGCGCGCCGATTCGGAAGGCTTCCTACAGCGCATCGTCAGCGAAGCGAAAGCCAAGCGCAATGAAGTTGACGTGATGGCCGGCTCGAGTTCGGCGCTGGAGCCGCTCCACCGCGAGAAGCTGCTGCAGGAAGTCAGATCGCCTTATCTCGCTGATCTCATTCCGGAGTCGATTGCGTCGCATCGCGAGTGGGCGTCGGTTTATCTCAATACCATCGTGCAGGCCTACAACACCGATCTGGTGAAGCAGGAGACTCTGCCCAAGACCTACCGCGACCTGCTCAAGCCCGAATGGAAGGGCAAGCTTGGAATTGAGGCCGAGGATTTCGATTGGTTTGCCCAGGTAGTGCGTAGCCTGGGTGAGGCCGATGGCCTGCGGCTGTTCCGCGAAATCGTCGCGACCAACGGCATTTCGGTGCGCAAAGGCCACACGCTGCTCAATAACCTGGTCGCGGCGGGGGAGGTGCCGCTCGCCCTCACCGTTTACGGCTTCACCGCGGAGCAAAGTAAGCGCAAGGGCGCGCCGCTCGATTGGTTCATCATTCCACCGCTGGTCGCGCGGCCCACGGCGGCGGGAGTGGCACGCAACGCGCCACATCCCCATGCCGCCGTGCTGTTTTTCGATTTTCTGATCAGCGACGCCCAGCCGATTCTTGCAAGCCGGCAGTTCGTCTCGCCGAGCCGAAAAATCGAGTCTCCCTTTACCAAAGGTCCGCTTGAACTCATCGATTCGGGCCTGATGCTCGATCAGGCGCAGAAATGGCAGGATCTCTATCAAAAGAGCATTATCAATGCGTCGCGATGAGCTATAATCGCTAGACGATTGGAAGGACGCGCCATGGCTTTCAAGCCGAACTACAATCTGCAACGCGCCGATTGCAACCGGGCGGCGCGCGCGCGGGCCGAGGAAAAACAGCGCAAGCGCGAGGAGAAGTCTGCGCAACGCAAGGCGGACCGCGCAGTGGAAGTGCAAGGTCAACCTGAGGATGAGAAGGCGTAATGGGCAGAGGTAGGGATTTCCGCGGTGGCGGAAAGGGGCGGCGTCCTTTCGAAGAGGATCCTGATGCCCCAATGCGGGGAGGCGAAGGTTTTCAAGCCTCGCAATTTTCCCGCTCGCCTTCCCCAATGCGGGGGGGCGGGGGCGCGCCGGTAGATGCGACCGTCAAATGGTTCAACCCTGAGAAAGGTTTCGGCTTCGCCGAAATCGCGGATGGCTCGGGGGACGCATTCCTGCATGTCAAAGCCGTTCAGGCTCTTGATCGCGAGACTATCGCGCCCGGGGCCAAGCTGAGTGTTCAGGTCGGTCAGGGCCAAAAGGGCCGCCAGATCACCAACATTCTTTCGATCATCTCCGAAGGGGATGAAGCCCCGCCCGCGCGCAATCCCAGGCCGGCCGCCTCCCCATCCGCGGCCCACACATCGGACTTATCGACCGCCACCGAGATGGCCGGCACTGTGAAGTGGTTCAACGCTGCGAAAGGGATGGGATTTGTCGAAGTCGACGGCGGCGGCAAAGACGTCTTCGTGCATATCTCGGTTGTCGAGCGCGCCGGCCTAACCGGGTTGGCGGAGGGGCAGCGGATCACCATGCGTGTCGTCGACACGCAAAAGGGGCGGCAAGCTGTTTCCCTTACCGCCTAAGCTAGCATTGCTCGCAGCCGATCTACGCCCTGATGTAGGAACAGCTTGACACGGACCGATGGCTCCGATGGCGGTGCCACTCCCGCCCTTGATCTTGCCGGCCTTCCCTGCCACATGCCGAGCATGAACAGCACCGTTCTGGCGGGCGAGGCGCAAGCTGATGTCCGGTCGCCGCTCAGTGCGGAGGTCGAGCGCCGGCGTACCTTCGCCATCATCTCCCATCCGGACGCCGGCAAGACCACCCTGACCGAAAAGTTGCTGCTGTTCGGCGGCGCGATCAATCTCGCGGGTCAGGTCAAGGCCAAGCGTGATCGGCGATCGACCCGCTCCGACTGGATGGCAATCGAGCGCGAGCGCGGGATTTCCGTCGTCACCTCGGTGATGACATTCGAGTTTGAAGGCCGCGTGTTCAACCTTCTCGATACGCCCGGCCACGAGGATTTCTCGGAAGACACTTACCGGACGCTCACGGCCGTCGATTCCGCCGTCATGGTGATCGATGCCGCCAAAGGCATTGAGGCGCGCACCCGCAAATTGTTCGAGGTCTGTCGGCTGCGCGATATTCCGATCATCACATTCATTAACAAGATGGATCGCGAAAGCCGCGACCCCTTTGACCTGCTCGACGAAGTGGAGAAGACGCTGGCGCTCGATACCGCGCCGGTGACATGGCCGATCGGGCGCGGCCGCGATTTCATCGGTACTTACGATATTGCTGCCGACGGTGTGCGGCTGCTGGGGGACGATGCGCGCAAGGGCGGTGGACTCCGCCGGCTGGATATCATCGAACTGGCGGGACGCCATCCGAGCCTTAATTCGGCGGCGCTGAACGAGGAACTCGCGCTCGTCAAGCAGGCGTGCCGGCGATTCGATCAGCAATCATTTCGTGAGGGCCATCTCACGCCGGTATTTTTCGGCAGCGCGCTCAAGAATTTCGGAGTGGGCGATCTCCTGGCGGGCATGGCCAGCTACTGTCCGCCGCCGCGCGCGCAACAATCCAACAAGCGGTGGGTCGAGGCCGCGGAGCCGCAAATGTCGGCGTTCGTCTTTAAGATCCAGGCCAACATGGATCCCAACCACCGCGATCGCATTGCCTTCGCGCGCCTGTGTTCCGGTAAGCTGACGCGCGGCATGAAAGCAAAGCTGGTTCGCACCGGCAAACCGATGAGCCTGCACACGCCGCATTTCTTTTTTGCCCAGGACCGCACCATCGCCGATGAGGCCTATGCCGGCGACGTTGTCGGTATCCCAAACCACGGCACGCTGCGTATTGGCGACACGCTGACCGAGGGAGAAGACATTACTTTTGTCGGGGTGCCGAGTTTTGCGCCGGAAATTCTGCGCCGCGTGAGACTCATGGATGCAATGAAGGCGAAGAAGCTCAAGCAAGCGCTGCAGGAATTGGCGGAGGAGGGCGTCGTGCAGGTCTTTCGGCCGCTCGATGGTTCTCCGGCGCTGATCGGCGTCGTCGGCCCGTTGCAGCTCGACGTGCTCAAGGCACGACTGAATGACGAATACGGGCTGCCGGTAGACTTCGATGTGAGCGAGTTCGAGCTGGCGCGCTGGTTTTCCGCGAGTGACCGCGCAACACGCGACGGCTTTACCGCCGCCAACAGATCGGGCATCGCCGAGGATCTCGATGGCGACTTAGTCTTTCTCGCGCGCAACCAGTTCTATCTCGATTACACGCGCCAGCGTGCTGCCGGCATCGAATTCAGCGATATCAAAGACCGCCTGTAAGGGCTGATGCGGCGGAGTTAGTGACCGCCGCCCTGCTGGTCGCCAACGCTGCGTCCAGCGGACTTCATGACCTCAGCGAGCGCGGTCAGACCGCCGTGCTGATCGAGCTCCTCCAATTCAACAGGTAAACGCCGGCGCCAGTTCGGATGTTCGTCGACCGTGCCCGGCACGTTGACTTGTTCGACGATGCCAAGCGCGTCCTCTATCGACACGACCACAAGTTTCGAAGCAGTGGCCGCGAGATATTTCGCCGCCGACAGGAAGTCCAGGCTGTGCATGCCGCGCTGGGAAAGCGCGTTCCGCAGAGCGGTTTGCGCGGCGCTGCGCTCCTCGTCCGTTTCCCCCGGATCAATCTCCAACTCTCGCTTGACGGCTAGATCGCGGCGCTCCAGCCAACCGGCAAATGTTGGAAGATCGTGCGTGGCGAACGTCACCAGCGCGTTCTCGCGATAATGTTCCGGCGGGTGGAAGGAGCCGTCGCAGGCACGCTCGAACAACGTCACCTGGTATGACCAGATGCCCCAGTCGGCGAGCGTCTCGCGAAAACTTTCGGGTACGGTGCCCAGATCTTCACCAATGACAATACATTTGTGGTCGACGCTCTCCTGGGCAATGACTGCCAGCAAGGCCCGGAACGGCAGATGGACGTAAACCCCCCTGGCGGCCTGCAACCCGCTGGGCACCAGATAGAGCCGCTGCATACCCAACACGTGGTCCAGCCGAATGGCGCCGGCGTAACGCATCGAGGCACGTAGGATGCGGCGAAAGGGCTCGAATGCATGCCGTTCCAGGGCGACGGGATTGATGCCGGCCAGACCCCATTTCTGTCCGGCGGTGTTGAGAATGTCCGGCGGTGCGCCGATCTCCAGTGTCCGCAGCAGCGTATCCTGATCGTTCCACGCGTCGAAACCGTCCGCGCGGACCCCGACCGCGATGTCAAGATAAAGGCCGATCGGCAGGCCGCGCGCGGCGGCTCGGTCGCGGCAGCGACCAAGCTGCTGGTGCGCGATCCATTGCACGTATTCATGAAATCCGATGCTGTCTCTCTCTGATCGACGCAATGATCTCAATGCTTTCTCGTCCGGCCGTTGCCACTTTGCCGGCCATTCCCACCAGGGTTCTTGGAAGCGGCTGCGCAAATGTTCGAAGCAGGCGAACCGGGCGAGAATTGATCCGCGTTCCCGCCGAAAACTTTGGAACTCCCGCTGCCTCGCCGAGCGTCCTTGCTTTTGAAAGGCTGCATATGCCAGACGAAGCGCTCGCGTTTTCGCGGCGACGACCCCGCGATAGTCGATCATTTCTCCTTGCCGCAGCGCCGCAACTTCCTGCTCAATCTCGGCTGCCTGTAGGCCAGGAAATTCCGGAATGGCTTCGACGTCGATGTAGCGGCCATTGAGAAACAGCCGACTGTTGGGAGAATAGGGGCTGACCTCGGCATGATTGTCGGACACTGTATGGAGCGGATTGAGCCCAATGCCCGCGGCTCCGAGATCGGCGGCAAGATCGATCAGCCCTGTTAAGTCAGTGAAGTCGCCGTGGCCCCAGTTGCGACGTGAGCGCACACCATAGAGCTGCACCGCGAGTGTCCAAACGCGCGGAAGGCCTGGACCGGCGCCTTGATAAGCCCGCTCCGGTGCGATGAGGAGGGTTGTTTCCTCAATGTGCTCATCGCCGCCCGGAGATCTTATGCTGGCGCGCAATCTATAGGTGCCGACGGGCAACTCGTTCGGCAGGTCGATCACAGGGGAGGCGTTGGCGCCGCTGTAGACATGGCCATTGGATAAGACGCTCCAGGCGACGACGTGGTCTGGAGAAAGCTCGAGCTGCAGCCGGCGGTGATAGCCATCACGAATGACGCAGGTCGGCGGCAGCGTGCCTTGGGGGCGCTCGCCGGATTGCGAAAGTATCTCGATCATGCGGGCCAAGACTTCCGGGTCCGCCGATCGGCGCTGGCCGAAGGCGTCCTGGTATTCGAGCTCGATGCCCCACTGAACCGCCTGAACCGCTCGCTCGGACATGCTATCCATTCCGGTGGAATCGCCCCCGCCCATCAATCCCGACGCAAGCATCGCTCAATAGTTCCCATTGGACTGCGGGCCGAGGCCTCTGGTCTGGCGGCACGATTCGGCCTATTTCTCCCCGATAGCGAAGACGGAACGGCTGATGCAGGACAAAAATCCATCAATTCGCGACGGATCCCTGTCGGCCGATCTCAATGACAAGCGCAAAGCAACAGTCTCGGTGGACGAGGACGAGTTCGCCGATATCAAACGCGTAGTCCTCGCCAAGCTGACGCTTGCGGTCGGCAAGGACCCGTCTACCGCCACCGATCGGGACTGGTTCGTTGCCGCGGCGCTGGCTGCCCGCGACCGCATCATTCATCGTTGGCTGGCTGCCGATCGCGCCAGTTATGGGAAAGGCCGCAAGCGCGTCTACTATCTCTCGCTCGAGTTTCTGATTGGTCGGCTTTTTTCCGACGTGCTTGGAAATTTGGGGCTGACCGATGTTTTCCACGCCGCGCTGGGAGATTTGGGCGTCGACTTCCATCGCATGCGCACCGCGGAGCCGGATGCCGCGCTGGGCAATGGCGGTCTTGGCCGCTTGGCCGCCTGCTTCATGGAAAGTATGGCGACGCTCGGGATTCCGACCTTTGGCTATGGTATTCGTTACGATCATGGCCTCTTCCGCCAGGTGATCAGAGACGGATGGCAGCAGGAATATCCGGAGGAATGGCTTTCGTTCGGCAATCCTTGGGAGTTCGAACGGCCGGCCGTCACTTACGACATCCAGTTCGGCGGCCGCGTGGAGCGCGCACCCGGGCCGCATGGCGTTCGCGCGGTCTGGCATCCGGAAGAAACCATCGAAGCCGTGGCTTATGACACGCCGATCGTGGGCTGGCGCGGAAAGCACGTAAATTCATTGCGACTGTGGTCGGCGCGAGCAGCCGATCCGCTGCGACTTGATGCGTTCAACCGAGGCGATCATGTCGGCGCGCTGTCGGAGCAATCCCGGGCCGAAGCAATCTCGAAGGTGCTCTATCCCAGCGACGACACGCCCGCCGGACGAGAGCTGCGGCTGCGGCAGGAGTATTTCCTGGTATCCGCGTCGCTGCAGGATCTGGTGCGTCGGCATCTCTGGTCGGATGGCGATATCCATTTCCTGCCCGGTCGCGCCGCGATCCAGCTCAACGATACGCATCCCAGCATTGCCGTACCCGAATTGATGCGGCTGCTGATGGATGTTCACGGGCTGCCCTGGGACGAGGCATGGCGGGTGACCGTCAGTACCCTGTCCTACACCAACCACACGCTGCTGCCCGAGGCGCTCGAGAGTTGGCCGCTGTCGCTGTTCGAGCGCGTGCTGCCCCGGCATCTCGAGATCGTTTATCGCATCAACGAGCAGCATTTGCAGGCTGCCAGATTCAAAAATCCCACGACACCGGATTTGTTGGCCTCGGTCTCGCTTATCGACGAGCATGGCAGTCGCCAGATCCGCATGGGACACCTCGCCTTTGTGGGATCGCATCGCACCAATGGCGTTTCTGTGCTTCACACCGAGCTCATGCGCAAGACGGTGTTCAGGAATCTCCACGAGCTCTATCCGGATCGCATCATCAACAAGACTAATGGCATCACCTTTCGCCGCTGGCTGATGCAGGCCAATCCAGGCCTTACTGCGGTATTGCGTGAGGTGTGCGGCGACATCGTGCTGGACCAGTCGCCTGCGCTGGCGCGTCTGGCTGATCACGCGGATGATGCCGCACTGCAGACGCGCCTCGCGGCAGTCAAGCGCGCGAACAAGGTTGCGCTGGCCCGCCTGATCAATGAACGAATGGGAGTGCTCGTCGATCCAAGTGCGCTGTTCGACGTGCAAATCAAGCGAATCCATGAATACAAGCGCCAGTTGCTCAATCTTCTCGAAACCGTAGCGCTCTACGCCGCCATTCGGGCCGATCCGAATGGCAACTGGACGCCGCGTGTGAAAATCTTCGCTGGCAAAGCCGCTGCGAGCTACACGCAGGCGAAGTTGATTATCAAGCTCGCCAACGACGTGGCCAACGTGATCAACAACGATCCTCTGGTTCGCGATCTCCTGCAGGTCGTCTTCGTCGCGAACTACAATGTCAGTCTGGCCGAGGCGATCATTCCAGCAGCGGAGGTGTCCGAGCAGATTTCCACAGCCGGAATGGAAGCGTCCGGCACCGGAAACATGAAGCTTGCTCTCAATGGCGCCCTGACCATTGGGACTCTCGACGGAGCCAACGTCGAGATCCGCGAACATGTCGGCGCCGAAAACATTTTCATTTTTGGCTTGGAGGCGGAGGAGGTCGAGGAACGGCGGCGTAGCGGGCTGGACGCCGGTTCGATCATCAAGGCCTCTCCCCACTTGGACGAGGCCATCAATCTGATCGAATCCGGAGTGTTTTCGGACGGCGACCGCCGCTTTGCTCCGCTCATCAACGCATTAAGGTATTCCGATTATTACATGGTCACGGCCGATTTCGATGCCTATTTCGATACACAGCGACAGATCGACAGGTTGTGGCAGTCCCCATCGGACTGGATGCGAATGAGCATTTTGAACATTGCGAAAATGGCATGGTTCTCCTCCGATAGGACAATCAGTGAGTATGCTTCGGATATCTGGAACGTTCCAATCGAGCCGCCGAAGGGCTCTTAGTTCCATTTCCCCTTGCGGTGATGAAAGGCGAGCGCGCCGGAACGCCGAGATTGCTAGATGCGTTGAGCAAACATGCGTAGGGGTGTTGGCGGCAAGCGGCAGACCCAAAGAACCGAGATCAGCATGCAAGCGCTCTTTATCGGTCAAGCCTATATCGACGTGACATTCCTCGCGGAGGAGATTCCGACCGGCGATGAGAAGTCGGTCGCGCGCGACTACGCAGTGTCGTTCGGCGGCAATGCCGTGACCGCCGCGTTCTGCTGCGCGAAGCTCGGGGTCGCGCCCGACCTGCTCGCCTCGGTTGCCGATGACTGGCTCGGGCGAATGTTTATCGACATGGCGGCCAAATACGGAATCTCGGTGCACCATCGCAAGGTGAAGGAGTCCTCGCTTTCGTTCATCATGCCGAAAGCAGGGCAGCGGGCGATCGTGCGATGTCGCGACGACCATTACGTACATCCGTTTCCGCCGCTCAATCTCGAGGGCTGCCGTGCGCTGCACGTCGATGGGCACCAGGCGGATGCGGCGATTCATTACGCCAAGACGTGTCGGGAGGCTGGGATACTCACGTCATTGGATGGCGGCGGCTTGCGTTCCAACACGCACGACCTGCTCGGCTTTATCGATGTAGCAGTGGTGGCGGAGCGGCTGTGCGAACAGATGCG